>Ga0114930_10005639_pt1 | contig 10254 bp, 6 predicted proteins | sample AnhtaG_FD_87300 | JGI IMG/M metagenome (GOLD analysis project Ga0114930, IMG submission 87300) | Deep subsurface microbial communities from Anholt, Denmark to uncover new lineages of life (NeLLi) - Anholt_01485 metaG | ecosystem: Environmental > Aquatic > Marine > Oceanic > Sediment | place... | reverse complement strand
CTTTATGGCAAAAACCCTTCCCTCTGTCATAGGAGGTGTTCGGCTCTGCTGATGATGTCGTCCTGAATGAGGGGGTCGAGGTTGACGAAGTACGCGTTCATGCCGTGCACACGCACGATGATGTCGCGGTGCTTCTCGGGATGGTCCTTGGCGTCCTTCAGGGTTTCGACATCGTGCACGTTGTAATGGATGTACCTGCCTCCAATGTCCAGATAGGATCGTATGAACGATTGGACTTTCCTGACATCTTCCGGGCAGGTGATCGTCCCCGGGGGAAGGGACTGGCTGAAGGCCAAACCGTGGGTAGCCTTCCAGTGAGGAAACTTTGTGACCGATCGGGCAAGCGCGGTTGGGCCGTTTCGGTTATAGCCCTGCATCGGCCCGATGCCAAAGGCGAATGTCTCGCGGTGTCGCCTGCCGTCGGGTGTGGCGCCACATCTCCTGCCGTACAGGACGTGCGTGGAAGGGGTGCTGAACCCTGGCCGGAACGCCCCCCCGAAGGCGTTTTTGTATCTGGGCACCGTGTCGGCGATCCTCTCCGCGATCTGCGCGGCGATGGTGTCAACGTAGTCATCGTCGTTACCGTATTTAGGGGCGTGGTTGATCAACGTCAAGCGGATCGCCGGATCGCTTTCGTAGTTTGTGCGGAGAGCCTCGAGCACGTCCTTCGCATCCAGCCGTTCTTCCTCGAACACCAGCTTTTTGATGGCTGCCAGTGCGTCCGCGGCGTTGGCGACGCCGTGGCATAGAAAGCCGGAGAAGTTGTACCGGGCGCCATCTTTCCTGAAATCGCGCCCCTTCTCGATCCAATCGTTCATGATGGCGGAAATGAAGGGAACGGGCCTCAGCTCGGCGAGAAGCTTGTCGCACCTGTTGGCGCAGTCGACTGCCCGTTCGATGAACACATCAACCTGTTTCCAGAACGCTTCATCGAGTTGTTCATAAGAGGAATAGTCCGTCAGCGCTCCCGTGGGGAGGCCGATCCGCTTTCCGGTGAGGAGGGACACCCCGTTGTTTAGCGCCAGTTCAAGGCATCGGGGGAGCGAAAACCAGCTTGCGGTTGTGCGGGCATTTTCGGCACCCTGGACGACCGGCTCCTGGCAGCCAGCGATGACCGACTGCCGGGCGTCTTCCAGCGAAACGCCCGTGGCCACCTTCGACTCGACCACGATGTCGTCGTTGATGATCGTCGGCTGACCCCGCCCTTTCAAAAGAAGTTCAATCGCCCTGTCGAACAGCTCCGACGGCGTGGCGCCGTGAAACTTGAGGGTGATGGTGGGCAAGGGAATGGACAGGTCATCGGTGGCGTCCAGGATCAGATACGTTAGCTCGTTTGTGGCATCGCTTCCGTCGGAATGCACGCCGCCGATCACCACATTCTGCGAGACCGCCCAGAGCTTCCGTCCGACATTGATCTTGATCCACAGGTTTTGGATCAGCTCGACAGCGTCGGCATCCGTCAGTTTTCCGGCATCTTTATCCCTGCGATAGTAGGGATACAGGAATTGGTCAACTCTTCCCAGGCTGAACGCGTAAGGGTTCGGCGTCTGCTCGATGTGCATGATCACGTATGTCAACCAGAACGATTGCACCGCCTCGTGGAAGCTTTCAGCGGGGCCGGCGGGGACTTTTTTCAACGTGTGGCTGATTTCTAGGAGCTCGTCAGTGGCATGGGCATCTTGCCCATGAGCTTTCACGGGCGGGACGCCCGTGCCACGCGACGCCATGGACGCCGCAAGGTCGCTATATCTCTTTGCGAAGGCCATCGCCGCATGGAGCGCCATTTGCAGCGCCTGGTAGAGCAGACGCTTTTCCTCATCCTTTTCAGTTTCACGCTTCTCCTCAACGCGAGCAGTCACTCCAGAATACCCCTCGGCCAGGACTGTCGGCGCGTCGTAAATTGCGTGGCCGGTGACCGGCTCGACGAAGAAGACCGCCTCCTTCATCCAGGCTTGCTCCTCGGGCGTGAAGTGGGAATTCGTCGTCCTCTCGTATTCCTCGTTGAGCCAGAAATCCCTCACTTTATCAATGCGTTCTTGTGCGAAAGCGCCTTCCACCTCGCGATAGATGCTGCCATAGCCGAGGTAGCCCTCAAATTCCTCCAGCCCCGACTTGAAGAGGTCGTAACTTGTCGCGAAGATGTCATCCAGTGTGCCAACGAGCAGGTCGTTCGGCTCGATGGAAATCGGCATCTCCAACAGCAACTTCTCCAGCATCCTGGCCCGCCGGATGGGGAGAGGCAAACCCACTGTCTCGAGATAGGAGTTCATCTTGATCTCTTCCAGAAGAAACCAGTTGACGAACGATTCCTTCCGGTTAAGCTGTGCCTTGAGTTTCTCGATTCTCGGGGTCATCGCTGGATCTCCAACTCAGAAACTCCTCATGACCTGGTGCTCCCGAGCAACACATTTCATAAGCTGGAACTAAGATATGCCCCGGCATTTTCCACGTCAAGAAGAAAGAGGGGTGTGGCTGCCATTGAGGGTGCGGCCGTATTTCCGTGGCAAACATCCCCGTTAGCTTTTTCCCCGCGACGCCAAGGGCACACCCGTGTCACCGTCCGATCGGTGCCGGGCTTCAGCCGGCACCATCTGTAGACACGGGCTTCAGTCCGTGGCCCCCTGCCTGGGGCAAGGCCCCCTTCCCAGCCGGCTTCAGCCGGGCTTCTCGATCCACCGGATTCATCCAGTCCTTCCCACCAAAACGTAGCCACGCGGGTCCCGCTACACCCCTACAGGGCTTCCGAATCTTTGCGAGCACTGTTTTCCCTGTATCGCCCCGTTGGGGCTCACAGCGTTTGCATCGCCAAGCCCCAACGGGGCGAGATAGCTTAGCCCAGGGCGAAGCCCTGGGAGGTGGCCCGGCCCCATGCCGGTGAGCCCTGAAAGGGCGTCATAGACGCAAACCGAGCACGCCTTGCATCCGCCGCTCCAAAGCCCCAGCCGATGCCCCTGAAATACAGCCACACCCGGAAAGACCACATGTTCAACGGAGCACACAGTCGGTCCTGCATAGGCAGCTTTCCAGCCGCGAAAGGAGGGAAGTCGCCGGCCAGCAGAGACAAGCTAATTCATTACCCTAAGTGCTCTGATTCATAAACTCGGTGACGTATTTTCCGACAGGATTACAGGATTGTCCGGATTTGTCTGATGCTGCTCTGGAGCATCCTGAGTATCCTGTTATCCTGTCAAAAGGACCATCCGATGCAGTTCGATACGCTACCGTATTTACGAGTTGGTGTACTAAGTAAATGCTCTGGAAGGTCTGACAAATCCCCGAAATTCTATGGGATTGAAAGGAGACCGCCAATGCAGTACCATCGCACTGCATAAGAAGAAAACGGAGCAGTGGCAAAGAGACGTTGACGGAGAAAGCAATGGCGACGAAATTTCCTCTCGTCGAGGGAAAGAACGGAGCGGTTGGAACGGGCACGGCACCTTCCGCGGACGTGGGGCTGGACATTCTCAAGCGCGGCGGGAACGCCGTGGATGCAGGCGTGGCGATGGTTCTCTCTCTTTCGATCACGCACTCGGCCCCCGCCTGTTTCGGAGGCGAAATGCCGGCCTTGATCTACCTGGCAAAGGAGAAGCGGGTCGTGGTGATTGCCGGCCAGGGGCCGGCCCCGAAAGCCTATGGAAAACGCCCCACCGATTGGAAGGCGGCGGTGCCGGGGCAGTTCGACGCCTGCCTCCTTGCCCTTCAGCAATACGGCACCATGCGGGCAGCGGACGTCATTGAGCCGACGATTCGTCTCGCGGAAAGAGAAGGCGCCCCCGATTGGCAAAGGGACCTCGCCCGAACCCTGCGCGAGATCGTCGCCGCCGAGAAGCGAGCCGGCACCCTCAGCGAGGAGAGAGGAATTCAGGCCGCGAGGGATTACTTTTACCGCGCCGAAGGGGGCGTGGCAAAGGCCATCGTGAAATTCTCGCAGGAGCATGGCGGGATCTTCACCGAGGAGGATTTCTCTGACTATTCGGCGAGGATCGAGGCGCCGGTTCGTACCGTGTACCGCGGGTACGAGATTTACAAGGTAGGTCCCTGGACGCAGGGGCCCGCGTTGCTTCAGGCATTGAACATCCTGGAAGCCTTCGACCTGAAGGCGATGGGCCACAATTCGCCCCAGTATATCCACACGGTGGTGGAAGCGATGGCGCTGGCCTTCGCGGATCGCGACGCGTTCTACGGCGACCCCGATTTCTGCCACGTCCCCCTCAAGCAGCTCCTCTCCAAAGAGTACGCAGCCGCTCGGAGGAAACTGATGGAGAAAAAGGCCCGTCACTATGTTCCCCCGGGCGACCCGGAAAGACTCGGCCCGATGAGCCCCAGGGGAGACCCACGTGTTCAGACTCCCCCCTCCCTCTCGCGAGATACGTCAGTTTCCGTTGCCATTGACCGCGAAAGGAACGTCTTCTGCGGAACACCCAGCGGCTGGGGATCGGACGTTCCCATGGGGAACACCGGTGTGGTTCTCGGCACCCGCCTGGTAAGTTTCTGGCCGGAAGCCGGCCACCCGAACGAGCCCCGCGGAGGAAAGAGACCGCGAATCACCCTGACCCCGACCGTCATTCTGAAGAACGGTGAGCCGTTCCTCGCAATCAGCGTCGCAGGCGGGGACAAACAGGATCAAACCGCTTTGAACATCCTCCTGAACGTACTCGAGTTCGGAATGACTCCCCAGGAAGCCGCTGAGGCGCCCCGCGTCAGTACCCTGCACCATACCGATTCCTTCAACCCCGGAGGCATTGTAGGGGAAGGGGTGTTGGAAATAGAACAAGGCGTCCCGGACACGACGATCGGAGAGCTCGAGGGCATGGGGTACAGAATTCGTCGCGGCTTCTCGTCCATGCCCGCAGTCATCCTCAACAAGGCCGAGGAAGGAATCGTGCAGGTCGGAGCACGAGAAGCCCACGCCGGCACGAGGGCGTGGTAGCGGGAGACCCTCCAAGCACGGGTGAGACGCATTCTGCAATCAGGCGTCGGCGGTCAATCGCCTCGTCGCCATTCTTCAAATCTTATCGGTTCTGGAAAGGCAACTTCGTGATAGCAGCGGAGCGCAAAATCGTCGGTCATGCCCGCGACGTAATCCACAACGATTTGAAGGGGAGTTGCGTTTTCCTTCTCGTAAAGTGGCTGAAGCTTTTGCAGGTAGTATGCGAGGTGGTTGTCCACGAACCGCTGAGATTTCGGAAACCCGCCCGCGTGGGAGCGCCACTTTTCATAATTGTCAAGAAGGTGATCGAACAGGGCGTTGAGCGCCCGCCGACAGTAGGACTTGTATTCGAGTAGAGCTTCGTGGCTGTAGATGTTCCGGAGGTTGAACTCCTTTAGCTGTGTCACCAGTTCCCGTTTCTCCTCGGAGAAACCGATTCGCCCGCTCTCTCTGCCGAACCCGATGACGTCCAGGACGAGCGTGTTTATGATTTCGCCGTTTTTCGTCCCCAGCTCCCGCCGAATGTCATCGGGAATGTCCTCGTTTTTCAGGAGCGGTGCCCTTGCCGCATCTTCGAGGTCTCTGCCCAGATAGGCGATCATATCGGAAATCCGGACAACACATCCCTCCCAGGAACAGGGCAGCTTCCCTCTCTCACTGATGGTCTCAAGGGCGGGGCAATCACAAGCCGGCGTGATCGGATAGTCGGCAATTTCCCCGCAGTGAGAGATGATGCCATCCCTGACCGCATAGGTGAGGTTCAATCCTCGCTCTTCGTTGGCCAGCTTATCGGCGACGCGAAGGCTGTGCACTTCGTGGTGAAAAGGTGGCGAGGAGGAGTTCTCCCGCAGCACGATCTCGTTGATGAGCTCCTCCCCCGCATGGCCGAACGGAGGGTGGCCGAGGTCGTGTCCCAGGCCCATGGCTTCCGCCTTTTCCATGTCGAGGCCCAGGCCCTTGCAGATCGTGGCCGCGATGGTGGCGACGTGCAGGGAATGCTCGATTCGCGTGCACACGTGATCGTCGGTCGGCGAGAAGAAAACCTGCGTTTTCCGCTTCAGCCGTCTGAAAGCGAGGGAGTGAACGATGGCTGTCTGGTCGCGAAAATAGGGACCTCTGACATCCTCTTCTCGCGCACGTAGCCGCGAGCGGTACTGTTCCTCGGACAGCAAATTTTTCATCATCGCCTTTCCCGAGCTCGCTCTCTATGAGCACTTGATCCTGAGATCCCTGATGCCGCCCGGGATTCCGAGTTTTTCGGCAATTGCCTTCACGAAATTAGCTCCCCCGGCCATTTCTCGCCGAACCGCGGCTGCTTCCCTTCGAGAACGTCAACGAAACTCAACAGCGCCCTTCGTGCGTCGCCGAGAGGATAGTAGAATTGCCCCCAGTTTTCGCTATCCTCTCCGTCGTGATTGGGGATCACATGGTCATACCGGCAGGCGGCTCTCAGTTCCTCGTATGCCGTTGAGACGCGTATTTCGATATCGCCGAGGTCCTGGCGGGAGAGAGAACCTTTCTGTCTCTGCGTTCGCTTCAGGAGTTTTCGCCTCATCAGCTCGGAAACGAATTCCTCGAGGCGGACCCGCGGTTGACCTTTCAGAAAGAGAATCTCTTCCTTCGTCAGCGGAGAAAGAAAGACGCTGACAATGTCGCCCCCTTTCAACCATTCCCTCTCACGCATCTCATCGCCAAACCTATAGAAGGCTTCGAGAAAGGGTATGCCCGGTTTGTGAAGGGCGGCTTCGATGTCTTCCCTGGCGAGCGCCTGGAAATTCCCCGGGCGCACCTCCAGAACGATGACATCGCCTCGCTCCCGAAAGGCAAGTATTTCCTCGCGAGGTCGGAAATGGTATTCCACACCGTCCACCTCGCCGGGGCGCGGCGGCCTGTCGTTGTAGAGAACGATTTTGCGGAGCTTCTCCGCAGCCGCCGGGAACATCCTCTCCGTCGCCGCCAGCAGCGGCCCTTTCCCGACGCACGACGGGCCCGAAAGCAGCACAATACCTTTCACCTTGCCCTCACGCGAGGAGCATCACCCCTAAGAAGGGCGCCGGCAGCTTACGCCTCGGTCTGGTACTTCTGCCAGCGCTCCTCCAGATCGGGCTGCTGCAAGGTCTCCATGACGTAATCGGCGATTTCCGCTCCGGCGGCGCCGCCGGGTCGCCCGGTTACCACCAATTTCTTCTCAAACTGCCCGCAGATGTCGAGAGCCATCTCGAGGCGCTTGGCTCTCTCCTCGTGGCCGATGTGCCGCAGGAGCATAGCCGCGGCGCGGATCATGCTGCACGGGTCCGCGTACTGGGCTCGCCCTTCCCTCACCATTCTGGGAGCACTGCCGTGGATCGCTTCGAACATGGAGTACGTTTTTCCGATGTTCGCGCTTCCCGCTGTACCGACGCCACCCTGCATCTCGGCGGCTTCGTCGGTCAGGATGTCCCCGTAGAGGTTGGGAAGAACAAGCACCCGGAACTGCGTTCGCCGTTTGGGGTCGATGAGCTTAGCGGTCATGATGTCAATGTACCAGTCGTCGCACTCGATTTCCGGATACTCCTCGGCGATTTTCTGCCCGATTTTCAGGAACTTGCCGTCGGTGGTTTTCACCACGTTGGCTTTGGTGACGATGGTGACACGGTTGATGCCGTTCTTCTTCGCGTACTCGAAGGCGAGGCGGCAGATTCTCTCCGCTCCCTGGCTGGTGATGACTTTGAAATCCACGGCGAGGTCTTCTGTAACTTCGATCCCGTCGCTTCCGAGCACGTACGCCCCCTCGGTGTTCTCGCGGAAGAACATCCAGTCAATCCCCTCCTTGGGGATCCGCACCGGTCGGACGTTGGCGAAGAGGTCCAGCTCCTTTCGCATGGCCACGTTAGCGCTCTCGATGTTGGGCCAGGGGTCACCCTGCCTGGGAGTGGTCGTCGGTCCTTTGAGGATGACGTGGCATTTCTTGATTTCTTCCAGGACGTCATCAGGGATGGGTTTCATTTTCTCGGCGCGGTTTTCTATGGTCAATCCTTCGATAACTCTGAGCTCGACTTTCCCCGAAGCCTTCTCCTCCTCGAGCAGGAACTCCAGAATTCGCTGAGCTTCCTTGGCGATGAACGGACCGATACCATCGCCTCCCACAATCCCGATGATGATGGGCTTGAGCTTGGAGTAGTCAGTCCACTCCTCCCCCTTCTTCATTCGCTCAACACGTTCGAGCTGTTCTTGAAGGATTTTTCCGAAATGTTCTTTGGCTTTTTCGATGGCTTCGTTACTCATGGTCGTCCTTTCCTGATTCGGGTTAATTGTTTGCGGCACCGTGCCGCCCCGGGTCCCCTGCACCTGAGCCCCGGCTTCCAACTCGGCCCCTGAGGACCGGCCGGAGGAGCCCTTTTCTCCCTAACTGGGCAAGCGGTCCCCACGACCCCGAAGAGGCCCCCGCCGGTGCTGCCGACTCAGTCAAGAAACCTCGCGATGTAGTTCTTGTTACGGTACTCCTCCACCATTGTTGGATCGAGAGGATATTGCCCGAATTCTTTCGCTGCCTCCACCATGGCCCGGTAGTTTTCTGGCTTGACCGCCGGGTGGATGCTGTTCGACGAGGCCAGGATGTGTCCACCTCCTGGCGAAGCCTTGGCAATCGTCTCTTTGACAGCTTCAACAACGTCTTCCGTTGTTCCACGCGACAGGAGCTCGCCACAATCAACGTTGCCGGCGAGAGCGATCCTGTCGCCGTATCGCTCCTTCACTTTGCCGATGTCCATACCCGCCATCGGTTCGAGCGGGTCCAGGGCATCAAGTCCTGTATCAACGATGTCATCCATTATGGGCCAGAGATTTCCGTCGGTATGTTTCATAAAGGGAACTCCTTTTTCCCTGGCCACGTCAACAGCTTCCTGAAAATAGGGCAAAACGAATTCTCTGAAATGTTCAGGAGACATGATGGGGGCCTGCCTGTACGCGTAATCATCTCCTGTCAGCAGTATGTCTGCTCCCTCGTCAGCAGCTCGTTCCAGTACAGGTCTCTTATAATCCACAACCACGCTGGCCAGTCTTTTGGCAAAATCAGGATTCAAGATGTAATCTGTCAGCAGATTTTCCAGGCCCCTGAGATAGTGAGAAAACTCGAACGCGTCATGCCCCAAAAAGATGATCGCTTTTTCCCCTTTGAAACGCTTTACCGCGTCCTTCAACGTGTCGAAACGATAATCCGTATAAGGCTCCGGAGGAACGTAGGACTCCAGGTCCTGTTCGTTCTGGATAGGATGCGCGACGACATACGGGATGCCACTGGGCGGAACCTGCCACGTGATACCCCATTCGTCCACATAATGTTCGCCATCAATCCATTCCTTGACGCGAGCATCCTCGAACACAACGATGGCATCCAAGTCCTCTCGTTCTATGAAATCCGCCTGGATTTGATAGATGCCCTGAGAGCCCCTCTGCACTTTTGTGTCCAGCGACAGGTCCGGGTAGAGCGCCTTGATCACCGGCTCGTTTATGATCAACTCAAACATGGGGACTCTATCCGGCTGCTCACGCCTCAACGCCGTCATTATCCTTTCATATCCGGTCATATCCGTCTCTCCTGCTCTCCGGGTTGCCCTTTCATGCCGCCTCCGAGGTTATTCTCCCACACGGTGATATCGTTTCGGGCCCCCGCCAAGCCCACCTGCTGCCCTTTCGATCGCGGCCGGCCGCCTGGTTCCGCCCGCTGGGGGCCGCACTATACTCCTATCTCGCCCTCGTCCTCCGCCCGGAGGCAGTCACAAGGCAGGCTTCAGATCAGGTACTGTTCGACAGCCAGCGGCGTCGCTTTCTCTGCCTCGGCGAATACACCTACTTCGTCGATGGCTTTCCAGTGCACGCACCGGTATGCGAACCGATTCCGTGCACGAGCCACCATCACATTGTTCTTACGTTTCGTGGAAATCCGCCTCCGTCGCGGTCGAATAGGCACCCGCCAGCAGGGGACTCAGAGCCGCTGACGCCTTCGGCTCACCAGGCAACGCACCTCCGGGAAGCGAGCTCACGACGAGGCGAACCCGTTCGCACTGCGCTTGGGGCATGTCCCGAGAGTCGCCTATGATCATCCCGTGCAGAGCCGTAAGAGCCCTTCCCATTCAGCGCCAGCCTTTCGGGAAACTCTACCATAACGTGCGGTGCAGCGCCAACCGGCTTGCGGATGGATGGTGTGGCTGCGTAATAGTGGCAAGCCGCCGTGATAACCCGGGTTCCCTTCGGGGGCCTTTCGGGGTGGCACGGGCGTCCCGCCCGTGGGGAACCATGGGCAAGATGCCCATGCCACAAAGGAGTTCCCATATTCTCTTTCAGCG
>Ga0114930_10005636_pt1 | contig 10257 bp, 11 predicted proteins | sample AnhtaG_FD_87300 | JGI IMG/M metagenome (GOLD analysis project Ga0114930, IMG submission 87300) | Deep subsurface microbial communities from Anholt, Denmark to uncover new lineages of life (NeLLi) - Anholt_01485 metaG | ecosystem: Environmental > Aquatic > Marine > Oceanic > Sediment | place... | reverse complement strand
TTATTGAGGAGCGCTTCTGCACTCTCGACGCGATGATTGAGTTTCAACTCTATGCCCTCGGCGATGATGGAGTCAATCTCTCGCTGCACCACCTGAGGTGGTAGTCGGTAAGCTGGGACACCGACACGCATCATGCCACCCGGCACAGGCAGGGCTTCGAAGACGGTGACCGTGCATCCTGTCCGGGTCAGATCTTGGGCGCAGGTCAAGCCGGCGGGGCCGGAACCGACTACAGCCACACGTTTTTCGGTCAGTGGGAGAGCTTGAGCCTCTTCCGCTGATTCATCCGGCGGCTTATTGAGAACGGCATCAACTTCATCCCAGTGCTCCCATGCCCAGTCGGCCACAAATCGCTTAAGAGCCATGATGTTCACCGGCGCATCAGCTTGCGTTCGGTTACATTCGTCTTCGCAGCGATGGTTGCACACCCGCCCGCAAATTGAGGGGAATGGATTGTCCTCAAGGATAGTTCGGTAGGCGTCGGCGAAGCGTTCTTCGGATATGAGGGCGATGTAGCCCTGTGCCCGTTGATGGATCGGGCAGGCATCACGGCAGGGAGCAGTCCCCCTTTTCTCAATTGAGAAGGCGTTGGGGATCGCTTGTGGGTAGAGCTTAAAAACCGCTTTTCGTTTTGTAAGACTGCCGTTGAACTCGTCGGGAATGCTGATAGGGCAAACGTCAGCACAGTCCCCGCATCCGGTGCACTTCGCCAGGTCTACGTAACGCGGGTGTTGGCGAACTCTTACTGTGAAATTGCCCGGTTCGCCGGAGATGGACTCGATCTCAGCCATGTTAATCAACTCGATGTTGAGATGCCTTCCAACATCGACGAGTTTGGGCGACATGATGCACATGGCACAATCGTTTGTGGGGAAGGTCTTATCGAGTTGGGCCATCGTCCCACCGATGGCTGGTAAGCGGTCGATGAGATGGACCTTAATGCCGGCCTCGGCTAGGTCCAGCGCGGCTTGCATCCCGCCGATACCCGCACCGACCACCAAGGTCGAGCCGATCACACCTTTTCCATTTCCGCTACCGTGTCCATTGTCCGATGAAGTCATACGTCTTCCTATTTCGCCAATCCGACTGAGCGCAGCAGCGGACGGGGATCGATCAAGTGCTTGGTCCACCAGTTCTTCACTTCAGATAGACCGAACGCCAGGCCAAGCAACTCAGTGAAGAAGAATACCGGCATCTTCGATTTGCTGGATTGCCTCATTTCCAGGTTGAGTTGACACAGCGGGCAGGCTGTAGCCATGGCATGAGCTCCGGCTTCCCTGGCTCGCTCGGTCAGCCGGTCGACGAGGCTATAGACTATATCCGATCGGCTGAGAGATAGACCTGCACCGCAGCAATCTGTTGCGTAGGACCAGGGCTTGACCTCTGCACCTACAGCCCGGAGCAGTTCGGTCATCACCTGTGGATCATCCGGATCATCGAATTGGGTTACCTCCGGTGGTCTGACAAGCAAGCAGCCGTAATATGTGACGACTTTAAGACCGGTGAGCGGTCGCTGCACGTGAGCGGTGATCTTCTCTAGTCCACAATCCTCGTACAGGACTGCCAGTACGGGCCGGACGGTTACTTCACCGGTGAAGTTGAAACCGACCACTGACTCAACCTCGTCCCTCACCTCGGGGTCATTTCTTAGTGTGTGATCAGCGCCTTTTAGCCGGCTGAAACATGCTGCGCACGCGGTGACAAGATCGCGTCCCGCCTCCTGGGCAATCGCCAGATTGCGAGCTGGTAGGGCGAGCGACAGGATATGATGGCCCAGGGCATGGGCTGACGAAGCGCCGCAACAATTCCACTTGTCAAGTTCTTCCAATTCCAAACCGAGGTGTTGGAAGGTTGCCAGAGTGGACAGCCCATATTCAAGGCCAGTGGAATGCGCACTACAGCCGGGATAGAATGAGTAGCTCACTCACTTACTCCGTCGAAAGATCTGCTGAACCTCTGGTGCCGCCCCAGATTTCTCGGGGAGAATCGGGACTTTACCCCGGCGAATGAGGGCAACCCCAGAGCCTAGGTCGCGGTAGATTGGGACACGCGAGAGGATTTTGAATAGACCGAGCATGGCCGCTTCGTGTGAACGTCCCAGGCGTTGTACAACGCCCAGGAACAACTTGTGAAACAGTAGTGCGTCGCGTTCGCCGGCCGGGTAACCTTCAGTAACGGCCAATTGGCGTAGCGCGTCCATCACGGCTGAGATGTCGATATCGTTCGGACATCGGGTGGCGCAGGTATAACAACCTGCACAAAGCCAGATATCTCGACTACGAAGAACTGCATCACGTTGGTCCAGTGCCAACATACGCAGCAACCTATCGGGACCATACTCCATCGCGTCGACGATGGGGCAACCTGCCGCGCATTTATGGCAGTGGTAACAAAGTTCGATTTCTTGGCCAGATAGGCGCATGGCTTCAGAGATCATGTTATTAGTCATGCTGACGTCTTCCGATAGTCCGGATTTTTTATATGAGGAGGATCGCTGAATATTAGGTAAGTCGGAGAGTGGCAGGTCTCCCCATTTAGGTAGACATTTGTCACAACAGAACCGTCGGTTAACTGGCCATCACCGGGACAAACAACAGAGATCCTGTTCCCGGAAGAATTTTTCATATGGCTACCAATTTGGTTCATGACGGATTATTCTCCACAGCAATACCGAAAGGATACCTATGCATCGGGTAGAAAACGAATTACTTCACGTCGATTGGCTTGAGCCTTGGCTTTCAGCTCCTCCTGTTTGGCATCGAAGGAGATAAGCCTTTCCAACGCATCGGTCCAGGCACCGGGCATTATCTCCGTGTGACCTATCCGGCGCCGTATCACGACCAGCGCATCGTCCACTGGACATACCTCCTCGCAGGCTCCACAGAAGAGGCAAAAGCGTTCGTCCTTCACCAACCGACCATCCTTCATCTGTAGCGCGTCAGTGGGGCAGATGTCCACGCAAGCTTGACAATCTTTGGGACATTGTTCGGCATCAAGCATCAAACGACCTTCCCAGGGCTTGGTCACAGTAATCGCATCTTCAGGACAGGCCACCGCGCACTCAACACAGTAGATGCATCTCTCGAGTTCCACCTTCACGTCGAGGATTTGAGTGATCTCGCCATCCCGTTTCCGCTTGGTTTCGACCTCGATGCACTCGGTGGGACATATCTCCTGGCAGGCGAGTTTACAGTCGGGGCGGCACAGCTCCAGCGTGACCGATAAATGTTTAGACAGTTCAGGGAAGATCTCATACTCCAGAACGGGGATCTCCGGCTTGTCATCGATCATCAGGTGAATTGCGTTGAATGGGCAGAGGACGACACATCCGCCACAGTAGTTGCATTTGGCAACATCAATGCTCACCCGGGGCTTGGCAATCAGTCTCCCATCCTCAACGATGGCGGGGGTGAGTTCGACTGCCTCCTGGGGACAAACCAGTGGGCCGATCTGGCAACCAGGGCACATGCCGCGATCCAACTCTAAGACCTGATGCCTGGTGATCATCCTCCGTTCAAGGATTAGTTTCTGGTCGGTTTCATGCTTGATAGTCGAACCTCGCTTCATTATTCCACTCCGTTTCGACACCTCAGACAGGAAGGTGCACCTGTCGTCTGAGGGAATTCCATTCTCAACATCCGACCCTTGAATGTTTTATCCACTGTAGCTACTCCAGTAGCTCAATCGGCCCTAAAGACCGCACGCTTTCGGTCATCTCCCCTATCAGACGGGGGAGTCTGCCTCTTTCAGCAGTTGAGATGTGAGTGAATCTCATTCTTCCTTTTCGACCCATATTTTCCAGCACTGTTTGCAGGGCGGTCATCCTGTTTTCCGCCATGAGATTCCCCCGCTTGTAGTGGCAGTCACCAGGGTGACAACCGGCTACCACGACGCCGTCGATGCCTTCCTGAAGAGCCATCAGGACATGTAATGGATCCATCCTCCCCAAGCATGGAATCTTGATTATCTGTACTCCGGGGAGTTCTTGGATCTTGGCGATATCAGCTTGATCGAGCCTGGAATACAGGCACCAGTCACACATGAAGGTTACAATCCTGGGTTCCCAGTTTGGCTGCATCGCGCTTAGGCTCCTGCTCGCTATCCCATTCCTGCAGCGAACTCTATGATCTGATCGACGATGATTTCGTCTCTACTGCCGGTGATGCCAATCGCAGATACCGGGCAGATAGCACCGCAAGTGCCACACCCGTGACAGAGCAGCTTATCCACTATCGGTAAGGTGCTCAGTTTCCCCCATTGCCAGACAGGCGTCAGTTCGATTGCATCGTAAGGGCAAACCTGAGCGCACAGACCGCAACCAGCGCACGCCCATTCATTTACCTGGGCAACAGCTCGATCCGGCTCATAGCCCTCTCGGATAGCCACATTACGGATCGCATTCATCAAATCTGAAATACGCACACCCCGGGGACAATGTCGGTAGCAGAGATCACAGGCCGAACAGAGCCAGATGAGCGGGCTGGAAAGAACTTGAGCCCTCATGCCTAACACAACCATCTTGATGAGCCGACGGGGGTTGTAGTTCTCGTCAATCCAACTGATAGGACAAGCTGCCACGCAAGTCCCGCAGGAGAAGCACAATTCGATCTTTTCTCCTCCGGGTTCGGCGGCTATTTCGTCTTTGAAGTGCGGATTGAATCCGACCACATTCATCATTTGCCGAGCACCTCTGCCACGCCAGGAACCTCCAGCCAGCGGCTTAGGCTTTTCTCGATCTTGGGACGGGCTTGATCGTTCTCCTCCTGGATCCTTTCCACGCCTAGCGAGCGTAATGTCTCGTCCATTTCCGTAATGACTCGGGCGTATTTGGCTCCTTCGGCGGCTGAGATCCACTCTACTCTGAAACGCTCAGGGGAGATGCCCATCCGCTCAATCCTTCGAGGGATCTTATTAAAGCGTTTGGCGGCGTGCTGCTGACCAGTGATGTAGTGGCAATCTTGCTCATGACAACCTGATGCCAAAACCATCCCGGCACCCAAGCGGAATGCCTCGAAGATGAAATCGGTATCCATTCGGGCCGAACACATCACCCGAATACCCCGTGAGCTGGATGGGTACTTGAAATGGCTCACTCCGGCTGTGTCGGCGCCGCCATAGGAACACCAGTGGCACATCAAAGCCAGGATCTTTTCCTCCGGCTTGTCGGCAAGCACGGCGTGCATCTGGGCCAGGATCTGAACATCACTGAAGTGCATTTGAGTGATGGCATTGTGAGGGCATTCAGCCACGCAAGCTCCGCAGCCATGGCACATGGCAGTGATAATTTCCGAAGGTTTGTCCGGCTCAACCACGATGGCGTTGTAGGGACACTTGTCTGCACAGATGGCGCATTTCTTGGTGGTGTTGATACACCGATCAGGCCAGACATGAGCAACGATAGGCTCGATTAGCCAAGTATCAGCGACCATGATCCGGCCAGCGCGGCCGGCCGCCGCGCTGCCCTGGGAGACGCTCGCCGGAATATCTTTTGGTCCTTGAGCGGCGCCGGCTAGAAAGATCCCTTCGCTCGGGGTGTCAATCGGTTTGAGCTTGGGATGGTATTCCATATAGAAGCCAGAGGGGTCGTTGGGGATAGTCAGAGCTTGACCGAGCGTAGTGGCTTCGTTCCGCGGCACAGCCGCAGTGGACAGGACAACCATCTCGGTCTCTAGCTCCACCAACTGGTCGAGCTCAATGTTCTCAGCGCGGACAATTAGGTTCTTGGTTTCCAGATCCTCAGTGATCTGTGAAGGCCGTCCCTGGATGAATAGAATGCCCTCGTTGCGCGCCCGCAGATAGAACTCTTCATAACCCTTGGACGGGGTGCGGATGTCAATGTAGAAAATGCTGACCTCTGTGTCGGGGTATTTCTCTTTGAATACCAGGGCGTTCTTGATGGTATACATGCAGCAGAAGCCGGAACAATACTCATGGTAACGGCTGTCGCGCGAGCCGACGCATTGGATAAAGGCAACACTGCTTGGAATCTCACCGTCTGAGGGACGTGTACATCGGCCGGCAGTTGGTCCGCTTTCTCCAATCAGCCGCTCCAACTCCAGTGCGGTGATGATGTTCTCAGAGCGACCATAGCCGTACTCCTCGATGGGGGATGGGTCCCACACGTCATAGCCAGTGGCAACGACAATGGTACCTACATCTAGGGTTACTTCTTCCGGCTGCTGAGAAAAGTCAATCGCGTGTAGTTTACCGCAGGCATCCACACATTTATAACACTTGATACAGTTATCGATGTCTATGGTGTAGATTAGGGGGACGGCCTGGGGCTGTGGGACATAGATTGCTTTGCGAGGGGCAATACCCTCCTCGAATTCATTAGGTATCTCGATAGGACAGACCTCGGGACAGAGACCGCAGCCATTGCAACGCTCTGGTATGACATAGCGAGGTTGTTTGAGGACTTGGACCTGGAAGTTGCCAATGTAACCACTGACGTTCTGCACCTGCGCGTAGGTCAGGAGGGTGATGTTGGGGTGACGCGCCGCGTCAACCATTTTTGGGGCGAGAATTCATATAGAACAGTCCATAGTGGGGAAGGTCTTATTCAATTGTGCCATACGCCCTCCGATGGAGGGTTCCTTCTCCACTATGATCGTTTCGATCCCCATATCCGCCAGGTCGAGGGCAGAGCTGATACCAGCGATACCTCCGCCAATGACGAGCGCCCGCTTGGTGACCGGCACTTCAATCATTTCCAGCGGGGTGAGGTAATGTGCTTTGGCCACGGCGCTAGCGACCATTTCATTGCTTTTCCACAACGCCAGCTCTGGCTCGTGGGCATGCACCCAGGTTACCTGCTCGCGAATATTGGCCATCTCGAACAGAAAGGGGTTTAGACCGGCCTCCGATACACATGCGCGGAAAGTCGGCTCGTGTAGGCGGAGGGTGCATGCAGCTACCACGACACGATTAAGGTTGTGGTTCTTGATGTCTTCGCGGATCAGGGTCTGACCGGGGTCGGAGCACAAGTAGAGATGTTCCTTTGAGATCACTACCCCGGGTAATGTGGCCGCGTATTCAGCCACCGCCTGTGGCTCAATCACGCCGCCGATGTTCGCTCCACAGTGGCAGATATATACACCGATGCGCGGATCGTCATTGTTCATAAGGCTCTCCCATTCCTGTCCTTCCAATGACTCCTTCTTTCTTGTATCTGGAATGAATGTAGGTCTGCAACTTCAATAAATGTAATGTTCCATCGATCTTAAATATTTACGTTACTTGAAGGATGCAGACTTCGGCTAGGTATGATCGGTAGAATAATAATCCTCCCACCATTCATCAGACCAAAGTGGTGGCTAAGATCTAATCTTCCGTCACACGCAAATCGGATACCATCGCTTCTGTACCGACTGCTGTGGGCTACATTCTGTCTGTCCCAAATAAATCTGGTCAAACTCCAAGCTTGGGTTTTCTCAATGCAGTCATCGTTGGGCATGCCTAAAGCGTGACCTAGGGTTTGAACCATACTTATGCCAGGGAGCGGCACACACCTTCGCAGATATTGCTAGCTCACGTGGCGCAGCCCTATGCGGTGGCGCTCTCCTGCCCCAACAGTTCTTGTAATAGCCTGGTTACCACATCCAGTCGCGCCTTCTGAGCTACTACCTGCGGTGTGGAAAGCGTCAGCGCGTCTTTAAGGCAGTACTTGACGCACTGTGGCTCATCTTCATCCTGGCACAGGTCGCAGATCTCTACTACTTTAGTCTGTGAGTTGAGGAGAATGGTCCCGAAGGGGCAGGCCTGGATGCACCAACCGCAGCCGTCGCATTTATCGTCGTCGATAAGAATCACGCCTGTCTCTGCGCTCTGAGAAAGCGCTTGGCGAGGGCAGGCGATGACACACGGTGGATCCTCACACATCCGACAACTAATGGACATCATCACGATTGGCTCAATGCGCACATGGCGAATGCGTGACAGGAGTGGATCAAAAACTTCGTGCTTTACCGCTGAACAGGCGAACTCGCACAACCCGCAGCCAACACACTTGTCGGGATCGCAGACGATGTATTGATAGGCCATTTCACACTCCTACTTCTTCAGCAATGTCTTCCAGCCCCAGTGCGACAAGTTTTTCCTTTGGGATCAGCCCATCGGGAGTCCAACCACGGGCTTCGTAGTAGGCGTCAATCATGATCCGTAAATCATCTGGTTTTACCACGGATCCCTTGGATGCCCCGGCAGGGATGGGATCTTCCAGGAAGCGTGCTGGTAGCCAGTCATCCTCTTTCGTCCAGCCCTCGCGGATGTTGAATGCTTTCTTCAGATTCCAGCTACGTTCTGTCACCTGGTGCAGATCATCGGCGGTCATCTCCATGCCGGTCGTCAGAGTATACAGTTGTGACACATCGCTCCAGGCGTCGCTTAGACACCCTCGGATGAATTTACACAGCATGACGATGTCAAATATGCCGGCAAGGTTCTCTTTATCGCAGGCGATACGTCCCTTCTCCGGATCCGCCGAGAAGCGGTCAACCTCGCCATGGGTGTCGGCCTCGTAGGCCAGCGAGCGGTTGTGGCAGCCTCCCCGGGTACCTACGGCAGAGCCTACAGCGAAGGTTTGCGCCCCCCGCGGGTCGTAGCCAGGGAATTCGAGCCCCTTGACATGTATGGCGAAGAGTTCGCTTCCCTTACCTAATTTCTCCGCCGCTCGCTTCACCCCTTCGGCCAGCAGGTCGCCGATGCCCTCACGTCGGGCGATCTTTTCCAATAACTCCACTTCGGCTTGATCGTTACCGAAACGCAGTTCCAGTCCGTCGCATTTCTTCTTGGTGATGAGCCCGCGCTCGAAGCACTCCATGGCCCACGCTACCACCACACCAGCGCTCATCGTGTCCATTCCCAGGCGGTCACAAGTATCAATGGCCTTGATGATGCCAGCGGCATTGTCTATACCACAGCAGGTGCCTACGGCGAAAAGTGACTCATAGTCCACTGAAGTGCGGGCGCCTTTATAAGGTCCTTCCTTCACTTTGACGATCTGCTCGCAGGCGATAGGGCAGCCGAGGCAGGCGACAGCCTTCTCCTTGTGGTGCTCTTGCAGATATTCGCCTGAGACTTGCTCCGCCGCCTCGAAGACACCTTCCTGAAAGTTGCGAGTCGGTAGGATGCCCAGCCGGTTGAGCGTTAGTACGTTAGCTACGGTTCCGAGGTTTCTGTATTTTTCGGTTTTGAGACCTTGTGCTTTCTCGGCTAACTCCAGCGCCATCGCACATAGCCCATCGAGATCGGCCACTTCGACTGAGTGACTGCCTCGGAGGGCAATGGCTTTTAGCTGTTTGCTACCCATCACTGCGCCCAGACCGCCGCGGCCAGCCTGCCGGCCGCGGTCGTTGGTGAGGTTGGCAAAGCGCACCAGATTCTCACCCGCCGGACCGATAGTACATGATCGTACCATCTGGTCACCTAATTCAGCCCGGATGGCTTCCTCGGTCTCAAAGGTTTCTTTGCCCCACAGGTTGGCGGCATCGCGAAATTCGACCACATCGTCGTCAATAAATAGGTATGTCGGTTTTTCGGCTTTTCCCTTGACAACAATCGCGTCGTAGCCAGCCCGTCGGATAGTGGCCGAGAAGTAACTAGAGGCCAGGCAATCAGTGATAAAGCCAGTGAGGGGAGATTTGGCAGCCGCGGCATGCTTGGTGCCAACCGGCACCGGCGTAGCGGCAAAGACGCTCGTCGCCAGACAGAGCTCGTTTTCAGGCGAAAGAGCATCCACTCCCTTGGGTGTGTTGTCGTATACAAGGCGCGTTGCCAGAGATACCCCACCGACATATTTCTTCAGAAAGTCCTCTCCTGGACGGTGGACCCGAGTGGTCTGGTCGGTCAGGTCGATGTGGAGAATCTTGCCCATGTATCCTTTCATATTAGCCTCCTACGGTGACGTACATTAATAGTAGATTCTCGCCTTCCCGCACTTCCTCGTCCAGGTTCTTTGCGACCCGGCGGGCATCGATGTTGAAGACGTATGGTTCCCGCAGGTCGTAACTGCCCGGTACGATTAGTTCCCCCAACAGTGCAGGAAACCGGTCACCCAGCTTGACGAGAACATCTCGTAGAGTAGCGCCAGGTGCCAACTCTAATACAACGCTCTTGGCTTTGCTCAACCGTCGAGCCAAAGCGAAGAGTTCAACTGTCACCTTCATGATATTTCAAGCCTCTCGGTGCTGCATTCCCATTTCTTGCTGGGGCACTGCCTGTAGTGGATGGAAGGCAGCAATGAAGGATATTTGTCCA
>Ga0114930_10005635_pt1 | contig 10259 bp, 8 predicted proteins | sample AnhtaG_FD_87300 | JGI IMG/M metagenome (GOLD analysis project Ga0114930, IMG submission 87300) | Deep subsurface microbial communities from Anholt, Denmark to uncover new lineages of life (NeLLi) - Anholt_01485 metaG | ecosystem: Environmental > Aquatic > Marine > Oceanic > Sediment | place... | reverse complement strand
GTCACCCCGTAAAATCCCACAGCCGATGCCACCGCTTCCCCGCTTCGGTTCATAAACGTCGTCGGTTCCACGGCCACAACCTTCCTTCCGGCAACCTCACCCACTCCCATCCGGGACAGAAGCTTCCTCTTTGTCCGCAGACGAATGCCATGGCGCTCGCAGAACCCCCTCGCCACATCGTACCCAGCGTTGTGTCGGCTGCGCCTGTAACGTCTGCCGGGGTTGCCCAGACCAACGATCATAAATATGCCTTCTGACGCCGTCACGTTTTTCGCATGAACCCCTTCAGCAACTCCGAAGAGCACCTTTGAGCCGACCGCCTCATTTCTCTCACGGACGTTTCCCCGGACCCTGCCCTTCGGGACAACCGGAACCGCTATTCCTCCTTCTTTTTCGGGGTCTCCTCTTTCTCCTCTTCCTCTACCTTCTTTTCGCCGATGACCTCGGGCTCCTCAACTTCCTCTTTCTCGGCCACCACGACCTCAACCGCTGCCCGCGGAACCGTCACAGAAATAACGCTGAGGTCCGGATCATTCGATATCTCCACGTCCGGCCCGAGATCAATGTCCCTGACGTGAATGGACTCGCCCAGTGCCAGCTGGCTGATGTCAACCCTGGCTTCCTCGGGCAGGTCCATCGCTCGGCACGCCACATCGAGTTCCCTCAACGTATGCTCCACAATCCCCCCCTCACCCACTCCCGGACTGTCTCCCACCGTAACCACCGGTATGCGAGCGTGAATCCGCTCCTTCAGAGAGATCTGATGAAAATCAATGTGCAGCACCTCTCCCGTAATCGGGTCATGCTGGATTTCCTTGATCAGCGTCGGCCGAGGGTTGGTCTCACCTCCGTCCCCTATCTCCAGCGAAACGATCACGCTCTCCAGCGACCCCGCGTGCACCCCGTGAGTGAGGGCATGAACCTCTCTCCCCTCCAGCTCAATCGGGACCGGCTCGATCCCTTTCCCGTACACGATGCCCGGCACCTTGCCGCTGGCTCTCAGCCTTCGGGCTGTTCCTTTGCCCCACTCTTTTCTGATCCGTGATTTCAGTCTAATCTCTGCCATCTCTTTCGTTCCTTAACCACTCCGTGCACCGGACGCCCCGCTCGTTCGTCACCCCTCTTCCGAAGGCCCCATCACGAGAAAAGGGAGCTGACCGACTCGTTGTTATGAATGTACATCATCGCTTTCCCCAGAAGCTCCGCCACGCTTAACACCGTTAGCTTAAGGTCCGCGTCCTCAACCTCAATTCCCACGCTGTCCGTCGTTACGAACCTCTCAATGGGCGAGTTCTTTATCCGCTCCACCGCCGGCCCGATGAGAATCCCATGAACCACGAACGCCCAAATCTCCTCGGCACCCTCCTGTCGAAGAATCCTCGCCGCCTCCGTCAGCGTCCCCGCTGTGCTCACGATATCATCGACCAGGATGACCTTTTTCCTCTTCACATCCCCGATAACCGTCGTAGCCTCCACCTCGTAATCCCCAACCCGTCGTTTATCCACCGTCGCCAGCGGCAGGCCGAGTTTTGTGCAGAAAAGGCTTGCCAGCTTCATCGCCCCCACGTCCGGGGAAACGATCGTCGGGGTGTCAAGTTGTACCTTCCCAACGTACTCCCTGAATACCGGAAACGCGTTGAGGTTATCAACAGGTATATCGAAAAAACCCTGAATTTGACCCGCGTGCAGGTCAATGGTTAACAGCCTGTCCGCACCCGCCGCCGTCAGCAGGTTCGCAACCAACTTCGCCGAGATCGGAACTCGCGGCAGGTCTTTCCTATCCTGCCTCGCGTACCCATAGCAGGGGACAACCGCCGTCACCCTCTCCGCCGAGGCACGCTTCAAAGCGTCAATCAACAGCAACAGCTCCATCAGCTTTTCGTTCGGGTCCGGAACCGTGGACTGAATCACGAATACATCCCTTCCCCGGACGTTCTCCAGAATCCTGACGTGGATTTCACCGTCCGGAAACCTCGAAAGCACCCGGCTACCCAACGGTACCCCGATGCTCTCGCTGATTCTCCGGGACAGCTCCGGATTCGCGTTCCCGGCGAAGACCTTTGGCTCGCCGTGCATGGACCCCTCCTTGCCTTTTGAATGCCCTGGAAACCCGACCTGTGGAGGAACCGAACCGACAGGCCCGAACATCATCCCATCAGGGTATCTCGCTCTGGCTGGGGCGGTAGGATTCGAACCTACGCATCCGAGGACCAAAACCTCGTGTCTTACCACTTGACTACGCCCCAGTCACATTGGCGGGGCATCGCCTCACAGACCCCTTCCATCTCAGGGTCAGCGACGCTCATCGAAACGTATTATATAGTGGTTACCCCCCAATCCAGTCAACAAAAAAATCCCCGTCGACCCTTTCTCGAATGATTTTCCCCTGTGAGGCTCCTCGTTGGCCCACCGGCGTGGCAGCCAGCCTCATTCAGGATTCTCAAGAATGCGGTAGAAGCGGCGGGGGGCAAAAGGAGGCGACACGCCCGTCTTGGAGCCGTCGTCAATCCAGGAGGTGGTTTCGACCTCCGCGGAGGGAAGGTTCCCGTCTGCCAGGTGCCAGGCGAGGAGGTCGGCGGAGTAGAAAATGGAGTAGCTGCTGCGCCAGAAGCTTGTCCGGGTGAGGACCGCGCTCCCCAAGTCGGGCTCAAGATGGAGTGAGTTCACATAATGCTCATACGCTCCCATGTCGTAGTAGAGAAAGTCGGGACGCTGGGGATATTTCCCGCCATAGGCCGGCATGCGCTTCCCTTCGGCGTCGCGGACGGGCTTGGGCCAGTAGCCGTCGCCCGTCCCCGCGTCTATGCAGGGTGAGTCGGTGCGCAGGCGATAGTTTCCGTTCGCAGGGTCCAGGAATCGGGGACCGGCGTCAATGTTGCGCAAGCCTTGGTACCCCCGTTGGATGTCAGAGTACGTGGCGGTCACCTCCGCGCACGGCCCGGAGGGCCCATCGCAGGGCGACTCGTTGCCCCAGACTATGCAGTTCGTCATGTTCACTGGAGCGCCTTCCTCGGCCCAATAGAAAACGAGGCGGCAGGCGGTGATGGTGCAGTTGATCAGCTCGACTGCCTCGGCCGCGCAAAGGTAGAAGGCGCCATCGGAGCCGCCCCCAGAGATCAGGCATGAGGCCATCGTCAGAGTGACGTGCGCGTCCGCCGAGAGGGCCGTTTCGTTTCCCTCGATGCGGGTGGACTCGACACGCACAAGTTCGGCGCCGCCCGCGCAGTATATCCCACCCCGGTTTCGCAGGAGGGCGGAGCGGGTCACAACGACATTATGGCCTCCGAACAGCCCCGTCCCGCAATTCTGGATCGTGCAGCGGTCAATCACCAGGTCGCAAGAGAATCCTATCGCGTCCACCCCGTACTGCCTGAACAGGGGGGCAAGGGTGTCGAGTGCATAGCTCATGTCCTCCTCGCCGTCGTAGGCGTGGCCGCCCTTGGCGCTGCCATCATGCGAAGTCCCCCAGGACGTTCCGCCATCACTGAACGCCGGATGGTGCAGAAATACGAATTTCCACGTCTTGGTCGTGTCCTGGAGCTGCCCCTGCAGCCAGCTCTCCTGCGCTGCCTCTGCCTTCGCGTCCATCTCGTCCGCACTCTTGTTGCTGTTTACGCAGATGAAATGGCAAACGCCATAATAGAACGAATACCATCGCTCCGGATAGGCCGGCGTTCCGGTCTCGAGGCAGAAGAAGCCGGTGTAATTGCCGACGTCGGCGTCCCCCTGGTACTCGTGGTTGCCGATCGTGGGCAATAGGGGGGCGCTGCCGAGCAACCCTGCAGCGGGGTCGAAGAACTGTGGGTGCCACTGAACCGCGGTGCCCCCATCGTGGACGAAGTCGGCCACGTGAAGGACGAATCGGGGCTTGGCGTCCTCCGACCAGGCGTGAACGAGCATAGAGTTGGCCACTTTGAAGTGCTGCTGTTGGAAGTTCGTATCGCTCCCTCCGCTGTTGTCGCCGTACGCGAGGAAGCGGAAGTCTCCGGCGCCGCTCATAGCGGTGCGGAAGCTGTTGTCATGGCTGTAATCGGAACCGGACCGCACCCGGGAATGGAACAGGGTGTTGGGCTGGAGATCGTCCGATATGGTCACCTCGTGGATGTAGAGAGCGCCTATCTGAGGCGGCGTACCCGATTCCAATATTGTGTTACCGTAGCCTTCGGCGGTGCCCCAATCAACATAGTCGTCCTGGTTGGTGGTCGTGTGCCACATAACCGTCACCTGGGACGATTTCCCAGACCCGGGTGTGGTCGTCCCTCTGCTCGACCAGTTCTATGGGAGGATACTGAGCTATTGCCCTCAGAATCGTCTCGCCCTCGCTCGCCGATTAATCAGAGGCCGCCGCTGTAAGCCGCCCCCCCAGTCGGTTGCAGAACAAGAAGTGCGCTTCCGGTGAGAAGAATTGAGACGAGAATTCCCGCTTTCCTGACCTTCACCACTTTCGCAACTCTTACCCCCACGTTCGGTCTGCTACAACGACCAATTTTCGCAAACTTCGCACTGATATATGATGCGCCCGCCGGGTAGCAAAGTCACCCACTTTTTCAGAAACGAATCGCCCCCTCAGCTACGCCCCGGAAAGGGGTTCTTCGGCGCTACGCGCGTTCAAAAGGTGCTTATCACAGCTACAAACCGCGTTCTTCCCCCTTCCTCCTGCCTTACCCGCTGCACGCCTGCCTCAGCTTGCTCAACGCCCGGAAAGATCCCCAGAAGCGTCGGCCCGCTCCCGCAAAGAACCGTCCCCATGCTGCCCGCATCCTCGAGCTGTTTTCTCAATTCCCCCAGCTCCGGCGCCTTCTCAAACGCCGCTCTATCAAAACTGTTGAACAGCGCCGAGCAAACGCCTTTCAGGTCGCCTTCCTCGATCGCGCCAAGCATGACGTCCACCTCTGGACCGCCGAAGTCTTCCCGGCTGAGCGAACCGTACAGCTCAGCCGTACTCAAACGGCGATCCGGAGCCGCCAGAATCCCGGCGAACCGAGGAGCGTCACGTAGCTGCCTGACAATCTCCCCTCTTCCCGTGCAGAGCGCCGTCCCGCCCTCTACGAAAAACGGCACGTCGCTGCCCAGCTCCGCCCCCAGAGACCGCAGAGCCTCCGCCGTAAGCCCCGATCCAAAAAGCTCGTTCAACGCCAGCAGGCAACACGCCCCGTCGCTGCTCCCCCCGCCGAGCCCCGCCGCGACAGGAATGTTCTTACCGAGCTCCAGATGTACCCCGCCCCTTCCGTATCCCCTGCTCAAGAACAAGTCCGCCGCCCTGAACGCCAGATTCTCTTCCGGTTTCCCCGCAAGCTCCCGCTGCGAGCATGTCAGCCTCACCCCCGACCTTTCCTTCTCGACCCTCAACGCATCGAACAACGTCACCGTCTGCATCACGTTCTGCACTTCGTGGTATCCGTCGCTCCGTTTTCCCACGACCCTCAGAAAAAGGTTGACCTTCGCCGGACACCGAATACGGACCGATGCCTCCGTCCTGCTCAGGATCAGTCGGTCAACAAACCTCATGCCCATGTCCTCCGGGTTGGCGTGCTGTCTCGGTCCCCGTCTCGGCTCTCTCCCCCAGGTCGAAAAAACATCCCACAATCCTCGCTGCCAGCCCTATTGTGTTCGATCCGGCGAAACCTCCACAACGCCCCCATGATCCTCCAGCCGCCCCTTTTTTGACGCATACCACAGCTTGAAAACAACGAGAATCGAAAGGATAGAGCCGAACACCATGACCTCGTGCGCGAAAACCCGCACGTTATACAGGCTGACGATCTCCGCGTACGTGTCCTTGTGCAGATCGAGGAAAACACCCACCGGAATCCTAACACTCCTGGCTACAAAGGGCCATAGCACAGGAACGCCGATCGGTGGCCGATAGTCCTTCCCCATCAGATCGAGAAGAATGTGGGACAGCAAACAGAAGAAAAGCACCACCGAAGACCTCACCGGCCGTGGCTTCCCAAGAGCCTTCATCACCCCAAACGCCGCCACCCCCACCACAACCGCGAAGAGCAGCGAATGCGTCGGACCGCGGTGAATCCGATTCGCGATATCCACCCTCCCGAACAGCGCCGGGATGAAATCAATGTCCGCCAGCGCGGCGAAAACCATGCAGACCACAAGCCACTTCCACAGCTTCAGAAGATGCTTCCCCTTCGTGAAAACGGCGTAGACCACCGCCCCGGATAAAGCATGTCCGATGGGTGTCGGCATATCCTCCTGCCTCTACGGTTCGTGCATCCACATCGATCTCCGACACACACAGTTTCCCCCCGCTCGTGCCCTGTCTGTGGCCGGAATGGGGATTGTAGTGCATTACCGGGCGATGTCAAGCTCGTTGCCGATTTCGGTGCCGCTGCGATTGACTGGCGCTGCGTTATTGCGCTCGTTCAGAACCTTCATTATTGGTTTCCGATGGCCCCCCTGGGCGTTGCCCGGAACTGAGGAGATGTCGCCCCTTCAGGGCTTCGCTGTGGAGAAGGTGACCAGACCCAACGGGGCGAGATAGCTTGGCCCAGGGCGAAGCTCTGGAAAGGTCGTCCGGCCCCATGCCGATGAGCCCTGAAAGGGCGACATAGAGCCAAACCGCGTGACCGTGCCACCCCTGCCGGGCTTCTCCATCCAGCGGATTCATCCGGTCCTTGCCACCAAAGCCGAGGCACACCCGGCGATCTCCCGGCGAGGAAGAGGCCCGTACGCCCTCTCTTTCTCTGACCGCTCTCCCGTCCGAACGGCAGCCCGTTTTCTCCCTCCGAGCGACGCCGTCCCTTATTCAACGCCGACCCTGTAGTATCTCGCTGGCACAGCCAATCCCTCGGCGTCAGCGTGGCCAACCGGTCCGCCGGTTCCATCATGCGGGGGGCCGAGCGGTATCCACTCCGACCCCAGCCCTTCCTGATAATAGACCTGATATGTTCTGCCAGCAATCGTCTGCCAGCTAATCGTCAACCACCGATCGCTCCCATCCCCATCCACGAAGACGTACGTTACCTTGAAAACGGATGTCTCGTCGGTGGGGTCGGTCCCCGCCACCACCTCCTGGCGGTCGCTCTGGCCATCGCCATCCGTGTCTGCCAGCCGCGGGTTCGTCCCCTTCTCATATTCCTCGCTGTTCGCCAGACCTTCTCCATCCGGATCGCCCCCGGGACCGTTTGCCCCCGTCCCGTCGTACGGGTCCAGCGCCATTTCGATCTCCCACCAGTTCGGCAGACCATCCGCGTCGCTATCCAACTTAATCTTCAGCGGGAAATAGCTGTTCGTGTTGTTCTCTTCCGAGGCCTCCTGTATCTCCCCATGGGCGTCGGCAAACGCCAACACGTAATGGTCATGCTCCGCCATCACCCCCGGCAAAGAGATCGTAACCACCACCTCGTGCACCTGTCCCGCCTTCAGCCACGGAATGACATCCTCCCCCAGTAGCGTGTCCTTTGCGTCAACCCTCGAATCGAAACTCAGATAGAACTCAAGCCGACACGAGGTTGTCGCATAGCCCCCCACGTTCTCGACCTTCGCTGTCAGCTCGATCCTCTCGTGCTCCAGCGCCGACGAGGGACCCCGGACCTCCGACACCTTCAGATCACCCTGTCTCGGATAGATAAACGTTATCCCCGCGATGTCCCCCTCGCCCAGCTCTCGCCTCATCGCTCCGTTCGACACCGCGTAGTACATGACCTGGTCGGAGTACGCCGGATCGTAAACGTCATTGAGCGAAAGGATGTGCCCCGCCTCATGCACAAGTGCAGTGTGCAGGTCGAATGCCGTGAGCGGTATCGGCGTGGCGGCCGACCAGCTCTTCGTTTTGTTCAGTAGGATATCCGACTCGACCAGGTAAGTCCCCATCGTCCAGTACACATTATAGGCGAGAGCCTGCCCCATGTTGTCAGACCATCCCACAACGTTCCGCCCATCGAGAGTGTCCGGCCGGTAAGCCGCCGTCTCCCCGCGATAGGTGAAGCTCATATAACTGCTTGACACATCTTCCCATTTCTGGAACGCCACTCTCACCGCGTTCACAAAGGTCATCACCGGAACCGCCTTCGGAGGATCCTCACCTGTGTACACGTAGTACGGCACCGGGAGCTCCTCATCATGCCATCTCTCCCCTGAGTAGTCGAATCCGCTGGACCCCCACGCGCGCACCCCCACGAATCCCATGATAATGAAAACGCACCCCAGCGCCGCCTTTTTCGTTGAAACCCTCATGTCCCGGAGCCTCTCCTGCTATGAATCTCGGCGATCACCGCCGCGAATTCCTCGATAGTGAGTTCCTGCCCCCCCGCGACGGTTTTCAGTTCGCTGATCCCCCCTTTTCGCTCGAAGTACCGCCGGCTTTTCCCGAGCCTATCCTCGACCCGCTTCCCTCCGGTAGCGGGATCCGTCATAACCTTGAACTTTCCCTGGATCCATCCTGTCACCGGGCACACCAGATTCGGATCATTCCGCAAAAAGATCACCGCCTCCTCCCCTACCGAGAACTGCGGTATTCCCGGAATGACCTGCCTCAGGTTTCCCCCCGGCGCCGGGCCCCCGGGTAACTCGATGCTGAGTTTCTCGCCCTCCAGCGAGCCGAGAAGCACCCGTTCCACGTCCAGCATCACCCGTGTGCGGATGCCCGTGCGTGCCTCATTCCAGGCTGACTCCACCGACACAACTCTCGCCTGAACGATCAGGTCCGAAATCTCCGTCAAATCCTCCATCTCGAGAAACTCCAACAGCGCCGCTTCCCCGCTCCCGGGCAGAAGCAGCCACAAAGCGACCGCCGTCAGGAGGAAAACCGCTCTCGCGAATCTGCTCATCACTATCCTTTTCCGTTTCCGTTCGCCATATCGGGAAAACACCCTTTTTCTTCTTTAACGATTTTCGAGCGCCAAAAGCTCCATCTTTCGAAGCCAGGCCATCCCCACGGGCAACCGCACGCCCGTCATTTGCCTTGCCGGATAGCCTCAAACAGCGCCCGGAAGCACCGGGCGCTACCCGAAGCATTATTCCCGGCGACCTCTTCGCCCTTCTCCAGCGCCTTGTACGCCTTCACGAACGAAGCGAAACCGCACCACGTCGTCTGAACCACTCCCAGTGCCCGACCGGCAACCCCTTTCTCATCGTCCTCTCGAACGCTCCGAATATGCGCCAACTGAGCCAGCGCCACCGACGAGCTTTTCCACGGGCAGGCGACAACTCCAAATCCCTTCTCTGCGAAAAAGCGCGGCGTCTCATGCGCCTTGCCGTAATGCCAGTCACAGATAATAATCTCCTTCGGCACCTTATCAACCGCGGGGTGCGTACCGTTCTCGCTCGCCTCCCATTTTCCTATCCCCGTTGTCTTGCCGTCAATGAACCGGTCGCCCCACATCCACATCCGGCGCCCTTTCTTCTTCAAATGCTCGTGCAGGCGCCTGACCTCTCCCGCGAACAACTCCGCCGGCTCCTTCCCCCCGCATCGCGGGCAGTCCTTATCTCCTATGATGAATACCTCGTCCATCCCCACATGAAACGACTTCGCCTGACACGCCTCCGCCAGCTCGTCAATCAGGTCAAACAGTACCTTGTGAACCTCCGGGTGAAGTGGACAATAACTCCGACAGTAGATGCCCTTATTCTCCGGATACTTTCCCGGAGTCTCATCGAACTCGGGGTGTTTCGCCAGAAGCCCCGCCGTCCGCCTCCCCCCGGACTGATGCCCTAAGCAGTTGATCTGCGGGATAAGCTCGATCCCCGCCTTCCGGCACGCCTTCACGATCTGCCGCACCTCCTTCTTCCCCAATGCCGACCGATTCCCAAACTCCGGCCGCGACTCGTAATCGTACCGATAGTTGAACTCTAAGATCAGCGTGTTCACCCCCTCCTTTGGAAGCACCTCTCTGATGAAGTCGAGGCAAACCGGAAGGTCCTTCTTCGAAGGAGCCGAGAAATGGATCCCCTGCACAGGCAGCCCCTCCCCTCCTTTTTCCGCACCAACCTCACTGAAAGACAACATTCCTATCCACAAGAACACACACGAGACGACCAATCTTGTCATGACTCTTCTCCCTTTCTCAAACTAAACGTGCACCCGCCGAGGGCCGGTTCCCGCCTCTCCCTCTCTCTGGTATAGTAGCACCGCCAGCACGTTTGAGCAAACAGTGGGCGCCGTTCTATTTCGCTTGCACACACCGCCGCTTACTTTTTCCCGTCAGGCCAAGGCGTACAGCCGCGTGACCGCGCCATCCCTGCCGGACTTCTCGATCCAACGGATTCATCCAGTCCTTGCCACCAAAACGGGAGCCACCCCT
>Ga0114930_10005632_pt1 | contig 10261 bp, 9 predicted proteins | sample AnhtaG_FD_87300 | JGI IMG/M metagenome (GOLD analysis project Ga0114930, IMG submission 87300) | Deep subsurface microbial communities from Anholt, Denmark to uncover new lineages of life (NeLLi) - Anholt_01485 metaG | ecosystem: Environmental > Aquatic > Marine > Oceanic > Sediment | place... | reverse complement strand
TGCCTTGCACATCTAATTCGACGATTCGGAACTCATAACCTTCTTCAAGGGCAAGAACCTGTCCGGCCCTGACCATCTGGCTTGCATCATCATCTATCAATACTTTGCTAAGTTTATCATCATCCAGGAGGTTATCGTTTGAATCCCCTATGCTTCCTGATTTATAGCCTGCAAAGTATCTTTCTGCCATGAATCCAATAACATAATACTCTCCGAATGCAGTTCTTTCAAATTTGACAGGTATTGGTGTTGCTGTATACACAATATCATTCTTGCCCAATGACCATTTAATATCTGATATAGTAAGGCTTTCTCCCCCTTCGTTGCTATCCAGGTCATAATAGAAACCACCAAAGGACCATGCATCCCATGTGTAGTCTTCAGATAAGTTTTCATTTGCATCCCATATGCGGTTGCCTGTTTCATGAGTTGCTGAGTAGACAGTAACAGTACCGCTAATGGGTGTTGCATCTGAATTATTTATATCTTGAGCTTTTATTTGGTAGGGATAATCGTTTGGAACAGTAAGTGGAATGGTATAATTATAGACTCTTCCAATATCAGGATTATTTGAATCCATTGCATTCATGTCATATTCTTCACCATCTATTAGCAACCTGACAAAATTTGGAGTTTCATTATCAAGATCTTTATATGTTACAGTAAACTCGAAATCCACTGGTGTCACTCCACTAGTAGGAGTAACCTCATCATCGATTAATACAGGTGCATGATTATTGTAAATTGAAAATATCCCAGAAGTATTTTCTGTAGTACCTGTCCTGTTATCTGTTGCTATAGCTTTAACTTGATAATTCGCTCCATTTGCCAACGGAACAGTATTCCAATTATAGATGTAATCATTTCCGGTTAGCACTCCAGATGCAATATTTTGCCAGCCTGAACCATTGTTATATTCAAAAATAACACTTGTAATAATACCATCTGAATCAGTTGCGGTTGCATTTAATGAAATAAAACCTGAATAAGATTGGCCGCCTATTGGAAGATTTAATGTTACAACAGGAGGTACATTTGGTAAATTATCAACTATTACATCGATCTCATCACTGCTTGTATCAGAGTCATCATCAATTGCGTTTGCTCTTATTTTATATGATCCATTAACAACAATTTCTGTATTCCAATCTTTTAGGTAAAAAACCCCGTTGTTAGTATCGAATGAACCAATTGAAGTCCAAGACCCACTACCAATCTTATATTCAAAAGTAACATCTGCGATTGTACCATCTGAATCGGTAGCGGTTGAATTTATTGTAATAGTATTACTAATGGTTGCACCATTGGTAGGTGAATTAATTGAAACAGTAGGATTTTGATTATTGTCTATTGCAAACGTAGAAGAAATCCCACTTCCCACTTCAGAATTGTTATCCGTAGCATTAGCCATTATAGAATAGCTATTTCCATTGGGTACAGTTGAAGTATTCCAATTGCGATAATAATTATCTCCTGTTTTTGATGTATTAGAACCAATTGAAATCCAACCAGATCCAGAACCGTTATTCCAGAAGAATTCCACATCAATAATGTATCCATCACTGTCGTTAGCTGTTGCTGTAAGTATAACAATACCAGTCCCTCCATCGGTACTTACACTTGAAACAGTTGGGAGTACAGCTTGTGCCGTCCCCAACATACCTAACAATAATAATACAACTAAAAATCCTAACGCAAAATTCTTTATCCCTCTCATAATATCATATCCTTGTTCTTTTTTTAATAATCATCTTCTTGTTTAAATATATCACTATTATTTCCCTCAAATTCAATATAAGCCCTATAAGCAGCGATGAGCATACCAAGGAATATCGGTGCCATAAAAAACCCGCCGATCCCTCCTACCAGACCACCGCCAATAAAAGCGATCATAACCAGTAAAGGATGAATACTGGAAGTTTTTCCAATAATGTAAGGTTTCAATATCAGTTCATTTGGTGCATACAAAATAATACTGGACACAATGAAAAAGACCAGTGCATTCTCAGGACCGAATTCAAAATATCTAAACACTGCTATGGGGCCCAAAACCATCCCGCCTGAAAAGATTGGTATAAGCCCGGCCAGAAGTATGAGTGCTGACATAGCTGGAATGTGGGGCACCTTAAAATAATAAAAAACACCGATGGACAATACCCCTGTGATTATGGCAGCATAAATATTTCCAAGGAAAATTCCTGCCAGGATATAATCAAGGTGGTGCTTGAATGATTGTGCAATAGATAATTTGTCTTTCGGAATAATATCCATCAAGGCATTTACTAATCTACCACCATCCATCAGCAGGAAGAAACACACAAAGATAGAAATGATCACGTTCAGGATAAATAATGCAACACTGATCCCATACTGAGGGATCTTGGCCAGCTGTGGGAGAAAGACTGAGGAAAGATTGAATAGAATATTTTGTATCTGGTCATAGACAGGTTTTGGAACATCCAGTTCATTAACATAAATAATAATTGAATTGATTAGATTCTGCTGGTTTTGTGCAATTAATATTAACTGATTTGCAATCTCGATCATACCCAGGCCAAGGATCATGATTATTGGAGTGATAATAATAAAAGTAGCCCCCAGTGAAGATAGACGATTTCCCATACCTTTTTTCTCAAGACCTCGTTTTATGGGCCTTCCAAGATATGCAAATACCAGCCCCAGGATTATACCATCCAGAAGCGGAAGTACAATAAATGTAAAAATTATCAGGATAAATAGCAGAATGATGGCTGCAATAATATTCCACTTATTTTCAATAAGGATTTTCGTCCCGTCGCTTTCTGGCATCCATCTCCTCCGTTTTAATTTATTTAGTAATCTACTATTTATAATGGTTGGCTAAATTTTGACAATCCATCTTGTTATAATTTCGATGTTTGGATCATGACCTGAAAATGGTTCAATGATAACGATAAGATAAAGAGGAACATAATATTTAAACCTGTCTATGAATGGTCGGATTGAACTAATATTATGTGAATTAATTTCTATAAGAGTTTTCTATTTTTACTTGACATACAATTTTACCCACTATTTTGGTAATCTGATTCTCATAGATGTGATAAAATAATTCTAATCTTCCTAACATCGTATGGATAATTTTTCACAATTTAAGCTAGTAAGATGAAATCTATCTTTGCATTCTTAGCGGCCTTTTTAGTGAAATAGCATAAACATCACTGAATACGACTATGTTTATTAAATACCACAGCAAAGTCCGCAAAGAATCAATTCATTTGGCTATGATTCCCACACAATGTTAAAGAGAAACATAAAATAATTCGTTTTTTTATAAAAGGCCGAATCCACACCTTTTTATCGCTTGATATTCATTTCAGATTCCACAAATAAAATCCAGATAATATGATCCTCACAGACCCTGTAAACGATTTCCTGATCCCCCAGCAGTGGCTCGAAAGAGTTACATTACCCCTTGAAGTATTGGTCGATGGCGTAAATAAGGGACTGCTGGTGGTACTGTCCAATGGTAATATCCTGCACCGGGGATACACTACCGGTACCACTGCAGCAGCCGCTGCCAAGGCTTCTGTACTCTCCCTTAAGAGGGATGTTGGAAGTATCTCAGTACCCACACCATGTGGAGTCAGAGCAGAACTGACTGTGAAAGCTAAAGATGGAAGGTGCGAGGTTGTGAAGATCTCTGGCGACCATGAGAGTGATGTAACCGGAGGCCTTGTTATAACGGCAGAGGCCAGAACATCTAATTCAATCCAGTTATCTGCTGGCAAGGGTATCGGTATTGTGACAAGGGGCGGCCTGCAGGTAAAGGAGGGTGAGCCCGCCATCAATCCCGTACCCAGATGTCAGATCATAGATGCTATCCATGAAGCGTTAGATGAGTGCGGATTGGAAGGGGCTGCGGTCACAATATCTGTGCCTGATGGCGAAGCAGTGGCTGAAAGGACATTAAACCAAAAGGTGGGTATCGAAGGCGGCATATCCATATTAGGCACCACGGGTTTCGTAGAACCCTGGAGCGACCATCTGGGTGAAACAAAGATGGAATTGATCGCTGAAGCCAGCAGGGTGGTGCTGACCACTGGCCGCATCGGTATGCGCTATTCCCAGATGCTGTTCCCTGAATATACATCTGTAATGGTGGGCAGCAGGCTGGATGAAGGCATTCGGGCTGCAGGAGGCGAAACAATAATATGCGGTCTGCCCGGCCTGATACTTAAATGGGCAGTGCCTGATATACTGGAAGGGACTGGGTTCAACACAGTACAGGAAATGATAGATAATGACAAACAAAATCCATTAATAGATACATCACTGGCAGCAGTTGTTGAAAGATCAAAAGGTGCAAGGATAGTGATCGTAGACAGGGATGGTAATATTATCAGGGATACGGGTGAGATGGCATGAAGATCGTTGGTGTAGGTGTTGGTCTAGGCATGTTGACCTCTGAGGCCTCAAAGGTAATTCAACATGCAGAAATAATTTATGGCTCACCCCGTGCAATCGAACTGGCACTGGAATACATAACGTGCGAGGCAAAAAACATTGATGATTATTCAAAGATACATGAACTGCCTTCCAATGCAGTTGTGCTGTCCACAGGAGACCCCAACCTTTCAGGTTTGGGGAAATATGCAGATCCTGATGACGAGATAATACCTGGCATCTCCTCGCTGCAGGTGGCATGTGCCAGACTCAAGGTCGATATTGCAGATATTGTAGTAGTCACCGCGCATGGCAGGGACACTACGTCTGCGGCAGTAAAGTTCAGACAAGCTATTGGTTCCGGCTCAACTGTGTTTTTACTACCTTCTCCTGAAATGGGTGTTGATATGGTAGCCTCGACACTTGAGAGCATCGGGCTGGATGTTCCCATAGCTGTGCTTGAACAGCTGGGATATCCTGATGAACACGTGGAAGTGGGAACTGTTGAGAGACCGCCTAAAGTTCAATCACAGTTATACTGTATTTTGGTTGGACCGGGAATAGAAGGTATCCATTAAGGTTTTTTAATATTAGTTATTTTAATTTGGTAAAATATGAGAACTTTTTCACCCATTCTTGCATCTCAAGCCCTCTGGCAGCTTCGCATCAGGAAAAGACCCTTTGTGCTGTCCCACGGCATCAATGCCAGGTGCAACATGCATTGCAGTTTCTGTGATTACTGGCGGGATGAAAAGGATGAAATGAGTACAGCAGATATCCTGTCCATGCTGGATGACGCAAAGGATTTCGGTATTAAATATTACAATGCCTGGACAGTTGAACCGCTGTTAAGGGAGGATCTGCCCCTGATTATGGGCCATGCCCGCAGCATTGGGATGATCACTTCCATGATCACCAACGGGAAGCTTTTGAAACAGCGTGCGCATGAACTGGATGATGTGGATTACCTCTCAGTATCAGTAGATGGGATAGATACATACAAGGCCATCAGAGGTATGGATGTCCAGATCGTCCTGGACGGGATCAATGCAGCGAAAAATGGGCGCAAAAACCCTATTCTGATGAACTGCGTCATATCAGGCCAGAATCTGGATGATATTGAACCCCTGATCCATCTGGCTAAGGAATTGGGGATTTGGATCTCATTTGAACCCCTGTATGAATCTGAAGATATTGAAAGAAAGGTCTGGGACAGTATAGGGATCAGGGATCTGGAAAAATACCAGAATACTATAAACCGGATAATCCGGATGAAAAAAGAGGGGTATCCCATTATCAACTCGCTGACATACCTTGGAATGGTAAGGGATAAGAACCTTGATTTCAAGTGCCATGCCAGTAACATAATCCTGAATATCACTTCAGATGGATGGATCGAGAACTGCCGTGTAAAGAAAACACGATTAGGTCACATCAGGGAAGGGCTGGAAAATGTGTGGGACAAATCATCTCAACTGCGAAAGAGAACAACAGAAGAGTGTAAAGGTTGCCTGTTTTTCGGATATGTGGAAGGCAGTCTTATGTATGATTTCAAACCTGAAGTGGTGGCCCATTACGAATGGATATAAAATTAATTCAATTAAATATTTGTAACATGATCTAAAATAATAAGGCAGGTTAATCTTATGTGGAGCAAAATATTAGAGTGCTTTAACAAACATCCGGCACAGGAAAAAGTTATCAGGCTCCTGTTAGAACGTGGGTTCCAGGTCAATCAGGACGGGCGTGTAGTATCAGGTAATATTGAGATACCCCATGCTCAGATCGCAAAAGAGATAGGAGTAGACCGCAGAGTAGTAGATTCCACATGCGAGGTGGTCTTGTCTGATAAGACCCTCCACAATATTTTTAAAAACATTCATACTATCCCCTTCTTGAGGGATGTAGCTCCGTCTCTGGATCTCGGTGTGATAATCATAACTCCGGGAGATGCATCTGAAACAGGAATATTAGGTAATGTGGCAAATGCAGTGGCTAAGGAAGGGTTAAGCATCAGGCAGGCTGTTACTGATGATCCTTATTTGACAGAAAATCCTGTTATGACCATAATTACTGATAGTAAAGTACCTGGTGAACTGATTGAAAAGTTGATGAAGATACCTGGTGTAAAAGGTGTAACTGTTTATTAAAAGTTACTATTTTATATCATTTCTTTTTAGTGGATTTTTGCTTAGCAGTGGTCTTTTTAGTTGCAGATTTCTTCCTGGATGCTGTTTTTGTTCCTGATGTTTTCTTTTTAGCGCCTGTTTTTTTATCAGTGCTTTTTTGAGCTACTGGTTTTTTTGCAGTAGATTTTGTTTTTGCAGTTGTTTTCTTAATTGCAGGCTTCTTTTTTTCTATATCAAGTTTGGTGAGTTCAGGTACCCTCACTGCCGTTATCATTCTTTTGTCAGGGAGTCCTGCTGCCGCAGTAGTCTCATCTGACTTTTTAGCAATCTTTTTTGAAGCTGTTGGTACCAGATCCAGTATTCCCACAACCTGCTCTTTTTCCATTATATCCCTGGAGATTATCACACCACCCGGAGCTCTCATAGCACCATCTACCCTTGCCTCCTCGTGAATATAGATCTTACCACCATTGATCTCGCCCAGGATATGCGTGCCCCGGTACACGCGTACATCACCTCTGGTTACCAGATCACCGTGAATGGTATTATGTTCACCCACTTTGATCCCATTCTCGGTTTTGATGCTGCCGAACAGGGTGTTATTATCCATCATTTCAAGAGATGATGCCCTGATATTTCCCATCATCCTGCAACCACTGCCTATTACAGCTTTATCAGGGACCCTGATGGATTCCAGATCGATCCTGGAACCGCTGGGTACTACAAAAAGTGTATCTGTATCCAGTTCATCATCATCAGTGAACAACTCTTCCATGGCCTTTTCCACTTCTTCGTCCTTGCCCATTCTCAATAGTTCGGTCAGGTAAAGAAAAACATATATGATAACAGGAATGGGATTTCTTACAACTATCCAACCCCTGGCTTCGAAACCCCCCTTTATTTTCACATCCTTGCCGATGTCCAGGTCACCTTCAACGATCAGTTTCCCATCAATATTTACAAACTCACCGATATAAGCATCATTTTTAGTTTTGACATTTCCTCCGATCTGGGACCACATATCGATCCTGACCTCTTCGGTCCCTATTACATTGCCATTGATCTTGACCCGTTCTCCGACAATAACAGAACTAGCAATAATACCGAATCCCAGTTCAGAATGGTTGCCTATAATAGCATCACCGGTCACCACAATCGAATGTTCTTCCATTGATGTGTTATCAGGAATTATGAACGTTTTCAGAAGATCTTCCATTTACGTTTTGCTCCGGTATAGTTTGATGTAATTAATATCCAGAGCATATAAATTGTTTTGCATTTAACATACGAATATTTTATTTCATAATAAGCCATATATCTATTTGGTTATTATGTGTGAACTAAATGTCAATATGGTTGAAGGGACCAATACAATAACATTAATGGAAGATGTTGTGCGCCTTGTGGTTAATAACAATGAAATAACGATCACAGGCATGTTAGGAGAAACCCTTACAGTCCAGGGGAAAATAATGCACGTAGATCTTACAAAACAGGAAGCATTGATCCGGAAGGTAGATTAGATTACAGGGGGAGAAATATATGGCTAAAGCAAAGATCGCAATAAATGGATATGGTACTATTGGCAAACGGGTAGCAGATGCCGTAACTGTCCAGGACGATATGGAGATTATAGGAGTAGTAAAGACCCGCCCTTCTTTTGAAGCAAAACTATCAGCAGACAGGGGTTTTGATCTTTATGCATCTTCTGCTGATAAAATTGGAGCATTTGAACAATCAGGTCTTGAGGTATCAGGTACGCTTGAGGACCTGGTGGGCAAGGCCGACCTGGTAGTAGACTGTACACCAGGAGGAGTGGGGGCTACGTATAAGGAGCTATACCAAAAACACGGTGTAAAAGCTATCTGGCAAGGGGGAGAAGACCATGAAATGACAGGTTTTAGTTTCAACTCAGAGGCAAATTATGAAGCTGCTATTGGCAAGGATTTTGCACGGGTTGTCAGCTGCAATACCACAGGACTTACCAGAGCGATATATCCCTTAGATCAGACCTATGGTGTAAAAAAAGCCAGGGTTACTTTAATGCGAAGGGCAGCAGACCCGGGCAACATAAAGAGCGGCCCCATTAATGCGATTATTCCAGATCCTATCACCCTGCCCAGCCATCACGGGCCTGATGTAAATTCCATATTACCACATATTGAAATTGTCACAGTAGCAGTGAAACTATCAACTACACTCATGCATTTCCATGCTTTGAACATAGAACTGAACAGTGATTTTGAACCTCAGGACATTATCGACCTGTATGATTCAAGGCCGCGTATCAGGTTCGTATCAGGTGCTGAGAACATCAAGAGTACAGCTGAGGTCATGGAACTCGCAAGGGACCTGGGTAGAAGCCGCAGTGATATGTTTGAGAATGTGATCTGGAAGGACAGTATCAGCAAATACCATGGCGAACTATATTTCTTCCAGGCCATTCACCAGGAATCTGATGTTGTGCCTGAGAATGTGGATGCCATAAGGGCCATGTGCGAGCTGGAATCAGACGGAGCCAGGTCCATTGAAAAGACCAATAAGACAATGGGGATAGGTAAGTAGGCCTATCCATTCATTTTTTTAAATATTAAATTCAAACATTATTTTTTTTTTGATCATGAATTCAAAAATCCAAATAAAATCTATGGAAAGAATATTTACCGAGAATCCAATAAATGAAGTTTGGTCACAATTAAGATTGTTTGAAAGTGAATATTATTGCAAGCAAATTTTACAAGAAAAATTTAATGATATTGATGAAAATATATTAAAGAAATGTTCTCTCAAAATGTCTACTAATGCAAAACAAGCATTTGAATATTATCATGCAGCTTCAAAAGTTTCAATTTTAACTTCGCCTCTTTTATATTTCTATGGAATAACTTGTCTTTCTAATTTGTTATTAGCAGTAAATTTGAAATTAGAAGATTTAAAAACACATGGTTTATCTTCAAAATCAGATGAAAATAACACTTTATCAGATGAATATGTATTAATTTTTAAAAAGGGGGCTTTTCCAGCATTACATTCTTGTTTTTCAGATGAACTTATTAAAACAAATTCAAAATTTTACTTCGAAGAAATATTATCATTAATACCTGATTTGAAGGATTTTTATGAAAAAATATATAATAAAAAGGCCTGGGTTATTAGACTCAAGAATGATGATTATTTTATATACAAAGATGTAGAAAACTCTGTGTATCAAGCATTTCTAAAAAAAAGTGAAAATTATTTCGCAGAAAATAATATAATATTTTCGAACGGTATTTCTAATGACATCATTTGTTATGGTAATACTCAATATGATGAATCGAGAATGCTAAATTATCCAATTCAAAAAAACATTCAAGGAGAACTTTTTTTTACATTACCACTAGAATTTAATAATAAAATATATGGAATTCCCGAAGCAAGCGCTCATTTTATCACTATGTTTATTTTAGGTATGTTGGCTAGGTATCAACCTGAAAAATGGATGACTATTCTTGAAGGAAAGGAAACAAGTGATGTCAATATTATTAACAAATTTATTGAAATTTCTAAGAGAAAATTTCCAAATTTAATATTAAATGCTATATATCAATACCTTCGCCATATCTGTTGTGGAAATAATATAGTTTTTGTGATATAACTATACCTCCAACTTTACCAAAATCTATCGATTCACCATTTATTAACCAAACATTTTTAATATATGAACT
>Ga0114930_10005631_pt1 | contig 10264 bp, 9 predicted proteins | sample AnhtaG_FD_87300 | JGI IMG/M metagenome (GOLD analysis project Ga0114930, IMG submission 87300) | Deep subsurface microbial communities from Anholt, Denmark to uncover new lineages of life (NeLLi) - Anholt_01485 metaG | ecosystem: Environmental > Aquatic > Marine > Oceanic > Sediment | place... | reverse complement strand
CATAAGAAACTTCCTATTGCATCATCTTTTGATACGGAAAAAGAACAATACGTAAGACGTGGAAGAGTCGTACGATTAAACTCTATCTATGGTGTGAAAATCGTTGATATAGGTGAAGAGTGGGTTGTTGCACGGCAGGTTCCGTTTTTAAAATTCGATAAAATAATTAGGATTATGGGGACTAAAGTCAAGATAAAACTTGGAGAAAGAGAAACAGTTGGAGACTATAGTGTAAGACTATTAGACATTGATGGAAATAAAGCAAAGATTTCAGTTTGTTATGTGTTTAAAGCATGGGAAGAAAAAATGCTTGAGTACATGCAACCTCGATATGGAAACATTGGAGTTAAAGATATGATGAATTGGTCTCGCCTGACTGGTGAAGATCTCGAAGGTTTAAGACCAATGTGTGAAGAAGTTTATCCCTATGAATCAGCAATGATATATAAGATTCCAGAGGAAAATTATGATGTGTTGAGTGGTGGTTGGTTTTCTGCAAATCATGCATGTTCTTCAATTTATGTCCCTGTTCATATCTGTAATACCGATATTTATGAACCGTATAAAACAGGTGGAGCCGCTGAATTATCACTGGAGTTATTAGAATCATACGGGAATCAATATCTACTATCTTCCTTGAGTGTTGTAGAGGATGTGTTTTTATATGAGACAGAAGAAATGGAAGAAATAGCAGAGGATTTGATTCAAAAAAATCTTGATGTATCATATTTTCTTACCGTCGTTGATATGAGTATGCAAAAACAAGCAATGCTTACACAACAGATTTGGAGTGAAACGCAAGGATCAGAAGAAGTCAGTTTGATAAAGAACATGTGGCAAAACAATTATTCCTACTCTCTAGAAATGATGGAAAACACGGTATATGCTCTTAACAACAGCTCTGAATCATCAGCTGTTGTTGATAAAATTATTGAGATTGTATTCAGTATCTGCGAGTCAAGAATGAATGCAGCCGAATCTATTGGAAAAAATACTTCAGCAGTAGAAGAAGAATTCAAAACTGGAGAAAAATTTTTACAAGGGGGTCTGTATAGGTCTGGTTTTGACCACCTTCAAACAGCATTCACATACAGCAACATGTTATTGAATGGAGAAGAGACACCGATAAATACTGGAGATATTGAAACAAGTCAGAATGAAGAAATTTGGACTGATTTCAACATATTTTTGATGGTGATTCTATGTATCACTGTTTTTGTTATTCTGGTAAAAAAGAAGTTTAATGAATGAGCTTCATTTTCAACTTAATAAAGTTTAGATATCTGTGCTGCAAATCCCATACAGTAGAACGATGTGAACTAAAGGCATCTTATTCTCTTGCGAGAACCGTAGTTACATCAGTACCAACAAGGGTTATGTTAAGGGTGTTATCATTATTATAAAAGGAGTAATCATAAGAAAGTGTTGCTTATCCGTGTAGGACTAATTTTCCACCAGTTATCTCATATGTTCCATTTGTCGATTCATGTAAATAAGTCCCATCAGAGAAGAAAGTATATTTCAGAAGATCACTTTCTAACTCATATTGCCATGTTCCAACAAATTTAAGCAAATCATCGCTAACATCTGTGTTCCCCTGATTATCACTTTCATTTGAGGCCGCACTCACGCACTCATAAACAAAAGAACAACTGCAACTATGATGACAGCATAAAGAAGAAACGTAATTGGAAGAAAATTCATTTTGAAAATATGTTTAATCGATCTATTTTTTACTGGTCTAGGTTCATTTGCTATAATTTCATCATTTACCGATTTCTTCCTAATAGACCATCTTTTCATGGTGCATCCCACAAGAGAAATACTGTTGGTGCTATTTAAAAGTGCGGTTCATACGATTTTTAATTGGAAACGTTCAGTGCATCCATTCAAAAATGTTTAAAAAAACATCCACGTTAGTCAGATGGGGTTTTCAGTGACAGATAATAAAAAAATAGTTATCATTGGATGTGGCGCTGGCGGTGGAACTGCTGCTCAATTTGCAAGAAAAACAGAGAGGAAAGCTACAATAATCATTTTTGAACAGGGAAATTATACACAGTATTCAAAATGCGGACTCCCGTATGTAATCTCTGGTGAAATACCAGAATTTGATAGTTTAATTGAGTTTTCACAGGATTGGTTTGAAAAAGAATGCATCGATCTTTTTCTAGAGACAACCGTTGAAGAAATTAATATGGAAAATCAAATAGTTACAGCAAAAAAAGGCAACGAGCAAATAAAAAGAGAATATGATAGTTTGATTATTGCAACTGGTGCAAAACCCTCTATTCCGCCGATACAAAACATTCAGAAAAATGGAACACTACTTGATGGTGTTTATGTCCTTAGAACTATTGATGATGGTAAACAGATTTCGTCGTGTATAAAAAATGGTGGAAAGGCAACAATTGTGGGAGCAGGATTGATTGGTCTTGAGATGGCAGATGCTCTTTATAAAAAGGGTATGGATGTTACTGTTGTAGAGGTACTCCCTAATATTCTTGCTAGTACTCTTGATGGTGATATGTGCGAGCCGATTCTTAAAGAGATGAGTGAGAAAATCAATGTTTATACAAATCATCTTGTTATAAAAGCAGAAGAAAAAGAAGGGGAAATTAAAGGTGTTGTAATTCAGGATAAAGAGACAAACGAAGAAAGACAACTAAAAACTGATGTATTGGTGATTGCAGCTGGAACAAAACCAGAAACAATGCTTGCAGAAAGCATGGGATGCAAAATTGGGAAAACGGGTGGAATTGTTGTCGATGAAAAATCTGAAACATCGGTAAAAAACGTATATGCTGTAGGTGATTGTACAGAATACAGGGATTTTGTCACAAATGAACCTCTCAGTGTTGGGTTGGGAAGTATTGTCGTACGACAAGGTATTGCCTCAGGCATCAATGCAGCAGGTGGTACGTACAATCTCCCAAAAGGATTTCTGTTTACACGTACGTCAGAGTTTTTTGGAATAGAAATTGCAGCGGTTGGCCCTGTAAAAGATGCCTGTCAAAACATACCAGTTATTTATGGTAAGTTCAAAGGCTCATCCCTACCTGAGTATTTCCCGGGTGGAAAGCCTATCTCAATGAAGGTAGGTGTTCATGAAAAAACAGGGGAGATTCTTTCTGCTCAAGCCGTTGGATATAACGCAGCACAACGGATAAACACATTTGCATGTGCTATCCTAAGTGGGGTAAATGTTGAAGATTTTAAGAAGTTAGAAACAGCATATGCCCCACCTCTTGCACCAACACTAGATGTTGTAACGCTTGTTTGTGATGTTGCCTCTTTAAAACGCAGGCGAAAAAGAAGGATACCATGAAGATTTTACATATAGCTGACACCCATCTTGGCTTTTCTGCTTATAGAAAGCTAACTGAAGATGGGATGAATCAGCGTGAAATCGATATCTACAATTCGTTCAAACAATGCATTGATTATGCCGTAAAATCAAAACCAGATCTAATTCTGCATGCTGGCGATTTATTTGATTCAGTTCGACCAACAAACAGAGCAATTACGGTTGCCTTGGAACAAATCATACGTCTTTCAAAAAAAAAGATACCATTTATCGTTATTTCAGGGAATCATGAAACGCCAAAGCTAAGAGAAACAGGAAACATCTTTAAAATATTTGAACACCTTGACCATGTTTATCCCATCTACAACAATAAATACGAGACAATTCCTTTTGAAATTAAAGGTAAAAAAATACTAATTCATGCAGTTCCTCATTGTCAAACAAAAGAAGGATTCCTTGATAATTTAAAAAAAGTGAAACCAGATAGTTCCGTAGATTTTAATGTGTTTATGGCACATGGAGCAGTAACTGGAATTAAAGAGTTTAAGATGAATGAGTTTAATGAACTTTTTATCCCTGCAGGGGCTCTCAGTAAGGATTTTGACTATATCGCTCTTGGACATTATCATAAATATACAGAGATTGTAGAAAATGCGTTTTATTCAGGATCACCTGAACGGCTTACCTTTGCAGAGGTAGAAGGAAAAAAAGGATGTATAGAAATAGAACCTGGTTCGAAAACAAGATACAAGTTCATAGAAATTGATACCCGTCCTATGATCGATGCTGCCCATATTAACTGTTCAAATCTAAATATCGAAGAAATAACACGAAATATACGAGAAATCATACAAAAAATTGAGCCGCACAATAAAATATTTCGCATAACATTAGAAAACATCCCGTCTCATATCTATAGAGGCATTGATTTTAATCAAATACGTAAACTATGCAGTGGGGCAGTTCATTTTGAGATAAAATCAGACGTTATAAAAGAAGGTGAATTACGAGTTAGTGAAAATTACAAGATCGAATCTATTGCAAGTGAATTTGAAAACTTTCTAAGAAATCGAGATATTACAGAAAAAGAGGTTTTGTTAAAACTAGGTCTAGAATATATTCAAAAAATTGAATCAAAATATGAGGGTAGATGATACTGAAATCATTGAAGCTGAAAAATTTTAGAAAATTCCAGGATTCATATATCGAGTTTCCTGACGGAGTGACCGGCGTTGTTGGATTGAATGGAGCGGGGAAATCTACCATCTTTGAAGCTCTTGCTTGGACGCTGTATGGTTCTGTTGCCGCGAGAACATCAGCAGATCAGATAAAACGAGAAGGCACAGAGCATTCAGATCCCTGTAGAATTGAACTCGAATTTATCTTCGGAGACGACAACTATAGAGTAGTACGGGAGATGACTGGAAAAAATCTTACTGCCTCTGCATCTGTAACCGTGAATGGAACACTTGCGGCAAATGGCGCTGAAGTGGTAAGTAAATTCATCCAAAAAAAACTAGGGATGGATTTTAAATCGTTTTACACCTCTATTTTTGCTAAACAAAAAGAACTCAACGCCCTTTCTACAATGAATCCCAGCGAGAGAAGACCACTTATCTTAAGAATGCTGGGGATAAATGCACTGGATGAAATAATCGCTGAGATACGTTCAGATGCAAAAAGCAAAAAAGATCTCATTGAAAAACTTGAGTTGGATCTTGTCGATGAAACAGGAAAAAATAGAATCCTCAAATTCGAAGAAGAGATAAAAACTCTTGAAGGAAACAAAGAGGAAATAGCTAAAAATATCAAGGAGAATAAGAAAAATATTTTACTTGTTGAAAAAGAATGTGACTTGATAAAAAAAGACTGTGATACAAACAAAACCGTATATGAAAAAATATGTAAACGGAAAGAAGAGCTTGATGAAAAAAGGATACTGTTTGATGAGAAAAAAAGATTAGAAGAAGAAACGAAAAATCTAAAACAAAAAATTAAAGAAAGACAGGGAAACATTGAAAAACAAAAAGTCAAACTAAAAAAGTTTGAAAAACTCGATAAAGAGCTGAAAAAACTTGAAACAATTCAGAACAGCAATAATGATGCTCTTGAAAAGATATTGAAAAAAATAGAAGAGAAGAAAATACTACGTAATCATATTAAAAAAGATATTAAGGAAATAACACTTAAAAAAACAGAGATAGAAAAAATGGGACCAAACGCCAAGTGTCCCACCTGTGAACGAGTTTTAGAAAAACAATATCATAAACTGTTAGAAGTCTACAGTAAAGAGGTGGCTGAAAAAAACAAGGAAATGACAACACTTGAAAAGGAAGGAGAGAAAGTAGGGGAAGAATATGAACGACTGTCTCGGCAAAAACAAGCCCTGCAGAAAAAAAATACATATCTGCAGCACCAACTCATTGAAAAAGAAAAAATAAATACGACACTTCAGGATATATTAGAAGAAATTACAAGAGAACAAAAATATTTAGAAGATAAAACAAAAGAGCTAGCAAAAATTAGCAAGATTGATTTTGATGAAAAAAAATATGCAGCAGTAAAAAACACAGTTGAAGAGTCATATAAGAAGTATCAATCATCACTCACCTCCCTAAGTGAAATACGAAACAAGTTGGAAAAATTAAAAATAAACCAAGAGCGAATGGAGGGGGGGAAAAACCTTGTTCTTCAACAAATAAAAAATCTACAACAAAACATCGAAGAACAACAAAAAATTATGAAGAAAATGAAGGAAAAGAAAAAAGAGATGCAGCATCTAAAAATGCTCAATGATATTATGACCTCCTTTCGAATCCATGTTATCTCTCAGATACGACCCACACTCTCCTTTTATGCATCAGAGCTTTTTGAAGGGCTTACTGATGGAAAATACTCAGAAATAGAGCTTGATGAAAACTACAATCTCATTATCTATGACAATGGATCTCCCTACACTATCGAACGATTTTCAGGAGGAGAAGAAGATCTTGCAAACCTCTGCATACGTCTTGCGATATCTGAAGTAATCACACAAAGAGCAGGGAGCATGTTTAACTTCATAGTGCTTGATGAAATCTTTGGATCTCAAGACAACATTAGAAAACAAAACATTATACGAGCATTAAACAGTTTTTCTTCAAAATTTAGACAGATATTTCTCATCACCCATATCGAGGAAATTAAAAACTTCATGGAGAACTCAATGATAGTCTATGAAGAAGAAAATGGTGTGAGTAAAATAAAAATAGAATAAAAAGAAGAGAGCGGTTTATCTTCTTAATCGCAGTCTTCCTCTCTTTTGTTTCTTTTCAGGCTGTGGTTCAGCAGGCATTTCAGGGTTTACCGGTTCAGTTTCTACATGTACTGGCTCGCTCTGTATGTTTTTTCTTAACTGATCCATAGAACTGAATAATTTGGTAAAGACCTCCCCGTTGGAGTCAAACCAGTTCTGCCACTCTTTTACTTCCTCTTTGAGTTTTCTATTTTCAGCCTCAGTCTCCTCATAGAGCCTGAAGAGTTTTGTAAGCCGTTCTTTCTCTTTTTCAAATTCAGCAGATACCTCTTCAAATTTTGTTTTAAACTCTGCTACTTCTTCTAATTTTTTTAACTCTTCAACTTGAGTTTCAAGTGAGTCTATTATCTCATCTTTTGAAGATATTTCTCCATTTAAGGATCGAACTGTTCCCTCAAGTTGATCTCGCATTCCCTCAAATTGCGTTATTCTTTGTCTGAATTCTTCTATCTGTTGTGCGTCTTGCTCTTTTTCTTCTAATTTCTGAGTTAATGTCGCAATTCTAGCATTAGCATCCTCTTCAAACTGTCTTTTCAACTCTTCCACTTCTCTCAGTTTACCTTCTAACTCCACTGCTTTTTTCTCCTGATTTGCCAACTCTTCTTCCTGGTTTTTATATGCATCCCAGAGTTTTACAAGCCGTTCTTTTTCTTTCTCAAGTTCTTCACTATGTCTCCGAGCTCCTTCTGCTGCCTCTTCTCTTTTCCGTTCTGATTCTGAAAAACGGTCTTCGAAATCTTGTATCATAGTACTAAATTTATCTACCCCTTCGAGAGTCAACATACTTTGGATTCTCGCGAGATCTTCCATGCCTTTGGAGAAGGAACTTTTTATTGAATCAATTTCAGTTGATGCTTGCTCCAATCTATCCATAAAATTTACTTTAGGTTCTTTAATCTCTAAATCCTCTTTATTTTCTTCAGTCATAATCAATGCCTCCCACCAATTTGGGTATAAATAGAATAAGCTTGTTAATATTTAAGAGTTGTTGTTTTGACTAAACCCAGTGACACATCCTTTAAAAGATCTCGTAAAGTGTTCTCAGTAACATCAAATACCGGTGGCATGTTGCTGAGTGGATAACCTGTCAAAAATAGATAGACAACTCTGAGAATTTCACTATCAGAAAGATGCCTCCTGTAAAACAATGTTCCATACCGTTTATTGAATGTCGTATTACAGATGTTACACTGATATCGCTGCGTTTTATTTTTCTGAAAAACAAACCTTATTACATCTTTGGAGCCGCAATGCGGACAACATGGAATCTCATCTTCTCCGTTTTTATCTTCCAAAATAACACTTTCTTTTTGCATTTTTACATCCTATCCACACAAGAGAAATACATTAGCCCTTTATGAAATAGGAGTTCCACCCTTATAACCCCTTCCGCCTTCGCTTCCTCGGCAAGCCCTTCGGGCATTGCCGTATCCCCGCTCGGCGGTTACGTTGTATCAGGTAGTCGTTGCTGGCGATCATCTACGACTATTACACCATGGCGTCGCTGTTGACTGCGACAGTACGCTGCTGATTTTTCAAGTTCGATCATCCGTAGGTTTTGACCAATAGCCACTTTTTTGTATTTTTCAGTTTCTTTTGTCCCCTTTATACGTTTAGTGACATCTCGGGATATACCCATGGTTCCTATGATTTGGCCTTCCATGTTGTATCGTGGGATTTTTGTGACAGAGACCCATCGTTCATATCCGTCTTTACCTGTGAGTTTTTCAACTTCATTGAGGATAGGTCGACCAGTTTGTATAACCATGTTGTCATCTTCAAAGGCTTTTTTAGCTTGGTTTTATGGTAGGAAATCGTAGTCTGTTTTTCCGATCATTTCTTCTGGTGTTACATTTGAATGTTCTGCCTTGGCTTTGTTTACAAGTATAAATTTATTGAATCATCTCTAGAAAAGAACTTTTACTGCTTCTATCGTAACATCAATTGTAATGATTTTTGAAACGAAAAGTTTAAAATACTAATTTGGATTAGGTCTAATCATGATTAGGTTTGTTAATAGAGATTATGAGATGTCACTGTTAAATGACGAATGGAAAAAAAATCAAGCACAATTCATCGTGATTTATGGACGTAGACGAATAGGCAAAACAGCACTTATAACAGAATTTACAAAAAACAAGGATGGCATTTTTTATATTGCAGAAGATATAAACAAAAAGGTTCAAATAGATGATTTTAAAGAAAAACTCGCAAGTTTTTTCGATGATGATCTTTTAAGAACACTTGAAATTTCTGAATGGAAAGATTTGTTTTCCTATCTAGAAAAAATCATTCCAAAAGATAAAAAAATTTACATTACAATAGATGAATTTTCTTATTTTATAAAAAATGATCCAGCCCTAGCGAGTGCTTTACAAAAATTCTGGGACCAATTCCTCAGAAAAACAAATATATTCCTACTGGTCTCAGGCTCAATTTTTGGGCTGATGAGTAAAAAAATACTCTCGGCCTCATCTCCATTATATGGAAGAAGAACACGAGATATATTGCTAAGAGAAATACGTTTTCAACATGCATGTGAATTTCTGGAGATGCCATTTGAGGATAAATTACAAATATATATGACGGTGGGAGGTGTTCCAGAATATCTATTAAAAGCAAGATCATATTCTGATTTCATATCATTCTTTGACAAAGAATTCGCCACCCAGGATGGGTATTTTTATAGGGAACCTTATTTTTTTCTTTCTCAGGAATTCAAAGAAATAAGAACATATTTTTCTATATTAAACGCGATTTCATATGGCAACACAAAACCGTCTAACATAGCGAACTTTGCAGGTATAAAAACAAGAGAGATCTATCCTTATTTAGAGAATCTTATGCGACTTAACATTGTTAAAAAATTAACGCCTATTACAAAAAATAAAAAATCTGGAATTTATCTAATAAATGATGTCTTTTTTGATTGCTGGTTTAATTTTATACATAAAAACAGGGAACATATAGAACAGGATCGATTTAGTCTCAGTAAACAGGAGTTGAATACCTATTTTGGTAAACGATTTGAAGTATGTGTAAGAGAGGAGTTTATTCCTAAATTGGTTGGTACCTCTACCATTGGTAAGTGGTGGCATAAGAATGAGGATATTGATATTGTAGCACTTGATAAAAAGAAAAAACAGGCTATGTTTTTTGAATGTAAATATAAGAATTTAGGTTATAACCAATCATTGAAGATATTAAAAGAATTGGAAGGAAAAGCAGGTTTTGTTCAGTGGTTTAATGATGACCGTAATGAAAAGTATGGAATTATTGGAAGGAGTATAGAAGATAAGGAAAGACTTAGAGAAAATGGTTTCCTAGTTTATGATTTAGACGACTGGAAACGATAAAGATTTAGATATAATAAATATAAAGTGAAAAATATTACAATATAGATTACAGATGCTTTTTTTCTGGGGATACTGCCATAAAATCATATCTTTGTTGCGTTATAATCCTTTGCATAGCACGTTAGCTAAAGAAGGAAAACGTGAGATTGAGCTGTTTACTTGGGACCGTGTTGCAGAGAAAACACTTGATGTTTACAGAGAAGTAGTGTAATTATTTTATAACAGGAGCTAATGAATATTTTTTAATTCTTTTTATAACGGTTTATTTCAGCCCAAAATGCAGTTGAGGTTTTTTTGGTAGTACAT
>Ga0114930_10005630_pt1 | contig 10264 bp, 8 predicted proteins | sample AnhtaG_FD_87300 | JGI IMG/M metagenome (GOLD analysis project Ga0114930, IMG submission 87300) | Deep subsurface microbial communities from Anholt, Denmark to uncover new lineages of life (NeLLi) - Anholt_01485 metaG | ecosystem: Environmental > Aquatic > Marine > Oceanic > Sediment | place... | reverse complement strand
TAGATGAACACATTATCGCCTAATTCAGTAAATTCTAATCCTACATAAGCATCGCAGTAAATAACATTTTTCCCGAGATTATTGTGGCTTATCCTCCGCAACACTCTATTAACGAGCCATGGGAACGGAGATTTCGAAGTTAACCACATCGGAAATTTAATGATAAATCCTCGCTTATGATAGTATTTCATCATTTTACCATCCTTACTATCTTTATCTTCTAAAACTCTTTTAAACACGCCTTCAGCAGGAGGGGATTTTTTATTCCATCTTCGCACCCATAACGCTGTAAACTCAATTAAGAGAATAAGGTAAAGGAAATAAAGAAAAAAAAGAAATACCGGGAGTATCAAAAAATGAATTTCTAGAGGGATTGAGAGCGGAATTATAAAACCATACTCAAATAATAAGAAAAAACCTAAACAAATATATAAAGGAACTAAAAAACTTATGAAATTTATTTTAAAAAAGTCTAAAACGGGAAGCTCTACGACTTTATCCTTTTTCTGTTCAAATTCAGAATTTGTTTTTCCTACTCCTTTCTCTTTACTCATAATATTATTATTACTAAAATCTTATAAAAAATTATTTACGTTGAAGAAGACGGAAAGGGATTTGCTCAACAAAATAAAAAAAATAAAGAATAATATAAATAAAAAAAATTAGATTTTTTGCGTTTCTACTTCTATTACTTCTTGTGTAGGCACAATGTCTATTTCTGGTTCTTGTGGACGATCTAGATATCTTATTTTAGTGAAAAACCATAAAAATATCGGATTTACAATTCCTATTAAAGCACTAGCAAGTAAAAGATTCACGACACCCATTAAACCCGCAAAGGGTCCTACTAATAACGCACCTATAGGAGCAATTGCCATAGATATTGTGTGATCAATTGACATAACGCGCCCTATTTTATCGGAAGGGACAACGGTCTGCAAAATCGTTAAGTAAGTAGCAACAGTAATAGGAAAGATAATCGCTCCAAGAAACCCACCTATCATCATCATGTAGAAATTTTGATACGGTGCTAAAATGATAAGTACGTAAAACGTGAAAAAGACCATCTCTCCGATTAAATTGACCTTAATCTTGTTCTTCCACTCCTTCTTTATTGAAGTAATTAAAGAGCCAATCACATTCCCTACTTGGATTGAGCCAAAAAGGAAAGCTAAATGAAACACAGATCCATCGTGTATGATATTTATGAAGTAGGGCCACAGCACTCCGAAGGGCCTAAATATAAAGTTAAAAATCATCGCAAAAATGATCATACTTAAAAGACCCGGAATCGCCTTTACAATTTTAAATCCATCCTTAAATTCCCTCATAAAAGATGTTTTCTCAGCAGCTCTGGTTTCCTTAGCATTGAAAGGAATTTTTATCAAGAACAATGGTACTACGGCTATTAGGAATGTTGCGCCGTCAATGAGAAAGATATAGGTAATTGGGAATAACCCTAATAGTAAAGCGGATAAAATCGGGCCGACCATGAAAATTAAGCCAGAAAACAAGAAGTTTCCTCCGTTAACTCTGCTTATTTTATCTTTGGGAACCATAGAAGGAAGTATCGCGTGGAATGTAGGGACTTGAAACGCAAAGAGAATGTTTCGCATTGTGTGTATAATCAATATCATCCAAATGTGTGTGAATCCAGTAAAAAAAATTAGGAACAAACCAAATGTCAATACTGCTTGGAACAAATCTACGGTAAATATTATTGTCTTGCGATTTAGCCTATCAGAAAGTACTCCTGCAAACGGAGTAACAATAACTTGAGGGAGAAAAATCAAGAATGTCGCTAACGATAGATAAAAAACGCTCTGCGTTTCTACCGTAATCCACCAAGTAATAACAAACCCAATAATTCCTGAACCCAATAGCGAAAATTGCTGTCCGGCCATAAAATAAAGGTAATGTCTAAACGATTTTTTTGTTGGTAATTCTTCCATTTTTTTATTAAACCTTCAATTCTATATTCTTACAACTTAAAACCTTTTTCTTTAATACTTGATACGAAAGGTTCAATTAATAGTTTCGAATCGTGAAGTTTACGCATAGTTCGAACTACGGGAAAAGAAGTAACTTCAATAAATCTACAATTCTACTTAATTTTCTTTCAAAATCAGCTACAAATTTTTTCCTTTATAAATTGACGAAGCATACTATCTTCCAGATATTCCATAAATTTAATAATAAAATAATAATACTGTTATGTAGCGTATGGATGACCCTTTAACGATATTTTCTAATACGGTTTCAAAATCTAAAGAAGAGATTATTACACTTGAAGAAGTATTTAACACTTATCCACATTTAAAAGAGATTGATTTGGAACGAGGGCATGAATTCGTAAATTCTGTGAGGAACGGAAAGATAGTACCATCGCTAAAGTTTGCCACTGAAGAAGATGCTGAGAATATCACTCAAATATTCAAAGAAGTTTACAATAATACTTATCCTTATAAAAAAATGGAATCCGTATCAGAAGTGCAGAGCATGATAAGTGATCCTAATTATTATTGGATAGTTTTTAAAATTAAACCCGATATTACAATTGGCTGCATTGGGATTCACTTAGATTTTGAACACAAAGTAGCTAATTTCTTCGGTTTTGCTTTTAGAGAAGAATTTCGACAAAAAGTTGATATCGCTACAGCAAGCATAGCTTGTATGGTTGCTCCTGTATACAAATTTAGAGACAGAATTTTGATTTGGTATGCCGAAATTCGCTCAAGCTTTTCTAGCATTCAATATCTATCAAAAACAGCAGGGTTACTCCCGATAGCGTTTCTCCCTAATAAAGACATATTTTTTAACCATCCCGAATCAGAAATTTTGTTTGTTATTTACGATAGGAATGTTTTATTCAAATACCGAAGCTCTAAAAAACCAGAAATAATCTCTCAAGCAATTTTTTGTTATTTCCATACATTTCAAAAATATAGCTTGGAATTACCGACCATAAAAAATTATGAAAATATAGAATCAGAATTAAACAGCAGTGAAATTGCATACAAAAAAACCCAATTACTAAAAAAAGTTGAAAGAGATAAGTTTGGAAACGAATTAATTACTTTTTCGATAAAAGGAACAGATTCTTACTTTCAATTTCAATACTATAAAAATATTAAAATTGCAGAAAAAACTATTTTTAAAGTTTCTACAGGAGAAGAATTACAACTATTTCTAAAAGAGATTAAGGTATTTATTACTACATCTAAACTACGTTATTTTGAAACTTATCTCTCTGCTTACAATTCAGAACATCAAGCTCTATTTTTTAATATTGGATTTAAACCAACAGGATACATCCCAGCTTTTAAATACAATAGAACTATGAATGATTTTGAAGACCAAGTAGTGTTTGTGCATCACGAAAAAGAATTGGATAAGTATGTTTATTTAATTCCTGAAACGGAAGAGTTTCTTAAGGCTATAAAATATTATAAAGAAATACAAAAGATTTAGAGTTTACTTATTCGACACTAACTATTTTTAGGGTGAATTAAATTTCAAATAAGGATGGATTAAAAAGAAAACTAACAACTTCTATGTTTAGCATTAAAATTGAAAGACAGCCCGAAGAGATACTGAAATGGCTATATATCGGCACAAATTTGCCCGTTTGGCCAGAGTTCTACCCATACATATTACACGATCTTAAAGCTTTTAGAACGAAATCGTTACTTCTTAAAGAAGAAGGTAATATTGCCGGCCATGTATTGGTCTTTCATGAGGATCCTGAGATTCTTTATTTTGGTTTTTTTGGCGTTTTTAACAACGTAAATGATAAAATTGAGTTTTTATTAAACGAATTAATAGAATACGGGAAACAACATAATTTTCATAAAATTATCGGACCGATAAATATTCCAATTCCAATTTATGGGTGGGGATTCCTGGAAAAAGGTAGTATTGCAAATTTATATGTTGGAAAACCTACTAACCTTCCTATTTATCAAGAGATATTTTTTCAAAAAGGATTTAAAGTTAAAACAAAAGAAATCTCGCTTGAAGGACCAATATTTAAAGTTGATAGGAAAATTATGAGAGCGTATGATTCTGAAAACTATGAAATATTTCATCCAAACAATTGGGAAGAAGTACTAAAATTTAAGGAGACTTTTTTCAAATTGAATGAGAATCTTCCTCCTGAATCCGTTATTACTCCTGGGACGGAAAATCTTTACGAAAATTATATTAAATTTATAAAACAATATGGAGATCTTTTTCTGATTAATCTTCTCAGATATAAACCAGATAATCAGATAGTTGGTTGCTTTTTTTGTTTACCGAATCCCTTGAGGAAAAATGAGAATGGAGATTTTGACTCGGCAGAAGCTTTTATAATATTAATTAATAAAAAGCAGCAAAATCAAGGTTTAGGTGGAATATTAATGCTCTATGCGGTTAATGAAGGTTGGAAGAACAATATTCGGTATAATGTGTCTCCTTTTGAAATTAGTTCAATACATAGCATAACGCTAGCGAAAAAATTTGGTTTCAAACATAAAAGAACTCATTTGATCTTGGAGTACTTAATTTAGCCTAATTCACCCACTTATTTATATTTATAGACTGTTATATTCTATTATAAGATTAATAACTTATTCTTATTAGAACATACTGAATAAACACATTTTTGTGGTATGAAATGCTATTACAATCTATCGACCAATCAAGGATATTAATAATTTTTATAGGTCAATTGATTTTAGCGAGTATTTTCTTATTTATCGCAATTAAACTACTTATACGCACCCGACCACGCCCTATAATTACTTTAAGTATATTATATATTTTATCACCTGCCGGTTTTATATTTAACGTATTACATGTTCTTATCGCAGCAATCCAACCTGAGAATGTAGTATTGTTGAAAGTTATTTATTTTTTGTCCTTTTATCCACTTTTGTTTTCACCGATTTTTCTTCTAACATTCATCATAAGTATACTGAAACTAGGAGATGTATTTACAATAAAAAAACAATTGATAATCACGCTGATTTACGGTTTTGTAACCTTATTGATATTTTTTATACCCGATGGAATAACTTTCACTGAGCAATGGCGACCGATTTATAGCTGGGGCTTCTTTACAGCGATTTACATCTCATTTACAATATTTGTTACTATACCGACAATTTGGTATTCTAAACGATTAATAAAAACATTTCAAGATAGGATATTGAAGAAGAAGCTCACGACCTTTTTAATTGGTGTATTTGGGATGTATTTAGTTGTTTATGGAGCAACTCTTTATCTTACATGGCAAAATCCTCTTTTTACTACGATTTGGAGTGTAGTTACTTTTTTTCTAATGATCCCCTCAGCAATTCTCATCTATCTTGGAATTGGGAGAGAATTATAAAAAAACTCTATTTTTAATGAAATTCTAATAACTATTTTGTTTTTACCGACTTTTTTTATACAGTATCCTAAAAGAGCATTTAAATAGGAATTCTTTCATATTGGAAATGTATAAGAATATTTGTAATTGACATGTATGAAGTTGATCATATTAAATCTTTAAGTGATGTTCCAGATAATATTTCTAACCTTTTAACGGAGTTAAAAGAATTTAAAGAAGAATTCAACATAAAGGTTGAATACTGTAAAGATAGATACAAAATTACATTACGAGAGTCAACCATTAATCGCAAACTTAACATTACAAGATGTATATTAATGGAAATATCAGAAAATCCGTGTTCGTATTCAATTCATTTGTTTAATAAGCATCAACAAAATTCGAGTAATGAAGAATTAAAAAAAATCTACGAGGTAGAAGTAGAAGGGGAAAACGATTTTAAATTAATTAAACAAGATGTAAAAGATTTAATCGAGGGTAAAAAAGGTGCTTCTCTTTCTTCTAGTTATCCATTATAAGTTTTTTCCAACAAAAATACTAATTTTATACTCTCTAATTTCTTAAATACCGTCTTATAATCTTCATCATTAAATCCATTTGCATTTTTTTACTAGGGTGAAATGTATTTGAAGGCTGAACTTATTGATGCTCAAACAGCATCCTCCATAATCGCCACTAAAGACAATTATATTTCTAATTTTAGCGAGTTTGACTTACAATCTCGCTTAGGAACCTCCGAAAAGGTATCGAAAGAAGACTTAGTGGAATTTCTTTCACGACAGACAGTTGATTGGACAAATTCTGAGGGAATTATAGTAAATAGAATTTTCAGTGAATTGGATATATGCTACGCACCATACAAAGAATACCTGTTGGATAGCGTTAAGCTTATAAAAACCACCGGTCGAGAAGAATGCGACGCTGCTTACACGAGAAACACGTGCATATATGTTCCAATTTCGATGGTTCAATGGCCGTACGACCAATTAAAAGAGCTAATTGCTCACGAGCTTTTTCATGTAATCAGCACTACTAACCCAAAATTCAGGAATGACTTATATCTTAAACTTGGATTTAATGCTTGTCCCGAATTAGATGTCCCTAAAGAACATAAACGGCTATATGTGTCAAATCCGGATACTATTGGGAAGAATTCCTATGTGAAATTTAAAAACAACGGCGCTCAGATAAAAGCAGTTCCTTTTCTCTATTCTAAAACTCCGTATACAGGTGGATATTTCTTTGAATACTTCCGTTTTACATTTCTTGAGTCTGAATTGAAACACGATAAATGCGTCCCGATATATGAAAATAGCCGACCAAAATTCATTAGTCCTCCACATGAATTATTTGAGATGTGCGAAGAAATCGACCCCTACAACAACCAACATAGATTACATCCTGAAGAGATTTTGGCTTATTATTGGAGCTTACTACCTTTTACTGAATCAAAAATAGAATCTTATAAACGAAGGTATCTCGTAAAGATACGCAATCTCTTAGAGCAGGAAGGAACCAGTGTATTTAGTTAAAAAAGTAATCTTAAATTCTTTTTTTTTAAATATTCACTCTTAAAACAAATAGAAAATTCTCTATTTTCTATTGTCTTAAATTCTAAATCCTTTGGACGTTAATTATCGTGGATTTTTATAAATTATTTCTTTTCCTTTTTCTTTAAAAACTCGATTATCTTGATTTTATTATACGAAAACAGAATTCTTGGCAAACGATCCTCAAATGTATATGTCCCATCGTCAATTTCTTCTTTAAGTGGAAATAACTTCTTTTTTAAAATATCCGCATTGTAGGAGGGAGCAGTATATTCTTTATAGCGAAAAATTTCGTTGTTTACAATAACAAATTCTCTCTCATATCCTTCTGGAACTGGCATTTTTTCTAATAATCTTAGAATTTCTTTAGAAGTTAGTTCTTCGTCTTGAGTCCCATCGTAAATCGGTTTTACTTCCTCGTGTTTTTCGTCTTCTTCTTGTTCAACGAGTCCTATCATTAACTTAAAATCTCTTGATTCCTCACCCTCGTCTTCTGCTCTAATTAAATAACCAGGTGCTTCTCTATCTCTCACTTTTCCTACACTTTTTGCAGCACCAAACCTCTTCATTGGAGTGGTATTTTTGCCAATCCAGTGATAAACCCTCTTATGAGCATGGTTAATAAATAACAAAATGAAATCAGAGCCTAATAAACTGAGGAGTGGAACAATCTCGTTTATTTCGAGCTCTCCAAAATCTTCTTCACTCTCTTCGTATTCAAAGACCCTTTCTTCTTCTTTCTTTCTGTTTCTTTCTTCTTCTTCTTCTTCTTCTTTCTTCTTCTTATTTTCTTCTTGTTTGTAATCTTCGTCATTAGTCATAATTTCATTCACCGCACTTAGTTTGTTAACATTTACTTTCTCAACTTTGATAATAAGAGCAAAACTTCTGTCTAACCGAACTTTTTTCTATATGAATTATTGATTTATTAAATTATAAATAGCTTTAGAGAAAAAAGGTTCGAAAATAACTTTTTAATAAAAATAAAGAGTAAAAATAAATCTAATTTAAAATCTTAATGCGGCAATACGATATCCCGTTGGGTTTAGGATGGTTTTGGATACTTTTCTTTTCATATTTTTTTACCTCGTTTTTCAATTTGGTTTTGTTTTGTGTATTATTTGTTGTTAAATTGCGAATTTTTAATTATTATAAAAAAATGTGGTAATTACAATTACATGTCAAAACGGTAAGGAATATATCCCGCGTTTTTGATGATTATCGTTCTTTTCTCGTTTTTTTCCATCTTTTTTTACCTCGCTTTTTTTTTGGGTTTTGTTTTAGTTTTGATTTTTGGCTTAAAATTAATAAAAAAATATAATCTTAAAATTTACAGATTAAGTTTGCTTGATTAAAACCAACAACTAATCTAACATCTTCTTCTTGCTTTTCTTTTCTTCTCATTTTTTTTTTACCTCTTTTCTGTTCCTTTTTTTTTTCTTTTCTGGTTTTTAAAATTTAAAAAAATTAATTGATTAGAAATTTATCGTGGAATTGCGAGCTCCAAGAAGCTTTGCGTCTACTTGCCCCTTATACTTGTTTATGCCGACTTTCTCTTCCGAAATCCTCGCGTTATATTTAAATTTATTGAACACTCTTAAAAGCTTGTTCGATAGTGAACTTGATTCAACCTTCGCTTCTTTGGTGGTATTAACCCGCACCTGAGACTCTAAAACCTCAGGTGCTAGGTTTTGGGCTATGGTTTGGCATTGGCATTCCAATTGGTCTTTACAAATGGTTTTTTTTTCTGCGGCTTGTGCCATTTTTTTTCACTTTTTTTCTTTTTTTTTGTTGTTAATTTAATTAGGTACGAAGTTCTTATATAGTTTAACTTTAAGAAGTTCGAACGAACTTCGAAGTTCGGATCGAACATAATATTTATAAAGTTCCAAGTATACCTTTTATTTATGAGTATAGTAAAATTTCCACCTGAAGGTATAATAGCACCTATGAAAATCAATAAAGATTTTGAGCACATTATACTCTGGATACTCTATAATAATGATGTTTGTTCATGGTCTGATTTTAAATCTGACCCTGTAAATATAAGTCAAGCAACTTTGTCGAAATATCTTTCAATCTTGATTAGTAATGGTTTTATTGAGAAGGAGCAGAAGGGTAAGTATAAAATTACTCCTGAAGGTCGAAAACAATATGCCGATCTTCAAGTTAAAGATGCGCTTGAAAAATCATTGAATTATCCACCCGAGACTATAACAAATAAGAGAAATTACGATGACTGGATTCTCTGGATGCTATATAATAACCACCATTGTAAATGGTCAGACTTCCTTGAGGAACCATTGAGAATCAACCAATCTTCACTATCGAAGAATTTAAACATTTTACTAGAAAAGGATTTTATTGAAAAAGATAATCGTGAGTATCAGATTACTAGTTCAGGCGAATTAGAATATTTCAATATGCTAAAGAAGTACGATTTGGATCGCCAGTCAATATTAAACGAAGAGAGTAAGAGAGTTGAGGTAATAACTGACAAAGTAGCGGCGTTTTTTAACGACTATGATATCATTGATGACGGGATAAAATACCGATTTCTGAACATGGTGCTTAGGGTGGATTATACTAAAGTTGAAAGCACTTTGTCCGACGAGGTGGATTTTGATAAAATATTGCTCTATCTGGCTATTAATCACCCGGATCAATACCCTAAATACATTACAGCTAAAGATTTTGCTTTAGAATACGATATAAAGCTAACCACACTGACTTTCTTTGTCGAGAAGATCGTTGAAGATAATATCTATCCGATACGCTTTTTTAAATTAAATGTAAGCAATAAATACGACTACTACATCCAAGCAGAAGAGCGATTAGAAAAAATGCTTAATGTAATTATCGAAGATTACATCAGGAAGTTTACATATTTGAGTAAATTCCAAAGAGCTAGTGGAGTTCAATATCAGATACCCGATATCAACGATTTACTTGAAGAGATAACAAGTGAAATGTGTAGTAATTTATTCCACGATGATTTGAAACCGGCTTTAAAAAAATTCCTTCCTGAGTATATCGAGCATTTAGCGTATAAATTTGAAAGCGAGAAAAGTTTGATCAACCACACAGATAAAATAAAAGGGATAGCTTTTCAAAATGTTTTCGAAGTAATTCAGAGTTTTGATACATCTGAAACGGCGAGTACAATAAATAAATCACCTGATAGCGAAGCGTATTACTTCTTACACAACAGAATTTTCGATACCTTGGACATATTCTATTTGACAAAAATTAACTTTATTCGAACATCTCAGTTCAAAAAGACGTACTTTCCTAAGAATTCGGAATTTTTAACGAAAATTGAACATAAATTAGCGAAAGG
>Ga0114930_10005629_pt1 | contig 10265 bp, 10 predicted proteins | sample AnhtaG_FD_87300 | JGI IMG/M metagenome (GOLD analysis project Ga0114930, IMG submission 87300) | Deep subsurface microbial communities from Anholt, Denmark to uncover new lineages of life (NeLLi) - Anholt_01485 metaG | ecosystem: Environmental > Aquatic > Marine > Oceanic > Sediment | place... | reverse complement strand
CGATAATACCGATAAATGGAGTGGAGACCATTTGATTGATTATATATGGATACCGGGAATAATTCTCAGCAATAAAAAGATTACCCACCGTCAGCCAGCCCTCTATGATATCGCCCCCACCATTCTGGCAGAGTTCGGTATACCACTGCCCAGGGAGATGGTGGGGAGACCCATATTCTAAGGGGCTGAGACTTACTTAAGGGAGGAAAGGGAATGTCCACCGCCAAGATAAAGCTTGACAAGGAGCTATTGAAAAAGGTGAAAAAATATGCCGACCTGGCTGGCTACTCCTCGGTGGAGGAATTCGTCACCCACGCCCTGGAAAAGGAGATTGCCCAGCTGGAGGAATCGGCTTCTGAGGAGGAGATAAAGAAGAAGCTCCAGGGGCTCGGTTATATCTCCTGAGGTCCCCACTTACAGTTGAGGAAGAGTGATGGAGAGGTTCAATTTCCTGATAAACCGGCTATTTGACGGAATTTTTTACCTTTTTATTTCGTTAAACCCCTGGGTGGCAATGGTGGTTGTCTGTCTGCTCACCGGCATCTTTATGCTGCTTATTTTTCGCTATACCTCTAATCAGAAGGGTATTCGTCAAGCCAAGGACAAGATAAAAGCCCATTTCCTGGAATTAAGGCTATTTAAGGAAGATTTTAGCCTCATGATGAGAGCGCAGGGGAAAATCCTCCGCTATAACCTCATCTATATGAAGCATTCCCTCAAACCGATGTTGATTATGATCCTCCCTCTGGTTATCGTTCTGATTCAGTTCAATTTCCGCTTCGGCTTCCGTCCTTTTAAAGCAAATGAGGAGGTCATAGTAGGGGTAACATTTTCCGAGCCTCTCCCCTTGCAGGCAATGGATATATTACTGGAGGCGCCTGAGGGGCTGGAGGTGGAGACCCCACCTTTGAGAATCGACAGCTTACACCAAGTGGACTGGAGGCTGCGGGCTAAAGAAGCCGGGAATTATATCCTGAAGGTTCATGTGGGAGAGGAGTTTTTCACCAAGAAGGTTACGGTAGCCGATGAGCTTTGTCAGCTCTCCCCCCGCAGGGTGTCCCGCAGCTTCTTTCAGGAGTTTCTCTACCCATCCGAACCTCCTCTTCCTTCAAACTCCCCGGTCTGTTATATTGAGGTGAAGTACCCTACCAGGCATCTCAATCTGGGGGGATGGAATATACACTGGCTGATTGGCTTTTTTGTGTTATCAATAGCATTCGGCTTCTCCCTGAAGGGGATGTTTAAGGTAGAGATCTGACCATCTACTCTTTTACTCTTCTCCCTTCGCCATAGACCAGAGCCCGATAAGTCTTCTCCACCCGGTCCCAGTTTTCCTCCCGGTCGAGCGCCCAGTATCTTCCCATTACGGTGACCACCTTCCCCAATTTGAGCCTATGGGTTTCCTCTTCGACATTTTCAATGTAGATGGCGCCACTTTCGGGGCGTTCCCCCCTTCTTCCCAGGAGGGAGTGAATATAAACCTCTTTTAATCCGATGTCAGCCGCCATCTTCAACAGGGAGAAGAGATAATCAAGGGAGCCATGGGAACTGTAAAAGGAGACAATTCCCAGCAGATGGAGGGGATGGTGATCCCTCTTGGCACCCCTCATTGCCCAGAGGAAGGCTTCGTTAGAGAAGAAGGTTTCCTGCTCAATGGCCTGGTCGATTCGCACGCGGTCTGAATGGACACATCTGCCTGCTCCCAGGTGAAGGTGCCCTGCTTCAGAGTTGCCCACTGTCCCCTCAGGCATCCCCACCGCCGACCCCGCAGCCCTGAGGCGTGTAGAGGGGTATTTACCCCACAGTTCGTCCATAACCGGGGTGCGGGCTTGGGCGATGAGGTTCCCCTTCTGTTCATCGTTCAGTCCCCAGCCGTCAAGGATGAGAAGCAGGAGGTTCTTTACCCTTTTGTCCTTTGGGGGAGAGTAGTTGAGCAGAAGGCTTCTGCCGGTCATCACCTCAGGCTGGGGGAGACCGAGGAGCTTAAGGATGGTGGGAGCGACATCTGATAGCTCCCCCTTCTTCCTCAGGGTGACCTCCCGGTGCATCCCATCGGGGAGGAGGAGAACGAAGGGGACGGGACTGTCGGTGTGACCGGTGTCTATGGTTCCCTCGGGGTATAGCCATTTCTCCACCGTGCCGTGGTCTGCGGTTACTATTACCCCCCTACCTGCTTTAAGGGAAGCTTCCACCACTCTGCCCGTATAGTAATCGACTGTTTCCACCGCCTTTTTTATTGCTGCCTCGTTCTCGATATGTCCCACCACATCGACATTGGCGAAGTTGGTGATTATCAGAGCATAGCGGGGGTCACCAATCTTCTCGATTGTTTTCGCTGCCACCTGCTTGATGCTCATCTCAGGTTTCTGGTCGTAGTTGGAGAGGTTAGGGGGGGAGGGTATGATGAGGCGTTCCTCTCCGGGGAAGGGCTGGTGAGCTTTGCCGCTGAGGAAGAAGCAGACATGGATAGCCTTTTCCGACTCGGCGAGCTTTAGATGCTGCAAGCCGTGTTTGCTTAAGACCTCGCTGAGTGTATCTATCAACGGCTCCCCGGGGGGAAAGGCTACCCGCACCGGAAGCCTTTTGTCGTATTCAATCATGGTCACAAAGTGGAGTCTTAGCTTATTGTTGATGGGAAAGTTATTGAAGTTCGGGTCAACGAGGCTGGCGGTAAGCTCTATCTCCCTCTCTCCCCGTATGTCGTAGAAGATGACATAATCACCATTCTTAAATCTCCCCACAGGAGTTCCGCTTTTATCCACGAGGATTATCGGCTCCAGGGTCTCGTCCTCTTCTCTTCTCCCGTAGGCTTCTCTTATGGCAGATGAGAAGGCTGTCTCGGCTGAGGACATTTGCTTCCGCTTCATACTTCTTCTCCTCGTCTGTTACTTCAGGATACTTCGCGTTATACCCCTTGCTTGTGGTTTACATTCTGAATATTCTCTCTATCTCGGCTTTCATATCCTGTGGAATGTCGTCATAGGATAGATGGAGTTCGGCGAGGGCTTTTTTCAGATCGGATTTTATCACCTCCTCACCATTCCTCAGGTGGGGTGGCAAGTGACTCCGGTCGATGGAAATCCTCTTTTTTAATTCTATTCCCTTTTTTAGGCACCGGAGGTATTCTTGGCTCATCCCCTCCAGGCTGTGTTTTTCTTTTACGAAGCGCAGCCCTTCGCTGCCCAGCTTCTCCCTCAATTGCGGATTTTTAATAAGCTGGCGCAGGGAGGTGTAAAGAGCTTTCTCCTCATCCACCACAGGGATTTTCATTACGATGTCGTCTGGGAGATCGCTCAGATGGAGGAGGTCGGAGGTCAGCACAGGCTTCCGCATGGCCATTATTCGCAGGAGAGTAGCCGAGGTCTCCCGCGCGGTAGGATAACGCAGATTGATGCCGATATGGGAAATGGCTATGTAGTTAAAGAACTCCTCCCGGGTCACAAACCCTGTAATGGTGACCCTCTGGCTCAGCCCCAGCTTTTTGCATAGTAGGTCAATATTAAACTCCTCTCCCCTTTCCCCAACAATTAGATACCTCACCTGGGGGAATTCGGCAGCTATCTTTTTGAGAACCTTCAATATGGAGACTATCCCCTTTTCCGGGGTGACCATGCCGAAGGAGGCAAGAATGAGTTCGTTATCCCCAATCCGGAGCCTTTTTCTGAGGGCATTCATCAATTGAGGGTCAGGCTCCACTAAGGGGACCCCCATGCTTACCTCAACAACGGTGGCGGTGGGATTCTCCTCCAGTACTATCTCCTTGACATAAGGGTTGTGGACCATAGTCATTAAAGATGCTTCAATGGGGAGCTTATTCAGAGGGAAAGTGAACCGAATCAAGCGGCTCCCCATATGATTAGCCACCATTTTCGCTAACAGGAGCCCCTTTGGGGGGTGGCAGTACTGCATCTCGGCGAAATAGTCAGTCAGCCTCCCTTCCTCGCATAGCATCTTAAAGCGGAAGTGGTGGAGGATGTAATCGTGCAGCACCAGGATGCCTGGATATTGAAACACGAATGGGTATATATAGCCATGGTAGGTGTTGTTGCCCATTTGATAGATGTTTATATGGTACGGGTGCTGGAAATTTCGCCACACGAACTCCCCGGCGGGATAGAAGCGAACCTTTCCTTCCAAAGAGGGGGGGTCAGGTTGATAATCATCGATATAGATATCGAGCTCCACTTCCTCCGACAGCCGGGAGCAGAGTTCCATGCTATAATCAGAGATGCCCGATCTTACCGGAGGCATAGGAGAGAAGAGGGCAACTTTATAAGGACGGCTACTTTGTCTCTTCATTTCCAACGGAAAGCAGAATTCTATCCAACTCCCTTCTTTGCTTGATAATAAGCAGATGGAGGTGTTCCTGCTTCTTGGCAAACACATTCAGTATTATATCAAGCTTTTCCATGGAGCCCTTGGTGATTAAATAGGTGGCTTCGGTGTCTTTGATGTCCACCAGGGGAGTGAGCTTATTAAAGAGGTTTATCAGGTACTCATCGTAATCTCTCTGGGTATCGGCGATCTGCTGGGTTACCTTCACTATATAGCTCAGCAAATTTACCTCCAATTTCTGAGTCTCATATTGCAGTGAAGATAGCTCTTCCCAGTGCTGTAACCTGTGGGATTGAAGCTCCATGTGCTGCTGAATATCGTGGGCAACACTGCTGATATGCGCTTTAAGCTCCCCGTAATGCCAGCGGATAAAAATCCAGGCTATCCGCCGCAATACATTCCGCACCACCCTCTTTAGCAAAGGTAATGGAGTAACTGCGTAAGGGGTAGCGGTTTCTTTCCTTTCAATCTCTTCGGTCTGAGGGGTAAGAGTAAGGGATTCCCTTTTTTCCATCACCCTTTTGAAGAATCCCTGAAGGCTCCTAAGGGGGAGCCCCATCCTCCGCTCGTCGGCTACTGCTTTATAGTGGGTCAGCAGCTTATTAAGCTGAGTCATTATGCGGCTATACTCCATCTCTATTTCCTCCCTTTTGATTACCATCTCTTCCAGGGTGCGGTTCATAGCCTCTGCTATTTTGCCTCTTTTGGGCGTCCCCTCTTTTTGCTTTTTCATTCTTCACCTTTTCGTGGAGAGTCCCTCCCGATGATGGAGGGTATTACATTTTTAGCACCTCCTGATAGCCAAGCATGTCCATGAACCCGTGTCCGCTTATGTTGAAAGCGATGACCTTCGCCTCTCCCTTCTCCTTGCATTTGAGTGCTTCGTCGATAGCGCAGGCTATGCTGTAAGCGGACTCCGGAGCAGGGAGGTAACCTTCGGTCTGGATGAAGAGCCTCGCCCGTTCAAAGACATGCTTTTCATCGCTGGGATAGGCTACCGTTTCAATAAACCCCAGATGACGCAGGTAGCTGATAATAGGAGAGCAGCCATGATACCGGAGTCCATCTCCCTTGATGGGCTCCATTTCTGCTGTATGCCCCAGAGTATACATCTTCAGCATAGGGGTTAGCTCGGCATGGTCGGCGAAATCATACCTGTATTCTCCTTGCAGATTGGGGGCTGCCTTGCTCTGCGCAGCGATGAATCTGAGCTTCTTGCCTCCCTTCACCACATCGGGAACGAAGGGAAGGATGAATCCGCCGAAGTTGCTTCCTCCTCCCAGGCAGGAGACCATAATATCGGGATAAGTGCCTATTTTCTCAAACTGACGCTTTGTCTCCAAACCGATAATGGTTTGATGGAGGAGGACATGGTTCAACACCGAGCCCAGACAATAGGTAGCCTTAGGGTCTTTTTGGGAGTCCTCCAGCCCTTCGGATATGGCAATCCCCAGGGAGCCTGGGTGATGGGGATTCTTGCTGATCAGGGCTCTCCCTACATCGGTCTGGTCGCTGGGCGAGGGGTACACCTCAGCTCCCAGAAGTTTCATAAAATTCCGCCGGCTTGTCTTCCAATTATAAACTGCCCGCACCCAGAAAATGGTACATTTTAAGCCCAATAAGCTGGCGGCATAAGCCAGGGCAGTTCCCCATTGACCTGCCCCGGTCTCAGTGGTCAATCGCTCATAGCCCTCTTGCCCGGCATAATAAGCCTGGGCGAGGGCGGTATTTACCTTATGGCTGCCGGTAGGACTGAAAAACTCCCCCTTGTAGTAGAGCTTGGCAGGGGTTTGCAGCGCATCTTCCAGAGCTTTTGCCCGAAAGAGGGGACGAGGTCTTCCTGCTCGAAGGTATAGCTCAATTAGCGCTTCTGGTATGTCGATCCACCGCTCGGTGGAAGACTCCTGCTTCAAGCACTCCCCTATCAGAAGCTTAGGTAAGGCTTCAATTCGGGAGGGACCACCCTCGGGGTCTTTCGGTGGGGGAAAAGGCTGGGGAATATCGGTGAGAACATTATACCACTTGGTAGGTATATCCTCCGGAAGAAGGTTTATCTGATTCTTCATTTATTCACCTCCGGTCAAAAAGGATTGACATTGACTAAGTGCCTCCGTTCCATGGGTGAAGCTCAGCGGGGAATTTTTTTCCAGTCATCCAGGAATCGCTTCAGCCCCACATCGGTCAAGGGATGGTGGACCAGTCTTTCGATGACCGCGAAAGGTATAGTGGCAATAGGAGCTCCGGCGAGGGCGGCGTCAACTACATGGAGGGGATTGCGGATGCTGGCTACAATGACCTCAGTCATATAACCGTAGTTTTCATATATGGCGATAATCTCCCTCACTAAGTCCATCCCCACATGGCTAACATCGTCCAGCCGTCCTATAAAGGGGCTGCAGAAGGTTGCCCCCACCTTGGCTGCCAGCAAGGCCTGAGAAGGGGAGAAGACCAGGGTCATATTAGTCCTGATCCCCTCTGCGGTGAGCATCTTTACCGCCTTCAGCCCTTCTTTTATTATGGGAACCTTGACAACAATATTTTCGCCCAGTTTTGCCAGCTTGCGGGCTTCTTTGACCATCCCTTCGGCATCAGGGCTGACCACCTCGGCGCTCACCGGTCCGTCAATGAGGGAGCATATCTCCTGGAGCAACTCTTCGGCTTTTCTCCCTTCTTTGGAGATAAGAGTGGGATTGGTGGTCACCCCGTCTATCATACCCAGCCTTTTGGCTTCTTTGATCTCTTCAATGTTAGCGGTGTCTATGAAAAACTTCATCAGCAGCCTCCTAATACCTAAGGTGTAAGAAAAGGGGAATACAAAGCCACACCTTCAGGAACCAATAAAATATTACCACAGATGGAGAGAATTTTAAAGGGGAAATTGCTGCCTGAATGAGACGAAAGGGGGGATACCTTTTAGTAAGGTGGCTCTATGCCTTTTGGGTTGACACCAGTTTAAATTCTGATATATTGAAAGAGAGTATTCTTTTGATATGCAGGAGCTGATATTATGAAAGTTCGTAAAGCTATCTTTCCGGCTGCTGGAAAAGGAACCAGATTTCTCCCAGCAACTAAATCCCTCCCCAAGGAGATGCTTCCTTTGATAGATAAACCCCTGATCCATTATGGGATAGAAGAAGCTTTAGCTGCGGGTATAAAGAGCATTATAATTATCACCTGCCGGGGCAAATCAGCCATTGAGGACTATTTTGATGTCTCCTACGAACTGGAGACGCTTCTTCAGGAACGAAAAAAGACCGACCTGCTGAAGAGGGTAAGGGAGATTTCCGAACTGATGGAAATTTCCTATGTCAGACAGAAATCCCCCCTGGGTGTAGGTCACGCCATTTATATTGCCAGGGAGCTGGTGGGGGAAGAGCCTTTTGCAGTGCTTTTCGCCGACGATATAATACAGGCTTCCGTCCCCTGTATTAAACAGCTCATAAAAGAGGCGGAGAAACTAAAAAGCCCGGTTCTGGCTATCCAGCAGGTAAAGAGGGAGGAGACGAGCAAGTATGGCATCATTCAGGGGGAGAAGATAGCAGACCGCCTCTACCGCATTACCGATATGGTAGAAAAGCCCTCACCTGAAGAAGCCCCATCAGACCTGGCTATTGTGGGAAGATATGTCCTCACCCCCGAAATCTTCCCCCTGCTGGAAAAGACCCTCCCGGATAAGTCGGGAGAGATTCAGATAACCGATGGGCTCCGGCTTCTGGCACAGCAGGTTCCCATTTATGGCTATCAGTTTGAGGGGACGAGATTTGACGCCGGAAGCAAGTGCGGTATGCTGAAAGCAATCGTAAAACTTGCCCTTGAACACCCCGAGGTGGGGGAGGAATTCAGAGAATATCTCAAGTCCCTCAGGTTTTAAGCCGCCATCAATAAGCCTCTGGTAATTAAGTAAAGGTGAAAGGAAGCCCTTGCCAGGGAGCCGAACTCGTCACCCCAGCAGGGGCTTTTTAGAAGGGGGGTGAATGGGAATTTAGCCGCACTGCGAGATAATCTAAAATCTGAAAAGAAACCCACCAGAGGCGGTTATTCCCCCCAAGTCGAATTCCTCGAAGCCGACAAAATCGGCAGAAAGCGGACCTTTGATTATATTGTATCTCATCTCAGCCGTGACCGACCAATTTGAGCCGATGGGAATCTCTACACCGCCCAACAGGTGGAACCCCACATCAGTGCCCTTGGATAAGAAGTAAGTGGTGTAGATAGTAAAGTCGTAGAAATCAATGTAGTCACCAACCTCCTCGTACCGCCAGAAATAGAGCCCTACACCCCCACCGACATAGGGGATGACCTTGTTGAGCGTCCGTCGCTCCCGTGGTCCGGGAACCCTCCATCTGCCAAGGGGGAGAATTTTAGCGGTGAAAGTCAAGGGGACAATCCGCAGGGAGATGGTCTGCTCGATGGGATATCCAAATTCGTCGGTCCAGTCCCGGTATTCTGTGGGAATCGAGCCCCGGTAAAAGTCTACCCCAATGCCTATATCAAGATAGTTGTTGACCCCGAAATTAAGCTCTATGCCCACTGAGGTGCGATTGAAATCCTCCACCGACATCGTCAGCAATTCAGCGTTGTAGTCCCAGAGGTCGCTCTTCCCATTTGGCATAAAGTAACCTAACTTGATGCCGATGGAATTATCCAGATAGCCCCGAAACCTCACCTGGTTGGCAACCGCAATGGTGGGAATCAAGAGAACCAGAAGCGCTATCCCTATTATGGACCTTTTCATGCTACTCCTCCTTTCACTAAGTTTTAAAGCAAATAATATGCCAGTCAAAATATGGATTTCAGGTTATTATCATTCAATTATACCATCATTATATTATAGCTCAAATTAAGGGAAATCAATCATATGTCCTCAAAAGGGGACGATTTGTCCCCTTTAAAGATGGTGTAGAGAGCCTTGTAATATCATCCTTTTAAATTATAATAACCATGTGGCAAGAGTTAGACTTTTTTTCTCCTTTCGCAGTCTAACTAATAGGAGAGTAAAAAACAGTCGCGAGGGATGAATTAAGTGAAACCGACAGATGAAGGACTGGTAAAGAGGTTTTTAGAGGGGGATCAGGACAGCTTCAATCTGCTGATGTGGCGCTGGGAGAAACCCCTCTATCAGTTCATCTATCGGATGATAGAGGACCAGGAGGAGGCGCGGGACCTCTGTCAGGAGAGTTTTCTGCGGGCTTACCGCTCTTTGAGAGGTTTCAGGCAGAAGGCAAAGTTCTCCAGCTGGCTGTATAAGATAGCTATAAACCTGTGCCATTCCTGGGGAAGGAAGAGGAAGAGGGCTCGGGTTATCTCCCTCTCCGAGATAGCCCGAGGTGATGGGTATGCTCCGAGAGAGGAGCGGGAGGGTGCTTCCAACTCGCCAGTGGAAGGCAATCTTGAGCGCCGCGAGAGGGAGATAATGGTGCGCCAGGCACTGGCTTGTCTCCCTGAGAAGCAGAAGCTGGTAATTATCCTCAAGGAGTATCAGGGGCTTAAGTTCAGCGAGATTGCCCGGCTGCTGCGGTGCCCTGTGAGCACGATAAAATCGAGGTTATATGCAGGGCTGGTGGCGCTGAGCGCTATACTTGCCAGCCCGGCGGTGCAGCATGGGAAGTCAGCCCGCCCCCAAAACATGGGTGGGAGATAGTTATAGAATGAGTCGGATAAATTACGCTATTAAAGTACAATATTTAAACTTAGATAAGGAAACAATGAGATTAAATTGGTAAGAGGTGAGTTAGAATGAGATGCAAAGAATATCAGCAACTCCTTGTCAGTTGGCTTTACGGCGAGCTGTCTGACGAGGAGAGGAAGCAGATGGAAGGGCATCTCTCCCATTGCTCGCATTGCCGGCAGGCGAAGGAAAAGATTCAGCAGGCGAAGGGTATCCTGGAGCAATGGGAGGTGGCAGAGCCCTCCTGGAAGAGCGTTATCCT
>Ga0114930_10005627_pt1 | contig 10266 bp, 6 predicted proteins | sample AnhtaG_FD_87300 | JGI IMG/M metagenome (GOLD analysis project Ga0114930, IMG submission 87300) | Deep subsurface microbial communities from Anholt, Denmark to uncover new lineages of life (NeLLi) - Anholt_01485 metaG | ecosystem: Environmental > Aquatic > Marine > Oceanic > Sediment | place... | reverse complement strand
TCGGAGAAATAAGGACATCCGAACCCCAGACTGAGACCACCAAGGGTTTTCTTTTAGATAATGCTCCTAAAAGTCCATAGTTGGGGATGAAATGGGCATTAACCAGATCAGGATTGATCTTACGGATCAGATTTTTTATCTCCGGCAAAGCTAAAAGGTATTTAATAAATGGGTATTTGGTTTTAGGAGAAATGAAAATCTCAAAAGCTTTGGTTCCCTGGCTTTTCTCTAAGGAGATAAGATATGACTCATACCCTTTTTTTACAAAATAGTTCACCCATTTTTTAGTATGGAAGCTTTTTGCATTTGAGAGGAATAAAAACCTCATTTTCTCTACGAGCCGTATCCGCCTCAGGCGGATTATCGGCTATAAGATTCTCTTCAGTTTTTCAGCAGTCTTATACCAGAAAGTTTTCTTGGAATAGATAAGATAATCCTTCCTTTCACCTCCCCAAGCTTCTTTAAATCTGACCAGCCCTTCTGCATTTTTGGGAGAACCCCCTAAATTATAATATCTATACCCCTGGGAGATCCCCCACTGGATCGTATCTTTGAACAGGGCATCATTCGGCCTTAGATGCAGAGCCTCAAGCTTTGAGGCACCCTCCCAGTAATAGATTGTGTCTTTGAAAAGGTAATTTATCTGAAAAGCAATGATCCGGTCTTCAATTGTAGCCACTCTCCACAAAAGCTCTTTTTCAGATGCAAGGATATTCCAGATGTTTTCATATAAGCCCAGAGGGTATTTTGACTTCTTCAACCCAAGCCCTTTATCTCTTTTCTGAACCAGTTCATAACAATCCCTGATCCTTTCAGCAGAGGAAAGGGAGGTCACCTTCACCCCCTTTTTTTCTGCCTGAATTGCACCCCTTTTGACTTTATGAAGCGGATTAGCCACATATTTAGATAAATCCAATATATGAGTATATCCTTTAACTGCTTTATATCCGTATTTGCTCAAACTATTTTGATTCCTGTAAAAATCTATTACCTCCGTACTTATAACTTTGAGTTTTTTGAACTTAGACTCGATTTTATCATATAATCTTCTAACTTCTTCTGCTACTAAGTTCTCCTTCACCAAAAGCCCGCCATAGGTACCAAAAGGCATCGAATATACCCTTTTCAATCTGTACTTGTCAGAGAGGATAAAGGGGAACCCGGCTATATAATCACCTCTTTCATCTGAATAAACCATAAAAAGAGGGGTAAAATATACAAAGCTGGAAAACCACACCTTAGCCCAGGATGACTTATGATAAAAAGTGCTGAAAGGAGAATCAAAAACAAACGTCTCCCACTTCTTCTCTTCCAGTTCCCCTAAGTAGAGAAGCTTAAATCCCATACTTTACTATTCCCGAATAACCACAATTTTCCCCACACAGCTCCCGCGCTCATTATCATAGATGAGAAAAAGGTAAATCCCTGAAGCCACTAATTTCCCAGCCCTGTTCCTTAGGTCCCATTCCTTTCCAATCACTCCGGATTTAGCCTCTGCTACCCAATCACCGGCAACAGTATATATCCTTACTTTGGTTTCAACTGGAATATCGAAAGTAACCTTCTCCTCACCGCTCTTTGAGACCACCGGATTAGGATAAGGGTAGACCTGACAGAGATTCTCTGCTGGAATCCTGAACTGATAAGAAGAAAGGCCATTTTCCGTCCCTATCCAGACTTTGCCTCTTCTATCATCTATATTTATAAACCAAACATAATCATCCACCAATTTACTATTATTGGTGGTGAATACAAATACAAAGGAATCCCGGTCATTTATCATTCCTAAACCATTGATCGTGCCAATCCATTTGTTATTCATCTCGTCCACTGCTATACAATTGACCTGAGGACCTAAAGGCTCTGGCATATTCACTCCTATGAATCTGCCACTGCCTATATACGGGTTGTATCTGTCTAACCCCTCATTGGTCCCCACCCATAGGTTTCCCCTCAGGTCGATTCTGGCACATCTGACATCGTTCCCTGAGAGATGGTCATCAGTCTGGTTAAAATAATCCAAAGAATCATCGCTTTTATCCTGGGGCGTCCATTTATAATCCAGAAAACCTAAACCCATATCTCTGTGGCAGATCCAGAGATGTCCTCCTTCTACATAAAGAGAGTTTATCAAATTAGACTTTATTCTATTTATATCTGTAGAAAGATAAGGTTTCCAGAGATTATCCTGTAGAGCCACCACACATCTCCCTTCTACCCCTTCCCAATTCGCCATCCATTTAGTTCCAGCATCATCAATCACTACATCACTCACCACTGTAAATAAGCTATCCTTTAAAATGGGCCTCAGCTCACTATTGCTGGAATCATACCTGGACCAATTTCCCTGTGAATCTAACTTAAAAAGACCACCCCCCCAGGAGCCAAACCAGACATTCCCTTCGTAATCCAAAGTCACAGAGGCCATCGTGTACCAGCGGCCAAAAAGGGAATGTAGAGTATCCTGAAATGCAGTCCAGTCTGTCCCGTCAAAGGAGGAACATCCTCCGGACCAGTTTGAACACCAGATCTTACCACTCTCCTCTATGGCTATTTTGTGGAAGATATTCCCTGGAGGTCCATCTATTTCGAAATTTGTCCAGGTAGACCCAGTATAAGGTAAAACTGAAATCCCGGACCCTTCAGTCCCTGCCCAGATATTCCCGGAGCTATCGATCACTACAGAGTTTAGATTACTATTCTTTAATCCCAATATACTTAATTTAAACCAAGCTCCTTCTCTATAAATATAAACTCCCTTATTTGTCGCAGCATAGACTTCACCAAAGTAATATTTTAAATCCCGCACAATTATTCCGTTCAAACCTGAAAGTATCCAGCTCGAATCAGCGCTATTGTATTTAAAAACCCCATCATTTGTTCCGATATAGACCTCTTCATCTATATTCAAAACAGAGTTAACAAAATCATTTGAAAGTCCTTTTTGACCGGAGACAAATAAATACCAGTGAGAATAATCCAAAAGATTAGGGTCGTCTTTAGGAGCAAAGGCTACTCCTTTAACTGTCCCCACCCAGACTTTAGTAGGGGTAAGGGCAACTGAGTTAACTTCAAATACCGATTCTAAGTCTCCTAAATGCCGGTAAGTCTCCTTGATCTCACCTTCATTTTTATTAATCAGAAAAAGACTTACCCCTATATCTAATCCAACCCAGAGTTTATCACCATCCGGGGCAATATATTTTATCTTAAGCCTAGATCCATCCCGGTCAATGAAATTATAGATTCGAAAGTAAAAGCTTTCTGGGTCAAATTTGGTCAAAGTTCCGTTCTTCGCTCCAAGCCAGAACTTCCCAGTTGTATCTATGGATAAGGAATAGAGATAATTTCCCCCCAAACCATCTACATTGGTTATCTTCTGATAGGTGTTATCCAAAAGATTAAACTTTAAAAGTCCTCCGGTAGTAGCCACCCATAGGAAGTTATCTTTCAAAAGAAGTTGTTTGGCATAATTCATATTGGTATAAGTAGCCCAATCCCCAACCGCAGAATAAAGTGAAGTGGAAAAGATTAAAATCAAAAAACAAATGTAAATAAGTTTCCTCATTTTCCCCTGACCTACTGTCTACTACTTACCACCTACTACCTACTACCTCTCACCTTTCTTAAAATACAATACGCTAAAATCAAAAAAGAAACCAAAGAGACACCTTTAGCAAAAAAGTCCCCATATCTGGTATAGAAGGTAAGTCCTTTTCTTTTGGAAATCTTTCCAGTTAAGATATCCTGAACGTATATTTTAGTCTTGGACTTAATCCTACCATAAGGGTCCACAAACATCGAGACCCCGGTATTGGCACACCTGGCGACACTTATCCGATTCTCAATCGCCCGGAACACATTTATCTGGGCATGCTGATATGGTCCACTGGTCTTTCCGAACCAGCCGTCATTGGTTATGTTCACCAAAAAATCCGCTCCCTTTAAAACGAACTTTCGGACCAGATCAGGGAAGACCGCCTCAAAACAGATCAAAGTGGCGAACTTCCCTCTGGGATTTTCAAAGATAATATAATCTTTTCCCGGAGTGTAATCCGAAAGGCCAAATTTTATCTTATAGAGCCAGCCCAAGACCCTGGAATAGGGCACCCATTCGGAAAAAGGAACCAGATGTATTTTATTATAAATAACCGGATTAATCTGATTAGGGATGGAATAATTTTCAGGCTTAAAGTAAAAAGCGGAGTTGAAGTAAAGGTATTCACCTTTTTCCGTTAAATAGTAATCATTGGTTCCCAATAGAATAGGAGTTCTCAGACTATCGGCTAAAGACTTAATCATAGAGAAATATTTGGGTTCAGCTTTCAGATAGCAAGGAGCCGCGGTCTCAGGCCATAAAATAAGATCGACCTTTTCCACAATATCTTTTGTTAGATTCGAAAAAACTTCAAAATTGTAATCCAGCATCTCATAATCCCACTTCACATCCTGGGGAATGTTTCCTTGAATCATAGCTATACTTATCTTTTCATCTGCAATTTCTTGGCTCAAGATTTTTTTACCCTGAAGATATGGGACAACGAATAAAAGAAAAATTATAGCAAGATAAGCTAAGACCTTCTTAGGATAGCCAAAATCTTTTATTAAAAAATATAAAAGAACATTTATCCATACTATCCAGAAAGATACTCCATAGTTTCCGATAAAGGAAGCATACTGGATAAGGTGCAGATAATAGGTCTGGGTATAGGAAAGGTTAAGCCAGGGAAAACCTATATCCAAAAGGGATCTTGAATATTCCATCATAACCCATAAGAAAGGCAAAAAGAAGACCGCTTTTTCTTTAAAAATTCTCTGAACCCAGGAATAGAAGAGGAAAAGAAAAGCAGTATAAAAAGACAGAGCTAAAATCCCACCCAAAACCCCTGGAAGGGTTGCCCAGGTAATCCAGTATAGAAGCAGTGAATTAGTAACTAATCCGAAAAGATACCCCAATTTAAAAGATTCCCGCCCTCCTTTACCCTCCAGGGCAAAAAACAAAAAAACCAAACAAAAATAAGCCAAAAAGCCAAAAGGAAAAGGAGGAAAGGATAAAGAGAAAAAAACAGCGGAGATTAGGATGAAAAGAAGAGTTCTTTTATGGGTCATAAAATTTTTAAAAATCGTAGAGACGCATCGAATGCGTCTCTAAATAACGTTCAAAATTTATTTTGAAATTATTTGGTGTCCCTGCTAATATTTTCTATATTTTCCTCATCAAATTGCCATTTTGACGGATTGTTTACAATATATTCTCTGATATCGTGCAATTCTTGTTCATTGCGTATTATATGGTCATAAAATCGTGATTGCCAGACAAAATCTTTAAATCCCCTTTTGTGAACATTTCTGATTGTAGCAGATTTAAACCCACGAATAACATTTGATAAATTATCTTTCCGGTAGAGACGCACCGAATGCGTCTCTTCATCATTTTCAATTATAATTATCCCGTGTAAATGATTGGGCATTATAACCCATTCATCCAGTTTCACGTTATCCCGAACTCTTTCTGTGTTCTGCCATTCCTCCGCAACAATTTCCCCTATCTCAGACAACTGCATTTTGTTATCCATGATATTGCCGAAAAAACAATGTTTGTCTTTGATACAGATAGTCACAAAATAATACCCATAACGGGAATAATCCCAATCTTTTAATCTGGCGGATTCTATGCGGTATTTGTTTTTATACAGTATCATCCAATTATATCTTTTCTTCGAGAATTTTATTTTCCTCTTGATCTAGCCTGGATAAAAGTAAGGTATTTCTCAAAACAATCTTTATTTTCAAGATACTCTGACCCCCTACTTTTTGTATATTTAAGAAATTCTAAATGAATTTCTGGTAATTGATTTAAAAAGTTATGCGCTTTTGTTGATCCTCTAGATTTTAATGCTGTAATTATATGGAGACTTTTCCTGGAACGTGCCATTGCTACATAGAAAGCATTCGATGTTATATAATTAAAATTTATATCATCAAAACCTATTATCATTACATGATCTGCCGATAATCCTTTCGAACTAACAATTGTCATAACTTCAATTGCATTCATTCTCTTAATTTCTTTTATATCAATATCTAGTTCTTTGATCCGTGAGAGTTCGTCTTTGTCTTTTATCATTTCAAGATGTTCAAGGTCTTTTTTCAAAAAAACCATATTTCTGATAGACATTAATTTTGAAAAGTTATTGATTTTTTCATCAATAGAAGTTTCACTATCATCAAAGATATTTTTAATATTATTACATTTAGATAAAGTATCTTCAACTATTACATCGGTGATATTACAGAAGGCTATTTTACTTATTGTTGCTTGATCAACTAATTCATGCACATGCTCATAAGAATATCCTTCATAGTATAAGATTTTTCTAAAAAGAAAATTATCTTTAGGGTTTCTTGCCAATGAGCAATAATCTAAAATTTTGCAAAAGTCTTCGGAGAATTCTCTTGTTTCAACTATATAATCTGTAATAAGCTGATTAATCTTTTGTGCATCTTTATCATAGAAAGGAATCCCTTTAGAAGGGGTTAAAATTAATAAAAAAGCATCTTTTTCTTCTCCACTTTCTAGTTTTGTTTTTCGTTCATCAATTTCATCTTTATGATTTATTATAAATTTCTCTATGTAATTGACTGCAGTAACGGGAAAAGCACAAGCTACTATTTGAACTTTTGGAACATTTTGATTTAATTCAACAGGTAAAAAAATTTTCTCAATACGTTCAGGATCATTGCAACTCTGAATAAAATGTTCTATACATTTTGTAATATGATAGTTGCTTCTACTACAAAAAGGCAGCATTGCTTTTGCCATCCTCTTATTTTTGTACTTTCCCCGTGTTAATTCTGCTTTCCCGCACTTAAGTCTTTCGTAAAGGACCTGGTCATCATCTCCAACAATAAGTAATCCTTCAGAGTTTTTAACTAATTGACTAATCAAAGCATCCTCTGCCAAGTTAAAATCTTGATATTCATCGATAATAAAAAAATTGTTTTCGTTAAGTTCGCTATTTTCTTCTAAAGCAATTCTGGCTCTTATAATTAAGTCTGCAAAACCTGATGCATTATAAAATTGACATAGCTCAAAATATGTTTGTTTCAATTGTTCCCATTGATCTGACTGGTTTAAGTTGTTATTGTATAATTGCTCTTTAAAATCTCGCAATTTGTAATCATTATAATTAAGATCAGGATGATATGCAAGTACATCTTCCCAAATGATTTCTTCCCATGATTTTTTTCCTATTTGTCCACCTATTATATTGAAGTATGGTTGAAATGACCATTCAGATGTCCCATGATTTTTTTCAACAACACTCCGTGCAAATCCGTGTAGTGTAGATGCAGTAACACGTTTTTTTTGGTCATTGCTCAGTATTTCGTCATTTTCAATTGCATTATGTAAGTCCTCCACCAGTTTTCTCACAAAACTTGTAACAAATATTTTTGTATCTGGATGATCTTGAAACCAGTATTTAATTCGATCCAAAAATAAAAGTGTTTTACCCGTCCCGGGCCCAGAAACAATTAATATTTTATCTGAGGAATTTTCTGAAATAGTTTTACGATTTTTATCTCTATACTCTCCCCTCTCTTTATCTTGAAGTTGATCTAATTGCGAGCTAATCTTCTCTAATTCCTCTGGATCAAAGGGAGTCCCATCTTCGTTAATCAGGATTCTTATGTCCATACTTAATTTTTATTAAATTCTTTATTATATGTTAGAGACGTATTCAATGCTTCTTTACATAACTTTTTTATTCTGGTGGCTCAGACATCCTGTCTGACCTAAGGGAGCAGACAAGATGTCTGTTCTACCATTTGTGTTTTTTTCGCAAGGCTGAAGTCTTGCCCTGCGATCTTAATATATACCCATCCCCTTTAAATGCAAAAGTTACAAAACCTGTATTCCATTTATATCTGCTGCCTTATTAAAAGCTAAAAGTTCTGCAATGTTTCTCACAATAATTATTGGGGAAGCTAACCCACCTTCAAAATTTCTTACCCAAGCTCGCTCTATTACTTTTCCATTGGGTGTATCACACGACACCTTGCAACCATACCATTTTATACCATTTATATCTTTTAGTTTCCAAAATTCAGGTTTTGATTGAAATTCCGGGCTGTATCCTGTTATGATTCTTTTAGTAAATAAAACATGAAATAATTCTGCCGCTCTCCGGGCAATTGGATCCCAAGTTAACTCTGTTTCTACTTCGGAAGATATTACTAAATCATCCACATGTTCCTTTAATTCATATTCACTCATTGATCTTAAAGTTTCTACATTATTATCCAAATATCTTTGTATTTCTTTCTTCTTATCTTGAAAATTTTTCTTTGCTATTGTTTGCCCAATAATACCATCAATAACTGTTAAATTTATTTTCTCTGATATAAATTTTTTCTCAGGGAATGAGATTATATAAAATGGATAGTGATGCTCTATTGCTATTTTGAGTTTCAATTCTAATTTCTTTTTTCTGAGCGGGTCTTCCTTAACCTGTATATATTCTCCTTCCCTATTATATCCTCCACTTAGGCCATCAAATTCAATACAGATTAACGGTTTGTCATTCTTATCACATACAGTATAATCAATGTTTGTCTTCAAAAGGAAATTTCTCTCATTTTCCTGAATGTCTAACGTCTTAATATCAAAAATTTTTGTAAAGGGTAATTGGGGATATATATTAAAGTATTTTTTCCATATTGAATTTAAGTGTCTAAAAAGCACTTTTTCATTATAACCATCAAATATATTTTCCTTTAAGGTCATAGATACTTTTCAATATTACTATGTTGCACTCTTTTGATCTAACATAGAGACGCATGCTATGCGTCTCTACGAAATAATCAAACTCTCTCCGTCCATCTCCGCAGGTTTTGGAATCCCCATTAAATAGAGAATCGTCGGGGCGACATCTGCTAAGATGCCTTTTTCTTTTAATTTTCCCTTGAAATTATCCATAACCAGTATAAAGGGAACCAAATCCGTAGTATGAGCAGTAAAGGGCTCCCCAGTATTATAATCCACCATCATCTCCGCATTTCCATGATCTGCGGTAACCAAGGCTGTGCCGCCCACCTTTTGCACAGCATCTACAACTTTTCCCACACAACTGTCCACTGCCTGGATCGCCTTTATAGCCGCCTCTAAAATCCCGGTGTGCCCCACCATATCCGGGTTTGCATAATTCAAAAGTATGAAATCATATTTTCTTGCCTCAATCTCCTGAATAACTTTTTCTGTAACCTCATAGGCGCTCATCTCCGGTTTCAGATCATAGGTGGGAACCTTGGGCGAGTGAACCAGAATTCGATCCTCCCCTTCAAAGGGGGTCTCTTCACCTCCATTGAAGAAAAGAGTTACATGAGCATATTTTTCAGTCTCCGCAATACGCAATTGTTTTAAACCTCTCCGGGATAAAACCTCACCCAGAATATTTTTAAGCCTGACCGGCAGAAAAGCCACCGGCGTTTTGAGTTTCTCATCATACTGAGTCATTGTAACCAGATGAATAGACAGTTTATTTCCTTTATCAAATTCTTTGAAATCTTTTTCAGATAGAACATAAGAGAGCTGTCTGGCTCTATCAGCCCGGAAGTTAAAAAATATCGCATAATCTCCGTCTTTTATCCTGTCAGAAAGGGGATTATTATCTTCTGATACCACAATAGGCTTTATGAACTCATCTGTTATTTCTTCCCGGTAAGATTCCTTTACTGCCTTAACCGGCTCAGAACTCAATTTCCCCTTACCGAAGACCATTGCCCGATAGGCTTTTTCTATACGTTCCCATCTTTTGTCCCGGTCCATAGCATAATATCTTCCCACTATGGTTGAAAGACTGCCAACCCCATATTCTTTAAATTTCCCTAAAAGCTCTTTGATATAATCTTTCCCTGCAAAAGGAGAGGTATCCCTTCCATCCATAAAGGCATGCAGGTAAACTTTTTCTACCCCTTTTCCCTTAGCTAACCTTAAAAGCGCATACAGGTGATTCAGAGAACTATGCACCCCTCCATCTGAGACCAGGCCTAATAGATGTAAAGAGGCATTTTTCTCCTTGGTCTTATTTATCGCCTCTAAAAGGACTTTATTCTCAAAAAAGGAGCCATCTTTTATAGCCTTATCGATCCGGGTTATCTCCTGATATACTATCCTACCCGCACCAAAATTCAGATGCCCTACCTCGCTATTCCCCATCTGACCTTCAGGCAGACCGACATCTAAGCCTGAGGCACCTAAGACCG
>Ga0114930_10005626_pt1 | contig 10267 bp, 8 predicted proteins | sample AnhtaG_FD_87300 | JGI IMG/M metagenome (GOLD analysis project Ga0114930, IMG submission 87300) | Deep subsurface microbial communities from Anholt, Denmark to uncover new lineages of life (NeLLi) - Anholt_01485 metaG | ecosystem: Environmental > Aquatic > Marine > Oceanic > Sediment | place... | reverse complement strand
TATTTCCATAGCTCTTAGAGCGGGCTATATCCAGGGCCGCAGGACTGATATCGGTGGCCAGTACAGACCGGGTCCTCTTGGCGAGCACCTGCGTCCAGTTGCCCGTACCGCAGGCAATCTCAAGAACCTCCTGCCCGGCAATGCAGTTCTCAAATCGTTTGATCAACGGCGCCAGCAACTGCTCCATCCGAGCATTGTCTGTGTAGCCCATCAGCTTATCGTGCAGGGGAGCCTGCTTTTCGTAGAAGGCATTCATCTGTTCTATGATGCTTCTTTTTTGCATGCTACGGCATCCGCATTGAAGACCCTATGTGCTGTCGGCAAGACCTACTTCTGCTTGCGCTGGCCGAAGACGAAACGGGGTTTGAGCGTCGCGACAGCTGCCGGAAGCAGTGTAATGCTGACTAAGAAGCTGATGGTCATCCCCATTCCGATCAACAGGCCGAACCGATTGAGCGTGCTGAATTCCGACACCATCAGCAGCAAGAATCCCACCGCGACCACAAACGCGGTAAAAAACAGCGCCCGGCCGGTGAAGGTAAGCGTCCGGCGGAACACAGTATGCGGATCAGCCTGGGGGTTGCGGAACTCGATCCGCAGGCGGTCGAGAAGGTGGATGGGAAAGTTGACGCCGGCACCGATGGCGATGCTGGCGAACATCGAGGTGCCCACGCCGAGTGGAATGTCTCCCAATCCCATGATGGCGTAGTTCACCAGGACGGCTATGCCAACCGTCAACGTGCACATCAGTCCGGCGAAGACGGACCGGAACATCAAACCGGTCAGCAGGAGTACGCACGCCAGCGAGAAAAGAACGCTCTTGATATGGGTGATGCGGATTAGGCGCAGCCAGTGATAATCGAGGTTCATACGGCCCGCGATCAGGGCCTCCAGCGGACCGTCACTGAAGTGCTCGTCAAGGTAGGCCTGTAAACGTTCGACGACCTGGCGCCCGTGAATGTACTCACTGCTTTTCATGCGGACGATGAGATTAGCTTCGGTGTAGGTCGTATCGATAACCTCGTGCAACGACCGGGCCATGGGTGAACTCTCGTCTCCGAGGACGTCGAAATAGAACTCTGCGTCAGAGGGATCCTCCGGAATCGCGTAATAGGCGGGATCATCGTCATGCATCTTTTGATGGGCGCGCTTGGCCCATCCACTGGGCGAGTGTGTCCCTCCAACCTGTGGAAGGGTCTCGGTAAAGGCTTCCAGTTGTTCGATCAGGCGGAGTGTCTTCGCTTGGAGAAACGCTCCTTTCTCTTTCGCGGTCACGACAATGTTGAGGTCGCTGGTGCCGTCGAACCGCTCATTGAGCGCTCGGGTGGCTTGCACGATCGGATGATGGTCCTTGAAGGCAAGGATGCGGGCGTCGTTCACGGTGAGCTTCAGGGCGCCCCACACCGCTCCCGCGATCACCACCGCCCCCACCAGGAACACCATTCCCCGCCGCCGAAAGGCAAACGAGCCGGCCTTGCCCATAAACCGCCCCAAGGCATCGAGACGCTGATGCTTTTCTGCAGCCTCTTTGCGTTTAAGAAACGCCCGGCTCATCTTCAATGGCAGGATCTGTAACCCGGCGGGAATGACGGTGTATGAATACATCAGCGCTCCCAGCACGCCGGCGCAGGTGAATAAGCCGAAATAGCGGATGGGCGGCATGACACCAACTACGTAGAGAGCGAAGAATCCGGCCACGTCTGTCAGGGTAGTAATCAGGATTGGAAACCACAGAGCCATGCTCGCGTCAATGATCAACTCCTGCTTGCTCCGGCTGGCTGGGGCGAACTGTTCCTCGTAGTACTGCCCCATGAGGTGCAACGAGTCAGCGACCCCAAGGGCCATGATGACGACGAAGATGCCGTTGGTCACGATGTAGACCGGAACGCCGAAGGCGGACATGAGCCCCAGCGCCATAGCCGACGCGCCTCCGATGACACTGAGGGGCAGGATGGTTCCGCGGACTGTCCGGTAGGCCAGCATGATAAGTAAAGCCATAACTACCGGGCAGACGAAGTTCATCCGCAGGGCGTCGTTGGAGACGGCTGTCCCCATGTGAGTGCGGACGGCCGCCTCCCCGGCGACGACCAATCGTTCGTCGTGCTTGGGGAAGTCACGCAGGAGCTCGCTGAGTTCGCGATAAAGTTCCTCGGCTCGACTATCATCTTTAAGCCGAATAAGGATAGTCGCCGCCGAAGCGTCTTCCGAAAGGAGGGTCCCCTTGTACAGTTCGTAACTGAGGATAATCTCCTTGACCGAGTCGAGACCCGCGCGATCTTGGGGGACGTCCACGAGCAACCGATGGAACCCGGGCTCACCATCTTCAAAGAAGACGCCGGATTCAGTGGCTATACTCATGACGTCGCCGGGGTCGATGCCGGGCAATCGCTGCATCGCGCGAGTGAGGTCTTGAATCAGCTTGAGCGTGTGGGGGGTGAAGATGCCGTTTTGGGCGTCGCGAATCACACCCACAACTAAGGGATCGGTCAGACCGAAACGCTTATCCACCTCCTGCTTTAGTGCCAATGCGGGGTGGTTCTCAGGGATGAACGCGTCCGGGCTGGTCTCGTGGGTAAGCCCCAGCATGTACAAACCCAGCACCAGCGCTACCAAGGCCGCGATAATCAGTACCGGGAAAGGGTGCGACGTGACGAAGCGAAAGTAGTGGCGCATCATGCCTCTGGTCCTATTCTATCAAATAACATTGCGAAGGCACTCCATTATCTCGGACATCAGGGTTAAGGTGTTTGTTCTGTCGGTTCTTGCGTTTGGCTTGCCAAACGTGTGAACCGACAGTGTGTCGAATCAGTTTCATTCTGCAGTTGCGGTGCAGCCGTCAGGTCACACCGCCGAATTCATCGGCGCCAAGACCTGACGGAACCACCTAAAAACTCTCTACCTCTTTTACTTTAGCTTACGTAGCGCCTCTTTTGCTTTTTTAAGCTTAGGATCCAACTTTAAGGCCTTTTTATATTCTTTTTTAGCCTGCTTCTTTTCCCCAAGCTCTTCATATATCATACCCATCACCCAGTGAGCAACGGCCCAACTCGGGCCGTACGATTCTATACCCATTAGCAAATGAGTATAAGCCCAACCTGGACTGTATGATTCCTGTGGTTCTGCTTCCAGGTACTTTTCAAGATAACCAATCCCTTCTTCCAAATCTTTGCCGGAAAGGAGCACTTTTTTGCCCTGCAAAAAAATGGTACCCGTGTAACCTGGATTGATCTCTAAAATTCTTGAGAAAGCTTCGTCTGCTTTTTCATACTCTTTCTGATCCAAGTATGAACTGGTTAAAAAGAAATAGGCGTTCACTTCACCGGGACTGATTTCTAAGATTTTCTTAAACGTTGCGCTTGCCTTTTCATGTTCTTCCCGGATTTGGTAAAACCAGCCCAATTCATAATAGGCTCTTATTTCACTCGGGTTGTTCTCCACTGCCTTGAGGTAAGTAACCTCGGCTTTTTCGTACTCTTCTTGATTCACATAAAAGCCGCCCAAACGGAAATATGGTTCCGTCTCATTTGGATTAATTTCTACCGCTTTCTTTAACTCCTCTTCGGTTTTGGAAAATTCTTCGTCACGTTGATAGATGTACGCAGATGCATAGTGGCCTCGTACCGGGTCGATTTTGGAAATCTCGGCTGCCTGTTCTCTTGCTTTGTCAAAACTTCCTCCGGCAACTCCAGGAGCGCGCACATAGTATTCCAGAAGACCCTCTCGAGTCGCGGCACTGGTCGGGTCAAGCTCAACACCTCTTTCGAATGCCTTTTTGGATTTCTTGGCATTAGAGAGCTTTTTCAAGAACCAGCCTCCCTTTGTTTTCTCACTATAAGCAATCCCTAACCAGAGATAGTAGTCTGAGTTTGTTTCGTCGAGTTCGACCGCTTTCTTTCCATAACTAATGGACTCGTCAATGTTCCCCTTTGCGAAATAAGATTTGCACAGTTCATGAAACTTCTCAGCCTCAGGATTGTTTATGGTATCATCTTGAGCCGCACAGAAGCCGTAAAGAAGCAATAGCCAGGCAAAAATCAAAACCTTAGATGCTTTTGACACCTTTCTCTCCTTATGAGCGTTAAACCGCACACCAGCGCGTAGTAGAATCCGTGCCATGCCTCACCTGTGTCGGAGACGGTCATGTGTGATCCTCTACTCGACCGAGATTTTTCATACAACTTTTGACTCAACGACGTTGCTGACCTTATCACTGTTAAGAATAGCATGAACCTCTTAACTGTGCAAGACTTTTTGGTCGAATTCCACTGCCAAGGGGATCATGTTCCACAAAGCCTATGTTATATGAGTATTCTAGTTGAGTAGCCTTATATTTTTGGTGGTGTCGGGCGACCCCGCCTGACACCCAGTAGCAAAGGAGCTGTCATGCGGGGTCGCATGACAGCACTCACAACAACTATAAAACGTTATCACTCACCCATACCCGAGAGATTCGGCCGCTTGCAGGAACAGGCTTTGTCTGTCGCCCCATGACAACCTTGTACGATAACAGAATAGTATCCGATATGAATTTCGATATTGGGTGACTATTTAAGCAGCTCCGTCTCGGGGAAAAAGCTGACCCATGCAAACCAGAAAGCGGAAGTGATTGGCCGGGAGGCGAGGTTGCTTCCTTCTCCGGACAAAAGTTGTCCGGTTCTGGCATTCCAGGCAGTTCGGCCACTGTTGAGCGTTATCCTGTCGTCAACCAATGTCAGGTCAGAAGAATCAGCGAGTTGAGCCGGAAGCGAAAAGGCAGCGACACTGTTACTGACCGCGTCGTAGGTGACAACCACCGGCGGTGAAAACTGTTTAAGTACGGCGAACTGTCTCTCCAATAGATAATCCTGAGAAATCGCGACCTGCTTTCCATCCAACCGCAGGCCGAAAACAATGTCCTTTCCCTTCAACCGCTCAAAGTTATCTACCCGACCAAACGTACCGAGCTGGGAATCATCGGCGAAATATAAGTCATATGGCGACCTCGGGGGTCCTTTGTCCAGCTTAGCAAGGAGCTTTCCGTGTGGATACTGTTTCTTGAACTCAACATAGGTGGTCAGCGACGAGGGAAAAAGAAGCAGCGACTTACCTTCCAGTTTGCCCGAAATACATTCCCCTGTTACCTGCGACCAGAGCGACCTGGTCTCAATGTCCTCTATGACCAGGGCATCCCGCCACAACAAACCGGCAGCCTGAAAACGAAGAGGGATGCTGTCAACGGTCGCGGCATAAACTATGCCGGTAAAGCAAAGCCATCACCAGGTGACGGTTATCATCCGGCCGCCCAAACGATCATTAACCACCAGATGGTCCGTGAGATGCCAGGTGCTGTAAGCGTGAGCTTCATTGCTGTCGGCAACGATCACAAGCGGTTCGTTCGGATAGTAATAATCATCGGCTTCAGCCACAGAGATAAACGTCGGTTCAAAGATCGCTGGAATGTCACCCGCTTTGAACACGGTGTACATAGTGTGCCCGTGTATTTCGGTCTCTTCCAGTTCCCCCCACTGAGCCGGCACAGAAACAGCCAACAAAAACAGTCTGATCGCAGTTAGCCCAACTACCAAATAACAATGCTGAAAGCACTCCCTCATGGGGGAACTCCACGTTGCGGTCTGATCTTCTCTTTCGTTTGGACGCATAAGAAGGCTCCTCAGCTTACTTGGCCCAGACGATCGAAAGGTCAGTGTCGATTTGCTTTTCAAGAGCGCGAGCCTTTTTCATCCACTCTTCGAGCTCGACGTTGTCGTCAAAGGAGAGCCTCTTTCTCAATTGCGCGCTATGCGGGAAAAGCTTTAGACCCTGGCGCCAGACTCCGCGGCCTTCGTCGTGACGGTAGTCCTTAACCAGGGCGTCACCTAGGCCTATGTAGGTGTACTCGAAGTATCGGCTCGGTTTAGATAATCCCAGAGCCTTCTGAAGCTCCATGGCTTTTTCGAAGTCGGCAATAGACCTCTCGGCATGCTTCATAGCTCGCGGCCAGTGAAGGTGATTCATGGCCCGGGCGTACCAGGCGGCCCAGTTGCTTGAGTCAGCTTCAATTACCTTGGTGATTTGTGCCATAGATAGGTTAGACAGCTTCCCCTGGCTGACCATGCCCATCTTGGCCCAGGGCATCTTGTCGACGTAAGCCAGGGACAAGTGGAGCTTCAACTCCGATGTATTCGGGTTCTTCTCAATCATTTCTTCAAAAAAGTCAATGCACCGTAGGTACTCAGTCCACCAAATGCAGATCATCCGATAAGTGTTGCTGTATCTCTCGCACCCTGGGTCCAGGCGGATAGCCTCTTCGATATGCTCAAGAGACTCTTCTCTGAGGTCCTGCCGCGAAAGCAGAATTCCCAGTCGATAGTGCACTCGGGCGTCATCCGGATATTCCGCCAGGAGGTCCACCAGCTCCTGAACCGCGAGGTCTTCTTTGCTCACTTTTGTTCTTACTTGCGCCAGCAGGGTGGACATGGCTATCAAAGAAACAGTCACCAGCATGAACACCCCGATCCACATTGCCCTTCGTCGGGTACGCATCACATTCTACCTCCTTCTCTCAAGAAAACACTTTATTACATTCCTGTCGCAATCTATGGCACTGATGGTCGCACAAGCGATTGAAGTTCTCGGGCCTAACCATCCGCCGGTTCCTCGACCTTTATGAGCTGATTTACCTTTGGATTATCCAGCACCTGCACCGTTCCACTGGGCCAACGAATTTCAATCTTGTCAATCTTGTCTCTGTCACCCAGCCCGAAGTGGGCTCGGCGGCTGCTTTGAGAATTATGGCTGTTGCCGGCAACAATTTGCCTTACCGATAGAAGATCGCCCGCAGTCAGTTCAATCCAGGCGCCAATGGCATCCCGGTTACACTTGGTACCGGTCAGCTCAAGTTGCAGCCAGTTCATTTTGTTGCCGATATCGTTCCTATAGAGGATAGGCTTGGCGGCCTGGTTACTGACAAACATGTCGAGATCGCCATCGTTGTCAAAATCTGCAAGGGCAATGCCGCGACCGTCCCTCCTGTCGTCAACCCCCGCCTCGGCCGCAATTTCCTTGAAGCCGTCCAGGCCATCGTTGCGGAAAAGGCGGCTTGGTTCGTTGCCTGAGCAGCTCTTGTTTCCCATGGGGGGCCAAGTGTTGGCATCCTCCGGATCTCCCGCGATATCAGTGGCGAACATAGCCAGGTCCAACCACCAACTCTCCTCGCCGGCGGTCACAAAACCGTTGACATTGTAGATGTCCAGGTCGCCATCATTGTCAAAGTCGATGAATTTGACACCCCAGCTCCAGCCGCCATGCCAACAGCCCGTCTCCACGGCCACGTCGACAAACGTGCCGTCGCCTAAGTTTTCGTAAAGCACGTTCCCTTCTTTCAGGAATTCGTCGGTCGTAATATTGGCAACAATTATGTCGAGGTAGCCGTCGTTATTGTAGTCACCGAACTCGGCGTTCATTCCTTTGCGAGTGTCTATTCCGGTAGCCAGTTCAGAAATATCCTCAAAACCCTCGGGGCCTTTGTATGTATACAGCCTATCCCGACCGAAATCGTTAGCCGAAAATATCTCCATCGTCCCATCCTTATCAATGTCTCCACAACCGACATCGAGAGTCCAGCCGGAGTCGGCGATATTGAGCTCAAAGGCTACGTTGGTGAAGGTTCCATCCCCGTTGTTCCGGTACAAAACGTTCGGGCCTCCATTCTGGGCTGCTTCGTAGTGCTCATGCATCATCCGCACGTTTTCCAGGTGCCACAGGTCGACGTAGGGGAAGTAGTTGCCTATATATATATCTAGGTCGCCATCGTTTTCGTAGTCGAGAAAGATCACGCCATTAGCGTTCCCACAATCTCCGGTGCCGCTGGATTCCGTGACGTCGGTAAAAGTGCCGTCGCCGTTGCTGTGAAACAAACGGTTGCAGCCCCACTTGATCACATAAAGGTCCAGGTGGCCGTCATTGTCATAGTCGCCGAAAACAGCGCCCATGGAAGCGCCGTGTTCTTCGTTCACCCATGCCACCCCCGCTTGCTCGGCGACCTCGGTGAAAGTGAAGTCGCCATTGTTGCGGTACAGGAAATTGGGCTGTCCCATTTTCGAGTTGGTAACGTAGAGGTCGACGAACCCGTCGCGGTCATAATCGCGAGCCGCTACGGCGGCGCCGACCCCCGCCATCCACGGCATGATATGGTCCAGTTTTTGATCGAGAACACACTTCTGATGGGTGTGATTGATGCCGGCCTGTTCCGTGATGTCAGTGAACGCACGCTCTGAAGGCTCATCGCCCAAGGCAGCGCGCGGGGTTACCAACTGCAATGAGAACAGGAAGAGCGCGCCAAGTAAAAAAGGCAAAACCACACTCCGATTCGAGAGCGACGGAGACGCCTTCCGCCACCCATGGATATTCAGCTGTTCGCAGCTACTTGTAATGCCCACTCGTACCTCCATAATTCTGCCATCGTAAGGAACCCTCAAAGAATCGATTAGTGCCGCGCAGATGTAGCGACAAACGTTATTGTCCTTCAATACTGACCCCTTTCAGGGCGCTTCAATACCTAGCTCAATCTCTGAAAACGCAATCGATTGGCGAAAGGCGTTCAATCAAATCTCTTTTAATCTACCTTTGCATTCCAAAATAGTCAAGCGAAATCTTGAAACGACAGTAACATCGATTGGTAAAGAGGAACCACGGCTGCCTTGAGAGCAGCCGTGGACAGAGTATGACTACTCAGAAATTTACCGTGGCCATGGAGTAACCCCAGAAGCTTGGGTCGGGGTCGGTTATACCGGCGAATGCCTCGTTCGGTAGGAACATAGAAACGCCGGTAGTGAGATTCACCCCCGCAACGCGGGTGGTGGAAACAGTTAGGTCTAACTCAAAGCCGACATCCTTGGTAAGACGTGAATCAAGCAGGCTCAGGTAATCCTGTGCTGTCGAGAAATAATGCAGGTCGCCCTTTACAGTCCATCCGGGGATGGGGTCGAATTCCCCGCGCAGCATCAGGTCCATCAGCCCGGCGTTCTCGTAGCGCTTACCGGCCAGGCGGAGCTTTGTGAAATAGTCCATGTAACCGCGGAACTTGTGGTTGGTATAATACAGGTTGTCGTACGCTTTGGACTTATCGTCATTCTCATCCGAATCGCCTGAGGTATAGTCTATGCCGGCTGCAACCCTGGCATTAGCCGCCCCCGGGACGGAGTATCCGACTTCGAAGGTGAACATGTACGCCGAAATATCAAGCTCAATGGTGTTGATTGTGGTGTCCTCGGGCGCAAGCCCAAAAACCGTGTCCGGACTGGCCGAATTCCCGAACTGAAACACCCCGTTGAGTTCAAAATCGAAATGGTTGTACTCCTGTTTGCAATACGTGCCCATGCTGATCCGGTCAAGCTTATTGGTGGTCAAATCGGTTGAGTCGGCATTGTATTCGTAGGTTGCAAACAACTCCCAGTTGAGATCTTTGATATTGGCTGAGACTCCGAAAATATCAAAGTCCCGGTTGTAACTCGAATCATTTAGTTCCACTCGCTTGAGCCAGAACGGCATGATGTTGACCTTCGCGTGGTCGTACCAGAACATGAGTCCCTGCCAGCTCCGCCCGACGTTGTGCCAGTCGATGGGACCAAAGACACGCTCGTTGCCCAGGGCGAACTCAAACTTTCCCCCCTTGGTGCCCCAGCCTTTACCGAAAAGATTATCTAACTTCAGCCAGGCCTGGTGGACGTCGCCGAGTTTGCCATAGTTGAGCGTGCCGGACAGACCGTCCTCGCCGGCCCGGCGGCTGTCCTGGAACTGAATAAGGGTGTGGGCGTTGCCGTCGACAATAGCTTCCAGGACCATCCGCGTGCGCATGTCGGCATGGTTCAGCGCTGTAGCCGACTTGTCAAAATTCCTCCCATCGGCTTCAACCCTCATCCTCACCTGACCGAAGACTCCAATGTCGGTGTCGGCCACCGCCGGGCAAACCACCGCGAATACCAGTAGTGCAACCAGGGACAGCCGCGCGAGTACTTCCATAAGAAAACCTCTGTCTATGAGTTTCGATTATCCGTCTTCCGTTTGGAAGGCTATCTTACGCACCCTGACAGCTTACGGCAAGCTTTTTTTGACTTCCGGGTTGTAACGCGGTTACTTCTCAGGCAGGTGTGCTGGGCACCTTACCCCTATTCTTCTCCTGCCATTACCCGATAAGCTGTGAAAACTCTTCGTACGGGATCACCGGCCAGGTTTCCGTTTCGAGAATCCCTTTGGTGTTGATTTCCGAGGCCACCTTGAAGGCCATAGT
>Ga0114930_10005623_pt1 | contig 10270 bp, 10 predicted proteins | sample AnhtaG_FD_87300 | JGI IMG/M metagenome (GOLD analysis project Ga0114930, IMG submission 87300) | Deep subsurface microbial communities from Anholt, Denmark to uncover new lineages of life (NeLLi) - Anholt_01485 metaG | ecosystem: Environmental > Aquatic > Marine > Oceanic > Sediment | place... | reverse complement strand
CCGAGCGCGTGCGGCAGGCCGAAGCCGCGGCGCGGCGCCCGCGCGCGGCATGAGCGGGAAGATCGAGCTGGTCTGCCCGGCCGGCACGCTGCCGGCGCTGAAGGCGGCCGTGGACGCCGGGGCCGACGCGGTGTACGCGGGCTTCCGCGACCGGACCAATGCGCGCAACTTTCCCGGCCTCAACTTCAGCCGCGACGAGCTGGCGGACGGAATCGCGTACGCGCAGGCGCGCGGGCGCAAGGTGTTCCTGGCGGTCAACACCTATCCGCCCGCCGGCGAGTTCGCGCCGTGGCGGGCGGCGGTGGACGACGCGGCGCGCCTCGGCGCCGACGCGGTGATCCTGGCGGATATCGGCCTGTTGGACTATTGCGCCGAGGCGCATCCCGGCCTCCGCCGCCACCTCTCGGTGCAGGCCTCCGCCGCGAACCCGGCCGCGATCGCCTTCTATCACCGCGAATTCGGCGTGCGCCGCGTGGTGCTGCCGCGCGTCTTGAGCGTGCCCGAGATCGCGGCGCTCAACGCCCGGATTCCGGTCGAAACCGAAGTATTCGCCTTCGGCGGCATGTGCGTGATGGCGGAGGGCCGCTGCGCGCTGTCGGGCTACGCCACCGGGCATTCGCCCAACACCGACGGCGTGTGCTCGCCCGCGAGCCACGTGCGCTACGTCGAGCGCGGCGACGAGCTGGTGGCGCGACTGGGCGATTTCACCATCGACGCGTTCGGCCGCGACCGGCAGGCGGGCTATCCCACGCTGTGCAAGGGCCGCTTCGTCGCGCGCGGCCGCGCCTCGCACCTGTTCGAGGACCCGGTGAGCCTGAACGCGATGGAGCTGCTGCCCGCACTTGCCGCGGCCGGGGTGCGGGCGCTGAAGATCGAGGGGCGCCAACGCGGCCGCGCCTACGTTCAGCAGGTGACGGCCGCGTTCCGCGCCGCCATCGACGCGGCGGCCGGGACCGCGCCGGCCCAAGCGCCTGCGCTGGCGGAAATCGCGGAAGGCGGCCGCATGACCGCCGGGGCCTACCGCAAGACATGGCGGTGAGCGCGAAAATCCCCGATCTGACGCTGGGGCCGGTGCTGTTCAACTGGCCGGCGGAGCGCTGGCGCGACTTCTATTTCCGGATCGCCGACGAAGGCCCGTTCGGGACGGTATACGTCGGTGAAGTCGTTTGCGCCAAGCGCGCGCCGTTCTTCGCGCCGGTTCTGCCGGAGGTGGTCGAGCGCTTGTCCCGCGCGGGCAAGGAAGTGATCCTGAGCACGCCGATCCTGATCGGCGGGCCGCGCGAGATGAAAGAGGCTGAAGCGATGGCCGCCGAGGCGGCGCCGATGCTGGAAGCCAACGATATCGGCATGGCGGCGCTGCTGGCCGGCCGGCCGCACTGCATCGGGCCGACGGTCAACGTCTACAACGAGCGCACCCTGGCGTACCTCGCGCAGCGCGGCGCGGTGCGCTGCACCTTGCCGTGGGAGACGCCTGGAGCGGCGATCGAACGTCTCGTTGGCGCCGTGCCGGGCGTCGCCATCGAGGTCGCGGCGTTCGGCCGCATGCCGCTGGCGATCTCCGCGCGCTGCTATCACGCGCGCGCGCACCGCCTGGCGAAGGACTCCTGCCGCTACGTCTGCGCCGAGGACGCCGACGGCATGGCGGTCGACACGCTGGACGGCGAGCCGTTCCTGGCGGTGAACGGGACGCAGACGCTGTCGTACCGCTACCTCAACCTGCTGGCCGAGTTGCCGGCATTGCGCGCGATGGGCGTCGGCTACGTGCGGCTGTCGCCGCACGCGCTCGACATGGTCGCGGTCGGCCGCCTGTTCCGCGCCGTGCTGGACGGAGCGATGCAAGCGGCGGAAGCCCTGCCGCGCCTGGCGGCGCTGGCGCCGGGCGCCAAGTTCGCCAACGGCTTTTTCCGCGGCGCGGCCGGGGTCGAGGCGCTGGGCGCGCTCGCCGCCGCGGAGTAGCCGCGCGCTATTTCAATGCCGCCGCGGCTTCGGATATGCGCGCGCGGGCGCGCAGCGTCATGTAGCCGAGGCCCGCGAGGTGGCTCGGCAGCAGCACGCTGTCGGGCGCGCCGTTGAACACCGCCCAGGGATGCAAGGCCGCGGCCTCGCGCAGCGTCTCCAGCATGCGTTTCCACGCGGCTTCCGCCTTCCTCTCCGCCAGCACCCGGTCGAAATCCTGGCCGAGCTCGCGCAGGAACAGCGCGTAGGCGTAGAGCCGGCCCTTGGCGGCGTAGAACACGTCGTCGGCGGAAAAGTCGAGCAGGTTGCCCGCGCTCTCCGCCACGCGCGCGCCGATCAGCGCGGCCTGCGTGTCGACGTCCTGCGCCGCCAGGTCGAGCACGGCCAGGAGCGCCTCGGCCCGGCGCTCGAAGGTCGCCCGCTTGGCGGCGACGCGGTCGTTGTAGGCCAGCAGCGCCTTGCGCGCGGCGCGGTACTGCGCCTCGGACGAGGCGGTGGCGCCGAAGCCCGATTTCAGGTCGAAGATCCAGACGTCGGGCGGATACTTCAGCAGGCCCGCGGCGCGGTCGAGGTCGGCGTCGAGCCGTCCCTTGCCGCCGGGGCGCGCCATCTGCTCGTTCACCGCCTGCGTCAGGCGCGCGAGGGCGGCGACGATTCCCGCCTGGTAGCTCGGCATGTTGTCGAGCATGAAGCCCGGCAGGAAGAACGGGTCGTTGGCGGCCCAGTGGCCGCGGTCGACCTCGCGCTCGACCAGCGCCGCCGCGAGCGCCACGGCGCGGCTCGCGCCGATCGGCGGCGCCGGCGACACCGCGAAGTCGGGGTCGTCGTCGATCGCGTGCACCAGCGCCATGCCGACGGGGTAGTAGAGCGCCAGCGCGAGCCCCAGGACCCCAAGCACGCCCCACGCCGCCCGGCGCGCCGCGCCGCCTGAGGGCTTGGGATCGTCGTCGAAGCGCGGAATTTCAGGCTCGAGGTCGTGCGCCATGCCGCACGCCTACTCGCCCATCTGCAGGAACAGGCCGCGCCGGCGCGCAAGCCGCACCGCGTACAGGAACGCAAGCACCCCCAGCACCATGTAGAGCGCGTTGAGGCCCGCCGCCGCGGCGAGGTGGTCCATCCGCAGCGTGTGGTCGAACAGCGCCGCGCGCATGCCTTCGAACACATGGGCCGAGGGCAGCGCCCAGGCAACGGCCTGCAGCCACCACGGCAGCACGCTGACGGGGTAGTAGATCGCGCTGACCGGCGCCAAGAGAAAAATCGCAAGCCACGCCAGGCTTTCCGCGCTCTGCCCGTAGCGCAGGATCACGCCCGACAGCACCAGCCCCATGGCCCAGCCGAAGATCAGCAGGTTCACGAAGAACGCGACCAGCGGCAGCCCCAGGGTGAAGATGTTGTAGTGGTAGAGCGGAATCGCCAGCAGCGCCGCGGGCACCGTGCCGATCAGCGTGCGGATCAGGCTCATCGCGGTCAACGCCGCGGCGAGCTCGAGCGGCCTGAGCGGCGTGGTGAACAGGTGGCCGAGGTTGCGCGACCACATCTCCTCCATGAACGACACCGACACGCCGAGCTGCCCGCGGAACAGCACGTCCCACAGGATCACGCTGGCGATCAGCACGCCCGCGGCCTGGGCTACCCAAGTCGAGTTCTGGCGGAAGAACACGCTGATGAAACCCCACAGCACCATCTGGATCGTCGGCCAGTAGATCAGCTCGAAGATCCGGGTCCACGAGTTCTTCAGCAGCAGCACGTAGCGCGCGACCATCGCCGACACGCGGCGCAGCGATCGCACTGCCGGCGCGGTCCAGAGCGCCGAGGCCTGCGCGGTCATTGCGCGGCCGCCCCGACCGCCGCGGCGCCGCGCCGGCGCGCGATGTCGAGGAACACCTCCTCCAGGTTCTTGCGGCCGTAGCGGCGAATGAGCTCCTGCGGCGCGCCGCGGTCGACGATGCGACCGGCGCGCAGCATCAGCACGTGGTCGCACAGACGCTCGACCTCCGCCATGTTGTGCGAGGCGAGCAGGACGGTGGCGCCGGTCGAGCGCCGGAAGGTTTCGAGGTACCCGCGCACCCAATCCGCCGTATCGGGATCGAGCGAGGCCGTGGGTTCGTCCAGCAGCAGCACGTCGGGCGCGTTGAGCAGCGCCTTGGCGAGCGCCACGCGGGTCTTCTGCCCGGCCGAGAGCTTGCCCGCCTCGCGGTCGATGAACGGGTCGAGCTGCAGGTCGCGCGCGAGCTCGGCGACGCGCGCGTTCACGGCGGAAAGGCCGTAGAGATGGCCGTAGATGGCCAAGTTCTCGCGCACCGTGAGACGGTGCGGCAGGTCGAGATAGGGGCTGGTGAAGTTCATGCGCGGCAGGGCGCGGTAGCGGTGGCGCACGATGTCCTGCCCCAGCACGCGCACGCTGCCGGCGGTCGGCAGCAGGAGGCCCAAGAGGATCGAGAGGGTGGTGGTCTTGCCCGCGCCGTTGCCGCCCAGCAAGGCCGTGACCTGGCCGGGCGCGACGGTGAAATCGATCGAGTCGACCGCCAAGAGGTCGCCGAAGCGCCGCGTCAGGCCGCGGACTTCGATGGCGGGCGGAAGGGTGACGTCCATCAGGCGATCATGCCCCGGGAGGGCTGGCCGCGCTAGGCGATGCCTGCGCTCCCGGCTTGCGCCTTACGCCCGGCCCGTGCAGCCTTTGCGCCGCCATGGCTTCTGTTCCCGCATCCGGAAACCCGCCCGCGCCCAGCATGGGCCGCCTGCGCTTGCGCACGCTGGTCCTGATCCGCTGGGTGGCCGTGATCGGCCAAGCCGGCGCCGTGGTGACCGTGCATTTGGGCCTCGGGTTCGACTTGCCGCTGGCGCCGGTCGCGGCGGCGATCTTCGCGGCCGCGGTCACCAACGTGGCGATGACGCTGGCGCGCCCGGCCCAGGCGATGCTGTCCGACCGCGAGGGCGCGGTCTATTTCGCCTTCGATATCCTGCAACTGGCGCTGTTGCTGTTCCTGACCGGCGGGGTGCAGAACCCGTTCGCGATCCTGCTGCTGGCGCCGGTGGCGATCGCCGCCGCCACGCTGTCCGGGCGCAGCACGCTGTGGCTTTCGGCCCTGGCGCTGCTGTGCGTCGGGCTGCTGGCGCGGTTCCATTTGCGCCTGCCGTGGTCGGGAGCCGGGGTGGAGATGCCGCTGGTCTATCAGGTCGGCATGGCCACGGCGCTGTCGGTGGGCACGCTGTTCATCGCGTTCTATGCCTGGACGCTGGCGCACGCGCAGCGCCGCATGTCCGACGCGCTGGCCGCGACGCAGGCCGCGCTGGCGCGCGAGCATCGCCTGTCGTCGCTGGGGGGCCTCGCCGCCGCCGCGGCGCACGAGTTGGGCAGCCCGCTTTCCACCATCGCGGTGGTGGCGCACGAACTGAAGCGCGCGGTGCCGGCGGGCAGCCCGCTCGCCGAGGACATCGCGCTGCTGGTCAGCCAAAGCGACCGGTGCCGCGACATCCTGGCGAAGCTGGCGGAGCGCCCGGAGCAGAGCGGCGGCGCGCCGTACGAGCGCCTGCCGGCGACGGCGCTGGTGAGCGCCGCCCTGCCCGAGCCGCCGCGCGGCGCCGCCGGGGCCGGGGTTGCGGTCGAGTTCAGGCGCGAGTCCGCGGACGGAAGCGCGGAGCCGGTCGTGGCGCGCGCACCGGAAATTCTCCACGGCCTGGGCAACCTGCTCGACAACGCGCGCCAGTTCGCCCGCAGCCGCGTGACCGTGACCACGCGCTGGAGCGCGGATGCGCTGTCGGTGGAGATCGCGGACGACGGGCCGGGATTCGCCATCGAGATCCTAGGCGACCTGGGCGAGCCGTACCTGACCACCCGCCGCGGCGGCGGCCACATGGGGCTTGGCGTGTTCATCGCCAAGACGCTGCTTGAGCGCACCGGGGCGCGGCTTGCCTTCAGCAATCCTGCTGCGGGGGTGGACGGAAGGGGCGGCGCGGCGATTGCCATTCGCTGGCGGCGCGCCGATATTCAGGCCAACGACAGGGAAGGGTGATGGCCGAGGGCCAGATAAACTCCAGGGCGCCCGGCGCGGGCGATCCGGCGCGAACGTTGTTGCTGGTGGATGACGACGCGCCACTGCGCGACCGCCTGGGCCGGGCCTTGGCGCAGCGCGGGTTCACGGTCGCCATCGCCGACAGCGTGCGCGCGGGCAAGGAAGCGGCGGAGGCGACGACGCCGGCCTACGCGGTGGTCGATCTGCGCCTGGGGGATGGCAGCGGTCTCGACGTCGTGGCGGCGCTGCGTCGCGCGCGTACCGATGTACGTATCGTGGTTTTGACAGGGTATGGCAATATCGCCACCGCGGTCGCGGCGGTGAAGGCCGGCGCTTTGGACTATCTGCCCAAGCCGGCCGACGCCGATGCCATTGTCGCGGCATTGCTCGCGGAATCGGGAAATCTGCCCCCACCGCCCGCCGAGCCCATGTCGGCGGACCGAGTGCGCTGGGAGCATATCCAGCGCGTGTACGAGCAATGCGACCGGAACGTCTCGGAAACCGCCCGGCGCCTGCGTATGCATAGGCGTACGCTGCAGCGTATCCTTAGCAAACACGCTCCCAGGGACTAGCTTAAGGCGCTGTTCGTAAATAATTTTCGTCATTTGGTGAGCGGCATGACCCTGGCCTCCGGCGACCGCTTGTACGCAATCGGCGACGTACACGGGCGAGCCGATCTTCTAGATCGGCTCCTGGGGTCGATTCGCGCCGACGCCGCCGAGGCAGCGCCCGGCCGGCGGCTGGCGGTATTCCTGGGCGACTACGTCGACCGCGGGCCAGACAGCAAAGGCGTGATCGAGCGGGCGATCCAACCCGACCTACCGGGGTTCATCGTCGTCACCCTGTTGGGAAACCACGATTTCATGATGCGCGGCTTCCTCGATCAGCCGGCGCGCTGGGGGCCGACATGGCTCATGCCGGTGAACGGCGGGGACACCACCCTCGAGAGCTATGGCGTCGAGCCGCCGCGCCGGGTCTCGGGCCTTGCCCGCGCCCGCGATCAGCTGGCGCACGCCCTTCCCGGGGCGCATCGAGCGTTCCTGGAGGCCTTGGCTCCGTGCCACGCCGCCGCCCCCTATTTCTTCGCCCATGCCGGCATCCGGCCGGGCGTGGCGCTCGACCGCCAAAGCCTGGACGACCTGATTTGGATCCGCGAGGAGTTCCTGGACAGCGAAGCCGAGCACGGCAGCGTCGTGGTGCACGGCCACAGCATCGCTCCGGAACCCGAGCTCCGGGCGAACCGCATCGGCATCGACACCGGCGCCTGGCGCACCGGCAGGCTGACCGCGGCGGTCTTGAGCGCCGCCCCGCCGCGTTTCTTAACCACCTGAGGCGGCTTTATTCCCCGCCGGGCCGGTGCTACTCAAGGCCGCCCGCCGGGGCCGCCCGCCGGGGCCGCCCGCCGGGGCCGGATCCCAGGAAGCCCGATGGACCTCGACGCCTTCTTCGCCAGCGAGATGGAACAGCACCGCCAGACGCTGGCCGCCACCGGCGAGCGCACGCGCGAAGATTTCAAGCGCCTGGTCGGGGTGTGCGCCGCAAGCCTCAAGGCCGGTGGCAAGCTGCTGTTCTTCGGCAACGGCGGCAGCGCCGGCGACGCGCAACACCTCGCGACCGAGCTCGCGGTGCGCTACGTCAGGGACCGCGCGCCGATTCCGGCCCTGGCGCTCACCACCGACACCTCGGCCTTGACCGCCATCGGCAACGACATGGGCTTCGACCAGGTGTTCGCGCGCCAGGTCGCGGCGCTCGGCCGCAAGGGGGACGTGGCGATCGGGATTTCGACCTCGGGCACGAGCCGCAACGTGATCCTGGGCCTCAAGGCCGCGCGCGATCGGGGCCTGGCCGCAGCCGGGCTGAGCGGATCGACCGGCGGCGACATGGGGCCGTTGTGCGATCCCCTGATCCGCGTGCCGTCCGCCGTCACCGCGCGCATCCAGGAGATGCACATCCTCCTGGGCCAGATGCTGTGCGCGGCCCTCGAGCGCGAATTGGGGCTGGTCTAGGGCGATGGCCGACCGCTCCTCCCTTGCGGCCTTGGTCGGTCGCCTCGACGGAACGCGCGTGGTGTGCGTGGGCGACGCGATGCTGGACCGCTTCGTGCTGGGGGCGGTCGACCGCGTGTCGCCCGAGGCGCCGATTCCGGTCCTGCGCGTCGAGCGCGAGCACGCGGTGCTGGGCGGCGCGGCCAACGTGGTGCGCAACCTGGCGGCGCTGGGCGTCCACGCGCGCTTCGTGGGCGTGGTCGGCGACGACGCCGCGGGCGCGGAGGTGATGAGCCAGCTCGCCGAGCAGCCGCACGCCGAGCCGTCGCTGGTGGTCTCGCCGGGGCGGCGCACCACGATCAAGGAAAGGTTCGTGGCGGGCGCGCAGCAGCTCTTGCGCGCCGACCGCGAGGCGACCGTCCCCTTGAGCCCGGAGGCCGAGCAGGCTCTCTTGTCGCATATCGGCAAGGTGGAGGGGGCGCTTGCGCTCTCGGATTACGGCAAGGGCGTCCTGAGCGACGCGGTGCTGAGCGGCGCCATCGCCGCCGCCCAAGGTCTGCCGATCGTGGTCGATCCCAAGGGCGCCGATTTCCGGCGTTACCGCGGCGCCACGGTCGTCACGCCGAACCGGAAGGAGCTGGCGCTCGCCGCCGGCATGCCGGCGGCGACGGACCCCGAGGTGCTGGCCGCCGCACGGCGGATCATCGAGACTTGCGGCATCGCCAACGTTCTGGTGACCTTGAGCGAGCACGGGATGATGCTGGTGCCCGGCGGCGCGGGCGGGAACGACGCGCCGACGCACCTGCCCGCCGAGGCGCGCGAGGTGTTCGACGTGTCGGGCGCGGGCGATACCGTGGTCGCGGCGCTGGCGGCGGCGCTGTCCGCCGGCATTCCGCTGATCGACGCGGCGCGGCTGGCCAACGTCGCGGCCGGCGTGGTGGTGGGCAAGGCCGGCACGGCCGTGGCCCATCCCGACGAAATCCTGCACGCGCTGCACGCGCAGGAGCTGATGGGCGGCGAGGCCAAGGTGCTGGGGCTGCATGCCGCGCTCGACCGCATCGCGCAGTGGCGGCTGAAGGGCCTCAAGATCGGCTTCACCAACGGCTGCTTCGACCTGCTGCATCCCGGGCACGTTTCGCTGCTCTCCCAGGCGCGCGGCGGCTGCGACCGGCTGGTCGTGGGCCTGAACAGCGACGAGTCGGTCAGGCGCCTCAAGGGCAAGGGCCGGCCGGTGCAACCCGAGGCCGCGCGCGCCGTGGTGCTGGCCTCGCTGCAAAGCGTGGACATGGTGGTGGTGTTCGCCGAGGACACGCCGATCGAGCTGATCAAGGCGGTCAAGCCAGACCTTCTGGTGAAGGGCGCCGACTACACGGTCGAGACCGTGGTCGGCGCCGACGTGGTGCAGTCCTACGGCGGCAAGGTGGTGCTGGCGGACATCCTGCCCGGCCACAGCACCAGCGCCACGATCAAGAAGCTGGGGCGCTAGGCGGGATCGGGATCGGTAAAACTACGCAGCCGGTCGGCCGCGATGCCGGCGAAACGAAGCACCAAGGCGCGCCGCCGCGCCGCGTTGACGGCGATCTCGTCGCTTTCGCGCAAGAGTGCGGCGCCGTACGCGTCGGCCACGAACAGCCCGCAGGGGCCCTCGATCAGCTCGACCGGAAAGCCCTCGGGCACGGCGAAATAGAACCGGTCGCAATATTCGCGGTACTCCGGCCATTTTCCGTCGCTGCGGAAATCGGCGACCGAGGTCTTGATCTCCACCACCGCGATGGTCCCGGCGCGGTCGACCCCGATCACGTCCACGCGCCGGCCGTTGGGCAGGATCAATTCGGTCAGCGTCGAGTACCCGGCCGCGGCCAAGTGGCGGCCGATTCCGCGCGCCAGCGCCTGGGCGGTCGGTGTCATCGGACTGTCGTCGGGCATGCGAAAAAAACTAGCACAGGAATTCGGCGCGCCGCGAACAAAACACGCACGGTGCGGCGGGCGACGCAGCGGCGCGCGGCCGTCGGCACGGGCCGGGTACCCCCTGTAAACCGGGAATGGAATCGGTTAGAATGATTAACGGTCTGTGGGCAGGCGTCCGACGTGTCGCTCTTCTCCTGCAGCGAAGAGCAAGGTTTGAGCCGTTCGACTGCGACTTTCCTCAGAGAAAAGGGCCTCTCCGCCGCACATGCGGGACTGCTCGTGGGCGGAGCCTGTTCGACGTGCGAACGGGCGCGCCTGCGTCCGTTCGTGCCGGCCCTGCGGACCGATGACCCCCAAAAGTAAGGATCCTTCTTGATGGCTAACAGCAAACTGTTCGTCGGCAACCTG
>Ga0114930_10005622_pt1 | contig 10276 bp, 8 predicted proteins | sample AnhtaG_FD_87300 | JGI IMG/M metagenome (GOLD analysis project Ga0114930, IMG submission 87300) | Deep subsurface microbial communities from Anholt, Denmark to uncover new lineages of life (NeLLi) - Anholt_01485 metaG | ecosystem: Environmental > Aquatic > Marine > Oceanic > Sediment | place... | reverse complement strand
GTCTCCCGTCGTGGCTTTGGACGAGTTGATTATTGGGCGCTGTATTGGACTCGTGCTCTGCGGCTTGGCCGCAAGCGTCGGCGGTGAAGTGCTGAAGTCATGCGAGAAGCACGAGGTCTGCCGGGCGCCGTCTTGTTGCAGCCTGCGGCCGGGTTTCTCCATACTCCGCCGCGTGGACAGTCGCGATGCGCGCCATTTGGATTCCAGGAGCAACACATGGGCGTGGAGAAAGAAGCAGGAATGAGTGGACAGCCGAAACACGGCCATGCGACGTCGCCGTCGAGTCAAGGCAGGAAGACACGGTTTCGATCCGTGCGATGCTCGCTGAGCGGGCTCGTGGGCGAGGACTACGTCGGGTCGGTGTGCGCGGCGCGGGCGTTTCTGACGGGCGAAGATGAGCGGACGCTTCTGGACCTGGCGACCGAAGAGATCGAGTTCTATCCGCAGGCGTTCCACGAGCGGCTGGTGGCGCTGCTGCCCGAGGTGGGCTCGGTGTGCTGTGCGCCGATGAGCGGGTCGGCCGACGGCGCCGGCTCGGACGCGTTCCGCGCGAATAGCAGCCGGGCCCTGGCGCCGCAAACGTGCCTGGGCTACTTGCGCGTGGGCGAAGACGGACACCTGTATCTCACGTCGAAGAGCGCCCACTATCACGCGCCGCTGGGCCACAGCTTCCCGGGCTATGCCCTTCTGGAACGGGCGCGGCGGCTTGGCATCCCGAATGCCACGCACAACAATACGCGTGGCCACATCACGCGGCTGCTCGAGGACGAGCTGGTGTGCCACGCCGCGGGGATAGCGCGTGACGACGCGCCGGCGCTCGATGCGTTGCGGGCCTCGGAGCGCCCGCACGACCTCAACCGGGTGCTGAACCTGGTGACCGGCAGCCTCGCGGCCGAGGCGGCGGTCAAGATGGTGCTTGCCCGGTTTCACAAGGTCCAGGGCGATTCCGCGGCGCCGCGGTATGCGGGGCGAACGCCCGTCCTGCTCGTCATGGCGGATGACGAGGGGGGGCTGGGGGCCAACTACCACGGCACGACCACCCTGACCCAGATGATGCGGGGCATGTGGCCGGACCTGCTCGAGGCGCTCGAGGGGCAAGGCGCGCTTCTCGTTCGGGCGGTGCGCCGCAACCGGCTCGACGAACTCGAGGCCGCGTTCGAGACCTACGAGAAGCCGCCCTACAAGATTGCCGGCGCGTTCCACGAGTTGCTGCTGATGAACTACGGCGCCGGCCGGCTTTCCGACGCGTTCGTGCAGCGCCTCTACGCGCTGTGCGATCAGCACGACGTCCCGACGGTGGTGGACGAGATCCAGACCTGCGTCTGGAGCCCCGAGATCTTCCTGTTCCGTGAGTATGGGGTCCGGCCCACGATGGTCGTGCTCGGCAAGGGCTTTTCCGGGGGCGAGTTCGCGGCGTCGCGGATCCTGTTCAGCGCGGCCGTGGACAACCTGCCGCAGTTCGGCGCGCTCGTCACCAACGGCCAGGAAGAGCTGGCGTCCCTGGCGTACTTGATCACGATGCGCTGGGCCCAGGCCAACGCCGAGGTGACCCGCGCCGTCGGGGACTACTACGAGGAACGGCTGAACGATCTCGCCGGGGAATTCTCCGGCCTCATCACCGCCATCGAAGGCAAACGGCACATGGCCGGCATCTGCTTCGCCGATCTGGCGCCGGCCAAGGCATTTGTCCAACGCCTGCAAGGCGCCGGGCTCGACGTCAGCGTGCAGGCCTACAAGGAAAGCTGCCCCCCGAGCGCCCTGACCAAGCTGCCGCTCACCGCCGGCTTCGAGGTCGTCGACTTCGTCGCCGACCGCATGCGGGACGCGCTGAGGCGGCTCGATGACGGCGACGCGTAAACCCGCCGCGCCCGTCGGCGATGGACCGACGCCCTATGGCCGTGGGGCGGCGTCCGCGCGCGCGGGAAACCGGTAGAGGCAAACGCTGAGCGGCGGGACCTCGAGCCCGCCGGCAAGTGGGTCGGCCGCGGTCTCGACGATCTCGACCTGAGGCGGGCGGCCGGGCTCGTTGTAGGCCATCGGGTCGGCCCCGCCGATGGTCCAACGCCGGCCCTCGGGGGCGAGCGCGGCCCCGGACACGGCGAGGTCGAGCCGCGCGGACCCGGGCAGGGGGTTCACCACGGCCACGGTCACGGCGTCGCCCTCGGAGGTCCACGCGGCCGCGACGTCAAGCGGCTCCACATCTCCGGCCACTTCGATGGGAATGGTCCCGAAATGGCGGCGGTACAGCACGAGCGGCAGGCCGATGGCCGAGAAACACGCGTGGGTCCGGGTGGTCTTGATGGCGCCGATGACGTTGACGGTCTGGGCGAAGGCGGCCATGTGGATGACGTCGGAATCGCGGAGGAACTGGTGGAGGCCCGCCGCGACGCCGAGGGCGTCCTTCAGGTAGTAGCGCGAGCCGGCCAGGCCGTAGACGTCGTCTCCCTGGCGGTCGTAGTTCCACTCGTCCATGGCGATGGGGATGGCCGGGGCGGGGATGGTTCGCCGGTAGCCGCGGTGGGCGTCGGCGCGGCGGCGGACGTCCTCGGCGATGGCGCGGGAGTGGACCGTGAGGTCGTCGTCGTGGCGGCTGTAGAAGTGTTCGCTGAGGAGGTCCATGTGGCCGGCGCAATGGGTCAGCATGGTCTCGGTCCAGCCGGACGCGCAGTCGCCGACGGCCACGATGGTCAGGTCCGGGTCGACGGCCCGCATGGCGTCCACGAAGGCGTTGTGCTTGGCCACGTAGTCCTCGACAGGCATGTGGCCGAGTTGCCAATCCCCGTACATCTCGTTGCCGACGCCCCACCAGCGCACGCGGTACGGATCGGCGTGGCCGTTCTCGGTACGCCGCTTCCCCATGGGCGTATCGGGCGCGCCGTTGGCGTACTCGAGCTCCTGCGCGGCCATATCGAGGTCGCCCTCGCCGCTGTTGACCACGATGTAGGGCTCGGCGCCCAGCAGGCGGCAGAAGGTCAGGAACTCCTCGAGCCCAAAGTCGTTCATCTCGACGTCGTCCCAGGCGCGTTCCTTGCGCGGGGGCCGCGTGTCGCGGCCGCCGACGCCGTCGCGCCAATCGTAGCCGCTGACGAAGTTGCCGCCGGGCCAGCGGTACAGGGGCGCATCGAGTTCCCGCAGCAGGGCGAGGGTGTCGGCCCGCATGCCGTGGACGTTGTCGGCCGGCATGAGGGAGACGGCGCCGGTGCGAAAGGAGCCCGTGCCCGACCCGGCGATGACGAGTCCCGCCTCGCCGGTGGTCTCGCGCGGCGTGAAGCGCAACGGGAACGTCGTGTAGTCGTCGGGCACGTCGTCGATGACCACGGCGTGGCGTCCGTCGGGGCCGCCGCCCCAGACCAGGGCGATCTCGATGGGCCCGGCCGTGGCGTCGCCGGCAAGCACGACGCGGCCTTCGTAGACCCTGCCTTCGCACACACCGAGGCCCGGCTGAACGAGACCGGCGGGCCGGCCGTAGAGGTGGACCTGGGCGGCGTGGCGGCCGACGAACGGGTCGTGGGTGGCCATGTCGACCACGCAATCGCCTATGACCTGCCACGGCGAGGCGTCGTCGTGGATCGAGTGGAAGAACTTGCGGTCATCGAGCATCTCGGCCCAGATGCCGCCGTGGATGCAGCGGCCCATGTGTTCGATGAACTGGCCGTAGAGGTAGGGGCTGATGGGTTCGCGCGTTTGTTCCGTATGTATCGTGACCGAGCGATGGCGTGACATGGCGGTTCAGGGATTCCCTCTCAAGGCCGCTTCACGCTCAGCTACCAGCGGCGTCGGCCGGCCACGAAATCGCCCAGGAAGTCTGTGGGGTTCTCCATCTTTTCCTCGATAGCCACCGTGTTTCGCAGAAGATAGAGAATGGCGACCGGAATACCGACTCCGGTCAGAGCGAGGATGACGAAAAGGATCTCGCTTCCGAGGAAGTCGTAGCGCGTAATGCTGCCCATGGGCTATCCCTCCCGTACGTCGTGACGCGGTTGTGGCGGCGGCGCTGTCGCCGCCCTGTGGGGGAGTGTAGCCGCGTGCGAAGAAGCGATCAATGACTGGGGCGATGAACCCGGCCGATCTCGAGCGCGGCGACTGGTTGAGGCGTGGCGGCCCGGTGGTGTATCAAGGGAGCCGGAGCGGAGGTCGAGGGATCATGAAGCGCAAACTACTCGTGGCGTTGGCGGGGCTGCTCGCGGTGGTAGTGGTGGTCGTGGGCGTCCTGGCGTACTTGGTCTTCGCCCGCGTCGAGGGCCAGTACTTCGATTCGGACGGCGCCCGTATCCACTACACGGTCGAGGGTTCGGGCGAACCGGTGATCCTGGTGCACGGGTTGGCCGCGAACGCCGACATCAACTGGCGCCGGTCCGGGACGACCCGCAAGCTCAAGGGCGATTTCCGCGTGATAGCCTTTGACTGCCGCGGGCATGGGCTCAGCGAAAACCTCTACGACCCCAAGGACTACGGCATCGAAATGGTGAACGACATCGTCCGGCTCATGGACCACCTGGGCATCGACAAGGCCCACGTGGCCGGGTACTCGCTGGGCGGCTTCATCGTCCTGAAAGCCATGACCACCTACCCCGAACGGATTCGCAGCGCGGCCATCTGCGCCGCGGGCTGGCGCCGGCCCGATGACACCTCGGATTTCCTCAGCCCGTTCCGGCCGCCGCCCGAGGCGCGCCTCGAAACCCAACACCAGCTTGCGTCCACGTTGCCGCTGTTCGCGGGCCGCGGACCGGTCAACTCTGTGCGCGACTGGGTCGGCCAGAAGATCACCGACAAGGATGCCCGCAAGGCCTGCAGCCGCTCGTTCCCGACGCTCCTGGTGACCGAGAAGGAGTTGCGCGCGTGCCCCGTGCCGGCCATCTGTTTCATCGGGTCCAAGGACGGACTGAAGCCCTACGCCGACAACCTGGTCGGGGTGTTGCCCGACCTCGAGTTCGTCGTCCTCGACGGCGCCACGCACCTCACCACCCCGATCCGCCGCGACTTCAAGAACGGGCTGCGGGCGTTCTTTCTGAAACACCGCGGCGACGCATGATATGTCTCTCCGCGTTGCGGTAGAATGTCCGTTGATGGGAACCTGAGCTTAAGAGCCATGGCGTATCACGGCATAGACATACCCCACGACAAGATTGCCGAGTTCTGTCGGCGCAACCGGATCCGCAAGCTCTCGTTGTTCGGATCGGTCTTGCGAGAGGACTTCAAAGGAGACAGCGACATCGACGTTCTTGTGGAGTTCGACAGCAATGCAAGCGTGGGTTTCCTGAGGTTGGCGGCGATCCAGCGCGAACTGTCGCAGATGTTGGGGCGCGAGGTTGACCTCCGCACGCCTGCGGAACTAAGTCGGTATTTCCGCGACGAGGTGCTTCAGAGAAGCCAGGTTCAGTATGCAGAGGGATGACCTGATCGCCTGCGCCACATGCTTGACGCGGCTCGGGAAGCGATGGAGTTCACCCTGGCGCGTACACGCGCCGACCTCGACGTCGACCGCCAACTTGTGCTGAGTCTGGTCAAGTGCATCGAGATAGTCGGCGAAGCGGCTGGGCGCGTTAGTTCCGAAACCCGTTCCCTGTATTCCCACATTCCTTGGTTGGACATCGTGGACATGAGGAATCACCTGGTCCACGTGTATTTCGATATCGACGTGAATATGGTGTGGGATACAGTCATTGGAGACCTACCGCCTTTGGCGGCGGAACTCACGCGCATTCTCGCGGAGGCGAAGGACGTCTCGTCTCCCGAGCAATGAGGCCGCGCGCCGCCTCGGCGTGAAGGGGACGAGCCGCCGCATCGCAGCATGATGGACGTGGACGAGCGCGGCTTGAGCGTAAGCATCAATCGCACGGGCTTGCCTGGCGACGACAGCGCGCCGTGAACCGAGGAGGCGGACACGATGGATGGATCGCTGAGCAGGCGGGGTTTCATGATGGCGTCGGCGGCAGGCGCGGCGGGGGCCGCGGCCACGGCCGGCGAGGCGTGGCGACCGAAGCCGCCGATACCCGCGCCGCAGCGCACGGCGGGCAAGGACGCGCCCAACGTGCTCTACATCATGTCGGACCAGCACAACGCGAAGGTGTTGGGCTGCACCGGGCACCCGGACGTGCAGACGCCGAACCTGGATCGGCTCGCCGCGGCCGGCGTGCGCTTCGACAACGCGATCTGCCAGAACCCGATCTGCTCGCCGAGCCGGGTGTCGTACATCTCCGGGCAGTACTGCCATAACCACGGCTACTACGGGCTGAGCGGGCCCAATCCGCGCGGATTGCCGACCATCTTCGGCCACTTCCGGCGGGCGGGCTACGTCACCGGGGCGGTGGGCAAGATCCATTGCCCGGCCTATTGGGTCGAAGACGACACGGACTACTTCATGGACATGGGCTGCAGCATCGGCGGCCAGACGGACTACGTGCCCTACCTCGAGGAGAAGGGCCTGCTGCACCTGCGCGACGACGGCCGATACCCGGAGCAAGGCAAAGGCAGCGGCCAGTCCATCGACGGACGCAAGTCGGCCCTGGCCTACGAGGACTGCATCGAGGGTTGGCTGGCGCGGCAGGCCACCGGCTTCCTCGAGCGGACCGCGCAGGGCGACCGGCCGTTCTTCCTCGAGGTGAGCCTGCCCCGCCCGCACCAGATCTATGCGCCCAGCGAACCGTTCTGGTCGATGTACGACGAGTCCAAGCACACGCTGCCGCCGAACGCCGACTACGATATGTCGCTCAAGCCGCCCCACATGCGGCGTACGGCCGCGGCCCATCGCAAGGGCGGGTGGACCCTGTTCGAGCCGCGGACCTTCGAGGCCGGCCGCATGCGCAAGCTCCACGGTTACCTGGGCTGCGTGAGCCAGATGGACCACGCGGTCGGCGAGGTGGTGGGCTGGCTGGACGAGCACGGGCTGGCCGAGAACACCATCGTGGTGTACGGGGCGGACCACGGCGACTACGCGTGCGAGCACGGCATCATGGAGAAGGCCCCCGGCATCTGCGCCGACGCCATCACGCGGATCCCCTTCATTTGGCGCTGGCCCGGGCGTTTCAAGGCCGGATACGTGGCCGACGAGATCGTCGAGACCGTCGACATGGGCGCGACGCTGTGCGCCCTGGCCGGGCTCGACCCGATGGAGACCAGCGATGGCAAGGACCTCTCGCACTTGCTGGCCGGCGAGCAGGGCGCCGTCCACGCCGTCGGCGTCACCGAGGCCCCGTGGAGCAAGAGCGTGCGCAAGGGCAAGTACCGGTTCGTGCACTACGTCGAGGAGATGTTTCCGAAGGCGTGTTTCGGTGACCTGGCCTATGAGGACGGCAACTTCGGCGAGCTCTACGACCTCGAGGCCGACCCCTGGGAAATGAACAACCGCTACTTCGACCCGGCCTACGCCCACGTCGTGCAGGAGCTCAAAGGCGATCTTCTGGATTGGCTCATCACCACCGCGCGTCCCGCCACCATCTGGCCGCCAATCCGGTACGAAAGCGATCAGGCTTTCACCGAATACACCCAGACTGTCAACTTTGACGGCAAGATCCACCCCGACCGCATTCGGACACAGAAAGGCCGGAACTACATCTAGAGAGGCCCGCGAGTTAGGGCAGAGTTGGACGCAAGTCGTCTGTGTGGAGGCCGATTTCGTCGAAGGGGATGGGCTCGAAGCCGGGGACGCGTTTGAAGGCGGGGGCGTCTTCGCGTAACTGGAAATCCATGGCGGCGGCGTCCACGAAGCCTGGGTCTTCGTCCGTGACCCAGTTGTCCGTGAGGGTCCAATTGCCGCGCACGAAGGTGTCGCAGTTGACCACCACGTTGCGGGCGGCGTGGTTATGCCTGGGTTCGCCGTCGAATTCCATGAAACCCGCCAGCCCGGGATACCGGTCGGTGTAGGGCGGCTTGGTAATGTCGACCTCGTTGAGCAGCTTGTCCTGCCACAGGTCGGCGTCGAGATAGTCGCGCCAGCGCTTGTCGGTCCACGGCGCGTGACCGAGCGCCAGCTTGCATTCGACGAAGATGTTGTTGTTCACCATACTGTCGTGTCCGCCATGGGCGAAGACGGCGCCGAAGTGACCCCCGGCCGCGCGGTGGAAGACGTTGCCGAAGACGGTCTGGCCGCCGGAACCGTCGTCGAAATACACGGCGCAGCTTCCGTGGGCGCGCGTGCTGCCGATGTGATGCCAGAAATTGTGCCGTAACACGGAGCCGCGTTCCGATGGGTTGCGGCCCATGTAGAAGGCGCCGCAGTCGTCGGTTTCCATGCCGGTGTGGTGGATCTCGTTGAACTCGATGACGTGGTCGTTGCCGGCCAGGCCGATCGCCTGATGGGGTGCGTGGTGCATCAGGTTGTGCGCCAGCCGAATCCCGACCCCGGCCAGGTGCACGTGGTAGGCGTGGGTCCGCTGCCCGCGCGACACGCGAAAGAGGTGGTTGTTGAGCGCCTGATGGCCGCTCGGGGTCAGCGTTTTTCGGTCGCCGCCGCTGAGCCGCAACCCGGCGGTGCCGGTGTCGTGGACGTCGCAGGCCACCACGGTGTGGTCCCGGCCGCCATCGACCACGATGCCGTTGTGTCCGGTATTTAGCACGTGACAGGCCGCGATTTGGCAGGCCCTTCCGCCGTGTATCTCGATGCCGGTTCCGGCACAAGCCGCGACTGTAAGTCCTTGAAGGGTAATGAACGAGGCCTGATGCAGCCGGATGACGGGATCAGCCAGAATCGAAAGTACGATGTTTGCATCGTCTAATGGGCCGGGTGGCCAAAAGTACAGTATAGCCGACTCGGTGTCCAAGTAGTATTCGCCCGCTTGGTCCAGTTCCTCGAGGAGATTCGTCGCAAAGAACCGCCTCGGGCCCGGATTGCCGCTGCCCAGCCCGTAGCCGTGGGGTTGCACGAAGGTGATGTGGCGCGCGTCCGTGTCGATGGACTTGACCCGGATGGTCTCGGCGCACCAGTCGAAACACCAATAGCCGTGCAGCCAGACCGCGGGGGCGCGCAGCCAGCGGGCAGGCCGGTCGCCGTCGTATTCGAAGGTCCCCGGCTGGTCCGAGGCGTGCTGGCGCCAGGGCGCCGGACCGCTTTCCACGATCCGCTTGACCTCGGCCCAGTCGCCATTGGGCCAGCGGGCCAGGGTCATCCGCTCGTTGTTGTAGAAAAGCTCGGGCAGGGCCGGGGGCTCTCGAAACGCGTCGGGGAATACGGCCCAGTCGTCAAGGCCCAACCCCTCGAGCCGGGCGCAGAGCACGTGTGGCCGGGCGCCAGGGTCGATGCGGTCGATGGTCGCTGCGTCCGTGACGCCCGCGAAGGCACCCGCGGGAATCTCGACGCCTCCCACCAGCGCTGCCGTTTCCCCGGGCGCCGCACGGTAGACGACCGGCGCCTCCGCCGTCCCACCGTTGGCGTCGGCCAGGGTGAAGCTCCCCAAGCGCCGGTAGACGCCTTCATGGATCCAAACCGTGACACCGCCGGCCGACAGTGCCGCGCGTTCTTTCAGCGCCCGAACGGCGTCGCGAGCACGGTCCAACGTTGCGAAAGGCGCATCGGCGCTGCCGGCGTGGGCGTCATCGCCGTCGGGCGCCACATGCAGCGACGCCGCACTCGGGAAAACGGAGACCATCACGAGGACACAGGCAACGGACATGCGCATCACTCCCGTCCAGTCAAAGGCGCGTTCTTTCGCGACATGATACGGACCTGCGAGCGGGATCTACAGCGGGGCGGCCGCTCACCTACACGGCCGAACACGGTTACGTTCAGAGAGACCCCGCCGAAGCCTTCGTGAAAGGGAGGCGCCGCGACCATGGGATCGGCGTGAGGTCCGACGAGAAGGGTCTCTTCTTCGGTCTCTCGCTTGACTCGCCCCGTCGCAGCGTGCGAAGATCGCGTATCCACCTGCCTTCGTGAAGTTCGGGCAGGACTGCGAGTGCCGGTCCAAAGGAGTAGAAGTATGTCAGTACTGGAAGGGAAAGTCCTGGTGGCCCAGGGCGGCGGCCCCACGGCCGTGATCAACCAAAGTCTTGTCGGGACGGTCCTGGAATCGCGGAAGTTCCCGCAAGTGACGCGGGTCTACGGGGCCTTGCACGGGGTCAGTGGCATCATAAATGAGAACTTCCTGGACCTGACCGAGGCGACGACGCACAACCTCGAGGCGGTGGCGCAGACGCCATCGTCCGTACTGCTGTCCACGCGCGACAAGCCGGACAAGGCGTACTGTCACAAGATCTTCGAGGTGTGTCGCAAGCACGGCGTGCGGTACTTCTTTTACATTGGCGGCAATGACAGCGCGGACGCCTGTCGGATCGTCAACAG
>Ga0114930_10005620_pt1 | contig 10282 bp, 9 predicted proteins | sample AnhtaG_FD_87300 | JGI IMG/M metagenome (GOLD analysis project Ga0114930, IMG submission 87300) | Deep subsurface microbial communities from Anholt, Denmark to uncover new lineages of life (NeLLi) - Anholt_01485 metaG | ecosystem: Environmental > Aquatic > Marine > Oceanic > Sediment | place... | reverse complement strand
CCTCCCAAGCCACATAAACTCGTTTTCTTAATAACATCTGCAAGTTTTTCCAATCTATCTAAATCGGATAAGTCTGCAGAGCCTTCCGTTATCTTCGTCAGAATATCCAGCATGTTTTTGGTCCCTATTCGGCAGGGTCCGCATTTACCACAAGACTCTTTTTGGGTGAAATCAATAAAGAAGTGAGCTAAATCTACCATACATGTATCTTCATCGACAACTATGACTCCCCCAGACCCCATGATAGCTCCCAAAGAGGTTAAATTCGCATAATCCATCGGAATATCCAAGTAGTCAGCTGGAAGACACCCGCCTGAAGGACCTCCAATCTGCACTGCTTTAAATTGTTTCCCATCGGGAATACCGCCTCCTATTTCGAAGATTAATTTCCTTAAGGTTGTCCCAATCGGTATTTCGACCAATCCAGAATTATTTATTTTACCAGTTAAAGCAATTACAATGGTACCTGAAGCATCTTCTGTCCCGATGGATGAGAACCAGGTTGCACCGTTCTCAATAATTCTCGGAACTGCCGCAAAAGTCTTGACGTTATTAATATTTGTGGGTTTTCCCCACAATCCCGAAGTTGCAGGGTAAGGAGGTCGCGGAATCGGCATTCCTCTCTTTCCCATGATTGATGCCATCAAAGCTGTTTCTTCCCCACAAACAAACGCGCCTGCCCCTCTTTTTAGTGTAATATCGAAATTAAAGTTTGAACCAAGAATTTTCTCCCCGAGAAACCCTTTTTCCCCTGCTTGTTCTAATGCAATAAGAAAGCGTTCAATAGCTAAGGGATATTCTGCTCGTGTGTAAATAAATCCTTGATTGCCCCCAATCGCATATGCGGCAATGATCATTCCTTCTATCACACTATGGGGGTCACTTTCTAAAATCGATCGATCCATATATGCCCCCGGATCTCCCTCATCTCCATTACAAATTAAATATTTAGGCGTTCCGGGCGCTTTGGCACAGAATTCCCATTTTTGCCCCGTAGGGAATCCCGCACCACCTCGTCCGCGCAGCCGGGACTTTTTTATCTCTTCAATCACTTCGGAGGGTGAAAATCCGGCGAGAACTTTTTTGAGAGATTCATATCCTCCCACGGCGATGTATTCCTCAATCTTTTCGGGGTTGATTTTTCCGATATTCTTTATAATAACTTTCATCTGTTCCCGGTAAAATGGAATTTCTTCCATCTTCTGAATTAATTCCCCACTTTTTGGATCTTCATATAATAATCGTTCAATTATTTGGTTTTCAACTAAATGCTTCTTAACGATCTCTTCGACATCTTCTATGGTAAGCCGAACATACATTACATTATCGGGCTGAATTACAAGAATAGGGCCAACTTGGCAAAATCCATGGCACCCAGTTAATTTAACTTTTACGGTATCAGATAAATTGTTTTCTTCAATTAATAAATTCAATTTTTCATGAATTGCCGGTGAATTTGAAGAGGTACAACCTGTTCCTCTACAAATTAATAGTTCTCTCTCAATTTGTGGTTTAGTCATTGTAACATCCTTATACTCCAGTTTCTTCCTTTAGCCGAGTTATTATTTTTCTTAGATTTTTCAAGGTCAAATTCCCAAAAATTTTATCATTGACAATACATACAGGTGAAATTGCACAGCATCCAAGGCAGGCGACCGATTCTAAGCTAAATATTTCATCCAGTGTTGTTTCACCCGATTTAATCCCAAGACTATTCTCAAGATAGGTTAGTAAGGACGGTCCACCCTTTACGTGGCAAGCAGTCCCTTCACAACAAGTGATGACATTCTTCCCTTTGGGGGTTAGTTTAAATTGTGTATAAAACGTGGCAACGCCATAGACTTCTGCTGGAGGTATCTTTAACTTCTCAGAGATATAGTACAATGTATCTGGTGGGAGATAGTTATATTTTACTTGAATTTTCTGTAATAAGGAAATTAAATTCCCATCTTCACTGTCATTTACCCTGATAATTTTATCCACTTCTTTCCTGCGGAGTTCGCTTATTCTCTGCATGAAACGAGGGTTCAATTTATCATCTTTCCTCTTGATCTTCAGTTAGTTTTAGGATTAGTTAATGAAAAAAAACCAGATATTTCTCTGGGTTCTTAACTTGTTAATCAAGTAAAACCAGTTAAAATTTTATTATAAATTCTTTTTGAAAAAAAGTGGTTTTTATGAAGAATCCAGGAGCGATAAGTGAAGTTAAATCCAGATAAAATGCCCTAGATCTAACTTATTACCATTTTGCGGTTCAATGAAAGTTTCTAGAATGGAGTCTTCATCATTTAAATAGGCATCTATGAAGGTTACTGCTTTCTGAGCGTCTCTGATAGCCTCTACAACCGTTGCCGTTCCATTGATACAATCACCGCCTGCAAAAACCCCAGTAACGGGGGTTTCACATGCCTCTTCACATACCTCAAAGGTTTTCCATCTCGTAAATTTCAAGCGGGGGTCCGTAAACGGTTCAATTTCGGGTTCTTGACTTATGGCTTCAATAACCATGTCACATTCCATAATGAAGTTTGAATCTGGAATGGGAATCGGGCGTGCTCTACCAGAAGCGTCTGGCTCCCCTAATTTCATACGAACACACTCAACTCCTACAACTTTGTTATTCTCGCCAATAATACGTACTGGATTGGTTAGAAAGTGGATTGGAATACCTTCTTCTTCAGTCTCTATTATTTCCGGAGGATTTGCTGGCATTTGATCTCGATGACGTCGATATACTATACAGGGTTCTGCACCAAGCCGCAGGGCAACTCTAGCGGAATCAACCGCTGAATTTCCACCGCCAACCACAATTATTTTATGTCCATCCAGCGTTTTTTGTCCTAAATTATGGTTCCGCAGAAAAGGTAGTGCGTGAGTACACCCTTCAAGATCTTCACCAGGAATTCTCATCCATTTAGGAGCATGCGTTCCAATCCCCAGAAAGATCGCATCAAAACCCTGGTGAAACAAGTCATCAAAGTTACAAGTTTCTTCTACAGCGGTCTCCGGCATGAACTTGATATCCAATTTCTCCATGTTTTTTATCTCAGATTGAAGAATTTCTTTCGGTAGGCGAAATTCGGGAATTCCAACTTGCATTAAACCTCCAAGTACAGGAAACTTTTCAAAAACTGTAACACTATGACCAAGTTTCGCAAGATAAAAGGTCGCAGTCAGTCCGGCTGGTCCAGATCCTATGACAGCTACATTCTTCCCAGTGCTTGGTGCACAATTCGCATACGAAGCAGGAAATTTGAATTTATCGGCAAGAAAACGCTTGATCAGCATGATCTGTATGGGTTCCCCTTTCTTACCCAGCGTACAAGCCTTTTCACAGAAGTGTGGGCATACACGGTCCACAGATCGTGGAAATGCATATGTTCTAAAGATGATTTCTAAGGCTTCATCATACATGCCTTCGGCAGCGAGACGAATGAGCTCCTTAGTATTGCAATGACATGGACATGCTTTCACACATGGCGCGTTTCTGCATTGCAAACATCTTGCTGCCTCCGCGAGCATTTTGTCTTCGTTATAACCTAGATTCACTTCTTGAAAATTATCTATTCGCTTCTCAACCTGTAAGTGATTAGGTTTGTTACTTTCCCAGATAATTTTTATTGCACGAGCCATACTCATATATTATATATCGCCGTTATTTTAAGTGAATGTGTGCAATAATAGTACAGAATCTAATGAATTTTGATATTTAGGTACAAATCGCTGAATATTTATCCAGATATATTAGATTCAAAATTATATTTAAGTATCATTTAACATGTTCACAATAACATTTCTGTGATACAAATCCTATTTTGCTTATGAAAAAGTATCATTTCGGCTATTTATTTGAAGTTTTTTCACAATATATTGCTAATTTTATCCGACCTAAATCCATTTATATACTAAAAAAAGTCACTTCTGCTATTATTTAGTTTTTTAAATGTACATAAAAAAAGGGAATTATTTGCGATAGACGCCATATTTAAATACCGCATCGGTCATGGCTTTCACATTCTCCGCTTTAGTTTCATCTGGAATCCCAGAGATGCCGCCATCCACGAGATAGCCGCCCCCTTCCATACAACCTTCGATAGATTTTCTGACATAATCTTCAACTTCCTTGGGAGTTCCAGTAACTAGCAGAGACCCTGGGACATTTCCTCTAATACAGGCATAATCCCCAAATTCTTCTTTAGCTTTGATTATATCCGATTGGTCAAACCAATAGATGATTTTGCCCTTATTTTTTTTAGCGAAGTCCGTTAAAAAGGGGAAGCGTGCCGTGTATTTTCCCTCGAAAAAAGGCATTGGAATAAATCCTTTTTCAATTAAGCCGTCCCATACTCGCGTCAAAGTCGGCCAATAGAAAGTTTCAAATTGTTTCTCGTTCATAAATCCTTCCGCGCCACGATGAAGCGGCATGAATACGATTTTGAGACGGGGATTCAGAGAACCTAGTCGAATTGTAGCCTCAATAGTAGGTCCGGTTAAAATTTCTAATATTTTCGTTAATTCCTCTGGCTTCCGATACATATCGAGCATTATACCTCGCATTCCTCTCAAAAATTCGCTTGTAACATCATAAGGGGCTTGACACATGTTCAGAAACTGTAAAGGATAGCCGAGCTTTTTCATTTTCCCTTGATAATCATTTAAAGTGTTGAGCCATCTCATCATATATTGAGTGCCTTCAATTAATTTCTCGAACATTTCTTGAGCGGCGGGTTGTATGAGATATAAAGGAAATCCAACAAGCATCGCCCCATAACCGCTAGCTAGGTTGATGAGGTTTGGAAATCCTGTGAATCCTTTAAAGAGGGTGTCATGACGTGGAAGGACTTTACGAATTAAAAAGCCGGTGGGATCGGCAAAGAATTCTTCATATTCGGAAGCTTTCATGTATTCTCCTTCGACAAACTGATACGGTTGATGGTCTAAAAGCCGTGAAGATTCGCTGGCTGCGCCTGGCCACTTAAAAAAAAGAGTTCCTAGCATATCTAAATATTTTGCAGGATAGATCTGGGTAATTGGTGGAACGGCGTCCCAGTTATAGGTGCTGAAGACTTCAACCGCAGCTTGGGCTTGTTTTTCTGGGTTATACATGGCTTCTTTCTTAGATATTCCTTTTTGCTCCGTATGGAAAAATGTAACCATAGGAGTAATTGGAACCCGATCGGGTTCTTTTATTGCGATCGCATCAACAATTCGTTGATTACGTTCTTTATATAGCTTCCGCGGCGATTTTTCACTCATTATTTTCCCTCGATCCACTTATTGGCGATGGTGACTGCATCCATGGCACTATCCCCATATGCGTCTGCCCCTACATAAGTAAGTATCTTTTCATCAATGACGCCGCCACCGATCATTATTTTTACAGCATCACGTAACCCGGCATCCTTTATTTTTTCAATCGCCACCTTCATTGCATCATACGCGATAGTTAAAAATCCACTTAAAGCTACGAAATCTGGATTGTATTCCTTGATGTTATCAACGATCGCCTTAGCTGGGACATCCACCCCTAAATCCAAGACGTCATACCCATTAATATCTAACAAAAATTTTACAATATCTTTACCAATATCATGGATATCACCTTCGATGGTGGCAAGTAGGATTTTTCCCTTTTTTTCGGTGGTATCCACATCTTTGATTTTTGGGACAACCAATTCAAAAATTTGACGTAAAATTTCACCAGACATGATCAAATCTGGTAAAAAATAGACATTATTAGCGTATAGGTCCCCTATCTTCTTCGTTGCAACTTTAACGTCATTCATAATTACCATAGGATCTTCATTTTTTGCTAATCTGTCTTTTAAAATCTCCATAACGGTCTCTTCATTTAACTCAACGATTTCTTCAACGAAATTCGACATTGAAAACCCTCATCTAACTAGAAATTTCTGCTCAGTTAATTATTAATGAATGAATAAAATAGTGTAATTAAATGATACTCTTTTTTTACTGAATTTCATCGGTAGGTTTTTTTTATTATTTTGACTATTTTCTGAGTGGTGAAATCATTGACCAACTGTATCTTTTGCAAAATCGTTGCTGGAGAGAAGGATGCCAGTCGCGTTTATGAGGATGAACAGGTTCTAGCTTTCCTCGATCATCACCCAATTCGATTGGGCCATACTTTGGTGATTTCTAAAAACCATTATGAAACAATTCTCGACATCCCCGATAATGAACTTGCGTACCTAATCCAGATTACAAAAAAAATTGCGGGAAAGATCATGAAAAATCTGAACGCAAAAGGCTTCAGGATATCAAACAATAACTACCGCGCTGCAAGGCAATTGGTGCCCCATATTCACTTCCACATAATTCCAGTCACGGGAGATACCCCCTTATCTGTAACTTTTGATCGCCTAGAACTAACTTTTGAGCATTTAGATGATATTGCCAAGAAAATTCGAGGCAGCTAAGGACTCTACTTGACGTTCGAAATTGAAATCAATTCATATTTATAGGCAACTGAGAGCTCGGGATTCTGGTCTGGTTTCTTAAGGAATGTTTTTTTGGGATCAAGCATTTTGGATTGAAAGACCTTCGCTTTAACGCGATAATTTTGCCGGACTCTTACGTTCTGAACTTGTCTTAATTTTGTCTGAGGAATTTCTATGGAAATTTCTTTCCCCCTCTGGTATTCATAATGAATGTACTTATCTCAAGGAGATGCTTGATGAATGTACTTATCAGTCACCCCAAGCTACGCCCTCAGCACCGATAGCTTGGTTCTTTTATGCAGCCAGTAAGACTGAGGTGTTCGTTGCCTTGAATGGGTTTATAAAAACAGGTTAAAATAATTTTGTAATTTTTGTCGAATCTTAATAAAGTGCTCAAGGTGCGCTCCAAGTGTAGTATTTAGGAATTAATCAACATATTTTCCCTTTAACTTAGCTGATTTGGTAAGAACTTCTAATGGGAGCTCAAAGGCAGGTTTTCCCATCCATAAGGCGGGGCGTTTACATTTTCGGTTTTTTCTAAACCATGCCGCAACAGCAACAACTGAACTATCTGCAATTTCTACACCCGGTTTAATATGACAATATGATCCTATAAGACAATTTTTTCCAATTTTCACCTTTTTAACATAAAGCTTCCCATTTATAATGTCGTGAGTATGAATCCGGGCGCCCTGACCGAGTTGAGTATAATCATCTATTTCAAGGTATTGGGGATCTACAACCGCGTAATCCATCCACATATTCTTCCCAAATTTAACCTTTCCCCAAAAACGCATTGCAAATGAATCAGCTATTCTGAATGGTGTTCCATGAAAGAGTCGCAATCCAAACATACGCAGACAATATTTGATTTTAAAATATTTCGCACGAGGATCGCCTAATTCATACTCGCCTTCAGGGATTTCTGCTTTCCTATCATAATACACGATAAACAATTTAATGAATAAAATCAGACCAACCATAAAAAACCCTATCGCAATGATGAAAATGATTGGAACTGGTGTTAGCAGTGCTATATTAAGGAAATGATTTGTAGAAGAATAAGAAGCTTGGAAGAAAGTAGCGTATAAAAATGGAAAAATCATTGCAAATAGACTTCCTCCTATAATTGCTACCACTTTCATTAAGAATAATTTCGCACCATTTATTTTAATTGGAGCATTCTTTTCTTTGATACGATCCCTTTTATCGAAGTCCCGAATTTTCTGTTTCATTTCCTCGAGATCAGCGGGAGTTAAGTCAGAATACTCCCCCACTTTTTTACAGGGAATACCTTCGTAGATGGCGTTGCCGCGAGTGATAGTTCCTTTCATAGCCCCAGTGATTGTCCTAAAAATTGATTTGTCACCAATTGTGGCACCTACGGCGCCTGATAAAGGATTAAATATGCAATCTTTGCCAAGTATCGTTGGATGTATAGTCATATGGGTCTGATCTTGAAGATGGCTTGGAATAATCGTTTCGTAGGACATAAAAGTATTGTCGCCGAGTTCTATAAATTCCTCATCTAAAGTATATTTACCCCATCTCACATTTTTTCCAATCTTTACACCCATTCGACGCATCCAAAATGCCCGTAAGAATCGGAAATGAAAGAAATAGTATAACCACATGCCAAAGTTTTTAAGATTCCCTTTTATTATATGGGCGCGAATTTGAGGATCATCCATTGTCTTGCGGTAGGATCCAAGTTTGGGAGATGCCACACGTTTGTGAACGATCCAAATTCCAATCTTCGTAAAAATAAGTGAACTTAGAAGAGCAATTCCAAATAAAATGAAGAAGAGGGGAATCAAAAGTAGGAGGTAAAGTAAGTCAAATGAAAAAGGGAAAGTGATAAAATACATGTAACCAACTAGTATGGAGGGAAACAAACCTAACCAAATCATTAAAAAGATTATTCCAATAAAATAAAGAAAATTAATCGATAACGGTTTATATTTGTCATTTTCTTCAGGCATTTTTACCACTTACCAAAATCGATGATCACTAACTAATTATCGCGAATTTTGATACTTCTAGTTATTGGTCGATTTTTATAAAAGATTGAAGGTTATACATTCGCTTTTCTTGTTGCCATTTTCAGAATACTAATGTATTCAGAATTCGATAGTTAAGCGCGTTACGACTCCCGGGAGCCCTTTGGTTTAAAGGTGCAATCTCTGAAACTGAATTTAGATCCATGGTTCCAAGACGATACTCTCCTTTTGAAAGCTGAGCTCCGACAATTTTTTCTAAAGATATTGCAATATTATTAAGAAAGCCACTCATTTCCATTGTATGAACCACCTAAGCTTGATAAAACAGAGCGGATGGTTTACCTCTTAAAAGCTTAACAGAAAAAGAAAAAAAGGGGATAAATTAAATTGGAAGGAAAGCCATCACGGCAGAAACGACGGTTAAAACAGTGGTTGCGGCGCCTGCGGCACTTGCGATGTAGCTAATTTTATGTTGGGTTTTTATCTCTGATTCCACTTCGGTGGGTATAATCACCTTTTCGATGGTCACCTGGTAATCAATGGAACCGAGGTATGTTTGAAGCTCAGGGCTCATGATCTGATCGAAGTTTATAAGTAGGGTCTGCTGTTTTCCTATTATAGTTCCTGGGGGATCTACATTCATTGGAGCGATTAGATGGGTAGAGGTCACGAGCGACCCTGCAGGAATTTCAACAATTCTAGATCTTGGCTCAATAATGAAATTAGGTCCCATTAATTCGATTTTCACCATGACTGGTTCTTGATCTTTAGCATAAAGGGTATCATTCTCGAATTTCTTTTGCTCATCTTTTCCCATCATATCTTTGATAACTTCTTCTGCTTGCTCTTCGTTTTTAGCAGTGTTGAAAAGATAGATTTTACAAGAATATGTATCACCGATGAAGGCTTTATCATAAAATCCAACGACTGTCTTCAAGGCGAGCGGAATGGCGACTTCACCTATTCCTCGCATCCCACGTCTTCTTTCGATACCAGAATCCCTCTCACTTGAGGATGTTCTAGGACCTAAAATAACCTGCGTTGGCATCGGTTTCGATTTTTTATCCAATCCAGAAACTTTCATTCTAGATAGTATTACAAAGAATAGACACAACACTGCTGCAGTGCCTACTACAATTGCAACTATTCCCCATTCGGTAATTGGCATTTCATTTACCTCTGTATCATATTTCTTTAAATTTAGATGCATTTAAAATATAAATCTAATCTCTTTTTTTAAATTATATATCTTCTTATCCCCTGTTAGCAAAGGAAACAATTAAAAATTCGACGTGGGAGTTAGTAATGTTATTTGAACTGAGGTTTTAGCAATGAGTATAAGGAACGCAGAAGTGGCAGATAAACATGCAATAGCAGAATTAGCAGAATCATGCGTACCGTGGCTGAGAGCGAGTGTTGTAGGTACTTATGAGTTTTTTGCACGATGTTTTAGAAATACTTTTTTTGTCTATGAAGAGAATGACAAAATACTAGGGTACCTTGTGGGATTTCCTAATACTGCAGAAGACGGGGAATTTTGGATTTACCAGGTCGGTATTTATGAGGGCCATCGTGGGAAAGGCATAGGATCGAAATTATTTGCACGGATAGTTGAGCAGATGAAATCGGAGGGCTATACCAGCATGCGTTCTCATTTTAAATTTGAAAACAAGCATTCTCGGGCCTTACATGAAAAGTTTGGGATGAAAATCTACGGTGAGGACGATCGTGGATGGTTTGTTGAAGTGAAATTTTAATTCATTACTTAAAAGGTGAATAATAATGGATGAGAAAGAGTTGAAATTTAAAACTAGCCTCGTT
>Ga0114930_10005618_pt1 | contig 10282 bp, 12 predicted proteins | sample AnhtaG_FD_87300 | JGI IMG/M metagenome (GOLD analysis project Ga0114930, IMG submission 87300) | Deep subsurface microbial communities from Anholt, Denmark to uncover new lineages of life (NeLLi) - Anholt_01485 metaG | ecosystem: Environmental > Aquatic > Marine > Oceanic > Sediment | place... | reverse complement strand
TGGTCTATATAAAGCGCTGGCACACAGTCTCCTTCATCAGTGAGTTTAGAGAGGCGTGGAGGATTGAAGGTTCTATCAAACCAGTGGGGTGGTTTGTATACAAGGTCCGGTTCAAAAATCGCTATAATCAGTTGGAGGGTATAATCATCCAGTTCAAAATCATCCCAGCCCAATGACTGCAGTCGCCTGTTCAACTCCTGAAGGCCCGAATAGCCATGAGCTACCATGGTGTTAGCCAGGTCTCTAACATATGAAGGAATGGCACTTGCTTCCATGCCTTTCCCTGCCAAACGCCTTACCAAAACTCCTGTAAGCACTTCCATGTTTTATCCCGTTTCCCCACACCTCTTCAAGACATTGAGGAGTTCATGGGCAGAAGTTCCATCGAAATCGCCCATTAATTTCAGGTGCAGGTTTTCGCTATTTCTGTGAATAGAGATCCTAAAACGTGCTGCCATGATGTAACCTCCTTTCTACACATGATCATTCTGTCTCCTCTTCTTGAGGAAGAGGCTGGATCTTTCACTTATAGCGTTTCCCGTTTTCTTCTAGTCTTTCATCTAGCATTATCTGAACTGTTTTTTGAATGTCTTCCAACATAAACGGCTTAAACAAAATAGAGTCGATGCAGCTCCCTTTCAGCCTTTCCATAACAGCCTGTCTTTCTGAATCTGTTATCATAACAACCGGGGTGTTGGGTGATTTATCCTTAATGTGGAGGGCTAAGGCCCAACCGTCCATGTCGGGCATTTCCAGATCAGTTAAAACGAGATCGAAAGAGTTTGTAAGAAACAGATTTAAGGCTTCGTTGCCATTGCTTGCGACAGCCACTTCAAAGCCCATGAGAGAAAGCACCTTTGACAGGATATCCCTAATGTCCTTTGAATCATCAACGATTAAGATCTTGTTCATAATGTACACCTTAATTCAGCAGCTTTTACGAACCCCAATTGATCCCAATGCCCTTGTGCCCTGAGGAAACAGTCGGATTTTGCTTCAGCATGCCAGATACTCTAAGATCAATTCCGTTAGGTTTAAGAAATTGTTTTTCCTGGCTCAGCTCATTCTGAGTTCCCTCCGCGCTATCCCATCTTTGATCTGTGCAGGTCAAATTCAACATGGTTATATTAGGCAATTTTGATGCCAGATATTTCGATTTTGACTTCGGAACAGGAGGCTCACACCCGAGAAACCCCAATAAAAAAGCCACGTAAGGCTTTGCCTTACGTGGCTTTACGCAGCCACTATGAGTGATCCTTCACCAGCCCATTAAATGGCAGAAGGGGAACTGTCTAAGTTCAGACATAACAAAAAAAATAAATATATTATTGTCCTTTCATTTCAGGAGGTTACCTTACAGTATAATTTTGGACATATATGTATTATCTTAGACATGTGGCTCAGTCTTTTCCCGGGACCACAATCCCATGTTTTCTCAACTTTCCATACAGGGTGCTACGTGTGATCCCGAGTATCTTCGCAGCCTGGTATTTGTTTCCCTCAGTCTCCCTCAACACCTTCAGGATAAGGTTTTTCTCGGTGTCCTTAAGGGAAGAAATGCCTGCCTCGGCCCGGGGAAAGGTCTCTTTTAAGTTATGAGGGAGATCAGTCTCTGTGCTCATATCCCCCTTGGCCAGAATAACGGCATGCTCCACTACATTTTGTAGTTCCCTGACATTGCCCGGCCAGTCATGGTCCAGAAAAATTTGCATGACCTCTTCGGAAAAGCCCCTAATGGGTTTATTATTGGCAGCGGAATAGATCTCAAGGAAATGTCTGGCCAGCAGGGCAATATCGTCTCTTCTCTCCCGTAAAGGGGGGACCGTTATAGGGATTACATTGAGCCGATAGTAGAGATCCTCTCTGAATCTCCCCTCCATCATGTCCCGGGCAAGGTTGCGGTTGGTGGCTGCTATGACCCTTACGTCCACCTTGATGGTATCTTCCCCACCTACCCGCTCAAATCTTTTCTCCTGTATTACCCTGAGCAACAAAAGCTGGGTAGCTGGAGGGATCTCCCCGATCTCATCCAAAAAGATGGTCCCTCCATCTGCCAGCTCAAATCTGCCCTTTTTTCTTCTGATTGCACCGGTAAAGGCACCCTTTTCGTGGCCAAACAGCTCGCTCTCAAGCAAAGTCTGGGCATAGGCAGAGCAGTTGGCTACTACAAAAGGCCTCTCTTTACGGGGGCCGAAAAGCTGAATGGCCCGGGCAACGAGCTCCTTTCCGGTGCCACTCTCTCCCTGGATGAGAACGGTGGAATCGCTCTGGGAGACACCCTCTATCAGATCATAGATGGCCAGCATCTTATCGTTCTTGCCCACGATATTTCCCAGACCAAATTTATCCTCAAGGGCCTTCCTGAGGGACCTCGTCTTTTCCCGCTCTGCCTTAAGGTCCTCGTATAGGGACTTGAGTCTCTCATAGGCCTCCTTGAGCTCTAAGGACTTTTGCCTGGTGCCTTCAAAAAGCCTGGCATTCTGAATGGCCACCCCCACCTGATGGCCGATAGCAGTAAGGAGCTCCAAATCCTCGGACGAAAAGGGACGATGGTGTTCGCTCGCCACGTTCATCACTCCCACCACCTCATTCTTGGATATCAAGGGCACACAGGCATGGCTCGCCATTGTCTCCCCCTCCGCCAATGATCTTGAAAGCCGAGGACACTCCGAGAGGTTTTCAGTGATGAGCGTTTCTTTTCGTTGAATAACATGAAAACCGATGCAATCACCCGGAATTTCCTCAACCTCTTCCCGAAGGAATTCCGAGGCTAAACCCTGGTGGCTTGCCAGAGTCAATTTATTATCTTGACCCTGCCTTAACAATATCCATCCTGTCTTCAGGTCCATCAGATCAAGGACAGTCCTGAGGGTATCCGCTAAAACCCTCTCTAGCTCCAAGGATCGGCCAACAGTGATAGCAATGACATTCACGGAAGAAAGCTCCTGGTTTCGCCTCTGAAGCGCCTCCTCAGCTTTCTTGCGGTCGGTGATAACGATTTCCTGTTGCTCGATAAGAAGGCAGCACTTCAAGACAAGCGCAACAACCTCCGAAAGGGTATCTTGCATCTTCACGATAGATGCGACGTGGCGGTCGTCGTTTAACCCTAGCACTAAGATCGCGCCTACCCGGTCCGCCCCTATGTTGAGCGGCACGGCAAGGCATAGGCCATATCCCCCCCGGTCAAGAAGGGATTCGGCCTCTCCACCCTGTGTGCCAGGGCGCCACAGTGTCGTTTCATGAAGCTCGTGTACTATCTCGATCAGGCTTTTGATATCAGCGGATTCGGCAAGATAGCGACGGCGCTCAGGATTTACGTCAACCAGCCGATGACCATGCTTCCCCCCAGTCTCCTGGAGCCACTGAATCATGATGACCGTGTGTGCGCCACTCAGTTCTCGGACCCTTTCCATGAGGTAGCTGGCTACTTCCGGCAGGTTATCTGGTCGGCTGAGCACATGCTTCGCAAGGTCCAGTGTCATTGTGGCAAATGCCTCGATATACTTTGCACTCTCTGAGGTCATGCTGTTCTCCTTTCATCAGTCAGCCTTTCCAGTGCCTCATTGATGCCACCGAGAAGGTTATCCAGAGAAATGTGTAACACCTCAAAGGGAAGGCTGCAGTAATCGGCACACGCCTTAAGTTTCTCTTTTGGAACCGGGACTACCCCAGTATCCAGATAGACCAATTTTGAGTGCATGTCCCGCATAACCTCGGCCGTGCTTCCCAGGTCAAGCTCCAAGAGCATACTGAAAATATCCCACCAACGCAGGGTCCATTCGGGAAACATAAAAAAGGCGCCCTCTTTGATAAGTTTCCTGTACTGCTCCCTGCCCAGAAGAATTTCACTGCAGTTAAAGCCACAGGTGCGGGCGACTCCCTGGCGTTCCATCAGCTCCGCCATGTGGGGGTGGCAATCTCCGTATGCCAGGAGTACCTCGTGCCCCTGTTCAAGCTCACTCTCCAAAATCGGGACCATACGCTCTCGCAATTCCGCCGGTTTGACATGTAGACCGGAGTCGAGGAAACGGATGTTGAGATCGAGAAGCCCCCTTTCTTGAAGCGCCTTCAGTTCTTCACGAAAAACCGAGCAGGCGATACAGTGTATATCTGACATCTCAGGCATGATTTCCTGCACTAAATTTCTGGACCGCCCTGCGGATCGCATCGATATTTTCCCGAGGCGTATCAAAAGCAACGTCGGGGCCGCTGGTCGCTAGGATAAAGTGTGGGTCGGTGGATCGGTCTTCCAGTAGCCCCCTGCACAGTGCTTCGACTTCCTCCGGCGATGTCTTTCCGAGGTTCGGTCCATCCAGGCCACCCAGAAGAGTCACACCGCGGCCTACTATTTTTCTGGCCTGGGAGAGGTTGTCCTGATGCCCCACCACAAACCCAATGACATTGGGTAGTCCCACACAGAGATCTAGGAACTTGAGAAAAGGGCCACCGGCATGGTGGATGATGATTGGACCCTGGAGGTTGGCAAAAACGTCTCGCAAAACCGGAAGCGTGAATCTCTCGATGATCTCCCGTGTCACAATAGCAGGAGAGAGAAACGACACCGGGATGATAAGTACGTCAGCCCCATCTCCGAGCAAAGCATTGGCATACTCATTAAAAAACGGAATCGTCAGACCCAGCATACGTCTCACCCCATCCTTATCGAAAAGAACGGTCTGCATCCAGCACTCTATACCCATGATCATCAGGGGCAAGTCGACCGGGCTCAGGAGAGTGGAGGCAACTGCCACCTCCGCACCATGCGCCGCTGCGATCTCACTGAGAGCTTTGCGGACATAGACGAGCGTTTGGTGGGCGTCGATGTCGGGTACAGACAAGCGAGGAATCTCTTCCGGTGATGTGATAGCGGGATGAAGCAGGTTCGGAGGCTGGGTATCAAAGAATTTAAGTTTCGTACCAAACGCCTCTCCCTCACCAGCGCAAAGGAACGGTGAAAAAAGGATATCTGGATGGAAGGTTTCCAGTATTGCAGTCTGCCCGTGCGCATAGGCCTGGGGATCCGTGTAATAATGCCGGAGCGGACAATTGGTCAGCCGGGCGCCGTACAGACTTAGCATGGCGGTAAAGGGTCGCTGGCTCATGCACTCTCCCTGAAGTGTAGCGAATACTCTGTCTTTACTACTCGTCACCATCCTCCTTTCTGTTTGCTCGGCTCCACAGGAGGGTGAAAAGTTCAGACGCGCCCAAGGCATTTTGTGCCGTTCCGTCGGCGTCAAATTCTTTCACCAGTTCGGGCCGCAAGACAAAGATCGCCCCGCCGACAGCCAACTGGATCCTACTATTCAAGCCACGGCTGTCGATCTCCAACCTGACCCGGCGGATATGCTCAGCAGTGCTGTACATCATGGCAGAAACACCAATCACTTTTGCGCCAACCTCAATGGCCTTGTCGACAAAGTTCTTCGGCTCCACGTCGTTACCCAGGTCATGCACTGTCCAACCATCGGCCTGTAGGAAAATGGATACCATCCGGCGTCCCATGCCGTGGAAGTCATCTTCGATATTACCGAGCACCACCGGACCCTTTGTCTTTGCCTCAGGCATCTCGACGCATTTCTGCTCACAAAGCTTCTGCAGAGCATCTTCGGCAATCTTCGAGGCCAGATAGGCGTGCGCCAGCGAGAGTTCCTCCTCTTCCTGCCATTTCTCCCCAACCGACTTGAGCACTGGCCCGAGGACATCTACGACCAGCCGTTCATACCCGTGCTCGGCTGCCCATTCTTCCATCAGACGATTGGCCCCGGCCCTGTCGGAATTTTCGATCATCGCAATTATCGATTCATGAATCTCCATACCTGCTCCCTTTCTCTGAAGACATCCTTTGTTCCAGTTCTTCATAGGTTGGCCTTTTGGCCATTAGAACGGTTTCCCATTCCGAAAATAAAAAAGGTTCATCCGCACTAGTATCAATGAGAACAGCTATAAGCCTCCAGCACTCCCATAAGAATCCTCTCCTTGGCCTTGACTAGGTTTCGACCTGCCTTGCCCTCATTCAGAAGGATATTAGTACTAAAGTGTTATGCTGTCCATCTGAAAATGGGCTCCCTACTGAAGAAGTCGCAATATATTGTGTCATTTTGCGCCGCTCAGGACTACTGATTGCATAACAAGGCTATATTTTCCAAACTTACCGTATTATGATAAGGAAATCAAACCCTCAATGGCTTTTCTCCCTTTTTTCCCTTGCCGCTTTCAGCCTTATTATGATTCAGAGGGTAGACCTTAAATAAATGGTATGATGAAGTCCAGGACGAAGAGGAAAGTGACGGAGGGCAGGATTTGGGATCGACAATTACTTCTCCGGACCGATTGGAATGGTGACTACCGGTACGGGGGAGTTTTTCACGACCTTTTCGGCCACACTGCCGAAATGAAAATGACCTCTCCGCCCATGGCTGGCCATCACCACCATGTCCACTTTTTCCCTGTCAATGAGCTTCAAAATTTCCTGGGCCGGGTCGCCTATGGCAGTGTGCCTGATATAGAGCGGGCACCCCTTCAAATAATTCTCACAAATTTCATCCAGCCGCTCCCGCGCCTTTTTCTCTTCCCACTCGTGAATCTTATTGATGTCGGAGCGATCGAACTCCCCATACCAGGGTTGGTGATAGGCCAGCTCGTGGATGACGTAGAGCACGTGTACCTCGGTCTGATATTTCTCCCCTAACGATGTAACGTAGGGCAGGGCCCGTTCCGAGTTCTTTGAGAAATCCGTAGGCCAGAGGACCTTCTTCACTTCCATCCTGATACTCCCTTGATCAACATTCATCTCCTCACACTATCCCGGTGTCTTTGTGAGAAGTTAAGTAACAGAACTTGCCTCCCTATGAAGGAAGGGTAAGAAGAAACTGGTTGTCTGTCAAGCACACATCTCACCTGCTATCTTGTGCAGCTCTCTACGGCACTGTATGTCATGATGCCTGAGGCTAAAAAATAACCCTCAGGATCCCATCGATTCCCCGCAGAGTACTTATGATTCCAGAACCTTCGCCTGGCTCCAGTTTCTCGACCTTAATCTCCGATAACCCCTCATACAGCTCGTCGAAGGCGCCCCTTACGTCCAGGTCGTTGTCCATTTTTTCAGCGAAGGTCTGTTTGAGCCTTTGGACAACCCTTCCACCAAGATAGACACTGTGACCTGCCCTCTTTCCGATGTTGTAGACCATGTCCCTGAATTTTCTCAATCTATCGACTGCTAAACGCGTGTCCTCATCTGAATAATTCAGTTTTTGGCGGTAGTGGCCATATATGAGGAAAAACCTGATCTCATGAATCCCGTAGCCCTGTTCCAGGAGTGTGTCTATATAATGGATATTCCCTTTGCTCTTTGACATCTTCTGTCCATCTACCTGAAGGTGATGGCAATGGAGCCAATATCTCGCCATAGGATATGGCCATATCGATTCGAGGATTGCCCGCGTGTAGTCATGGTGCCGAAAAAGGTTGTCAAGCCCGCCACAGTAAATGGAAAGGGTCTCGTTAAAGTGCTTGTAGATCATACTTGGGTCCTGAATGTTCCAGGAAGGTCTACCTTTTCCAATCCTTGTATCCCAGCAAACCGGGTCGCCTCCTTTATATCCATGCCAGAGGATAAAATCTCCCAGATTCCAGCGCATGCCTGGATACGTATCTCTATGAAACCGCCGCTTTTTGGCAGGCCATCTGGCCATATCAAGTCCGTAGAGCTCTCCAAATCCAGGGAATTTTAGCGGCTCAAAATAGACGTTGCCTCGATACCAGTATGCGACCTTGAGGTCCAGGAGCCGGTCTATGATCTCAACTGCCCGGTCAATGGCATCAGAGGCTTTAGGAAGGTAGTCGGGTATCTTCATCTTCAGGAGATTCATTTCCTCTATGAACTTCCTGATATTCTCCTCTGTAAGATCGGTCACCCTTCTCCTTGTCCTTTCAGCCTCTTTGAGTGTCTTGTCCTCGATATCTGTGAAATTCATCCCTCTCCTGACAGAATAACCTGAATATTCCAGGTATCGAACCAGGATGTCTTCGAACAAAAAGGTTCGGAAGTTTCCAATGTGAGACCTCTGGTAGACCGATGGACCACAGGTAAAGATGTTGACGATCTTTTCATTTGCTGGCCGAAATGTCTCAATTCTCTTTCCTAATGTATTGAATAACTTCAGCATGGCTGTATCTTCTTATCTTTCAATATGTGCCTCCACGACAGCGTCTCGCGCTGTTTATGCCTTTTCCGCTATTATACTGGCGATAGCCCTTTGACTTTCCACAATTCCCTCCCGATAGCAAAGACACCGGAAATCACGAAACATATCAAGAAGCTCATTGTGCCTCAGCAGATAGTCCGGGTTCTTTGGTTTACCAAACTGGGCCTGGTCAACAATAAAGGTTTCATATACTACCATGCCTCCCTTGCGCAGCCCATCTTTAATCTGTGGGATAAGTGAGCGCTGCAGATAATTGAAGCAGATAATTACATTATAGGCACCCTTCTCAATATTATAGTTTCCTTCCAGGTCAGCCACCTGGGCTCTGAGATTGACGCCAAAGTTCCGCGCTAATTCCAGGGCACTACTCACCACTTCGGGCGATATGTCAACCCCTTCTACCTCAAAACCCATCTTTGCCAGATAGGTCGCATTCTGTCCGGCACCCAGAGCCACATCGAGGGCTCGTCCTTTAGGTAAGAGCTCTATATTGTCTACTAAGAATTGTGCTGGTTCAAAACCCCTTTCGTGGAAATGGGCCATCTTATTCCGTTGAGAAATGCTTTATCTGTCAATAATGTTCGAGAACAACAATGAACTTAGTAGCTTGGCCTTATTGAATTTTGGTGAGATATACTTTTCAATAACTACCCGCTTCCACGTGACAGGGCTTCACAATAAGTAGATGAGAATTCCAAAAAGGCCTTTTAAAAAACCGATAGTAAGAATGAGTATGCCATTATAGCGGTGGTACTTAAAGCCAACCTTAAGAATTCTTTTCCCGGTGAGAAATTGGAACACTAGCAAAATAAAGATGAGGATACCCACCCATGCAAAGATTCTTAAACCCAAAAATTCCATATTTCCCTCCAAAAGGGTGGCAGCTTTTTGCGGTTACTTAGAGGTCGATCCCGGTGAAAGTATTAACCGCCCCTTATCTTTGTTTTCACCATGTAAGTTGCAGTTTGCCACCGAGGAAAGGACCGTTTCTTGGGTCACACTAACTTTTGTTTTAACAGAAAAATTTTCTGATTCCGGTCGTCTCCTCCGAGAGTATTTCCACACCTTGACTTCCTCTCCATCTGCAAAGAGCACCACCCTGTCGACGTAATGAAAGATGTTATTGCCTTTGTGGAAAATATTGACGGTGACCTCAAATTCGTTCTCTTCGAGCTTTGTGGCATCTATGGCAATGGTGGGTACATTGGCAAGAGCAGGCTTTGCTAAACCCCCTATGGCAAAGAAAGCACCCACGGTTGCCAACTGACGCACGAAGCACCTTCTCGAAATTCTGTGACAGTATTCAAACACGTACTCTCTCCTTTAGGTTAGATAGTTTTTTGTAAAGGTATTATATAGATCGAGATGAGCATGCCAAAGGAACCTTTCCATTTGCCCCCTTTTTATTGGAGGACCACACGAAGAGGGTATCTTGTGGCAATAACTCTTTTATCTCCCCTCACCCTAACCCTCTCCCCAAGGAGAGGGAACTAAAGGGAAACCCTGTAGCCCCGCCGAGGCGGGATTTCCGCAAGGCTCCAACAAGCTACAGGGAATAGTCAAGTTTAATTCTCTCAATGACCCTTTTCAATTTTCCCGAAACTTCCTCAGCGATCTTTCTCACTTCTTCGCTTTTCATTATTTCCAAAGCTGACACGGGGTTGAGGGCCGAGACATAAGCCTTCCGGTCATTGGTCTCATAGACAATGACATTGCAAGGAAGGAGTAGCCCCACGTCCAGATCAGCCTGAAGAGTCCTATAGGCGTAGGGTGGGTTGCAGGCCCCCAGGATTACATATTTTCTGAATTCCTTGTCTAACTTTTTCTTCAGGGTCGCCTTCACATCGATCTCCGTCAAAACCCCGAACCCCTCTTCTTTCAAAACATCCGTGACCTTCGTGACCGCTTCCTCATAAGATGTGTTCAAAACCGTGCTAAAGGCATATTCTTTTGACTTCTCCATAGCATCCTCCTCACTCAATTAAATCTCTTTTCTTCTCCTCATATTCTTCCTTATCGATCTCCCCCTTAGAGTATCTCTGTTTCAAGATCTCAAGGGGAGAATTTTTTGAATTCCC
>Ga0114930_10005617_pt1 | contig 10283 bp, 15 predicted proteins | sample AnhtaG_FD_87300 | JGI IMG/M metagenome (GOLD analysis project Ga0114930, IMG submission 87300) | Deep subsurface microbial communities from Anholt, Denmark to uncover new lineages of life (NeLLi) - Anholt_01485 metaG | ecosystem: Environmental > Aquatic > Marine > Oceanic > Sediment | place... | reverse complement strand
CGGAATCTCATCTGCTCCTACATACTTCCTCAAGCCGGGCTTACTCACCCGTTTGATCCCGGTGATCACCCTTTGCCTTTCCGGCGTGTATTTCAGATAGACCCGAAGCATCCCCTGCTTCTTGTCTTCAATGAACGTATAGTTCTCTATGTAGTCTTCCTCTTTCAGCACCCGCAGCACCTCTTGCTTTATCTTCGACGAGGGCATATCGAGATGGGCGTGCATCTCGGAATTCGCGTTTCTGATTCGCGTCAGCATGTCCGCCAGCGGGTCAGTCATAGTCATCCGCGCTTCTCCCCTCTGGAAATAGGCTACCAGCTCGCCTTGATTACCCCGGGGATCAACCCCGCCGAGGCAAGCTCCCGGAAACAAATCCGGCAGAGCTGGAACTTTCTCATGTATGCTTTCCTCCGCCCACATCGGCGGCAGCGGCAGTATTCCCTCACCTTGAATTTCTGCGGCTTATTGCATTTGACAATCAGCGATTTCCTCGCCATGGACCACGTCCTTTCCGGCGGCTACCTTCTCCTGAACGGGAACCCCAGAAGATCAAGCAATCTCTTCCCCTCGGCGTCCGTTGCGGCCGTGGTCACGATGCTGATATGCATCCCAAACGACCGTTTGACCTTGTCCTGGTCCACCTCCGGGAACACAATGATTTCGTCTATGCCCATGCTGTAATTTCCTCTTCCGTCAAACGTATCCGGAAGGCCGCGGAAGTCCCTGATCCGCGGAACAGCCACGTTCACGAAGCGATCAAAAAACTCGAACATCCTCGCCCCTCTCAGCGTCGCTTTGCATCCCACCGGCATCCCCGCCCGAACCTTGAATCCCGCGATGCTCTTTCGGACCGAGGTGGTGATCGGCCGCTGACCACAAATGGCCGCCATGTGCCCTACCGCCTCATCAATCACGGCCCGCTCACGAGACCCATCACCCAGACCCATGTTCAGAACAACCTTCTCCAGCCTCGGCACCTGAAGGCGGTTCTTATAATTGAACTCCTCCATCATCTTTGGAACCACAGTGGAGAAATAATTGTCCCGAAGCCTGGCCATCTCCTCACGCCTTCCCGATCGGATGATCACACCTCTTGCACACGCGTTCCTTTCGATCCCCCGAAACCTTCCGGGCCACTCTCGTGGGCTTCTGGCAACTGGTACAGAAAAGCTGTAGATTCGACATGGCGATCGCGCCCTCTCTCCTGACGAATCCGCCGCTCTGCGCCACCTGCGGGTCCGGGCGAATCGCCTTCACCAGTACGTTAACTCCCTCCACAAAAGCTACACCTTTCGCCGGCGACACACGCAACACCTTCCCTCGCTTGCCCTTGTCTCGCCCGGCAATGACATAAACGATATCGTCCCGCCGTATATACGGTTTCACGTTCGTGTCGGCGTCCTTCTTCTTCACGACCCGCCTCACTCGCCCTCAACCTCCTCTACAGGACTTCCGGTGCCAGAGAGATGATCTTCATGAAGTTCTTATCTCTCAACTCCCTTGCCACGGGGCCGAATATGCGCGTGCCCCGCGGGTTATTCTGATCGTCAATGATCACACAGGCGTTGTTGTCAAACCTCAAAACCGACCCGTCACCCCGGAGAATATCGCTCTTCGTTCGCACGATCACAGCCTTAACCACCTCCTTCTTTTTAACCACACTGTCCGGCGCGGCTTCCTTCACCGACACCGTGATGATGTCACCCACACGTCCGTAGCGCCTCTTCGAGCCGCCCAGGACCTTTATGCAGGCCACCTTCTTCGCTCCTGTATTATCGGCCACTTCAAGCCGTGTTTGCATCTGTATCATCGCCGTTGTCTGCTACACAAGCCCTTGTCGTGGAAGCCAACGAAAACCCAGCCAACCGCAACCTCCTACGCCCTCAAGATCTCAGCCAACCGCCATCTCTTCAATTTGCTGACAGGCCGGGTCTCCACAATCCGAACGAGATTTCCCACTTTCGCTTCGTTTTTCTCATCGTGGACGTGATACTTCCTCATCGTCTTGACCACCTTCCCATAGGCCGGATGACGAAACCTCCGCTCCACCCCCACAATGATGGTCTTATTTACTTTGTCCTTCAGAACAAAGCCCTTTTGCTCCTTGCGATGTCCTCGAACCTTCTTTTCCTGTGCCACTGCGGCACTCCTTCCCTGCGCCGTCGGCTATCGCCTTCTCGCCTCTTCCCTATAGCCATCCTTCCCTACTCGCCCGCGCCGGCAGGGGGAAGAATCACTTATGGCTGTAGCCTCCGTCCTTCAGAATGGTGATCAGCCGCGCAACATCCCTTCTCAGTTGCCCGATGCGATGCGGCTTCTCCACCTGCCCGATATGCAACTGCGAACGCAGATTGAACAGCTCCTGGCGGCCATCATCCAGCTGCTGCTCCAGTTCCTCTCTCGTTTTTTCCCTCAGTTTTTTCGACTTCATGATAAGCAATCACCCGCCATCATGCCGCACGGCCAACCCGCCACACAAACTTACTGCGAACCCGTAGTTTGTGCGCCGCCAGGCGAAAAGCCTCCCTTGCCGTCGTGAAGGGAACGCCCTCGAGCTCAAACAACATCCTTCCCGGCCGAACCACTGCAACCCAACCTTCCGGGGCGCCCTTCCCCTTGCCCATTCGGGTCTCCGCGGGCTTGGCGGTCACCGGCTTATCCGGAAATACCCTGATCCAGAGCTTCGCGTGCCTTTTGATGTGCCTGTTGATAGCGATCCTGGCCGCTTCGATCTCCTCCGCCCGCACCCATCCTCGTGTCAGAGCCTGAAGCCCGTACTCCCCGAAACTCAAACTCGTTCCGCGGGACTCCACTCCTCTCCTACTTCCTCGCTGGCACTTTCTGTGCTTGACCCTCTTTGGCATCAACGCCATGTTTCGGTCCTTTCTTCTCCGCCAGATGTACGCCCTTGAATATCCACACTTTCACTCCGATCATCCCATGGGTGGTCCTCGCTTCCGCGAAGCCGTAGTCTATCTCCGCTCGGAGTGTGTGCAGCGGAATCTTTCCCTCTTTATAGCCCTCGCTTCGGGACATGTCTGCTCCCCCCAGCCTTCCCGCGCAGGTGATTTTGATGCCCTCCGCGCCGCGGTCCATGGCTGCCTGCACCGCCTTCTTCATCGCTCTGCGAAACGACACCCTGTGTTCCAGCTGGATGGCGATATTCGCCGCCACAAGTTGCGCCTCCACCTCCGGGACCTTTATCTCTTCCACGTCAACATAGATCTCCTTGCCGGTCTTTTCCGTCAGCTCTTCCCGGAGCCTGTCGATCTCAATCCCTTTGCGACCGATCACAATTCCGGGCCGGGAGGTGTGCAGAACGATCCGTATCCGGTTGCTGGCCCTCTCGATCACCACACGCGAAATCCCCGCCGCCGCCAACCGTCCATGAATATAGTCCCGGATCATAAGGTCCTCATGAAGGAGCTCTCCGAACTCCCCCCGCGTGGCGAACCATCGTGAACGCCAATCCTTGTTCAGCGGGAGTCGGAATGCTATCGGATTAACCTTCTGTCCCATGGACAACCTTTCTGCGAGGGCATCCTCGCGGGAGCGGCGCCCCTTCAGAAACTTTCGGCTCTACCGCTCGTCCACTCGTATGGTGATATGACTGGTCCTTCGCCTCATCACGTTCCGTACGCCTCGCGCACGCGCAATGATCCTCTTCAGCGTCGGCCCCTCGTCAACCACCGCTTCCGCCACAAAGAGAGCCTTCCCTTCTCCCTCCTTGGCCTGCTCTGCATTGGCCACCGCCGATTTCAGCACCTTGCCAACGAACCTTGCCGCTCTTCGTTTCGAAAACTTCACCACCTGCTGAGCTTGCCCGACCGGCAAGCCCTTAATCAACTCCACAACCTCTCTTGCCTTCCTCGGCGGCACCCTCAGATATTTACCTACGGCCGTTCCCGGCAAATCCAAATCCTCCTCTTATCTCAACCCAGCCATGCTGGCATCACTTCTGTCCGGCATGCCTCCGGAACGTCCTCGTCGGGGAGAACTCTCCCAGCTTGTGCCCCACCATGTTCTCCGTGACAAACACCGAAATGAACTTCTTGCCGTTGTGAACCGCGAACGTATGCCCCACGAACTCCGGCGTGATCATGGACCGCCGTGACCACGTCTTGATGGTCCGTTTCTCTGCCTGCGCGTTCACTTTTTCGATCTTTTTCAGCAGCTTTGGATCCACGTAGGGACCCTTTTTCAACGATCTGGGCATGAGTCCTTATTACCGTTTTCCCTTGCGTGATTTGACAATGTGGCCGGTCGGCTTGCTTTTCTTTCTCGTCTTGCCGCCCTTCGCCAGTTTCCCCCAAGGCGAGCACGGGTGCCTCCCCCCGGACGATTTCCCTTCTCCTCCCCCCATGGGGTGATCCACAGGATTCATGGCCACGCCTCTGACCTTGGGCCTCCGTCCGAGCCACCTTCCTCTCCCCGCTTTCCCAAGAGATATACTGGCGTGGTCGGCATTGCCAATTTCTCCAATCGTGGCCCGGCACGTCACCGGGATCAAGCGTACTTCCCCCGAGGGCAACCTCACATGCGCGTGCTTCCCCTCGCGGGACATCAGCGTCGCGCTAACCCCGGCGCTCCGCACCAGCACGCCTCCGCCGTTGCGCCTCAGCTCGATGTTATGCACCGGCATCCCCAGAGGAATGTTCGCCAACGGCAGACAATTCCCCACCTTGGGCTGTGCCTCTTCGCCCGACATCACCACATCCCCCATCTTCAAGCCCGCAGGGGCAAGGATGTACTTCTTCTCCTCGTCAGCGTATTCGAGAAGCGCTATCCTTGCCGAGCGATTGGGGTCATATTCCACGCCGATCACCTTCCCCTCGACGCCGTCCTTGTCCCGTTTGAAATCAATGACCCGATATTTTCTCTTGTGCCCTCCTCCTCGCCGGCGGACGGTCATCCGCCCCATGACGTTTCTCCCGCCCGATTTGTTCAGACTCTCCGTGAGAGCCTTTTCCGGCTTTCGCTTCGTAATCTCCGAGAAATCCGGAAGCCTCGTGAACCTCAGGGATGGTGTTGCCGGTTTGTATCGCTTTATGCCCACTGTCTCTTCCTCGCTGCGGGGTTGACGCAATCGCCGCCCCCAGCAGCCAGCCCAACCTGTTCTCTCAAACGAAACTGAGCGTTTCCCCTTCTTCCAGAGTTACAACCGCCTTTTTCCAGTCCGGACGCTTCCCCACCACGACACCCATCCGTTTGTTCTTTCCCTTGACATTCATGGTGTTGACGTCCTTCACCTTCACCTTGTAGAGCTTCTCGATCGCGCGCCCGATCTCGACCTTGTTCGCCCCGCGGCTCACTCTGAAAACATACTTGTTGTCCGACTCCGACAGCCTGGTGCCCTTCTCCGAAAGGATCGGGTGGCGCACCACGTCATATTCGTCTTTCACGCGTCCCATCGATTCTATCCCTGCTCCCCAAGGTGCAGCGAATCGAAGCTCGCCTTGGTCAATAACAAGAACTCATGCCTCAGAATATCGTAGGCGCTCACGTCCCCAACTGACCGGTAGGTCACCTGCGGTATGTTCCGGGTGGACAGCAGCGTGTTCCTGTCGCTCTTGTGCGTCACCACAAGCACCCGTCCCGAGACGTTCAAGCCCTTCAGCGTCTGGCTCATGACCTTTGCTTTGGGCGAGTCAAACCTCAGCTCGTCCATCACCACCACCTTCTCGTCACGAACCTTCTCCCCCAGCGCGTGGTCGAAAACCAACCGTTTCATCTTCCTCGGAAAACGGTTCTTCACAACCTTTGGCTTCGGGCCGAAAGCCACCCCTCCTCCCCGGAACAATGGTGATGCCAGGCTCCCTGCGCGAGCACGGCCCGTGCCCTTCTGCCGCCAGGGTTTCGCCCCCGACGCCCTCACCTCAGCCCGCGTCTTCGTCGAGGCACTCCACGCCCTGCGGCTGTTCTGCAGCTGCACCACATAGTCATGCACCAGCTGCTGATTCACCTTTGCCTCGGCAATAGAGGACTTCACCTCGAGCTCCGCCACGACCTGACCTGCCGAGTTGAACAGCTTTACAGTTTTCCTGGTCTTGGCCCCCACGCTCACTCTTCCTTCTTCACCTTCTGCTTTACCGATCTGCGAACGAACACAATCCCTTTCGCCGGACCCGGTACGCATCCTTTGACCACCACAAGGTTTTCCTCCGGACGCACCTGCAGCACCTCCAGATTCGTGACCGTCACTCGTCGGTTGCCAGCGTGCCCGGGCAACTTCTTCCCTTTCAGCACTCGCGACGGAGTAGCACTGGACCCGATCGATCCCGGCTGGCGATGGAACGTTGACCCGTGCGATTTCGGCCCGCCCGAACTGTGCCACCGTTTGACGTTTCCGGCGAACCCTTTACCTTTCGATCGTCCCGTCACGTCCACGCGTTGCCCCTCGGAGAAAACGTCGACGCGAACCTCCTGGCCGACCTTGTACTCGTCGTCCCCCTCAACCCTCACCTCTTTCAAATATCTCTTCGGGTCCACCCCCGCCTTTTTGAAGTGTCCGGCCAGAGGCTTCGTCAGCTTCGATTCATTGATATCGCCGAAACCCAGCTGCACGGCCCCGTAATTGCCGCCCTTCTCGCTTTTCACCTGCACCACCGTGCAGGGGCCGGCCTCCATGATCGTGACCGCCACAGCTCTTCCTTTTTGATCGAAGAGCTGAACCATGCCTATTTTTCTTCCTAACAAACCTTCAATCACTGTCTCGCTCCCGCCAGAACTCATCGTCCGCCCCTACACCCTCCTTCAGCCGACACCATCTATCTCAGACGCGAATCTTGATGTCGACCCCAGCCGAGAGATTCAACCTCTTCAGTTCATCAATCGTTCTGGCTGTGGGCTCCACGATGTCCAGAAGCCGCTTGTGAATCCGAGTCTCAAACTGCTCTCTGGACGTTTTGTCCACGTTTGGCGACCGCAAAACCGTGTACCTCTCCACCCTCGTCGGAAGAGGAATCGGCCCAACCACCCTGGCCCCTGTCCGCTTGGCGGTGTCAACGATCTCCTCTACCGACTGATCGAGCAGCCGATGATCAAATGCCTTAAGGCGGATTCGAATTTTCTGCTCTTCCACTGCCATGTCTGGTGCTCTGCTCTGGTGACGGACGCACACTCCCTCGGCCTGACGACCGTCCTTCGCTTCACAGCCCCTTACTCGATAATATCGGTGACGGTTCCGGCTCCCACGGTCTTGCCTCCCTCCCGGATGGCGAACCGCAGCGTCTTCTCCATGGCGATCGGCGAGATCAGCTCCACCGTCAGATTCACGTTATCTCCCGGCATCACCATCTCCACCCCTTCGTCCAGCTTCATCGTTCCCGTGACATCCGTCGTCCTGAAATAAAACTGCGGCCGGTAGCCGGAGAAAAACGGCGTGTGCCTTCCTCCTTCATCCTTCGTCAATACATACACTTCCGCCCGAAACTTCGTGTGCGGCGTGATGCTCCCCGGCTTCGCCAACACCTTCCCCCGCTCCACTTCATCCTTATCAATCCCTCGCATCAGCACCCCAACGTTGTCCCCCGCAACACCTTCCTCCAGCGTCTTGTTGAACATCTCCACCCCCGTGGCCACCGTCTTCAACGTCTCCCCCAATCCCACAATCTCGACCTCCTCTCCCACCTTCACCCGACCTCGCTCCACTCTCCCCGTCGCTACCGTCCCTCGCCCCATGATGCTGAAAACGTCCTCAATCGACATCAGAAACGGTAAGTCCACATCCCTCACCGGCGTCTGGATGTACTCATCAATCGCATCCAACAGCTTCCATACCCCGCCGCACCATTCACACTCCCTCTTCCCACATCCGCACTTCCCCGCCTTCAACGCGCTTCCCGAGATCACCGGCACCTCATCCCCTGGAAACTTGTACTGGTTCAACAAGTCCCTCACCTCCAGCTCCACCAGCTCCAGAAGCTCCGGATCGTCCAAGAGGTCCACCTTGTTGAGATGCACCACAATCGCCGGTACCTCCACCTGCCTCGCCAGCAGGATGTGCTCTCGCGTCTGCGGCATCGGCCCGTCCGCCGCCGATACCACCAGGATCGCTCCGTCCATCTGCGCCGCACCCGTGATCATGTTCTTGATGTAGTCCGCGTGACCCGGACAGTCCACGTGCGCATAATGCCTCTTCTCCGTCTCGTACTCGATATGCGCCGTCGCTATCGTTATCCCTCGTTCCCTCTCCTCAGGCGCATTGTCTATCGACTCAAACGTCCGCTCCGACGCCAGATTGTGTCCCGCCAGAATCTTCGTCATCGCCGCCACAAGCGTCGTCTTCCCGTGATCCACGTGCCCTATCGTCCCCACGTTAACGTGCGGCTTCCTCCTCTCAAACTTCGCCTTCGCCATGATTCGTACCTCTCCTTAAAACCTCACTTGCCGGTGTTCACTCCAACATCTTTGTCTGTATCTCCGAGGGAACGACCTCGAAATGGAGGGGCTCCATGGAGTAACTCGCTCTCCCCTTCGTGAGAGACCTCATCGCTGTCGAATACTCGAACATCTCCGCCAGGGGAACCTCGGCCTTGACCACCTGGGTGTGCAATTTCGTGTCCAGGCTCTTGACCTTCCCCCTTCGGGCCCTCATATCTCCCATGATATCTCCCAGATACTCTCCGGGCGTCGTGATTTCCACTTTCATAATCGGCTCCAGCAAGACCGGAGAGGCATTTCTGGCTGCCTCCCTCGCCGCCATGGACGCCGCCGTGCTGAAGGCGAAGTCCGACGAGTCCACCCGGTGGTAAGCCCCGTCGAGGATCGTCACTTTCGTGTCCACCATGGGGTACCCGGCAAGCGGCCCGCTGGCCATCGAATCCCTGATTCCCTCCTCAACCGCAGGGATGAACTGCGGGGGTATTCGGTCCACCTTGACCTCCTTGACAATGGTCAGTCCCGAACCTCTCGGCGCCGGTTCCAACAGGACGACAACACACCCATAGTGCCCTCGACCGCCCGTCTGCTTCACCAGCCTGCCTTCGCCCTCCGCCGCCTCCATAACGGTTTCCCGGTAGGCGACCTGAGGCTTCCCCACGTTTGCGCTGAGCTTGAATTCTCGGATCATCCGGCCCTTAAGCACCTGCAGATGAAGCTCCCCCATTCCCGAAATGATGGTCTGCCCCGTCTCGGGGTCGACCTTTGTCTTGAATGTCGGATCCTCCACCGAAAGCTGTACCAGAGTTGATCTCAGCTTCTCCCGGTCGGCTTTGGTCTTTGGCTCGATGGCCATGGAAATCACCGGCTCCGGAAACCTCATGGACTCCAGTGTAATAGGATGCCGCTCGTCGCAAAGGGTATCCCCCGTGACAACCTTCTTCAACCCAACGCCCGCCGCGATCTCCCCGGCGAACACCGCCTCCCTGTCCTCGCTATGGTTGGCGTGCATCCGCAACAGACGCATAATCCGTTCTCGTTTGCCCGAGGACGCGTTGTACACGTACTTACCCCGGCGCAGCGTCCCGGAATAGACGCGGAAAAACGAGAGCTTTCCCATAAAAGCATCGTTCATGATCTTGAACACCAGCCCACAGAAATGCTCGCTCCGCTCTGCTCTCCGGAACTGCTTCATCCCTGTCCCGGGATGTTCCCCTTCGACCGGCGGAACATCCAGAGGTGAAGGCAGATAGTCCACCACCGCGTCCATCAGATGCTGAATTCCCTTGTTCTTGAACGCCGCCCCACACACCACCGGCACCACCCTGTTCGATAGCGTCAACCGGCGAAGCGCAGCGTGAATGTCCTTCTCCCTGATCCGCCCTCCGCCCAGAAACGTCTCCATGAACTCTTCGTCTTCTTCCGACAGGTGCTCCAGCAGTAACTCCCGATAATGCTCCGCCTCCTCCAGCCGCTCGCCCGGTATGTCCACCACGTCAAAGGTGGCTCCGCAATCCTCCTCGTGATAAACCCGGGCTTTCATGCCGATCAGGTCAATGTTGCCTGTAAACGTTTCCTCAAATCCGAGGGGCAATTGAATGGCAATCGCGTTCGAACCCAACCGGGTCTGAATCTGTTCCACCACAGCGTGGAAATCTGCCCCCCGGCGGTCCATCTTGTTCACAAACGCGATCCTTGGAACTCCGTACTTGTCCGCCTGCCGCCAGACCGTCTCCGACTGCGGCTCAACGCCGCCCACCCCGCAAAAAATCGCAATCACCCCGTCCAGCACCCGAAGGCACCTCTCCACCTCCGCGGTAAAGTCCACATGCCCCGGCGTGTCAATAATATTGATGCGGTGTTCCTGCCAGTAGCAGGTGGTAGCCGCCGCGGTGATGGTAATG
>Ga0114930_10005615_pt1 | contig 10284 bp, 9 predicted proteins | sample AnhtaG_FD_87300 | JGI IMG/M metagenome (GOLD analysis project Ga0114930, IMG submission 87300) | Deep subsurface microbial communities from Anholt, Denmark to uncover new lineages of life (NeLLi) - Anholt_01485 metaG | ecosystem: Environmental > Aquatic > Marine > Oceanic > Sediment | place... | reverse complement strand
GGCCATCAAAGAGACGCTGAAATCATTGAACGCGAAAGGCATTGTACACGACGGAAACATGGATCTAACCGGCTGTGCTCCTTTCATCCAAAGATGTTTATGGCATCTGGTTCATCAACTGAAAAAAGTTTAGATTATGAAGAGTTAAAAGAAGCAATATCAATCTTAAACCATTAGTAATATGAAAATTAACTCGATCTTACGCTCGGCGTGGGATTGGAAGTGTAAAAAAACACCCCCTTTAATTCCCCCTCGAGGGGGAATTAAAGGGGGTATCCAGATAGAAACTGAAAGGGTAATAAAAAAACTATGATCGACATCAACAAATTTACGATAAAAGCACAAGAGGCTCTGCAAAGTGGCCAGCGATTGGCCAGTGAGTACGGGAACCAGCAGATGGAGCCAGAGCATCTTTTGGCTACCTTACTGGAGGATTGAGAAGGGCTAGTGGCTTCGGTTCTGAAGAAGCTGGGCATTCCAGTCGAGAGTGTGGCCGAGAATCTCCGCCAAGAGGTGGAGAGGTTGCTCAAGCAGACGCTCCGACCCGAGTTCCTGAATCGCATCGACGAAATCGTCGTTTTTCGTCCCTTAGGGATGATAGAGATCCAGCAGATCGTAGACCTCTAGTTACGACAGATCCAGGCGAAGGCAGAAAAGCAGGGAATCACACTCAATCTAACCGAAGAGGCCCGAACGTTCTTAGCTCAAGTCGGATACGATCCTGCCTTTGGTGCCCGGCCCATCAAACGGACGTTGCAGAAGTTGGTCAGCAATCCCTTGGCGAATCGTATCTTGGCCGGAGAGTTCGGGAAGGGGGATCGGGTCAGCGTGACCATCAAGGAAAATTCTCTTGATTTTGCACGGAAAAGTCCTTAACTTTTTTTAATTCATGCGATTGATAGCAGGAGGATTACAAAATGAAGAAAATCCTGATGAGGCCGCTGATCGTTGTTCTCGTTCTGGGCATAACAGCAGGTTGTGGCAAGTTACCCGACGAACGGTTAATGGAGAAGGGAAAAAAGTTCGAGGAAGAGATGGCGTTTTCAGAGGCCATCGCCAGTTATGAAAAGTTGGCGAAGCTCTATCCTCAAGGTCCTCTCACAGCTGAGGCGCTCTGCCGAGCCGGACTTGTGTATACCAACGGCCTCCAGGATTTCCCCAAAGCTGTTTCCACACTCCAAAGGGTGACCGAGGAGTACCCTGACAACGCATTCGCTGCCCAGTGTCAGTTCATGATCGGTTTTATCTATGCCAACAACGCTCCGGATACGACCAAGGCGCGTCTTGCTTATCAAACCTTCCTTCAAAAGTATCCTGATCACGAGTTGGTCCCTTCGGTCGAGTGGGAGCTGAAGTATCTGGGTAAGGGTATCGATGAAATACCCGAGTTAAGCGGGTTGGACGCCGAATCCGGCACGAAGAGTGGAGGAGGCAAGTAAACTTATTCCAAGACTCATGAACCGTGCCGATGTGACCGAAGCTTTCAAATTCTTACGTTTCGCCGGAGGCTTCGGTTTTTTGTTAAGGACCCATGAATCAAACTGTTTTAGGTGAACTCCTCCGTTGGAACTTTTTTTGAATAAAAAAGTATGAAATGACAAGCCACGGGAATTGTTATGATTAAGAGAATATCCATTGCCGCTCTTATTGTTTTCTGTCTCCTGTTTTTTCTCGGATACGGTGAGGGAACGTCCGTTGTCGACCCTCTTCCGGTCCAGACAGACGTTTCCCTCTCAACATGTGTTGAGCCAAGGGTTGTTCCTCTGAATCGAACTCTCCTTTTCACCGTACACATATCGTGGAAAGGGGATTTGGATCTCATCGAGATCGGCGAAGTCGAGGAGCCGGCCCTTTCCAATTTCGATATTGTGGGCACCTCCTCGGCCAATCGTGTGGAGAGCGTTCCGGGGGGTGCGAGGGCGATTAAGGAGGTCACCTACACGCTTCAATCCAAGACACTGGGCATGGGCTACATCGAGCCGGTAGAACTCACCTATAAAGACAGGACAACGGGTAAGATGCACTCTTTGATGACCCAACGAATTGGGGTCGAGGTCGTTTCTCCTGTACCGGAGCAAGGGGAGAGAGGAAGCTGGTGGATTTGGGTCGTATTAGGAGTGGTGGTGGGTGGAGGGGGATGCGGCGTTTTTCTGCTTCGGAAAAAACGAGCCGGGAAGAAGGCAGAGGACGAGGAGGTCGAAAGGATTGTCGAGGAGGTCTATTTAGGAGAGCTGAAAGCGTCGGTGGATTTGAAGGGCGAGGAGAAGCGGGAAGCGTTTACGATCCTGAGCAAGCTTTTCCGTAAGTATCTCTCCGAGAAATATGGGATTTCAGCCCTCGAGGCGACGACGGAGGAACTCCTTCGCACTCTGTCCGAAGAAGGTTTGGATGAAAGCTTACTCCGGAAGTGTGAGGCGCTGCTGGCGAAGGCGGATGTCGTGAAATTCTCCGGTCAGGAGGCCTCCCAGACCGAACTGGAGGAAGCCTACACGACCGTGGAGACGGTTCTCGAATCCCATCTGGCTCAGGTGAGGGAAAAGATGCGACAGACGGAAGATGAGAAATCAAAGAAGAAGAATTTAAAGATATTTGGGAAGTGATCAGATAGACCGAAACGAACAGGAATCACCAGGAGGATCGATGGACAAGAGTATCGAAGCCATCCACAAGAGGATTCAGGAAGAGAGCGTCTTCGTTGAGAAGCTCACCGAAGAGGTGGGGAAGGTCATCGTGGGGCAGAAGTACATGGTGGAACGCCTTCTGATCGGCCTTCTCTCCAACGGGCATGTGCTCTTGGAGGGTGTTCCGGGTCTGGCAAAGACCCTCACGGTACGGACGCTCTCGGCAGCCATCCAGACGAAATTTCAGCGCATTCAGTTCACGCCGGACCTGCTGCCCGCCGACCTCATCGGAACGCTCATCTACGATCAGAGAAACGGAAAATTCCAGACGAAGAAGGGTCCCATCTTCGCTAACGTCATCCTGGCCGATGAGATCAACCGATCCCCGGCCAAGGTTCAGTCGGCGCTCTTAGAGGCGATGCAGGAACGGACGGTGACCATCGGTGAGAATACATTCGCCCTGGATGACCCGTTTCTTGTCATGGCCACCCAGAATCCCATCGAGCAGGAGGGGACCTACCCCCTGCCGGAAGCCCAGGTCGACCGGTTCATGTTGAAGCTCTCCATCGACTATCCCTCACCGGAGGAGGAGTTGGAGATCATGCGTCGGATGGCCACAGGACCCGAGCCGAAGCCCAATCCGGTAGTCAAACCGAAAGATATCATCAAGGCCAGAGAGGTCGTTGAGGAGATCTACATCGATCCCAAGATCGAGCAGTACATCGTCGACATTGTTTTTGCCACGAGGAATTCAAAAGAGTACGAACTCGAAGAGTTGTCGGATCTCATCGCCTACGGTGCCTCTCCTCGGGCGTCCATCTACTTGGCCAAGACGGCCAAGGCCCACGCCTTTCTCAAACGGCGAGGGTACGTAACCCCTGAGGATGTCCGGGCCGTCGGCATGGATGTGCTGCGCCACCGCGTGATCGTGACTTACGAAGCGGAGGCCGAAGAAGTGACGGCGGAGGATGTGGTAAGGAAGGTGCTGAACAAGATTGAGGTGCCGTAGAAGAACAGTAGGCAGTAAGCAGCAGACAATGGGCAAACTGTGAAATGATTCCCAAAGAAATCCTGAAAAAAGTTCAACGGCTGGAGATCACCACTCGCGGGATGGTGAACGATGTCTTTTCCGGGGAGTACCACTCCATCTTCAAGGGCCGGGGGATGGAGTTCTCCGAGGTGCGGGAGTACCAGATCGGCGATGATATCCGCACCATCGACTGGAACGTGACGGCTCGGTACGGACACCCCTACGTGAAGGTGTACGAGGAGGAACGGGAGCTCACTGTGATGCTCTTGGTAGATGCGAGTTCTTCAGGGGAATTTGGTACGTTCGAGCGGATGAAGGGGGAGATCGCCGTCGAGATATGCGCTCTGCTGGCCTTCTCCGCCATCAAGAATAACGACAAGGTGGGACTCATCATATTCACGGATAAAGTCGAGAAGTTTGTTCCGCCCCGGAAAGCGAAGAGCCACGCCCTGCGGGTGTTGAGGGAGCTCCTCTACTTCCGGCCCGAGGATAGAATGACCGACATCGGGTCGGCCTTGGAGTACTTGAGCCGGGTGATTCGCAGGCGGAGCGTCGTTTTTTTAGTCTCTGATTTCCTATCCAGAGAGTATGAACGGGCTCTAAGGATAGCCAACAAGAAGCACGACATCGTTGCCATTCATGTCGTGGATCCCCGGGAGATGGAGCTTCCCAAGGTTGGATACATCGAACTGGAGGACGCCGAAACCGGGGAGCAGATCCTTTTAGACACGACCGACCGAGAAGTTCGCCGACTCTTTGCCCAAAAGGCCTCCGAGGTCATGCTTCAGAGAGTAAAGCTCTTCAAATCGATGAACGTGGATTCCATCGCGATTCATACAAACGAATCCTATTTTGAACCCCTCATCAAATTCTTCAGAATGAGAGCCAAACGGTTTCGATAAGTTTGAGGGATATTAACATGAAACGGATGAGTTTTTCACTATTCCAATATATTTTGTTGTCGAGTTTTCTAGCAGGATTGATTTTTAGTGGCTGCTCAAAATCAAACCAACCGAGTGTCGATGGCAAGAAGGTGCGGGAGTACGCCAATGCGCTGTACAACCGAGAACTTTACCCTCAGGCTGTCCGGGAATACCAGCGGTATCTGGACCTCTACGATGTCGACGACGAGCAGCGAGCGAACATTAATTTCGTCATCGGAAACATCTACTTTGACCGTCTTCACGATTATGAGAACGCCATGGCCTTTTACCTCAAGGTCAAACACGTCTTCCCGGAGAGTCCTATTCTTCCTCAGGTCAACAGGCGGATCGTGACCTGTTTGGAGCGCTTGCAGCGGTCTGCGGATGCGAAGCAGGCTCTCGACGAAGCCACGAGCCTGGAACCCGAGACTGTGCAGACATCTCATCCAGGAACGGTGATTGCCAAGATCGGGTATCGGGAGATTACTTCCGGGGATCTGGATCATCACATCGGGCAGCTTCCGGAGTATCTTCAATCCCAGTTTACGGATAGGAAGGCGAAGCTAAATTTTTTACGGCAGTTCGTGGCCACGGAGCTTTTCTACGATGCAGCCAAACGGAAGGAGCTGGATCAGGACAAGGACGTGGTCGAAGGGACCTTTCAGGCGAAGAAGAGTTTGATGGTTCAGAAGTATCTTCAAGAAGAAATCGCCGATCAAATCCATATTTCCAATGATGACATTGAACTTTACTACAAGGCAAACAAAGACAAGTACGTCGAGAGAGACGAGAAGGGAAACGTGAAGCGGCAAAAACCCCTCGATGAGGTTCGGAAGAAAGTTGCCGAAGACCTCATGCGCGAAAATCAGCAGAAGGCCTACGAGGAGTTGCTCCAGAGGATGATGACGGCAGAGAAGGTCGAAATCTACGATGATCGGGTGAGGTGAGCGTCAGAGGAATGAAGTATTGTTCCGGAAATATTTGTTTGGTGGTAACGGAAATTCTGCTTGTTTCGGGTTTCCTCTCTGGTTTTTCCTTGGCTCAGGAAGCTCAAGTCGCTGTTTCGTCAAAGGTGGATAGATCGAGAATAACTATCGGAGACCTCATCATCTACACGGTCACGGTGACCCACGACAAAGAGATCGGGGTGGAGATGCCCGGACTGGGAGCCAATTTAGGGGAATTCGAGATCCGGGATTACGACGTCCACGAGCCCATGAAGGAAGAGGGAATGATCGTCACGGAAGTCGGCTACACTATCTCGACCTTTTTCACGGGGGAGTTCGAGATACCCCCTCTCATCGTGCGGTACTTTACACCGGGAGATTCGACAGCCAAGACGTTAACGACGGAGAAGATCAAGATCGTCGTAGAAAGCGTAAAGCCCAGCGAGGCCGCGGATATTCGGGACATCAAGCCCCCCGTGGAGATTCCCAGGAACTGGTGGTATCTGCTCCGGTGGTTTGTGGTTGGAGGGAGTCTGGTTGGTGTGGGCATTTTAGTCTACATTGTCTATCGAAGAAAGAAAGCCGGAAAGGGGCTTCTACCCATTCGTGAAGCCCCTCCCCGACCTCCCCACGAGGTAGCGTATGAGGCTCTGGATCGGCTGCGGGATTCGGATTTGTTAGCGAAGGGCGAGACAAAAGTCTATTACACGGAGGTTTCTGAAATCATCCGCCAGTATATCGAGGGGCGGTACTTCATCGTGGCCATGGAGATGACGACCACCGAGGTGTTGGAAGGACTGTCCGGCGCAGAGGTTTCGGAAGAGGAGTTCCAGCTTTTCAAAACGTTTCTCGACCGATGCGATCTGGTGAAGTTTGCCAAGGTCATCCCCTCGGCTGAGGAGAACGATGAGATTCTCCGGATGGCGTACGATATCGTGAATAGGACAAAAATCCTCATGGAAGAAACGGCTTCTGAAGAAAGTGCTGAAGAGGTCGCAGAGGGTCCGACGAGAGAAGAATCGGAAGACGATGGTGGGAAAACAGAAGAGGAGGTGGTCTCGGTGGAAGCAGGAGAAAAACAGATCACAGATTCAGAAGCCGGAGGAGCCCCGTAACAATGTTTTTCCGTTTTTCCGAACCACAATTTTTGACGCTGCTGCTCCTGATTCCTCTGCTCGGATTCTGGTATTTCAAGCGGCAGAGAGGCAAAGGGGCGACTCTCCGGTTCTCGCATTTGGGTTTTGTGAAAGAGGTTCACCGTCCCTCTGCCACGCGAGCTCGGCACATCCTTTTCGTCTTGAGAATGTTCGTCTTGAGTCTTCTCGTCTTGGCCTTTGCTCGCCCGCAGTCGGGTATCAGGGGTGAGGAGGTCATCACCCAGGGGATCGACATCGTCTTGGCAGCAGACATCTCCAGTTCGATGCTGGCAGAGGACATTAAACCAAACCGCGTAGGGGCGGCCAAGCAGGTTGCTGCCGAATTCATCAAGGGCAGGAAGAACGATCGTATCGGTATGGTGGTATTCTCTGGAGAGGCCTATACCCAGTGTCCGTTGACTCTGGATTACGGGATTCTCCTGAGTTTTTTAGATGAGATCCGTGTGGGGATGATTGAGGACGGAACCGCCATCGGAATGGGACTGGCCACGGCGGTGAACCGTCTGCGGATGTCGGAGGCGAAGTCGAAGGTCATCATCCTGCTGACGGATGGACGGAACAACAGGGGGGAGATCGACCCTGTTACCGCGGCTCAGGCAGCCCAGGCTTTCGACATCAAGATATACACGGTCGGTGCGGGAACCCGCGGAACGGCTCTGTATCCTGTGAACGATCCATTCTTCGGAAAGCGCTACGTTCCTATACGGGTGGATATCGACGAAGATACGCTGATGAAGATTGCGGATATGACCGGTGCAAAATACTTCCGTGCAACGGATCGGAAGCGTCTCGGAGCGGTTTACCGAGAAATCGATGAGATGGAGAAGACGAAGATCAAGGTCAAGGAGTACACCAGGTATTCGGAACTCTTTTACTACCTCGTTGGGATTGGCATGGTGCTTTTTCTGGGGGAGATCGGACTGGCGCATACGCGGTTTCGGAAGATACCTTAGAAATTATAAATTTTTAATGTTACACGAAATAAGGGGTTTTTGTGTTTCGCTTTGCCTTTCAAAATTATCTGTATCTACTGATATTAATTCCCTTTCTCATACTGTTTTTTGTTTATGCCTTCAGGCAGAAACGAAAGGCGATGGCACTCTTCGGGAATCTGGCGCTGGTACAGAAACTTTCGCAGTCCGTCAGCCAAAAACGTCAGGTGTGGAAAGCGATTCTTCTTGTGCTTGCGTTTTTCTTCCTTGCCCTCTCTTTCGCCAGACCCCAGTTGGGAACGAAATTGCGGACGGTGAAGCGGGAGGGGCAGGACATCATGGTCGCCCTCGACGTCTCCCTCTCCATGCTGGCCGAGGACATCAAGCCCAACCGGTTGGAGAAGGCCAAGCACGAGATCGGTTCGCTCATCGACAAACTGGAAGGGGACCGGGTCGGTCTCATCGCTTTTGCGGGGAAGGCGTTCGTCCAGTGTCCTCTGACCTTGGACTACGGCGCGGCGAAGATGTTTTTGGATGTCATGGAGCCCGATCTCATCCCCGTGCCGGGGACAGCCATCGGGGAGGCCATCCAAAGGTCGGTGACTTCATTCGTAGAGAAGGAACGGAAACACAAGATATTGATTCTCATCACCGATGGTGAAGATCACGTGGGGAAACCGCTGGAGATGGCCAAGGCAGCATCGAAGGAGGGGGTGGTTATTTATTGCGTGGGTATCGGGTCTTCACAGGGTGTTCCGATTCCACTCTACGATGGAAGGGGAAACCGAACTGGCTTCAAGAAGGACCGGAAGGGCGAGGTGGTGATGACGAAATTAGATGAGCTGACCTTAGAGAAGATCGCCCTTGAGACCAGTGGGAAGTATTACAGAGCCTCGCCAGGGGAGGTCGAGCTGGACAGGATTTACGATGATATTGAAAAGATGGAGAAGAAGGCCTTGGCTTCGGAGCAGTTTGCCCAGTTTGAGGACCGATTCCAGATTCTTGTGGGATTTGCTCTGTTTCTTCTGGTTCTAGAAGTACTCATCCCGGAGCGGAGAAGGTTGAAGAGAGAATGGAAGGGAAGGTTTGAATGAGAGGGCTCATACCGAATTCTTTCGGCGTTGTCACGGATAACTGGCGTTACACGCCACTCCATAATATAAAATCCAAGGGGGTATCGTGCAAAGGTTATTGATCGTTTCAAATAGACTTCCGATTGGTATAGAAAAAAGAAAAGGGAATTTGCACTTCAATCATAGTAGTGGAGGTTTGGTCACGGGCTTAGGCGCATTCTACAGGTCATACAACAGCGTGTGGATAGGATGGTCTGGAATTGCCTTGGATAAAATAAACAGGAAAGAAAAAAAGAATATCGAAACAAAACTGATCTCTGAGTTTAACTGCTACCCGATTTTTCTCTCGCAAAGTAACATTGAAAAGTACTACCACGGCTTTTGCAACAAGACCCTCTGGCCTCTTTGCCACTACTTCACCCAGTATGTCGTCCACGATAGAAATCTCTGGAAAGCTTATGGCCGTGTAAATGAACGTTTTAGTGAGAAAATCTCTGAGATCGCAAAGGACGATGATATTATCTGGATACACGATTATCATTTGATGCTGCTTCCCAAGCTTCTAAGGGAGAAGTTGCCTAATGTCTCAATAGGCTTTTTCCATCATATACCCTTTCCATCTTTTGAGGTATTTCGTTTACTTCCATGGCGTAAGGAAATTTTGGAAGGCGTCTTGGGAGCAGATGTTATCGGTTTTCACACCTATGATTATGCCCGACATTTTCTCAGTAGTGTGCATCGCCTGTTGGGATGCGAACACAGTTGGGGTCAAGTGACTACCGATGATCGTATCGTCAGAGTGGATGTGTTTCCCATGGGAATAGACTACAGCCGATTTTCAGAAGCTGCCCAGGATCCAAAAGTACAAAAGGAGGTAGGAAAGTTTCGCAAAAGATTGGGAGACCGTAAAATAATTTTATCCATAGACCGCTTAGACTACACAAAAGGAATACCTCAACGCTTAGAGGCATTCGATGCCTTTTTGAAAAAAAATCCAAAATATAAGGAGAAGATAAGTCTTATCTTGGTGGCCGTCCCTTCACGCACACAGGTAGAACATTACAAGTTGCTAAAAAGAAGTGTAGATGGACTTATCGGCAAGATTAACGGAGAATACGGAACCATTGGGTGGGTTCCCATCTGGTATCTTTATCGCTCTTTATCCTTTCCCACCCTTGCTGCCTTATACAGTATCGCTGATATTGCGATTGTCACCCCTCTGAGAGATGGGATGAATCTCATAGCAAAAGAATACATCGCAACGAAAGCAAAGCAAAAAGGCGTCTTAATATTAAGTGAAATGGCGGGAGCATCGAAGGAGTTGGGAGAGGCAATCACTGTAAATCCTAACAACAACGAAGAGATGGTAGAAGCCTTAGAAAAAGCCTTGACGATGTCGGAAGATGTGCAGATAGAACACAATGAGACAATGCAAAAACGCCTCAAGCGGTATACTGTGGCGCGATGGGCAGAAGAGTTTATAGACCGATTGCTCTATACCAAAAAACTTCAGAAAGAGATGTATGCGAAGATGCTGACTCCTGAAATCAGGAGGAAGCTCATCAGTGATTATATCAAAAGCAAAAAAAGACTCCTGCTCT
>Ga0114930_10005613_pt1 | contig 10287 bp, 10 predicted proteins | sample AnhtaG_FD_87300 | JGI IMG/M metagenome (GOLD analysis project Ga0114930, IMG submission 87300) | Deep subsurface microbial communities from Anholt, Denmark to uncover new lineages of life (NeLLi) - Anholt_01485 metaG | ecosystem: Environmental > Aquatic > Marine > Oceanic > Sediment | place... | reverse complement strand
CCTTCTTTTGAGCAAAACCGTAGACACATATAATGAAGAGGAAAATAATGATTAAAACACCAAAATAATTTGTTTTTTTCTCTTTTTTTTTCATAGTATTTTTCTCCAAAAAACGGTTTCAATTATAACATACGATTGGGAATTCCTCTTTTGCACCTTTCCCTCTTTTCTCGGCTGCCACTAGGAGTTGCTGTTGGGAGTAAGATAGGGGGACACTATACTTAATTCGGCTAATATAAACCGAATTAAGTATAGTGTCCCCCTAGTGTCCGGTTAAGGCAAATTTCCGGGTCGTTCAGATTCCCGGATTAAACCGGGGAAAAAATGAATTTATGCTGATGACCGTCAGAAGCGAAGGCCAGTTCAATTCTATTATCTATGATGAAGAAGACCTGTTCAGGGGGCAGACCGAAAGATGGATCGTGTTAATGAACCCATCAGATATTACAAGGTTAGGACTGAAAGAAAATGATCTGGTCACCCTGGAAAACAATACCGGCCGAATGGATAAAATCAAAGTCAGAGAGTTTAATATTAAAGAAGGGAATATTTTGGCTTATTTTCCTGAAGCCAATGTCCTCGTCCCCAGGACAACCGATCCCCGAAGCAAGACTCCAGCGTATAAATCGGTCTGTGTAAAAGTATATTCTTGAAAAAACTTCTCTCGTGATAAGGGATAGCAGAGGAAAGTTAAATAATGTAAAATTGGAGGAAGAAGATACCGTAGGACGGATTTATGCGAGGATTCAAGACATTTTTATTATTGCTCTTTTTTGGAGTGGGATTTTTTTGCTGCAAAAAATCACCTAAGGCAGAATATCCTGTAATCACTGAGGTCATTGACAATGTTCAGGTCGTGACCAATCCCAATTATCCGCGCGATGGGATTATTCAAGATATCCTGGAGGAAGAACTCTCCATAGGATTGGAAACGGGGCCGGAAGAATATATGCTTAACCGTCCCTTTGATGTCAAAGCAGCAGATGATGGAACGATATTTGTGCTGGATTGGGGCGATGTGTGCATCAAAGTTTATGACAAGGAGGGGACGTATCTCCGCACGATCGGCCAAAGGGGACAAGGACCGGGAGATTTTGGCTTCCTCCTCTATATGGCCCTGTCCTCAGATGGAAGAATCTTTATTATGAATTCGGTCAACAGAAGAGTCACAATATATAATGTATCCGGGGATTATCTGGGTGGATTTCCTTTTGAGGGCAATTTTACCGAGATGAAAACAGACGGTAAAAATCGAATTTATTACTCAAAATACACACAAAAAACAGCCGATGAGGAACTCCCAGTTACAAAAGATTTTATCGAAGTCGAATCCATTGTCCAAATCATAAGAAATGACGCAGAGGGGGAGGACCTGTATCTTTTGGGTGATTTCGAAGGGGAAAAAGACCGCATGAGGAGAACAGAATCCGGAGGTGTAGCTTCCCAAAGCTCTGAGTTTAACATTGTGTGGGAAGTCAACAGAGAAGGTCTCCTCTACGAAGGATTGAATCAAGAATATAAAATCAATGTTTTTGATCAGAATGGAAAGAAAATGCTCACTTTCGGCAGGGATTATGACCCGGTGATACAAGAATTCGGAAGGGAGGACAATCGCCGGAAAAGAACCATGCCGGCCTATGATCCCCGTATCGGTTGGGTGTTTGATGAAAAGGGGAACCTCTGGGTCTCGATCTATTCGGAAAATGAAGGAGAGGTTATCTATGATGTCTTTTCTCCGCAGGGGATTTATATAAATCAGGTCATTCTACCTTGCAGAATATGTGAGATCAAAAAAGGCAAGGTTTACAGCATTGTTACGACTGAAGAGGGCTATATGACAGTAAAACGCTTCAGTCTTTAATTAAAGGGACATCATACTTAATTCAAAATATGAATTAAGTATGATGTCCCTTAAATTTGATTTTTGTTCTTGAAAAAGTCCGCTTCATTTTTTGACTAAACATCCTGTCGATAACAATCGTATTCAGAATAAAAGGGAAAAAATCAGGAGGAGAGATTGAAAAAACACCCTTTATTTATCCTCACTATAGGATTCATATTCTTGTTCATCTTTTGCCAACAGCAAAAAACCATTTGGAAAGGAACAATTGAAGAAAAGGACGGTGTTATTATTGTCAAGAATCCAAAAGAACCGATTTACGGAGAGGATATTTTTAGCCTCACGGAGGATCTGTCTATCGGCCGTGCAGAAGGGCAAGAGGAATACATGTTCTCCCGGATTAGTTCCATAGATGTCGATAATGAAGAAAATGTATATGTTGCCGACTCGGTTTCCGCCCACATAAAAGTCTTCGATAGACATGGCCAATATATAAGAACAATCGGGAGAAGAGGACAGGGCCCTGGGGAAATGCAGATGCCAAATTACGTCCAAATCACTTTAAAAAATGAACTGCTTGTTCAGGACATGGGGGCTCGACGCCTCCTCTTTTTTGCTCTCAATGGGGATTTTCTCAGACAAGATGTTTCAGGACGAACAGGATTTCCTCTTCTTATTAAAATGGATTCAAATGAAATTTTTATCGGGATAGTTATCCTGGCTCCCCCTCCACTTGGAGGGAAAATTATTCAAAAGTATGATCCGGATTTTAATATAATAAAAACTATCGCAGAGGAAAAACAGGGAAAAAGAGGAGTATTCGATATCGGAAAAACGTCTTGTTTCTGTGATGTGTCTCCAAGCGATAATATTATCTGGGGAGATTCAAAAGAATATGTGCTTCAAATCCTTAATTCTCAGGGAGTGCTGATAAAAAGGATTATAAAAGACCAAAATCCCCTAAGATTTACCGAAAAAGATAAGGAGATGTATGAACAAAGATATGCTGAGGCCATTCAAGCCGGATATGAACTCAAGCTGCCAAGCCATTTCCCGGCATTTAAAGACATTTTTGTTGACGAAAAAGAAAGAATTTTTGTCCAGATATATCAGCACGTTGAAGGTAAAGAAGATTTGTTCTTTTTTGAAGTTTTTGATCCAGACGGGAAATACATAGCCAAAGTTCCCGTATTAGCCAAACTGGATCGGAATTCAGTCTGGAAAAGAAATAAATTCTATACAATAGATGAAGACAACGACGGTTTACCGGTAGTCAAGAGATATGAGATTTTTTGGATTTTCTAAAAGATGAAAAATCCTAAAGCTGAATATCTAATTTTTCTGATTATCGCAGGGATACTTTTGAGCCAAATTCAAGCCTGTAAAAAACCGCAGATATCCCTCCAAAAAGATTTATGTCTGGGTGTAGAAGAAGGGGATGAGAACCTAATATTTGGTGGAATCCAATCGATCTGTACTGATGCTGCGGATAATATTTATATCCTTGACTGGAGGATGTGGCGGATCCAGAAGTTTGACAGCCGGGGCGCTTTTCTCAAGAGTTATCCAATCAAAGATGGGCAGGGGCCCGGTGAACTCACATTCCCTGGAGAGATGGCTGTTTCCCCTCAGGGAATTATTTTTCTCTATGATTTTATGAACAGGAAAATCCTCATTCTTGACCAGGATGGGAAGGCCATCAACTCTTTTAATCTGGATTTTTTTGGGATATCGATAAATTGTTTCGCGGATGAGAAATTGATCGTTATGGGCGACAAGGACAACGCCCTTTTTCATGTCTATGATGTCAAAGGCCGGCAAATCAGCTCCTTTGGTGATCATTTCAAAGTCCCTCAGAATCTTGCCCGTTATGCTTATCCCACCGTGAAGTATCCTCAGGTATTTACCGTTTCGGTATCAGAAAGAATTTATGTGTGTGATCCTCACAGCTATGAGATTTCCGTCTACCGGAATAAAGAGCTCGAAAGAACAATCAAGGGAGAAAATACGGCTTTCTGGCCTGTTTCTGTTAAAAATGGAAAAGAAGTCAATTGGCGCAATGCTTCTGTTTTTGAAAGCAAAGAGAGGCTCTATTCCTTTATCGCAAGCCGTGGAGAAACACCCAATCAGATCGATGTCTTCGAAAAGGGCCGTCAGGTTGAATCTCTAGATGTTGAAGGATATGTCCAAGCCATAGATTCAAAAGGCCGGATGTATGCCGTCGTGGAAGAACCATTTCTCCAGGTCGTAAGGTATTCCGTAAAATAAGTCTGGGGATCCGCAGCAATCCCAATCAGAAAATAATCGAGAATCCCCAGGCTATGTGGTGAACGGGAAAATTCAAGCGGATCGCCCCCTCTTCCCCATTGTCGAACTTCAATTCTTTTAGATAGGCCTGCGTGAATTTGTATTCGAGATAGAAGCCGAATCCATTCGATATTTGAAATCGGGAACCCAGGCCCAAGCTTAGACTGTAGTTGGAAAAATTGAACTGATGGCCGTAGGCTTTGTACTCGGGATCCCCCTTCAGTCTCAACTGCGGGTGCGGGATGCAGGGACCATATCCTATTGAAAGATAGGGCTGAATTTTTCCAGCACCGATCTTCTCTGTCTGCAAAAGCATAAGCCTGTAAACCAGAAAAAGACTCAGATGATTGACGCCATGGGACACATTGAAGGAATCGATGTATCCCTTTGTGGATTTCCACTCATCCACGCGTTTTCCGTTGTCCATCCCGGTCACACGTACCTGTTCTCCCTCATCGGGAATAAAAACCTTGAGGTGAACAAACTCCAATCCAATCCCGAGATTGGGATTTTTTTTAAAAAAATGCGTGAATCTCAGACCATAATAAGGCTCGGTAAAAGCATTCTTAGCGGCACGCAGTCTCCCCTTGAGCAGCGGCAAGATGAATGCATTGGGAAGGATAGAATCGTCCGGGTAAAATGAATTGCCGATCATCCGCACGTCATGGAAAGTCAAATCATAGAATCCGGGATAGGCAATCCCGATCTGAGCCCTGGTGGGAAAAGAAGCACCCCGGTTGTATTCGATATAATTTAAAGTCACCTGGGACGGATTCTTTGGCACGGAATTTGAAGACTGGAGTGTAAAAACACTCAATAAAGCAAGGACGATGTTGAGCATTTTTGTACTTAGAAAAGATATATATCTTATATCAAGAGTGAAGTAAACAAAAATCTTCCTCGGTCCCTCCTCATTTTGAGAACTTGAACTATAGGTATGCCGTAAAATAAGTCGAAGAATATCCCCACATTAGGGATTCTATTCCTCCATTGACTAAACATAGTCCCTTTGATTATCGTATAAGAAACAAAGGAAAAGACCGGTTTTCCGGTAGAATACCCATGCAAGATTTATTTGCAGATTTTCTTCCTGAAAGACACCCAATTTCTCTAAAAAGATTAATTAAAAATCAGAAGTTTAATATATTCAAAGCAGTCCTGATATCCATATTCTTTCATTTCACTTTAGTACTAGTTTTTTTCCTTTCTTCCGTTTTTTCTTCTGATTTAACCAAATCCAAGAATCAAGAAATATCTCTCTTTGATGTTATTGCCAAAAGCAAAAATACAGTTTCTCTACCTCTGGGCATGAATGAAAAAGCGCTTTCTTTAATAAAAGAATATGAAGATTTATTGAAAAAAATAAAAATCCAAGATTCAACCCTGGAAAAAGATGATGTAACTCAATTAACGGATAGTTTGGTTGAATCATTAATAGCTTTGCAAAAAGGACAGGTGAGCCTAGAGCCATCTGGAGCAGACTCCGGAGAGGATCAAATTTTTAATGAAATAAAGGAAACAGAGTTAGACTCTGGAACAAAACTGTTTAAAGCTCCCCCAATCCCCGGAAAAAATGAGATAAAATTTAATCTGTTAGAAAAAGATAAATTAGAGGCTTTTAATAAACTACCAGATAGGATCACGGCCGCTAAAGAAGATTTCATCTATTCGGGACAGCGGGTCAGGATAAATATCCCTGGTGGAGGATTTAAAATAGTTCCTGAAGGGTATTTTTTCCGGGATTCCCCTTATGAAGAACTTTTAGCCATGGGAGCCGATCTATTTTATGTCGTCACCGGATTTCCAAGCATTTACAAAAAATTTGAACAGACAAAAAAAAGTAGGGAGGGCAAAAATACTTCTGGAAATAGTTTTTTGGACATAAAAAAGCTTGATGTGTTCTTAGTTGAAAAATTTTTCCAAAACATGGATGCAGCGGCCTCGGACGCAGAAACTCAAAAATCGGAATCCCAAAAGACTCTTTTTGATGAACGAAAAATTAGTCGAATACTCGATGACTTTATGACTCTTCCTGAGCTGGAGCAATTAAAAAAATTCCAGGCTGATTATCTGGATAGAGATGAAATTGAAAACCAATCTTTGATAAAACTCACTCAAGAATTTACGAGAAATAATTTAAGTACCATTATGTTTGATATAAGTGATGTTACATCGGCCTTTGATTATATTGAGGAGATATATTTCAACAAAGCCTTAGATCATTCTTTTTACAAAATATGGCTAAAGACCCCCACGTCGAGAGTTGGAGTGGAATTTTTATTATGTATCGCTGACCACATCAGATTCGAAAAAAACGGATTGTATTATCTTCAAAAAGCATATGAAGAGGCCAAAAACTTTTTATCTCATAAGTATCATCAGACAGAACTGTTCAACAAAATACAAAAGTGCTTTGTCATCAAAGACGTTTATGAAAACCTTGTGAGGAAACTTCCTGCACTTGGATTTAACTCGATAGAACAGGTCCGGGCCTACTATCAGGACGTCGAAAAGGGTGTCTATACTCTCCTTTTGGATTTAGGCGAAGAGGCAAAAAATATCGGTTTGTATGAACTCGGAAGGTTTGCCTGGAAAAATGAACAATATTTAGAAGCTTTGAAGCATTGGGAAAATATTGAGAATTCCTACTCAACAAAAAGTCTCCAAGATATACGAAGAGTTATTTCACAAAATCTTGAACTTGATCAGACTGTTCTGGGAATAAACTCGTCATTAAACTGGTATGGTGAGAGTGGGCAAAGCGCTTTTATTGCTCGACTTACACAATATGGAAAATGGCAGAACCGCTATAAAAAAGATTGAATAAAAAACTTGGTGTCCATTTTGGTTATTAAACTGTATCATCTCACAATGATCCTCAAGTTAGGATTTTCCCTTATTTGGAGGAGCATGGTATGAAACGTTTGACCTTTTTAATGCCGGCTGCCGCTGCGATATTGGTTTTGCTGATATCAGGCTGCAATAAATCATCACTAGATGCTTCATTGTTTACTGTCGAAGTCATCGATGACGTCAGGTATGTCCATAATCACGCCCCCCAATTCGGAGATACGTCTGATGTAAAACTGAAGCTCCTTGGAAAAATCGGAAAACTGGAAGGCGTAGAGGAAAAGGACATTTTGTATAATCCTGTAGATGCGGCCCGGCTTTCAAACGGGGACATCCTCATTCTTGAAGGAAGCGGCTGCCTTGTGAAACGCTATAATAAGGATCATGAATTTGTTTCATCCTTCGGACAAAAAGGCCAGGGGCCGGGTGATTTTCTGTCTCCGTATTTTTTGAGACTGTCTGTAAATAAGAATAAGGTCTATGTCGCAGATTCAAAAATTTCTATGTTTTCACTTGACGGGAGTTTCCAAGACAGCTTCAAACCCACTTATATTGCCCTCTTCGGCAGTCTTGGAGTTCAATATAAGAGATCCGGTATGGCCGTTCTCTCCGGATCGCATGTGATCCTGCCGAGTCATCCATCGAAGTGGATAGATTCTGGGGACCATAAATTGTTGTCGGTCTACGATAAAACAGGAACGATTATTCGTTCTTTTGGTGCTGTTAAACTGTATGAGAATCCGAGGTTGACGCTAAACGCCAATATTGTATATTTCACGAAAGACAGCAGCGAAAACATATATGCAGCCTACGGCCATCAGAATAAAATCAGTAAATACTCACCCGACGGTAAAATGATTTTTTCAGCGGATAGATCTCTCCCTTATGAAATTGAAAATGTAATGAAGGTCGAATTATTTAAAAGCGGCAATATGGAAAGCGAATTTCCTTGGCCTTCTGTGTCCTCCGTATCGAAGGGAGTTGGCATGGACCATAGAGGCAGGATTTGGGTATTAACATTTCTCAAACAGCCCAATAAGTTCGGGGCGTTTGAGGATGAAGGAAATCTATCCAAGTGCTATGAGTTCGATGTGTTTGATTCGGATGGCATTTTACTATTTAAGGTTCCTTTTCCGAATGTTTTGTTTGACAATTTTTCCATTTACGATGATAGGATCTATCTTATCGATTTTCAGAATGAATCGTGTGTCTACGAATACAGAATTGTCGAAAGAAATTGACAATATCCCGCCTTCAGGCGGCTTGGTTTTATGAATTATCAAAATATTCTTGGTTCCTTCCTTGTGGGATTTGGCATAATGGGAATTGTGTGGATATTAAGGAGCTTCTTTAGACCTAAAACCAACCAATCTGAAAAATTCGGGCTGGCAATAAAATGGCTAATTGTGTTTTTAAGCCTTATTGCCATGACGGGAGGATGGTATATATATTCAAGCTTAGGAAAGATACCTGTTGGAGGATTGGCACTGGGTTTAGTCCTCGGGGTTAGAGTGTTAATAAATGAGGCCACTGGTTGGAAAAAAAAATAATCCACGACTTTCACTTCGTTTGTTTCAGCGCTCTACTACAGCTGTCCCATTTTAAAACCTCACTGTCTTTAGAAACTCGGGAAAGTGTTGGACTTTTTTTGCGCTTTTCGGGTCGAACAGGAAAGGTTCCACATCTTTGACCAGCTTTTCAAATTTTACGTTTTTACATCTATCCAGGAGCATGGATTCCAGATCTTTGTGGTTTTTCACTCCGATTTTTTCTCTAAGGTAATCCATATTTGGTTTTGTCTTTCCAAAGAGAAAGACGGCATCATAGAAATCTCTCCCCATTAATCTCGGGCACGAAAATAGACAGTATAGCTTTTGAGCCAAGAGGATATCTGGAGGAACAACCCGAATCCTCAAAAAGACATCAAATTTATTGAGGATGATTTTCTCTGGTTCATACACGAATCCCTGAGGCTCCGTATCAATTTGAATGTTCAGTTTTTCATGTCTGTGTTGGGATATTTTATATTTATATAGAAGGTCCGAAAATTTGAGATAGGACCGGAAGGCCGTCCGGAAAACATTCCGGATTTCGACCTTGAAGCCATTCCGTCTCAGTGAAGTCAAAACGGCTGAGATCAGAAAACCGAAATGCGATTTATCGAGTCCAAGATTGTCGAAATCCAAGTCTCCGGAAAACCGTGTGTTTCCATGAAAGAGATGAATAGCCGTCCCACCCATGAAAACGAGTTTCTGACTCCAATCGGATTCATACACTGTTTCCAGAATCTTAAACTGCAGATATTCCCTTAGGAGGTTCCTTTTAAAAGACCTCAAGTTTTCCGGATAAAAGGATTCGATCTGTTTGATATCAAGCATTATTGAATTCCCTTTGAGAGGATAAGAACTTCAAAAAGCGGTCCAAACGCTTCGACAGCGTGTTTTGAGCCAGTTTATAGCTGTAATCAAAGAGTTTGTCCAGATCGATTTTTTGAAAAAACATCTCTTCATTGATGCGGAGGCTCTCAAAATCAGAGTTGGATCTGAGATGTTTATTCAAATACAGAAAATCCAACACAGTCTTTTCCGGCTCTGCCATCTTATAAACTTTGTTTTCATAAGGAAAAATCTCATACCCCCAAAAAAAATCCGGCTTGATAGTGCGGTATCGAAAATCACCCAGGATTGTAGGAAAGTCATACGTCCGTCTTGTTGATACAGATGTGATGCTGTAGACGCTTTCCGGAATGAGCTGATAATGGGATAGAGCCATTTCCAGGGAAATATAGGAGGGTTTATAAATCCGGTTGGCGATCTCAAAAAGAACGTTCTCGTCGATAGTTTTGTCGGAAAAAATATAATACTCCTTGATGACTTTTTGAATATATCCCTTTGCCTGCCATTCATTCAATCGGCGTCTGTGAAAGCCAGGCTCCAATTGTCTGATATCATTCAGCGAAAATATCGTGAAATCTTTAAAAGATTGCCTCAACTGGATGAACTGCATGACTGATCCCTGTTAGCATTTCGCAATAATGCTAAAAATAGCACTTTTGCGAAATAAGTATACGCTCTTCCTCATTATATGTCAAGAGAAAACGTGGAGAAAATAAGTGAATTATTGCCTATTAAGCTCTGCCAGCCTCGTCTTCGCATCCTCTACCTCGGGGATGCTGGGAATAAAAAGAGGAATCCGTTTGAATTGTTGCCAGTGGTGGTTGAAAAAAGAATTAGAAGCAGAAAAAAGAAAAATGTATAGTTATGGACGGAGAGTTTTTAAACGTTTTTAGG
>Ga0114930_10005610_pt1 | contig 10292 bp, 9 predicted proteins | sample AnhtaG_FD_87300 | JGI IMG/M metagenome (GOLD analysis project Ga0114930, IMG submission 87300) | Deep subsurface microbial communities from Anholt, Denmark to uncover new lineages of life (NeLLi) - Anholt_01485 metaG | ecosystem: Environmental > Aquatic > Marine > Oceanic > Sediment | place... | reverse complement strand
CCTTCGAGAGGATCGCCGTCAGCCGTTTGCGCCACTCATCCTCGTCTTTTGCCTGCGTGACCGTCCCCACATGCGAGCCGACGGACGACATCACCAGCACGTCCATCAGCAGGCCCTTGCCCGAACCCGGCGAAGGTCCTTCGATCAAGTGCAGAGGCGTCGGCCCGGGGATGAGATCGCGCACGAACGGCAGCAGCCACAGGCAGAACGCATGTGCCCGATCCGCCGCGTGCTTGAAGGGGAAGTCGCACGTGATATCGTCGAAGATCTCCATCGCCGCGTGGATGTGCCCGTCGCTGATCTCATCAGGAATCTCTAGGATCTCCACGCCCGGCGCCGGCTGATAGTATGTCCTCGATGCTGTATGGTAGCCCGGTTCCGTCTGCAGCGTCCCGTCCGGCGCGAACACGGGTACTTCTGTGATCCTGGTCAGCACAGGCAGTGGCAGATTCGCAGTCGCGAGGATGTCCTTTACTTGCTTGTCGGACGGCGAAGTCTGTGCGAGGAAGGCCGGCCCGCCCTTCGAACCCTTCTGCAGCCGCCAACTCGCGACACGCACCAGCTCGTGCCTCATCAGGTCCAGGCTCAACCTGATCGGTATGAGAGCGCCGTTATCGTCCGGTTCCAGCCGCAGACAGCTTCGGCCCTGCCGGAAATACCGTGGCGGCTCGTTCGCCATCCGAATGGCATCCCAGCTCTGACCGGTCGTCGCGACGAGGTCGCCACAGTCGGCCATCACCACGGGTAGCCCGTTCTCTCCGCTGTCCCCTGGTAGATCGAGCGGCAGGCCCGGCGCCGGCTCTTTGTGCTTGGCGTGCTCGCGCACATACTCGTTCAGACCCTGCCTCACGTCGCGCCTGACTAACTGATATCGGTCCGCCAGCTCGCTGAGGAATGGCCCGCGTACCCCAGTGTCTACCAGCGCGATCAGCCCGTACGCGTTCCGCAAAATCCGCTCTAGCTCCGCGCTCGATGGTTTCGTCGGCTGCCGGCGGATCCAGTAGCTGATGTACGGCAGGGCCTGCGCCATCAGGCTGCTGAAGGCCTCCGCGCCGTGCTTCTGCACGTAAGAGGCCGGATCGTGCGGCTCCGGCAACTCCAGGACCTCCACCGCATGGCCCGCCTCAAAGAGGAGCTTCCCGATCTTCTCGCTTGCCGCCTGGCCGGCCTGGTTGGGGTCGGTATCATAGGCCAGGACGAACCTTGTGTCCTTACCGCACCAGCGCAGCCAGTCACGCAGGAATTGTGCCGACAATGTCGCGCAGGCGGGGATCTCGCCCTGCTCCAGCAGGATCCGATCGATCGCGCCCTCGACTAGCACACACTGCCGCCCGCGGAGCCGGTGGATGCCCATCGGCACGATCGGCGCCGCCAGGTTGATGTATTTCGGCTTCTGATCGCGGAGCGTGCGCCCGCTTATCTGGAGCACTTTACCATGACGAATGATCGGGAATATGAGCCGGCCCTTCACCAGCTCGTATTCCTGGCCATCCGCCATTCGGATCAGCCCCGTCTTGGTCGCCTTCTTGCGGAGCTTGGGATCCTTGATCGCAATCCCGTAGCCGATCTGATACTCCCTGATCGAGTCTTCGCTGACCCCGCGGTCCGCAAGATAGTTTAAGGCCTCCTTCTTCTTCCACAACAGCTCGTGCGATCGCGCCACGTATTCCGCGAGGAATTGTCGGACCGCCTGCTCCCGCGAGGCGGCCTGCTTGTCCTTCTTCCCGAATTCCGGTATCGGTATGTTGTACTGCTCCGCCAGCCGCAACGCCGCGTCCCAGAAGTCTATGCCCTCCGCTTCCATCACGAAATCGAAGACGGACCCGCCCCGCCCGCACCCGTAACAACGCCACCTGTTCTCCTCGGGATACACGGTGAATGAGGCATCCTTCTCCTTGTGGAAGGGACATAATCCTATCGGTCGGCTTCCGCTGGAAAGCTGGACCAGCTTTCCCACAACATCCTGGATTGGGACTGTCTCTCTAACAACCCCGACAAAGTGCGTGACAGTGTTGTCAGTTGCCGGATTCCCGGCATCCCTCGGTTTCATCGTTAACGGTCTCCTCTAGCGGCGTCCAGCTCCACAAGCTGTCTCTGGAGTTCTGCAATTCTCTCCTCGATCTGACGACGTTTGCTCTCCTGTCTGTCCTCCTGTCGCCCACCGAGCACCTTATCTAGTGGCGTACGCTGCCTGGATGCCGAGATGGCGGCTCTGATCTTGTCAATCTCCTCAAGCATTCTCTCGTCATGGCCGATGTCATCAACAAAGGTGCGAGCTACCGTTCGGTGGTCAATCGGTTTGTCTCCTGCCATGCGTTCTACAACGACGATGATGCCCTTGTTCCTCATGGACCCTATTCCTCCTGATGTGGCGCTGCTTTCGCTAAGCATGTTAGGACAAAGCCTGCTTGGATCGTAAGCATTTCGTTCTATGACACTGACCACGCCCTGCACATCCTGCCAAGAGTATGACAAGTGTCGCGTCTGCACCGTCCAATGCCAGATAAGTGGGTACTGGCTTGCAATCTGGTGCGTAGCTCATGTTTCCCACCGTTCGTCACGTATCTGCAGCGAGATCTTTTAGCCGGGCCTGTAACCTTAGGATTTGCTGCTCTATCTTCCGCCGTTCAGATTCACGCTTGGTATCCAACCGCTTGGTTAGCGGCGGGCAAGCACGCTCGCTCTCGGCAATCAGCCGATGCACCTCATCGCTCCACCGCTGGACATCATCTGATACCAGGCAGCGAGCGAAGGCGCCAGCGATAGCATTTGCATCGGCAGATCCGCCGGCTTTTGCATACTCGGTTATGATCTTCACGCGCTGATGCCGAACTGCCATGTGCACGCAGACCCTCTGGGTGAAGTTGCCATTCTGGAGAACTCGTTTTCCGTCCCATTGGGATCAGGTCGTGGGTCTGATCCGCGGTGAACAGCCAACGGTCTACAGAATCGCCACTGCTTTGGGTCTGATCACCCTACCTTGTGAGTAATCGTAAGAGGGCAAAGTCCCTCAGCCGCAGTGGGTGCTCGGCTTGCGGAGCATTCGGTGTATATGTGCCTTGCACCCCAATACCACTACATGCTATCATGCATCTGCGCATAGATGATTTATCATGATCTGTGCGCAGGTGGAGCTATGAACGAATCGGAACTCAGGCGCGACCTTGACGAACGAGGGTGTCCTATTCCAGACGACATTTGGGAACAGGCTCGTAAACAGGAATTGGTGGCTGCTGCTTGTTCTGGTCAGCCAGGGGCAAAAGATGAGCTAGTTCGGTGGGTTCATCATGAGATGTTCTTCTCTCATCATGCTCACCCTGGACGTAAGCCCAAGGATCAGGTGCATGAGGAAGAGGTGCCGTTTTCAGAGGATGAGGTACTCTACATCCGGGCACTTAGCGAGTGGTCTGCCGCGCACGCCTCAGGACTCCTTGAGGTACGCACCCTTAGAGAGACGGTGCTCGGCGGTAGCCCAGTAAGCACAGAAGAACTACTCATTGGCATCGACGACTCCGTGACGCACCTGAGCAGCAAGGAACGCGAGGCCGTTATTGCCAAGTACATCGGCGATCACCCTGTGCCAATCGAAAGAACGCTGACCAAGGAAGAGGCACTCCAGCTGATCAAATCCCCTGCCGCCGCGATTCTCTCGTTGGATCAGTTTCGGCAATGGGGAATCCCCGTAGTGGACCACAAGGTGCGGCTTGGCCTCCCGGCTGGATCCTATAAGCCCTCCGAGCTTGGGAGTTTCGATGGTCTATGCATGGACCTAACCTTCGAACCTTCGGGCGACACATTCAGGATCCGTATCCCGAGGGCCTTGGTCATGGATGGCTTTAAGGTAGTCCAAGGGAAAGATGCACCAGCCTATCCAGCCAGTCGATGGCGGGCAAAATCAAGAGAGGATTTCCTATCTTTGACAGCCGCAACCATGGGAGAACACGATCCCAAGTGGTTTGAAGAGTATCTTGGCCAGGAGCCAGCTGACATTGAGCAAGTCAAAGCTATACGTCGGCAGAGAGATGAGGACAAAGTGGTGAAGCCAACGCAGAGGCAGCTCCATCTCCCATTCATGAGCGCATTGCACTTCCCTGATCGGAAGGGACGCTGCACTACAGTGCAAGTATGGCCAGGTTCCGTACTAGACGAGGTGCGTGCGATCAGTGAAGAGCTGGCCGAGCTATACCATTGGGACAAAGCAGAGGCTACCTGGTTTCTGTTGACCGGGGAGCGCCCAGTCGTCCGACCACTCCGATCTACCACAACAAGGCGGCACAAGGATTGGTTCACCGATGCTGTCACCAGCATGGAGATTCTGCCTTGGGTAAGCAGGGGTACTCTATCCAAGCTCTACCGTCAGGTTCAGCGCCGACTGATCGGCGATAACCGGAAGCGTGACCCAGTAACCATTGAAGTATTCAGGTTCGTTACCAAGGAAGCGGGAGTGGATATCACAGACGACGATCCCTGCTGGCGAGAGCTTGCCGAGAAATGGAACCGAGAGCACCCGAAGCGCGAGTTCCTTCCGCGTTACCTGCACCAGGCATACAAGCGTGCCCGCCAGAGCCTCCTCCACCCTTGCGACTAAGCTGGCGCAGGACGGGCAAGCAGCCGCCTCTACCCTCTAACGTGGTATGGCAAGACCTTCTCCGACACGCTCAGAAACCGCCTCTACCCTCAAGGCGGTATCTTCTCTCCTCGGAGCGTTACGCGGGCAACACACGGCAGCCAACTTCCTGCAAAATCGCAGGAACGGAGAAGCTGCCCTCGGAAGGAAAAAGGCGCCACTATTGGCGGGTTTTCCGGCAAGGCGCCAGGCAGAAGCGAGTCCTGCAGGACAGCGGCGCCGCGAGAATCTCTCATAGTGAATTTTGGCGGCGCCGCCAAAATCTCTCTTGGTCTCACCACCGCCAGGCGCGGGCGCCCCTACCTCCCCCGCCGGAGCATCCCGCAGAGGGCGCAGAAACCGATGGACACGGCGGAAGCATGACGGACTTGTGCATATAGGAGACTTTGCGCCGTCGGCTGTGGACGGCTTGTTCACGCCACAGGAAGAAGGGAGATAAGAGACATGGCGGCAGTAGACGAACTCGCATACATTGAAGCATGAGCACGAAAACCGCTCCGGGTAACGAAGGGTGTCTTTGAGGGCGTTCTGCTCATAGACGTCAGGCGTTGGTACGAGGACCAAAACGGCACGCTTCATCCGACCCGGAAGGGCTTCTCCGTACCTGAGTCCACGTTCCTGCGGCTCTGTGACGCGATGGCAGAAGTCAAGGAACGGCTCACCGGGAACGGCCACGGCAACGCCGACACGCAGGGCGAATAGACGCGGGGGCGGTGTGGCCGTGAACGAATGTCATGTCGCCGTGACAATTCAGCTTCACGCGAGGAGACTAGGACAATGGCAAGTTGGACGCTTTCAACCGTACTCTCGACGCCCGGAACAGCGGCGCGGTACCTGGCAGTCAGGGTGAACAGTTCCAGCACTCTTCTTGTACTGTACGAGTGGAGCGTCATGCAGCTTTCCACGAAGGCGGACGGCTCATGGGATACAGAGACCTTCGGCAGTGAACCGGCCCTCCGTGGGAGTGATCTCGCCGTGGCGCTTAAGCGCCTGCACAAGCACTCGCAGGAAAGGTTTGAGTCTTTCCCTGCAGAGGAATTTGGAGGTCGCGGAGATCTGCTCCAACGTGCCGGTGATCGGGGCATAGCGGGATGTTCTGCTGCGCCGTACCTTCTTTGGCACGGAGCGTCTCTATCTCAGTGCTCGGATCACGTGTTTTCGGGAGTAACCGGTGGCTTCGGCGATTGAGTTGATGACCCTTGTCTTCTCTCGTCTGGTGGCACGCACGTAGCGTTTGCCGTAAACCGTGATGAGCTCGGCCTTGGAATGCTGGTCCACGAATGTGCTCCTCCTCCGAGGAACACCTTGGCATTTCGGTGCCTTCTATCGTGAGGCAATGGGCGAACTTGACATCCCATCGGCATAGGCGTACAATGGCGCTTGCCCAAGCTCGGCGGCATTCTCTGCGTCATGTGGATCGGACTGCGTTCCTGAGTTCGCTGACCATGTGTGTGCCGCACAAACGCTCTTCGTTCGGCCGACATAGACTCAGTCCTACCTCGCGCTCACGGTAGGTGGCTAAAGGCAGGTCGACTAGAGAGCTATGCACAAAGGAAGCGATGCTATGGCAATGAATCAATGGCCCGTCGAGTATGCTGACCAGTTGGTCGTGGGAAACGTGAACAGCAACGTGGCTATCTGCTGCCTGTGGTCCAACCGGAAGCGGATAAAGAACCAGCTCAGCGCCGAGAAATACGCGGTTATCGGTAACCTGTACTCACGCGCTGGGATTAGCCCTATGCTGCGGAATATCTTAGCCAATCCGGTAATCCGGTACCTGGTCCTCACCGGCAAGTCGTTTACTGACAGCGAAGAGGCGCTCGTAAGTTTTCTAAAACGGGGCGTAGATGATAATCGGCGCATTGCCGGAGACCATGGTCATATTGACCGAGACCTTCCGCTGGAGGCCGTAGAGGATGTTCGGAGGAATGTCCAGCTCGTTGATCTTCGTGGCGTCCGGCACTTTCCTTCGGAGTTCCAAAGGGCCATCAGGGAGCTACCTATCCTGCCACCGTTTGCCAAGCCTCGAACGTTCCCCAAAATGCGTCCTGCGGTTGAAACATTCCCCAGTGAGTTTGCCGGTTTTGTGGTCCGACGTCCGACGATCATGGAGGCATGGATCGAGATCCTATGGACAGTAATGACATTCGGCCACGTATTCCCGACGGATTATGGCCTGGAACAAAAGGAAGTCCTAGGTCTACTTTCGGTTGTCGGCAACCCAGAGCCGAGTTTCGGGCTGCTTCCTGGTTGGGCCCCATTCAAAGCGAAGGATGTACAGAAGTACGTCAATCTCTTCTTTGAGCCTGACCGGAAACAGGAGATCGCCTACAACTATGGATACAGGTCGCAGTCCCATTGGGGAGTGGACCAGATTGAGGCCTTAGCCCAGGAACTGGAACGTGCAGGGCATTCCCGCAGGGCACTGATCAGCTTATGGGACCCTGCCGAGGACAGTAGGTCTTCTGAGCCGCCTTGCCTTACGACGATCCAAGCGGTGGTAAGGGAAGGACGATTGCATCTCGCAGCATACATTCGGAGCAATGATATGTTCCGCGCATATCCGTTAAATGCTGCAGCATTGGCTGAGCTGCAGTCGAGGGTGGCGGATCGGATCGGTGGTATCCCGCCTGGGCCACTGATGATACTATCATTCTCAGCACATATCTACTCGGATTGCTGGGATGCCTGCAAACCTGCCAAAGGAGAGACGGACAAGTTGCGTCAGCGATTTGAACAGGATCCTCGGGGCAATTGTGTGCTTCAGACGAGTGGAGCTAGGCTCAGCGCTCAGCATTTTTCACCAGAAGGGGACCTGGTGGAGACATTTGAAGCTGATGATGAAGCGACTCTGCGGCATCGTATTGCACCATTCGTCAGTCGAGTTGATCATGCGCTTTACCTGGGCAAGGAGATCAATCGTCTTGCATTCTCACGGTCGAGTGGTGAATCATATGAGCAAGAGAAAGTGGAATGAGGACAGCCTTTCCTCGACAGACACCGCCAATGATATGCTCCTACGGGATCTGTTAGATCAATACGCGCATACCAGGGAGCCGGTGCCTGTGGATTTCCGCAAACTCCTGCGACTGCCGGGGTACCCTGAACGTGCGACACACCTGATCCATCCGTATCCGGCAAAGCTGCTTGCACATATACCTTACTTCTTCCTGTCAAACCAAGTACTGTCCCAACCCGGCGATACTGTACTTGATCCCTTCTGTGGGTCTGGCACGGTCCTTCTGGAATCCATGTTAGCCGGTAGATCTGCGATTGGCATGGACGTGAACCCTTTGGCAGTACTGATATCCAAAGTCAAGACCACTCCTCTCGATGAACATGCGCTGAGAGAGGCGTATTGGCGACTCATCCGCAGAATCCCGACGAGGCCAACTTCGCCTCCGCCGAATGTGATTCACTTGGACTATTGGTTTCACCCCCACATTAGGGACAGGCTGACCTGCATCTTGCAGGCCATAAGAGGAACAAGGAACGCCTTGTTCAGGGATTTCTTCCTCGTCTGTTTGTCCAATTGCGTCCGAAAAGTAAGCTTGGCCGATCCCCGTGTCTCAGTGCCTGTACGCTTGAGGCAGAACCAGTATTCACCCGGCCATTGGCTTTACGAGAAAACGAAAGCGCATCTGGAACGACTCGAAGTAATCGACGCGGCAGACGAGTTTGGGAAGACTGCCGAGGCAAACCTGGAGCGCCTCGCGCGGCTTCGCCGGCTATGCGACGGAGCGGTGCGTGCGACAGTGCTTGAATATGATGTCAGACATCTGTCCAGAGCCTCGTATGACTTGTTACATCATAGCGTAGCGCCTGGAACGGTTCAGCTAGTTATCACTTCTCCACCCTACGCCGGTGCGCAGAAATACGTGCGAACCTGCAGTCTGAGCCTAGGCTGGCTCGAGATATGCACGGCAGATGGATTGAGGCGTTACGAGGGGGCAACTATCGGTAGGGAGCACTACCATAAAGCTGATTGTGTCCAGTGTCCGAACACAGGCATCGAATCTGCGGACGATCTGTTAGGGGAAGTGCACGCGGTCAACCCTCTTCGAGCACGTATCGCCGGCACGTACCTAGAGGAAATGCGGAAGGCGTTTGCCTCGATACATCTGCTGCTTAGGACGGGCGGATACCTCGTGTTGGTAGTTGGGAATAGCCACGTTTCCGGCAGAGAGTTCCGAACCGCGGAGTACTTGCAGTCAACAGCAGAAAAGGGCGGCTTCGACACCAAGTTGGTACTACTCGACGACATAAAGTCGAGGGGGCTTATGACAAAGCGGAACAAGACGGCTGGTGTCATAACACGAGAGTGGGTCCTTGTGTTTCAGAAGGGGGGCAAGGCGTAATGGATGATGTGGATGACCTCTATAGCAAGGTGAAGGTATTTAACGAAAGGATATGGGAGGGCAGAGCCGACCGTCCTGTCGTTGATCGGTGGCTTAGTAACTTCAGACGAGATACTAATGGCGGCGATGGCCCAAGCGAACGCCTGCACGCATTGTATCTGCTGTCGCAGTTTATGTATTTCGGAGCGCGCGAGATTCGCGAGCTACTGCGAGCGGTGTATCGGGATTTGTACCGCTATCCGATCATTGAGGCCATCCGCCGCAACAACAACGATACGCTGGATAGTACCTTCATTGATTGGAGGTTCAAAGAGGAATTGAGGGCTACTCGCTTCCTCGGAGTCGGAAACCCATCCGAGAGTGGAACACACCTCCTGTACTATTTCCGTCAGGAGAATGGATTATCCAGGGAGCAGTTCATCCATAGTCACGAGGTCTTTGAGCGCTATGGCAGCCCGAGTCAAGTTCGTCTACGTGATCCTGACATCCGTAGGTATGTGTTCCTAGATGATTTCTGTGGCGCTGGAACCCAAGCTATCAAGTATTCTGAAAGCGTTGTTCGTGACGTTAAGACAATCGATCAGAGGATTGAGGTAGACTACTACATGCTTTTCGCCACACGCCATGGTCGGGATAATGCCACGAAGAGCACGCTGTTCGACCGTGTCGAATGTGTGCTAGAGCTCGACGATACATTCAAATGCTTCGGTGACGCCTGCCGCTATTTCCTCGAAGGAAATGGCATCATAAACAAGGACTTCGCCTTGACTCTGTGTCGCCAGTACGGAGAACGCCTGTTCCAGGCACACCCGCTCGGATACGATGACTGCCAGCTGTTGATCGCCTTCCACCATAACACGCCCGACAACACATTGCCGATCTTCTGGTATGCAGACGATCCAACATGGGAGCCTATCTTCAGGAGATACCCAAAGGTGTACGGTTGGGGGGAGAAATGAGCTATAGCGCTGTGAACCCGTTCGACATCACCAAAGCTACTGATTTCACAGATCAACAGATTAAAGACTATTGGGTGGACATGCTCGCTGGTCGTTCTTTCCGCGATATGGCCAAACCCACATCCTTCATGCCCATGATCATGCTTGGAGGCAAGGGGAGCGGCAAGACCCACCTGATGCGGTATATCTCTTACCCTATACAGAAGATTCTGCGTGCCCGCGATGTGATAGGAGGCATTAGGGATGATGGATTCATCGGTATCTACCTTCGCTGCGGCGGTCTGAACGCTCATCGCTTCAGCGGCAAGGGCCAGGATGATGACACATGGGCGGTAGTCTATTCCTACT
>Ga0114930_10005607_pt1 | contig 10294 bp, 7 predicted proteins | sample AnhtaG_FD_87300 | JGI IMG/M metagenome (GOLD analysis project Ga0114930, IMG submission 87300) | Deep subsurface microbial communities from Anholt, Denmark to uncover new lineages of life (NeLLi) - Anholt_01485 metaG | ecosystem: Environmental > Aquatic > Marine > Oceanic > Sediment | place... | reverse complement strand
CCTTAGAGATAAAAAATCTTTTAGTGGAACAGATAACCAGTCCGGTTCTGTGGCATCAATCCATGGAATATCTTTACCATCAAGGGATAAGAGATTTTGTGGAGATGGGGCCGGGGAAAGTACTGCAAGGACTATTGAAGAGGTCTTTTAAAGAGGTCAACTTATACGGGATCGATAAACTCTCTGAACTTGAAAAGTTCATAGAAGATTACAAAGCGGTGAAGGTCTGAACATGGAATTAAAGGGTAAAGTGGCTTTAATTACTGGTGCGGCTCAGGGAATAGGCAATGTTATCTCTGAGAAATTAGCTTCCAGAGGAGTAAATCTGATTCTCTGGGATGTGAATATAGAACTGGCTGAAAAAGTGGCTCAAGGATTAGAGAAGGGAAAGAATATAAGTGCTTTAGCTCAAGATGTGGATGTCTCGGATTACTCTGGTGTGGAGGAGAGTTTAAAAAAAGTTCTGGAAGAATTTCCACGCATCGATATTTTAGTCAATAATGCCGGGATAAGCCGGGATGGACTTTTGATCCGAATGAGTGAGCAGGACTGGGATAGGGTCATAGCGGTGAATCTAAAGGGTGCATTTAATTTATGCAAAGCGGTCTCTAAGATTATGCTGAAACAGAAATCCGGCCGGATCGTAAATATTAGTTCGGTAGTAGGTTTAATGGGTAATATCGGGCAGGTTAATTATTCTGCTTCCAAGGCTGGACTTTTGGGTTTGACAAAATCTTTAGCCAAAGAGTTAGCCTCCCGGGATATCACGGTTAATGCAGTTGCCCCAGGTTATATCAAGACTGAGATGACAGAAAAGATTTCAGAAGAGGCTAAAGAGGCTTTTCTTTCATTAATCCCTTTAAGAAGAGAAGGACTGCCAGAAGATGTGGCTAATTTGGTTGCCTTTTTAGTCTCAGATGAAGCAAGTTATATAACCGGACAGGTTATTCAGGTAGATGGGGGACTGTTGATGTAAAAAAGTTTAAAAGTTTAAGAGAAAATAAATTTTAAAAAAAAGAGGAGGTGAGAAGATGGCATCAGTTGAGGAAAAGGTAAAAGAAATTATCGTGGAGCAATTGGGGGTAGATCCAGCTCAGGTTACTCCAGAGGCTTCTTTTGTGAACGACTTAGGAGCTGACTCCTTAGATACTGTAGAGTTAGTTATGGCTTTAGAGGAGGAGTTTAACCTGGAGATACCGGATGAAGAAGCAGAGAAGATCACCACAGTGGAACAGACAATCGAATATATTAAGAAAAACACTTCTAAGGAAGCATAGAAATCTTAGAGAGAAAACTCTTTTCAGGAATAAAAAGGACTAAAAAAATCAGGGTAATTGAATGAAAAGGAGAGTAGTTATCACCGGGTTAGGGATTATCTCTCCTGTGGGTAACAATGTGGAGGAGTTCTGGGAAGCTTTGAAAAGCGGAAGATCAGGAGTAGGTAAGATCTCCAGATTTGACCCTTCCAAGTACACTACCCGGATTGCGGCTGAGGTTAAGGGGTTTGATCCTTTAAATTATATAGATAAGAAGGAAGCCCGCCGGATGGATATAAGTGAGCAATATTCTTTATCCACCGCTTTTCAGGCCCTACAGGATGCAAAGTTAGATTCTAACTCTTATGATCCGGATAAGGCTGGCACAATTATCGGAAGCGGAATTGGAGGGGCGGATACCTGGGAGAAACAGCATACACTTCTTTTAAAAGATGGGCCTGGAAGGGTAAGCCCTTTCTTTGTTCCGATGATGATCGTGGATATGTCCGCAGGATTGGTCTCTATAAGGTTTAATCTCAAAGGTCCTAACTATGCCACAGTCTCTGCCTGTGCCTCCGGTGCTCATGCTATTGGCGATGCCTTCAAGATTATCCAGAGAGGGGATGCAGAAGTTATGGTCACCGGAGGGTGTGAAGCCGCTATTACTCCTCTTTCCTTAGCCGGTTTTTGTTCTGCCAGAGCTCTTTCCACCAGAAATGAAGAGCCGGAGAAAGCCTCAAGGCCTTTTGACAAATTAAGGGATGGATTTGTTATGGGTGAAGGCTCCGGGATTATTATCTTGGAGAGTTTAGAGCATGCCAAGAGAAGAGGGGCTAAAATCTATGCGGAGATGGTGGGGATAGGGATGAGTTCGGATGCTTATCATATCACTGCGCCAGCTCCGGGTGGTGAGGGGGCGGTTCGGGCAATGAGATTGGCTCTCCAGGATGCTGGGCTTAAGCCAGAAGATGTGGATTACATCAATACTCACGGGACTTCCACTGATTTAGGAGATATAAGCGAGACCCAGGCAATAAAAAAGGTATTCGGAGAAAGGGCTTATAAAATCCCTGCCAATGCCACCAAGTCGATGATTGGTCATGTCTTAGGGGCTGCAGGTGCAGTGGAGTTGATCGCGGTTATAAAATCGATGGAAGAAGGGGTTTTACATCCTACCATAAACCAGGAGGTGCCTGATCCTGAATGTGACTTAGATTATGTGCCCAATCAATCCCGAGAAGCGCAGATAAGAGTAGCATTGAGCAATTCCTTTGGCTTTGGAGGGCATAATATCACTCTGGTGGTAAAAAGATACGAAGATTAGGCACTCTTTTCGGTTCTGTAGATTTTATGAAAGTCCAATTTGGATTGAAGAGGTTTATTAAAAACTTATTTTCCCGATCAAGGCTTCAAGGAAGAGGGGGGCTGGAGGTAAAGTTAGGGTATGAGTTTAAAAATAAAGATTTTTTGATCGAAGCTCTGACTCATCGGTCCTCCTTAAAAGAAACTGGTAAAGAAAGGAATTCTTCGTATGAAAGGCTGGAGTTCTTAGGAGATGCGGTTTTAGGACTTTCGGTCAGTCGCTATCTTTTTGAGAATTTCTCGGATAAAGGTGAGGGGGAACTGACCAAGCTCAAAGCTACTTTAGTAAGTGAAGTAAATCTTTCTCGCAGAGCCAAGCTTATCTCCTTGGGAAAATATCTACTTTTAAGTGCGGAGGAGGAGAAATCCGGGGGCAGGTCCCGGCATTCTATCCTCTCTGATTCCTATGAAGCCCTTTTAGGTGCAATTTTCTTAGATGGCGGTCTTGAGGCGGCTGAAAAATTTATTCAAGCCCAGATCTTGAAAAACCTAAAGGAAACAGCTGAGGATAGGTCTCTCCGTAATTATAAAGGTGAGCTTTTAGAAATTCTACAAGCCGAAGGAGAGGGTCTTCCTAAATATGAGGTCTTAGAGGAAAAAGGACCTGATCATCAGAAGATGTTTACCATGGGGGTGTTTTCAAAAGGAAGGTGTTTGGGAACAGGTAGGGGAGCAAGTAAAAAAGAGGCTGAGCAGAATGCGGCCAAGATGGCCTTAGAGGAGCTGGAAAAGAATTTAAATTAAATATGGACTTCTGGTTTAGTAAAGAACAAAAGGAACTTAAAGCCTTTACCAGAGAGATAGCCTTAGAAAAGATTCTGCCTAAAAGGGAGTATTATGATGAAACTGAGGATTTCCCTTGGGAGATGGTAAAGAAATTATCTTCAGCCGGGCTTTTTGAGGTCTATATCCCTGAGGAATACGGTGGCAGAGGTGGTGGTGTGACTGAGCTTTGTATTGTTACCGAAGAGCTTTCCAGGGTCTGTGGGGGGATTGCTCTATCCTTTGCTGGCACAGCTTTAGGTTCCTATCCTATCTTGCTTTTTGGAAATGAGGAGCAGAAGAAAAAATATCTGCCTAGGATCGCTATGGAAGGTAAACTTTCGGCATTTGGTTTGACTGAGGCTAATGCCGGAAGCGATGCCTCAGCTATTCAAACTCAGGCTAAGCCGGTTCAGGGGGGGTATATTCTGAATGGCACCAAGCAGTGGATTACTAACGGAGGTGAGGCTGGAATTTATACTATAATCGCAGTTACTGATAGGTTCAAGGGGGCAAGGGGTGCAAGTGCTTTTATCTTAGAAAAAGGGACTGAAGGTTTTTCCTTTGGGAAAAAAGAGAAGAAGATGGGGATAAGAGCCTCAACTACAAGGGAGCTGGTTTTTAATGATTGCTTTGTGCCAAAGGAAAATCTTATAGGTAAAGAGGGGAGTGGCTTTGTTGTGGCGATGAAGACTTTTGATAAGACCAGACCCGGTGTGGCTTCTCAAGCTTTGGGGATTGCTCAGGGTGCCTTAGATGAAGCTTTAAATTATTCCAGGAAAAGAGAGCAATTTGGCAAAAGCATTTCCTCTTTTCAGGATATACAGTTTAAGTTGGCAGATATGGCCACCCAGATTGAGGCAGCCAGAGCATTGGTCTATTCGGTGGCACTCCTCATCGATTCCGGAGCGGAGAAGGTCTCCAAGGAGTCCTCTATGGCTAAAGTCTTTGCCTCGGATGTGGCGGTGAAAGTAACCAATTTGGCTATGCAGATTTTTGGAGGATACGGCTATCTTAGAAATTATCCGGTTGAGAAGATGATGCGGGATGCTAAGATTACCCAGATTTACGAAGGGACTAACGAGATCCAGAGGAGTATAATCGCCTTGAATCTGATCAGAGAGAGGGCCAGCCGAAAGTGAAAAACCATAAATCCAACAGATAGAGGCACGGCGTATCGTACCCTACTATATGTTTTTTATGAGAAAACAAAAGTGGAGACTTGTCTATACCGGGCAAAATGATCCTTATTTTAATATGGCAGTGGATGAGACACTTTTGAACTCGGTGCAAAAAGGCTACCCACCGGTCTTGCGTCTTTATGAATGGAATCCAGCTACCATCTCCATCGGCTACTTTCAAGCGGTAAAGAAAACTGTGGATTTGAATAAGTGTAATAGATCAGGGGTTAAACTTGTGCGGAGGATAACCGGTGGCAGAGCGGTTCTGCATAGTAAAGAGCTGACCTATAGCTTTTGCGGTTCCTCTAAGGCTTTTCCGGAGTTAGGTAAAAATGTGGCAGAAACCTATCAGAAGATTAGTGCGGCTCTTTTATTCTCTTTAAGGGTTTTAGGGATTGAGGCTCAGTGGCTTAAGCCTAAAAAAGAAGATAAGTTATCTGCAAAAACTTTTTTCAAACTGCCTTGTTTTTCCAGTTTTTCCAGATATGAGATCAGCTTTCAGGGCAAAAAACTTATCGGGAGTGCCCAAAGGAGATTTTGTGATTTTTTTCTTCAGCATGGTTCAATTTTACTGATGAATGGGGAATTAACATTAACTGATTTTCTGCCCTTGGATTCTTCATCTAAAAAAATTAGCATAGAGGAGAGCTCAACTAACATCGATGAGATAAAGGGGGGGAAGATTGAACATTTTGAAATCATCCAGTCATTAAAAGAGGGGTTCAGTAAATTTTTTCAAAAAGATTTTGCAGAAGATTTATTGTCCTCTGAGGAGCTAAAAGAGACTCAAAGATTAATGGAGGAAAAATATTCAAAAGATAGCTGGAACTTTAAATTTTGAATTTGGCGCAATTAAAAGCTAAAAAGGCGTAAGATTCTGCGTTTAGTTAAGTCTCTGTAAAGCAAAAAGTTAAATAGACCCAACAGGTATTATTAATATTTCTATATGTGTGTTTTGCGAATTAAAAATTAAACTAAAAAACGAGGATAGGGTCTCTTTATATTAAACCAATTTAAGTTATTGTCAAATCAGAACTTAGAAAATTAAGTCAGGTAGGTCTAAAATCGGAAATATGGGCATAGTTTTTGTTGATAATATTGTCTGGTATTTCCTCCTTCTTTCATATTAAAACCTCCTAGGACCCCTGCCCACTTTCGGAGGTGGGCAGGGGGAAAAATGAGAAAGAGGGTAAAAATTTGAAAAAAGATTTTATAGATAGGGATGTGAAAAATTGCATTAAAGAAGGAAAAAATTACTTGACAATTTTAAACTGTTGTTTATAATATTTAGTTTAGGTAATGAATTGAGTTAGAAAAAGGAAAATTTTAACCTAAAGGAGGAAAGAAATGAAAGTTTTTAGTTATCGTCAGGTTTTTTTACTTATTTTTTCTCTGGTCTTTTTACTTATATTTTCTACCTCAGCTTATGCTGGAATAACCGGGAAGATCGCCGGCAAGGTAACAGATGATGCAAGTGGTGAAGGACTTTTCGGAGCCACGATAATGATTGAAGGCACAACTATGGGGAATAAAGCCGGTCCGGATGGTTCTTATTTCATTATCAATGTTCCCCCGGGAATCCATACCGTAGTCGCATCCATGATCGGTTACACCTCGATCAAGGTGGAAAAAGTCAAGGTTATCGTTGACCAGACGACTGAAGTCACTTACAGTCTGAAAACCGAGGCTGTAACTCTGAAGAAGAGCATAACTGTTACCGCTGAACGACCCATTATCGATAAAAGTGTAACGGCTAATTTAAGGACCATCTCTAGGGAGGAAGTTAAACACATGCCGGTCAAGGCAGTCTCTGACGTTTTGAAAACTCAGGTGGGGTTTGTTGTTCGGAATCAGGAGCTACATGTCAGAGGAGGAAGAGCGGGTGAAGTTAACTATATAGTGGATGGGGTTGAGACTAAAAGTCTTTTAGGAGGTTTGGGTCTAGTCACTCCCGGAATGAATATTGCTACTGAAGATATAGAGGAGATGAGCATTCTGAAAGGGGGGTTTGATGCTGAATATGGGAATATTCAATCCGCGGCAGTAAACATAATTACCAAAGAGGGGAGTAGAAAGAAAACTGATGTGAGGATAGATTTCTTAACCGATGATTTCGGCTCAAAAGACCTTAACAAATACTCATTTGGCACTGATAGATTGGAGTTTAGTATCGGAGGTCCGGAGAAACTTTTTTCCGAGTATCTTTTGCCCATTGTTCTTCCACGCGATATTTTGCCCTCTCTGGGGATTGATCTATCTGGTGGAAATCTGACCTACCGGCTAAGTGGGAGTGTTTACAAAAGCAATACCTTTATGGATGTTAATAAATTTGCAACTCCTTTAACCCAGAAAACATTCAGGATAGATAAATTCTTAGGATTTGATATTCCAGAGAGAATGACTAACTTATATACGGCTCAGCTTAAGCTCACTTACAGGATGAGCCCTACCCAGAAGCTTATCTTCTCTTATAACGGTAACTGGGAAAGATACACTCTTTATTTTGACCCGTCTTCTGCGACCAGAGGTGATCTTAGTGTTTGGCAATATAAATACACCCCTTCAACCCTTCCCCAATTCGAGACCAGTACCAGCACCTTTAGCTTGCTTTATACCCACAATGTTAGCCGGAGCTCTTTCTATGAAGTAATCTTAAGCAATTTAAGTTCCGACTTTTTGATGGCTCCTGGTGATCCGGATAACCCAGGAGGGCATGTGGAGCCACCCTGGTTTTTGCAATATGACCAAATAGAATCTTTTACTGATCTAAATAAGAACGGCAAATGGGATCCAGCAGAGGAGTTTATCGATGTGAATGGGAATGGGTACAAGGCTGAGCCCTGGGATGACAGGAATGGAAATGGCATACGTGATGAAGGGGAGCTATTTACTGATTTGAATGGAAATGGGGTTTGGGATAATGATGGTGAGCCCTTTGAAGATAGGAATGGAAATGGTAGATGGGACCAAGAAGAACCCTTCATAGATGCTCCGGACAGTGATGATCCGGATGATAAGGGGAATGGAGTGTATGATCCGGAGAAGGCAGATGTGATTTTAGTAGATGACGCTGAACCTTACACGGATGGGGATATACTTTTAGGAGAGCCTTTTACAGATATCAATCACAATTACATTTATGATGAGGGAGTGGATATCTTTAATCCTTTAACTGATGACTTAAACGGGAACAGTATTTATGATGGTCCAGATTCTGACCCCTGTCCAGGTTTACAGCATTGTGATACTCAGGTACCTTATGTAGACCTTAATCATAACGGGGTTTATGATAAGCATAATGGCCGCTGGGATCCAGGAGAGGATTACACAGACATTAATGGAAACGGTAAATATGATGGAAAAGATTTCTTTTACGATAGGGGATATGAGAGAAGATGTTATTATCAGCACCGAACTGAGAATCGCTGGACCCTGGATTTCAAATTCACCAGCCAGGTGACTAAGGAGCATCAGATAAAGACCGGATTCAAAATTCAGAGACAGAAATTAACCATGGCAGATGTTCGCTATCCTTATTACCCTTATAATGGTATACCAGATGGAGGACCCTGGCCTGACATAGGGACTTTTAGAGAGTTCTATACGCGCAAACCAATCATGGGAGCTATCTTTCTTATGGATAATATCGAGTACGGTGAGATGATAGCCAAATTAGGAGCCCGCTTGGACTTCTTTATCCAGCCAGATGACGTGGTGTATATGACTGAAGCAGAGGTGGCGGAGTTGAGTCTGGATCCAAACCGACCCATAGTGATTGACAGATATAGGAACAGAGTCTCTCCCAGAATAGGGGTTTCTTATCCTATCTTGGAAAAAGCCAAAGTTTACTTCAACTATGGACATTTCTATGAATTACCGGAACTGCGCTTTATGTATTCTCGTCCTACACAAGCTTCTAACGCGTTTCGGATCTATGGAAATCCGAATTTAGATTTCACCAAGAGCATAGCTTATGAATTTGGTATCCAATACGCTATCTCGAATACTTATAAATTGGACGTATCTGGCTTCTATAAAGATTACTTTGGTCTAATTAATACCATAGAGAGTCGGAGAGGTCCAGTCACCTGGGAGTTCCATGATAATGTAGACTACGGGAGAGCCCGGGGGATAGAAGCTGAGTTAGAGAAGATGGCTGGTGGTTATGTGGTGGGGCGTCTTAATTATCAATATGCCTTTGCTTTCGGAAAAAGCTCAGAAGATATGTCCAACTATTATGCCCGCTATGGAGAAGAGGAGATTGCCATTAAGGAATACCCCTTAGACTGGGATATCAGACATCAGCTTACTCTAAACCTGGATCTGAGAATTCCCAAAGATGACCATCCCAAGATATTTGGACTTAAAATGCCGGACAACTGGGGAGTTAATGTTATCTGGCAGTATGGCACCGGCTTTCCCTTTACCCCAGCTACATCTTATCCCGGCCTGGAAAAAACTTTACGCCGGAATGAGAGTCCTCTGCCCAATTCAAAAAGGATGCCAGCTACCAGCAATGTGGATTTAAGGTTTAATAAGGATTTCGATTTCTGGAAGTTCAGCTACTCCTTCACCATCTGGGTTAATAACCTTTTTGACCGGAGAAATGTTTACAAAGTTTTTGACAATACCGGCAGAGCGGACACCGGGGTAAACTACTACAATGATTACTTAGGAGATTATGTCACCTTACCCGGTTACGAGATCGATAAGAATCCCTATAATCTTGGTCCAGGAAGAAATATGAGGTTAGGGCTCTCCGTCTCTTTCTAGGATCAATTTTTTCTTATGGACGGAAGAGTTAATGGTTATTTTTAATTTTGTGGAAACGGAGGATTTTTATGCATGAAAAGAATAGTTCCGTTTTTATCATCTCCGGATTTATTATCTTCTTTATCCTTTTCTTTTCTTTATCTTTTACTTTAGCTCGAACCAAAGCCCCAGGAGCAACTATAGAACCTTCTTTTTCTCTACAGAAGGCTTTAGCTGAACCCTGTGTTCAGCAGAGGACTCACCGGGTAGCAAAATACTGTTTCACCTTAACTAACTGGGGTTTCATCGGAAGTGAAGCCGGGGGGCTGCCTGAATCTGAAGGGGGTTGTTTTAATCCCGATTTTCCGAATGAGTATCCTAATGCGCCATCTTTTCATTTCCCCTGTGGGACAGAGTTAGATTATCTTTTTCAGGGAGCATTATGGATAGGTGCGGTAGTGGAGGGGGAGACCTTGGTGAGCGTAGGGGCAGATGGCTGGCTATGGGTTAATGAGATGTATCCGGAGGAAGCTCCGGATGGCTGTATAAAAGAGAAAACCATCCGACCTACTACTCCCAACTGTAATCCTCCGGACACAGTTGGAGCAGTTTCAGAGCAGGATATAATTGCTATTTATTCAGATATAGATAGTATAAGGCCTAGTCCGGATGATTATGATAGGAGGCCTCATCGACCCATGGGTATCCAGATTGAGCAGCGGAGTTATAGCTGGAGTTATGATTATACTGAGGATTTTGCCTTAATCGATTTCACCATAAAGAATATCGGGCAAAAGGATATCAAGAACATCTGGATGGGTTTTTATATTGATGCAGATGTCTACCATGTAACTAATAGTGGAGGTTTCAGGGATGACCTATCTGGTTATCGGGCGACCTATCCTTCGCCTTTATGGCCAGATACAATCGAGTATAAGGATACTATTCAAATAGCCTGGATAGCGGATGATGATGGAGATT
>Ga0114930_10005605_pt1 | contig 10296 bp, 7 predicted proteins | sample AnhtaG_FD_87300 | JGI IMG/M metagenome (GOLD analysis project Ga0114930, IMG submission 87300) | Deep subsurface microbial communities from Anholt, Denmark to uncover new lineages of life (NeLLi) - Anholt_01485 metaG | ecosystem: Environmental > Aquatic > Marine > Oceanic > Sediment | place... | reverse complement strand
CATCGGCATCTTCCACGAGAAGTTCATCGACGTGCGCAAGTCCATCGACCCGAACCTGGATATCGACCACGTGATGTTCTCGAGCAAGCACATCCACGAGGTGCCCGACACCATGGGCATCTGGAGCGGGCCGATCCCGACGCCGTGGAGCTTCAACTACGAGTACATGGACTTGGTGAAATTCGCCTGCAAACGCGCCGTCGAGATGGCCGTCGAGGACCTCCAGCCCGCCGAGATGATCTGCGCCCAAATCGATCTCGACCCTATCGAGAACTTCGTCGACGACTCGCGCAAGCCCATCGTGTATGACCGGAAGCTGTGCTGCGCCCGATTCGTCGAGCCGGGCACGGACGACACCATCGCCACCCTGGTCTCGTGGGGGAATCACCCCGAGACGCTCGGGGGCAGCAACCCCTATATCACGGCCGACTTCTGCCACTATTGGCGCCAGGGCGTCGAGGAGGGCGTGCCCGCACCGAACGGGGTCGAGGGGCTCGGCGGTATGTGCCTGTATTTCCAGGGTATGGTGGGCGGCCTGATGACCCAGCTCCACACAACGGTCCCGCATCGCAACGGGGTGGACAAGTTCCGCGACGCCTCCTTCGAGAAGGCCCAAGCCCTCGGCGAAAACCTCGCCATCGAGACCGTCAAGGCGTTGCGCGGCGACGCCACGTGGAAGAACGAGAACCCGCGGCTGGCTATTGCGGCCAAGACCGTCTATGCCCCCATGGCGGGCCTTTTTAAGTACGCCATCACGCTGGGTCTGATCCACCCCGGCGTCTGGTGGGGATTCAAGGCGCGGTCGGAAGTCAACGCCTTCCGCATCGGCGACGTCGAGATCTTGACCGTCCCGGGCGAGCTGTACCCCGAGATCGCCGACGGCGGCATCGAGGCGCCACGGGGACAGGACTTCCCCATCGGCCCCGTCGAAGTGCCCCCCCTGCGCAAAGAAGTCATGCGCGGCCGCATGAAGATGGTCATCGGCCTCGCCAACGACGAGATCGGCTACATCGTCCCCAAGAGCCAGTGGGACAAGGAACCGCCACGTGCCTACAAGGAAAAAGGCCAATACGGCGAGGAGAACTCCGGCGGCCCGGAGATGGCGCCGACGCTCCACCGCGAGTCCGTCCTGCTACTGGCCCGGTTGCACCAGGCATTCGAGGCCGCGTCAAGAGCAGACGCCGCCGCTCGGTGATGGACCGGCTTGGAGGAATAGCCCGGATGAGTCGCACCCGACGAGTTGGAGTAGAGCTTCTTGTGTTTCCCTCGACGCGCGCTGTCCTTTGACAAGCCGCGATTCCTTTGGCCACAATAGCGTCCAACCAGCGATTCCGGGCCGTTCACGAACCCCTCGAGCCGCCGCAGATGCGCCCGCCGGGCTGATACGACCGCATTCGGCCGATCCGCAGAAGGAGAACGTTCATGGCAGTATCGATCAAGCACCGCAATGAACCGAAGGGCAACGCTATCCGGCGCCGCCTTGACAAGGTGGTGGGACTCGGCCAGCGAACCTATACCCCGAGCCAACTGGTCATCGCCAAGGCCAAAGGCGCCTGCCTGTGGACGGTCGACGGGCGCAAGCTGATCGACTTCACCTCCGGGGTGCTGGTCGTCAACTTGGGGCACGCCCACCCCGGCTTCGAGAGGCTTTACAAGAAATACGCGGCCGGCGTGCCGCGCAACGCGTACAACATGGTGGCCGCGATCGAGGTCGAGGCGGCCGAGCGCATCATCAAGAGCATGAGCTACCCGCGGGCGCAGAAATTGCTCTGGGCCGCCAGCGGCTCGGAGGGTATCCAGAAGGCCATGTGGTGCGCCTGCCACCGCCACCCCGGCCGCCCCATCATGGTGGCCACACGCGGCGGGTTCCACGGCAAGAAGGGGCTCGCGGGCGACGTCACCGGCGAGACCAGCGCCAACCGCAACGTCAAGTTCATCTCGTTCCCGCTGCACGAGCCGAAACCCAGGGCCTTCTACCAGGCCGAGCTCGACGCGCTCGCAGACAAGTACCCCGGCAAGATCGCCCTGCTCGTCACCGAGCCCTATCTCGGCGCCAAGGGCTCGTTCCACCCGCCCAAGTGGTACCACAAGATGCTGCAGGCCTGGTGCCGTAAGCACGACGTCGCCTTCATCTTCGACGAGGTCCAGTCCTGCCACGGCCGCACCGGCAACATGTACGCCTTCCAGAGCTACGGCGTGCAGCCCGACCTGGTCGTCCTTGGCAAGGGCCTCGGGAACGGCGAACCCGCCGCCGCCACGATCGGCCGGGCAGACCTCATCGACGCCCTCGAGTACGGCGAGGCCTCGGACACGTACAGCGGCAACCCCCGCGCCTGCGCCGCCATGTGCGCCACGTTCGACGTCTTCAAACAGGAGCGCGTCGTCGAGAACTGCCGCAAGATGGCCAAGGTCATGGTCAAGGGCCTCGACGCCCTCAAGAAACGTTTCCCCTTCGTCACCGACGTGCGCGGCGAGGGCCTTGTCTACGGCCTCGAGATCCGTGACGACGACACTGCCAACCGCTGCGTTCTCGAAGCCTACTACGGCGCCGGCAAGCTTGGCGTCCACTTCCTCGGCCCCCTGGCCGGCAAGGTCCTCCGCGTCAGCCCACCCCTCACCGTCACCCGCGAAGAGATCGAGACCGCCTTCGACGTGATCGAGAAAGCCTGGCAGCGGATCCCGACCTAATCGTCTCCGGCGACGGCTCGGGCGTACGGCCAAGAACGCCTGGGCGTGGGCCCCGGCGACGTGGCGGCAGCCGACCCGAAGCAAAGGGAGGGAGATGCGAACGGTCCTCGTCTTTGCCCGGAAGCTCGTCACGCGGCCCAGCGGGCGCATCACGCACTGGGAGTTGGCGAACGAACGCGACTGCTTCGCCATGATTCACGAAGGCGAGGTGGACCGCAACGGCCGGGAATGGCAGTGGGGCGCAAGAAGCCGGCCCGGTCGTCGTGAAGGCCTTCGCGTTCTAAACTCGAGCCGGCCTCGTGTTATAGTCTCTGCGCTTGCCCCTCGAGGGGGATGTTGATTTCACGGGATCCCGATTGATCTGGGTGAAGGACGGGTCGAATGTGGTGGCATTCGTGGTTCACGCTGGGCCTGATCGCAGTCGTTTTCTTCGGGCTCATCCGTAACTACGCGCCTGACGCGCTGCTCGTGGGCGCGGTGGTCCTGTGCGGCCTGGCGGGCATCATCGAGCCCCGCGAGGTGTTCGCGGGGTTCTCGAACACGGGTGTGCTCACCGTGGCCGCGCTCTACATCGTGGCCGCGGGCCTGCGCGAGACCGGCGCGCTCGATATGCTGGGCAACCGCTTGCTGGGCGCCGCCAAGGGCGAGCGCGGGGTGATGGGCCGCATGGCGGTCACCGTGACGGGCCTCTCTTCCTTCTTGAACAACACGCCCATCGTGGCCATGTTCATGCCCATCCTGAACGCGTGGTGCAAGAAGCGGCAGGTGTCGCCCTCGCGCCTGCTCATGCCGCTGTCGTTCCTGTCCATTCTGGGCGGCATGTGTACGCTCATCGGAACCAGCACCAACCTGGTGGTCAACGGGCTGATGGTCGAGCGGTTCAAGCAGGACCCCGAGTTGTCTGCAAACCTCCACTCGATGTCGCTCTTCGAGCTGAGCTGGGTCGGGGTCCCGTGCGCCGTCGTCGGCGCGGGCTACCTGGTTTTTCTGAGCCATCGGCTGCTGCCCGACCGCCGCGGATTCATGGAGCAGCTCGGCGACACGGTGCGCGAGTACCTGGTCAACATGCAGGTCCAGGCGGGCTGCCGCCTGATCGGGCAGTCGGTCCAGGCGGCCGGCTTGCGCCAGTTGCCGGGCCTCTTCCTCACCGAGGTCGTCCGCGGCGGCGAGATCATCTCCCCGGTGTCGCCCGATCAGACGCTGCAGGCCGGCGATGTGGTCACCTTCACCGGAAGCGTCGAGACCATTGTCGATCTCGAGAAGATACCGGGCTTCGTGCCGGTTGCGGACGAGGGCTACGAGTCGGGCCTGGCCAAGCGGCGCCACGCCATGCTGTGCGAGGCCGTGGTGTCAAACGCGTCGCCCCTGATCGGCAAGACCATCCGCGACAACGATTTTCGCGCTTTGTACAACGCGGCCGTGGTGGCGGTGCATCGCGGCGGCGAGCGCCTCAAGGGCCGGGTGGGCGACATCGTGGTGCGCAACGGCGACACGCTGCTGTTGCAGGCGGGCCCGCACTTCGCGCGCGCCCACCGCAACAACACCGACTTCGTCCTCGTCAGCAGCGTCGCGGAATCCCGGGCGGTCCGACACGACAAGGCCGTGCTCTCGCTCGTGCTGCTGGCGTGCTTGGTCGCCCTCATGGCGACGCGGGCGGTGCCGATCGTCCTGGCCGCCTTTTTCGTGGCCGGGCTGATGGTGGCCACGCGGTGTATCTCGGTGACGGACGCGCGCCAGAGCGTAGATTTTCAGACGATCATCACCATCTGCGCGGCATTCGGCCTCGGCAAAGCCCTGGTCAACTCCGGTTGCGTGGCCTCGATCTCGGCGCTCACGGTGGACGTGCTGGGGCAATTCGGGCCCGTCATGGTGCTGGCGGCCGTGTTCGTGCTCACCTCGATATTCACGATGGTCGTGACCAACAACGCGGCAGCGGCCCTCATGTTTCCGTTCGCCATCGCCATCGCCACACAGCTCAACGTCAACCCCCGCCCCTTTGCCGTCGCCGTCGCCCTGGGCGCCTCGACGTGTTTCATGTCGCCTATCGGCTACCAGACCAACCTGATGGTCTATGCCCCCGGCGGCTACCGCTTCTCCGATTTCGCCCGCGTCGGGCTCCCCCTCAACCTCATCATCCTGGTCCTCGCGACGGTGCTTATCCCGCTGGTCTGGCCGTTGTAGCCGCGGTCGTTTCGTGCGATACGCGGGCTATTCAAGAAGAAACGCCGCGGCCCCCATCGTCGGGATCGGGGCAATGAACGCCCCGCCGGTCAAGGCGAACTCGACGCCGTCATGCACGCGAAGGGCCTTGGCCGGCGTTATCCCGGACACCGTGAACGTCGCATCCACGGCCCCGCCGGGGTTGGCCGTGAGCACGAGGCAACGGCCGCCACGCGCATGCGCGGACACGTGCAGCCGGTCCGGTTCGACCCGCACCGCCGCGCCGCCCGGCGCCGTCTCGAGCAGATAGGGGGCCAGTTGCTGCAGCTCGCGATACATCGTCTCGTAGGCGGTCCAGTTGCCGCTGTCCCGCGCGTGGTTGTAGCACCACCAGGCGATGCCCCTCGAGCCGTGGGTCAGCGCGAGGTACATCATGCAGCGCAACTCGTCCGGCGTCGGCCATCTCCCGTCGTCCATACCGTAGAGCGCCAGGTTGTGGGTCTGGAGGCACAGCCAGGTGGGCCGGCCAGGGCCCGCGGCCCGGCGCGAGATATCGGCCCACTCGGCCACGAGCGTCACCGGTTGGCGGGGGATGGGGTAGGGATCGGCCATGTGCACGTCGCACGTCGGGGCGTAGGCGGCAAACACGGTGGGTGTGTTGTTGAGGACCGAGATCGGGTGGTGCCGGTCGATCGCACGGATGATGGCCCGGGCTTCGAGCAAGAGGTCGGGCACGTCGCCCGAGCCCTCGGGCTCATCGCCCAGGTACCACGACAGCAGCGCCGGGTGGTTCTTGTTGCGCGAAACCGTGGCGCGCAGGCCGTCCCAATCGTTGTTCCCGCGCAGCAGGTTGCACAGGTGCGGCATGGCCATCAGGCCGTGTTGCTGCGCCCCATCGAGCAGGGCCGCGCAGCCGGCCGGGTCCTCACCGCCACCGACCACGGTGTTGGCCGCGCGCGCTACGATCTCATTGCCGCCAGCCAGGAAGAAGATCACAGGGAAGAACGCCCCACCGTTGACGTAGCAGACCCCGCCATCGCGGATCTCGACGCGGGATGGCGCTACGTCCGGCGACAGGCGGTGGACGTCGCGGCGCTCGACGGCGACCGTCTCGCCGCCCTTGCCGAACAGGGTGAAGACCAGCTCGTAGTCACCCAGGGGCAGCCCGGCCAGGTCGAAAGCCACCTCCGCGTCCGTGCCGTCCAGCTTTTTCTCGGCCAGAACCGCGCCGCCGCTGGTGAGCGTGACGACTACGGCGCCCGGGTCTTCCGTGTTGGTCTCGATGCGCGCTTGGATGGCGGGCTCGTCTGTGTAGTACGGCTGCTTCAACGTCGCCACGAGCGGCTCGGGCGACGGCTCGGGCCACGCATAGGCCGCGGCCAAGCGGTGGACGACCGCCCCCGCCGCGTCGCATAAGCTGAAGGTCATCCGACCGCGACCGTATTCGGGCAGGCGACCCTGGAAGCCGAAGCGGCCATCGGCGATCACGGTTTGCCGGCGCAAGGCGTTGCCGGCCTCCGGAAACACGTCCAACAGCACCGCACCGCCCTCGAACAGCGGCGCCACGTTGCCCAACGTGGGCAACGGATGGTCGCCCCAGGTCTCGGACCACGTCAGGCCCAGGGCCGGCGGGGCGGCCTCGGCGAAGCGAAGCAGACCGAAGCGGTCCGGCCTATGGAAGCCGCCCTCGAGGGGCGACCAACTGCTCAGTTCGCCATCCGACGTACCCGTGCGGCACAGGTTGAGGCGCCAGGTATCGCCGGCCTGCGGCGGGGCGGCATCGAGGCTCGCAAACGGAATCCGCATCTCGACGCGGTAGCCGCCCTCGACGACCTTCGCCGCCCCCTCCCACGACGGGTCCCAGCCAAGGTCAACCTTGGCGATCTCGTCGAACTTCGTGCCCAGGGTGTTGAGAGCAAAGTGGTAGTAGTGTTCGGCCTCGGCCGGCTGGACGAAGAGCTCGACCGCGGTGTCCCGGAACACCTCGCCGTCGCGTTGCGTGGTGATCGACACGATGGCTTCGGGGCGCTCCTCGGCGCACACGAAGGCCGCGTACAGCGCCCCCGCGTCCCACGCCACCCGGGCCACGGTCTTCTGTCCTGCGGGCCGGCGGCCGCCGATGGGCCAGAACGGCGTGAGCGCCTGGGCCGTGCGCCACACGTCGTCCTTGAGATCCGCGTCGATCACGGGGGCTCGCGCGGCGCGTCCGGCGGTCACCAGCGGCACCGCCTGGTCCGGCTGCCGGTACGTGAGCTTCATGTCGAACAGGCACCCGCCGAACCCCGCATGCTCGGGCAGACTGTGCTCGAGCTTCAAGTACAACGTCTCAGGCCCGAGATACGGCGTGAGGTCCACGGTCCGCCGGGCCAGGTTGCCCAGGCCGGACGCGGGCCGGTCTTCGCGGAGCACGACGCGCCAATCCTGCCGGTCGCCGGAGACCGCAAAGGCGAAGCGGTTCGCGCACTTCAACTCGAGCTGCGCCGTTTGCGCGCCCGCCAGGGGAAATGCATACACCACGCGCCACCCCTGCTCCGTCCATCGGAACGGCCCCAGGTGGGGAATGGTGTAGTTGATGCGGTCGGGCGCCGCCTCGACCAGGTAGGCGCGTTCGAGCGCACCGCCGTCGCACGCGAAGGCGATGGTCCGTTCGACGGCATCGTCCGCCACGGCCGCCACGACCGCCACGACACCGAGGACAAGCCAGGCGGCTTCGCGCGGATAGAACACGGTTCGGACTCCTTCGAAGGCTTCGATGATTCGGCAGGGCCGGGACGGCCCTGGGCCGTCAGGACAGCCGTTTGGCCTGCTGGATGCTCAATTCCTGCACGCTGCGCCCGCGCAGGACCAGGCTCGCATAGAAACGCATGAGGCCGAAGACGTAGCGGGCGTCCTCGACCGAGTTGATCTTCTTGAGCAGCGTGAACGGATTGAGAAAGCGCGTGAACAGCCGCCTCATGGCCATCTTCCTGATGTTGGCGTGGACCTGCGTGATCTCCTCCTTGGTGAAGTGCTCGGTGGCATGGGGCCCGCGCGAGTACTCGTCCAACGCATCGAGGCCCACGTCGTAGCCGAGGCGCTCGTACGTCTTGCGCATCGGCGTGCCGGGCAGCGGCAGCGGGGCGCCGAAGCTCATGAAGTCGATGTTCGAGTTCTTGTACCAGTTGACGGTCTCCTCGACGTCCTCGCGGGTCTCGACCGGTGTGCCGATGATGAAGGTGGCGTTGACCCACATGCCCATGTCGTGGGCCGCGTTGATGATCTCGCTGGCCTGTTCGAGGTCCCAGTTCTTGCCCAGCCAGCGCCGGTTCTTGCGCGAGGCCGACTCGATCCCGAAGGTCAGGCGATAGCACCCGCTCGCCCGCATCAGCTTGAGCAGCTCGAGGTCGATGGTCCAGTGCCCGATCCCGCCCGGGGCCTTCCAGCGGAAGTCGAGCTTGCGGTCGCGGATCAGGTGGCAAATGGCCGCGAGCCGTTCCGGGTCGGCCGCGAGGTTGTCGTCCTCGAAGTCGATCTCGCGCACACCGTACTCGTGGTAGAGCAGCTCGATCTCCTCGAGCACCTTCTCGGGGCTGCGCCCGCGCCACTTGCGCCGGCCCCAGATGTTGTGCGCCGCGCAGAATACGCACGAGCCCATGCACCCGCGCGACGTCAGCATGATGGCCTTCGGGCGCCGCATGTTGAGGGCCGGGCTGTTGAAATAGAAGTACTTCTCCATCGGGAACGCGCCCCACGCCGGCAGCGGCAGCGTGTCCAGGTCCTCGATCAGGGAGCGCGGCGCATTCAGGTAGACCTCGCCGTTGCGGCGGCCGGCCGTGCCCGCCACCTCCGTCACGTCCTCCCCCGCCGCCATCCGCTGCACCAGCTCGATCAGCGTCTGCTCCCCCTCGCCCCGCACCACGATGTCCGCCTCCCCCTTGCCCAGCACGTCCTCGTAGCACACGGTCGCGTGGTTGCCCCCCATGACCACCGGCGCGTCACTCGCCTCGCGGATCGCCGCCGCGGCCCACGCAATGTCATTGCAGTACCACGAGTAGGTGTGACTCACCCCGATCAAGTCCGGCTGGAAATCCCGGATCGTGTCCTGGAGGTGCCTCCGGGCGGCGTCGCCGTCCTGGTCCTCGTACAGCCGGTCCAGCAGCCCGTCGAAGACCTTCACCTCCACGTCGGGCAACGGAAGCAGCACGGCCGCCAGGCTCGCGTGGCTCGTCGACGGAAACACCTTGCTGCTCCGCGCGTTCAATAACGGCGGCTGTATCAACAGAACGCGCACGTCTCACCTCCGAAACCAGAGTATCCCAGAACGAACCATGCCATTCCAGACGGCCCTGTATCGTTCGTCCATCGTCATCGTCGTCACTCGTGCTCGTGCTCGTACTCGTCATCGTCTTCGTACTCGTCATCGTCTTCGTACTCGTCATCGTCTTCGTACTCGTCACTCGTGCTCGGAGTCTCCATGTCCCCCCATTGTCGTCTTCGTCCTGTTCCTTGCACGCAGGAGGCGGGGAATCGATTACGATTACGATTACGACGACGATGACGAACAGGATGTCCGACCTGGCGAATGCACGCGCCTCGCGCCGCGTCTACGCGTAGGCCCCCGTCTCGATCTCGCGCACTGCCAAGCCGTCGCCGTCCACGGAGACCAACAGGAAACCCAGCGGCCCCCGGTTGAAGTTCCAGCAGCACGAGCGCACGTTGAAGCACTGGGTCGCGCCGATCCGGTACTCCTCCGTGGCCTGGTGCAGATGCCCGAAGAACATGGCCTCCGGCCCGGTCTTCTGCACCAGCGCGTTGAACCACCACGAATCGTTCCGGCTGAGGTACATGTTGCGGTCGGCCCCGGTCCGCTCGGGCGGGATGTGGGCGAACACGATCCCGTTGCCGTACGACTCGATTCCGGCCTTCGGGGCTTCCGCGCAATGCGGGTCCGCCACCACGGCCAACGTGAACGGTTCCACCGAGGCCGCCTGTTGCGCCTGCGCGCGACCGGCCTGCGCAGGCGTGCCGGTGACGCGCCGTTCCCCCGCGCTCACCGGGCTTGCGCCCTGAAAGGGCGGGACAGGCCAACCCGGGACAACGGCCCCCTCGGGCGGTGACACGGACCGCCCGAGGTACTCCACAGAAAGCCTCCGCGCGCGGGGATGGCGTATGGCTCGGGCCTAGGGCCTAGAGGAGTTCCACGCGCCGGATGCCGAAGATGAGCCTGACCAGGAATAAAACGATCTGGCGGAGCACCTCGACAATCCCTGCGAGGAACGGCTCGGCCGCCGTTGCCGGAAGCGTTCTGAATACGGGACGATTGGCCGACATGGTTGCTGCCCTCCCTGTTTGTTGTCACACCGTGTGATGAGTATACACCATCTTGCGCGGGAACCGCGCACGAAATGCGCGCCTCTCTCTCAGCGCGTCTTGGGGCCACGCTTCCCGTCGCCCTATTGCTCAGTGCCT
>Ga0114930_10005603_pt1 | contig 10298 bp, 10 predicted proteins | sample AnhtaG_FD_87300 | JGI IMG/M metagenome (GOLD analysis project Ga0114930, IMG submission 87300) | Deep subsurface microbial communities from Anholt, Denmark to uncover new lineages of life (NeLLi) - Anholt_01485 metaG | ecosystem: Environmental > Aquatic > Marine > Oceanic > Sediment | place... | reverse complement strand
ATCTGCACGGTCGGCCAGGCGCCCAGCCATGCGCCGATCATCATCAGCAGCTTGACGTCGCCGGCGGCCATGCCGCGCAGCAGATAAAACGGCAGCAGCAGGGCAAAGCCGGTGAGCGCACCGGCGAGCCATGTGGCGCTGCCGGCGAGCGGCCCATGCAGCCAGCCCTGCACCAGCAGCGCGGCGATCAGTCCCGTGGCGATGATCGGGTTGGGGATGCGCCGGCTCACGATGTCCGTGCTCGCGGTGACGATCGCGAGCAGCACCACGCAGGCGGGTATCGGGTGAGGCGGAAGCGGAAAGCCTGGCATCATGAACCTCGTTAGGTAGGTCAGACCGACGCGGCAACGTCGCTGAACAGCAGATTCAGATTGGTACCGGCCGTGCGTACGGCGCCGATGATCACGATCGCAATCAGGAAGGCGAGCAACGCGTATTCAATGGATGTGACACCGCTCTCATCGTCGAGAAGAAGCTGAAGCCTCGCGATGGTTCGGAAAAAGCGGGTCGGCGCGACCGGCTGCGACGCTGCGAGTCGGGAAACGGAACGAGCTGTATTCACGGTTGACTCCTTGGTGCCGGGCCGGCGCGGACCCCAACTGCAAGATCGGACGGGACGGACGACGGGTGCCGCGTGGTCGTCCGCCGCCGGGACGTTCAGACCGAAGCGGCGACGTCGCTGAACACCGAGTTCAGGTTGGTGCCGAGTGTCTTCACCGAACCGATGATGACGATGGCAATCAGCGCTGCGATCAGGCCGTACTCGATGGCGGTGACGCCGTCTTCGTCGCGGAGGAAACGCTTGGCTTGCGTGAGGATGGTTTGCATGACGATCTCCAATAGGACTACTACGGATATAACCCTGCGCCGGAATTGGCCTCGGGAAGGGACTACGGTTACAGCAAAGCGGTACTGCGGGGAAAAGCGAATCGGGTTAGCTTCTGTGCTGAGGCAGATCGGTATCCGCGTCGTCATCTGCGCTCGTATGGGCAGGAGCAGACAGGGAAAGCTGCTGGCAGGCAGCAACGTTCGCGGCAGTCATGGCGGCAGTTGCAAGCGCGTCGCGGTAGCCGGGCCATGCCGGCAGTGAAACGAAGGCGGCACGGTGGGTCGGCTCGCCGGGAAGCTTCGGTGCGGCAGCGAGCGGCTTCCAGTTCAGCGCTTCGTGCCTGGGGCGTGCGATGGTACGCCCGGATGTAGGGTTCTTCATGTTCAATCCCCGTGTTCAGCTGCTTATCTATGGCATGGAGTCTGGTCAGAACTCCTGTCTGCGGTGTCCGGTTCTGTTTCTGGACGCTACGTCCTCGACTGCCGCGCTCACTCCTATGCAAGGCATGGGCCAGCTCGCGCAAAACCGCGCAAATACGGGACGCGCGCGCCGCCAGGGGCTTTTGGCACGTGGCCCGTGCCCGGTTTGTCGCAACCTTGAGACGAATCGAGGGGGACGCGAGACCGTTCAACCCTCCGCAAAGGCGCACGCAGCCTGCATATCGGCTTCGGCCCAGGGACTTTCCATGAGTGCGGTGTGAGGCCGTTTTCGCGAGAAACCGGCCTGTTCCGGATGGCCGGCTCGCACAAGGTGTCTCAGGTGTGAGGCTGCTGTGTGGGCTAAGCCACATAAGACGCGGCGTTTTCGACAGCCGCGGCCGTTCGGGTGCCGGCGATCGTCCGCGTGTCCAAATGCGGGACTTGAAACTTCAATTGTTTTCCTACAACAATGAATCGACCGGTAAGGCGACGATGTATCTATCGCATGCTTAGGAAGATTAGGAATCGAAACAAAAAGACTGTTTGAAAAGCGCCGACTGACCTCCGGCGCACACATAAGGCGGGGATGATGGAAAGTCTGGTACGGGGATTGCACCGCGCAGAGCGCCGCATCTATGACTGGGTGACACGCGACCGGCTGGTCGTGTATAGCGGCTTTGCGCTTCTGATCGAGGCGGCGATCTTCGCCTTGTGGGCGTGGAGCAGCCACGGCTTCACATTGACTGGCGGCCACCGGCCCGGTACCGACTTCTCGGTCTTCTGGGTCGGCTCTCACGTCATCCTGCACGGCGTGCCGGTACAGGTCTACGACTATGTCGCGTTCGGCAGACTCGAGCGGCTCCTGATGGGTGGCTACCAGCACGGCGACTTTCTGCCGTGGCTATACCCGCCGATGTTCCTCCTGCTCGTCACGCCGCTTGCGCTGCTGCCGTTCTGGCCGGCATTTTTTGTGTTTGTGGTGGCGAGCGTGGTGCTCTTTTGCCTCGGCGTATTGCGCGTTGCGGGGCTCGACAAGGCAGTGGGTGACGCGAAGCTGGCGGCCTTCGTTGTGGCGACGTTTCCCTGCGTCTTCGTGTGCGCGACGTTTGGCCAGAACTCGATGTTGACTGCCGCGCTAGCCGCTTTCTCGGTCCGCTGGGTGGACCGCCATCCGCTGCGCGCAGGTCTGTGCATTGGCCTGCTGGTCGCCAAGCCGCAGATGGCGCTGCTGTTTCCGCTGGTGCTGATTGCGGCACGGGCGTGGCGCGCGATGGCGGCGGCAGCGCTCACCGCACTGCTGTTCACCTTGCTCAGCGTACTGGTGTGCGGGCCGCAGTCGCTGCATCTGTTTTTCGCCGCCGCGGAACTTGCGCGCGGCATCACGCTGGAGTCCGGCGTGCGTTTCTGGCTTGCTTCACCCACGCCGTTCGCCGCGTTCAGGCTGGCCGGCCTCGACCTGACGCCGGCCTATCTCGCGCAAGCGGGAGTGGCGCTGGTTGCGGCCGCGGCCGCCTATGACGTATGGCGGCGCACCTCGGACAGCGGCGCGCGTGCCGCGATTCTGGCGGTGGCGACGCTGATCGCCAATCCCTACGTCTGGCACTACGAACTGGCATGGCTCGGCATTGCGCTTGCCTTTATGGCTGCAGCCGGCTTGCGCCGCGGCTGGTTGCGCGGCGAGCAGACGGTGTTGGTGCTTGCATGGATGCTGCCGCTTTACGAGTTCTTCAACCGCGTGTCGGAATGGCCGCAGATCGGACCGGTCGTGCTGTTGCTGGTGGTCCTGATGATCGTGCAACGTGTGCGCAGCGACGCAGGGAGTGTGCAATGAACCCGATCTCATCGACTGCAGTGCGGCTCAGCGGGCGCCGGGCGCCGCGTGCCTACCGCGCGGCCCACACTGCGGACCGGCCACATTGGCTCGGCGGCGAGCGGCTGCGGACCTACGCGCTGGCGGCGCTTGCCTGTTATGGAATGTTCCTCGCCGTCTACCTGTACCGTACCGAGTGGCAGCACCGTCCGGACTTCGGGCCGCTGGCACTGGACTTTCTGCCTTTCTGGAGTGCGTCGTGGCTGGCATTGCATCGCCATGCGCTCGATGCGTACAACCTCGTTGCGCTGACCGCAGTCGAGACCGACGCCATCTCGCGTTCCCCCGGCATCCTGCCGTGGCTCTATCCGCCGACTTTCCTGCTGGTCGTGTATCCGCTCGCGCTGCTGCCGTTCAAGATTGCCGCGCTCGCGTTCCTCAGCGGCACGCTGGCGTTCTTCGTCAGCGTGATCCGCGTGATCGTCCCCGGCCGGCAAACCATGCTGCTGGCGCTGGCGTTTCCGGGTGCGGCGCTGGTGCTGGTGTGCGGGCAAAACGGCTTGCTGACCGCCTCGCTGGTGGGGCTGGGTCTGGTTCTGCTCAGGAGCCGTCCCGTTCTGGCCGGCATATGCTTTGGATTGCTATGTATCAAGCCGCATCTTGCCGTGCTGCTGCCGCTCGCGCTTTTGTGCTCGCGCTCGTGGCGTGCGCTCGGTGCAATGGCGCTGAGCGCGGCGGGGCTGCTCGCGCTGTCCGTGCTGTTGTTCGGCACGGGAACGCTGCTGGCGTTTCTGCATAACGCGGGATTTATCAGCGGTCTCGTCGAGTCCGGCCGGGCGTCGCTCGCACGCATGCCCACCGTGTTCGCGATGGCAACGCTCGCACATGTGCCGCGGGCATGGGCTTACGCCGCGCAGGGCATCTCGGCATGGATCGCCGCAGCCGCGGTCTGCTATGCCTGGGGGCGCGATTGTGCCTTCGCGCTGCGCGCCGCCGTGCTGGTCTGCGCCAGCCTGCTCGTCAGCCCCTATCTGTTCGACTACGACCTGACCTGGCTGGGCGTGCTGATCGCGTGGTATGCGCGGCATGGCCTTGCTCGCGGCTGGAAGCGCTACGATCGCGAGTGGCTGGTGGGGTTGTGGTTCATACCCGTTGCGGGGGTCTTCGTGGTGATGCAACTGAAGTTCCAGTTCATGCCGCTCGTCACCGTTGCGACGCTGTGGATGCTGACGCGGCGCATTGCGCAGGAGCGGCGGGCGCCTGTCGTGTTGCAGGACGATATCGGGGAAGTGTCTGCGGCGTGGTTGCCGCAGCACGCCGCGCATCGGTAAGCGCGGATCAAAACAATTGAGTCGAAAGGGAAGGGGGTAACATGTCCACACATAACACCAGAAATCTGATTTCGCTGGTCGTGCCGTTCTACAACGAAGGCGCTGCGGTCGGCCATTTCTTTGCGCAGATCGTACCGGTGCTCGAAGCGATCGAAGGGATCTGCTTTGAGATCGTCTGCGTGAACGACGGCAGCAAGGACACCACCCTCGAGCAGCTGATCGCCTTCAGTGCGAAGGACGCGCGCGTACGGGTGGTGGACCTCACGCGCAACTTCGGCAAGGAGGCTGCGTTGACCGCGGGCCTCGACGAAGCGCTCGGCGACGCCGTGATCCCGATCGATGCCGACCTCCAGGATCCGCCCAGCCTGATCCCGGTGATGATCGATCACTGGCGCGCCGGCGCCGATGTGGTCGCCGCCAAACGCGCAAACCGCGCATGCGACTCGTTCGCGAAGCGGACCGCCGCCGCGCTGTACTACCGCGTCCACAATGCGCTCTCCGACCTGAAACTGCCGGAGAACGTGGGCGACTTCCGGCTCATGGACCGCCAGGTGGTCAATGCACTCAAGCGCTTGCCGGAGCGCCGCCGCTTCATGAAGGGGCTGTTCGCGTGGGTCGGCTATCGCACCGTGATCGTCGAGTATCAACGCGAGGCGCGCAGCGCCGGGCATTCGAAATTCTCGGGCTGGCGGCTGTGGAATTTCGCGCTCGAAGGCATTACCAGCTTCAGTACGGTGCCGCTGCGCTGCTGGACCTATATCGGTCTCGTGATCGCGGCGCTTGCCTTCGGGTACGGCGGCTTCATGATCGGGCGCACGCTGCTGTTCGGCAACCCGGTGCCGGGCTACGCGTCGCTGCTGTGCGTGCTGCTGTTCATGGGCGGAATCGAGCTGATCGGCATCGGCGTGGTAGGCGAGTACGTTGGACGCATCTACTACGAGTCGAAGGAGCGGCCGGTGTATCTGGTGCGCCGCCGCTATCAGGCGCGCAGCAAGGTGAGCGCGCTGCCCGTGCGTGGAGGCGTGGCGCAGGCGGCGGCGCCGGTGCGCTTCGAAGCGGCGCGCAAGCGCGCGGCGCCGCGGATGCGGGTGGCGGCGCGATAGGGGCGTTGCGTGCGTCTCGCCGTGGCCCGGAACAGCGCTGGGCCTGGCGTCATGGCGCTTAGGCTTATTGATTCGCGGTGAACAGATGCGGATCGATTGCAGCCGCCAGCGCCTTGTAGCCGGCGTCGTTTGGATGCACATGGTCGCCGCTGTCAAAGGCCGGCAGCAGCCGCTCGGGGTGAGCGGGATCACGTACCGCCTGATCGAAGTCGACCACCGCGTCGAACGCGCCGCCGGTGCGGATCCAGCGGTTGACCGCCGCGCGTTTCGCTTCGCCCGCCGCCGTGTAGAACGGCGCTTCGGCGCCCGCAAAGGGTGTCAGCGTGGCGCCCCAGATTTTCAGATGTTTCGCGTGGGCGCGAGCGATCAGCGCTTTCATGCCGTCGATAATCTGTTGCGCCGAGACGTTGGCCTCCGGTGTTTTCAGCACGTCGGCGGCGGCGATGTCGTTGATGCCTTCGAGCAGCAGGACCCATTGCACGCCTGAGGCGTCGACGGCGTCGCGCTCAAAACGCGACAGCGCGCTCGGCCCAAGGAAGGGATCGGCGCCGTCGTGCAGGATACGGTTGCCGGCGATGCCCGCATCGACGACGGCCACCGTCGAGAACGCCGGATCGGCGTGCAGGCGAGCAGCGAGCGCATCCGGCCAGCGGGCGTTGCGGTTTTCTGTCGAGCCCGCGCCGTCGGTGATGGAATCGCCGAGCGCGACGAGCGTGTGCGCTTCCGGCGCCGCGGCAACCTGGACGTCGGTCAGAAAGTAGCGGCTATCGTCGGGCTTTGCCTTTGGCAGGGAGATTGCCGTGGTGGCGTCGACGCCCGACGCGATGAACGCGGTTTGCTGGCCCAGCAGATGGGTGGTCGATGCGCCGGCGCCAGATGCGACGTACAGCGTCACCGCCAGCTCTTCGAGAGCGCTTACTGGAAACGCGGCTGGATCGCTGAGGACGTCGGCGCCTTTGGCGATCGTCACCGTGGTTTTGCCGCCGAAAGTCAGGGCGCGGCCGGTACCCGGGCGGATCGCAGAACCGCCGGCATAGCTCGCGATGTGCACAGGGCCGAGGGTGATCGGCCCGCTGCCATAGAGGTTGGACAGGCGAACGCGCACACCCGCTCCGCCGATGCTGATCCGCACCACCTGACGCACGGTGCTGGCCGCGAGCGGCGGCCCAGCCGAATCGGGCGACGCTGCCCAGCCGTCGACCCAGTGAGGATGATCTGTGGAAGCGTCGGGCGCGAGACTCGCGCAGGCGCTAGCGGCCAGCGCGGACAGCCAGAGTGCCAAGGTGACGTGCCGCAGTGCGGATCTTCTCATTAGCTTGCCTGATTGGTTTGGGTCATGGCCAGGCTCGCGGCCAGGCTCGCGGCGTCCTTCCGGCCCGTTAGCCATGCCCCGGCCGCCGCACGGCGCGCACCTTCCCGCTGCTGCCGCCGCCGCAGAAAAACTGACCGGCGCCGTCGCATTCTAGTCCTGATACACCGATCCCGGAGGGCATCTCGAGCTGCTCCAGCACGTCGCCATTGTTCGGATCGATTCGCCGCAGCGCGCTCTCGTCACCTTCCCATGTGCCGTGCCAGAGTTCGCCGTCGACCCACGTGACACGGTGACGAAGCGATTGGAATCGATGGTGCGCAGAACCGTCCCCGTGTGCGGATCGACCTGATGGATTTTCCGCTCCCGGTACTGGCCCACCCAGAGCGTCCCTTCAGCCCAGGCGAGACCGGAATCCGCGCCGCCGCCAGGGGCCGGGATGGTGGCGAGCACCTTGCCGGTCTGCGGATCGAGCTTCTGGATGCGGTCCTCGACGATCTGAAACAGATGCTCGCCGTCGAAGGCCGTGCCGGCGTGCGCGGCCACATCGAGCGAGCGCACTGGCTGGCCGCTCACGGGGTCCATGGCGTTCAAGGTCCCGCCGCTGGCAAACCAGACCCGCTCGCCGTCGTAGGTGACCCCGCCCACCTGGTCGACGCCCGGAAAAGGACCATATTCACGGATGATTTCGGCTGCTGCTCGTTTCATGATTGCCTCGCGGTGATTGGTTGGATTCCATCCTACTCAGGCGGCAAGGGAGTGGGGAGTAACAAGGTCGTCGTGAAACCGGCCACGGGTGGCGTCATCCAGCGCCGCGCACGGCCGCGGCCGAACGGCTGCACCTTGCCGGCTGCCGCGAGCGAATCGAGGGCGCGCTGCACGTTGCGCTGGCTCGCGCCGAGCGCCAGCGCGAGACCGGAGCTGGACCACGACTCGCCGTCGGAGAGGAAGGCGAGCACGGCCGCATGCTTCTCTTCAAGAGGCCGCGCCAGCACGGCCACTTCGCTCGCGCCATGCGGCAGCAGCGCAAAGCCTGGGCGTGTCGCCCTGATGTCCGCCACGGCCCTCAACATGGTGCGCAGCCGCCCGATCTCGACACGCAAGCGGGCGCGATGCGATTCGTCGGCGTGTTTTGCACGGAAGGCGCGCGCTACCAGCGTGTCCCTCGGCACATCTGCGGGCCATGCCTCGGCCAGCGTGCGCAGCAGCGTGAACAACACCGGACGGCGTGCCAGCGAAACGACGGTACCGGCTTCGCTTGCGGCATAGCGGCAAGCATCGACAACCAGCGCGTTCGATGCCAGCAGGGCTTCCACTTCGTCGAGCAGCAGGAGCCGTTCTTCGCCGCGTGCGATCAGACGGGCAGCAGGCGTATTCAGGACGTGCGACGCGCTGCTGACTTCCGCGCTGAGCGCCGGGATTCCGGCGTGGCGCGCGGCGTGTCCGGCCCGGGCAAGCGCGGCGCGTGCCGCCTGGGTGTGCAGGCGGCGCATGGCGAGGCCCGCCACGACCAGTTCGTGGGCGGCGCGCAAGGCAGGCGGGAAGGGCGACGGGTCGAATCCGTCGAGCAGGCGCTCGGCTTCGTCGAGCTGTCCGATCAGCAGCAGGCGCCGCAGCTCGAGATAGCGTGCATGTGCGGCGTTCGCGTGGTCGCCGTGCGCTTCGAGCGTTGCGCGGGCCGCGCCGAGCGCTTTGGCGGGCCATTTGAGGTCGCGTGACACAAGCGCGATTTCGGCCTCGGCGACGACACAGCGCGCACGGGCCACCGACTCCCTGGGACCGAAGGCGCGCGCCGCGCTGCGCACCAGCGCCCTGGCGCGCACGAGGTCGCCAAGCTGCGCCATGGCGATGCCGCGTAACGCGAGCGCCGCCGCATCGTCGCGTAACGCGATCCGGTTCAGCGCGCCAAGCGGATCGCCCGCCGCGAGCGCACGGGCCGCCGCCGTGACTAGTGAGTCCATGGTCTACGCGAATCCCGCCACACTTGTCACTCCCGCCGTTGGGTGCCCAGAACTAATCTATCACGACCAACCACCCGTCCGACGTCTCGCCAACCCGGCGAGCGGCACAGGACACCTGATGGAGGCGAACATGACTACGACACATAGCACCGGCAGCCGCGAAGCATGGCTGGCCGCACGGCTCGACCTGCTCAAGGCGGAGAAGGAATTGACGCGGCGCAGCGACGAAGTGGCGCGGCAGCGCCAGGCGCTGCCATGGGTTCGGATCGACAAGGATTACCGGTTCGAGACCGCCCAAGGCAGCGCCACGTTCGCCGATCTGTTCCAGGGGCGCTCGCAACTGCTGGTCTACCACTTCATGTTCGGGCCTGACTACAAGGCGGGTTGCCCCTCGTGCTCCGCGATCGCGGATGGGTTCGACGGCATCGTCGTTCATCTGGCGAATCACGACGTGACGCTGACGGCGGTGTCACGGGCGCCGCTCGCGAAGCTGCAGGAATACCAGCGGCGCATGGGGTGGACGTTTCCCTGGGCGTCTTCGTACGAGAGCGATTTCAACTTCGACTTCAATATCTCGTTCACGCAGGCGCAGCAGCGCGAGGGCGAGGTCGAATACAACTACGAACGCGGCCGTCATGCGATGGACGCAGTGCCGGCGCCCGAGCCGGTTGTCCAGTTCGCCGCGACCTGCGGAACCGACCCGCAGACCTACGCACTCGACCGGCCAGGGCTCAGCGCGTTCGTGCTCGAGGATGGCGTGGTGTATCACACGTACTCCACCTATGCGCGCGGCGTGGATGGTATCTGGGGCATGTACCAGTGGCTCGACCGGGCTCCCAAGGGGCGCAACGAATCGGGCATCTGGTGGAAGCGCCACGACGAGTACGGCGTGCGCTGAGGTGTGACATGAATGCGCCTGGTGCAGCCTCGCGGCGGGAGATCCCGCGACATGGGGTCTCCCAACTGGGCTTCCTGTGTGTCGCCGGGCTGCTGTTCGTGGCCTGTGTGGCAGCGACGGTGGTCTGGTGCATGTCCATGTCCGCCATGGGCGAGACGCCGATGCCCGGCGCTTGGGGTGTCTCCGCGGCGTGGAAGCCGATGTGCGGGCGGACCTGGGCCAGCGTGGCGGCGTCGTTCGTCGGCATGTGGGTCGTGATGATGGTGGCGATGATGATGCCGTCACTTGTACCCGCGCTATGGCGGTACCGTCAGGCTGTGGCGGCGAGGGCAGGCGGAATGCGTCTTGGGCGCCTGACCTTGCTGGTGGGCGTGGGGTATTTCCTTGTCTGGACCGGGTCAGGGCTGATCGCCTTCGGGGCGGGGGCGGTGCTGACAACGCTGGAGTTGCGGTTGCCGGCCGTGGCGCGCGCCGTGCCGCTTACGGCCGGCCTGGTTGTCCTCGGCGCGGGGGTGCTCCAGTTCACCCGCTGGAAGGCGCGCTGCCTCGCGCGCTGTCACGAGGCGCCGGGGTGCGGCACGGCATTGTCCGGCGGCATGGCCTCGGCCTGGCGATACGGTTTGCGCCTCGGCCTACGT
>Ga0114930_10005601_pt1 | contig 10300 bp, 10 predicted proteins | sample AnhtaG_FD_87300 | JGI IMG/M metagenome (GOLD analysis project Ga0114930, IMG submission 87300) | Deep subsurface microbial communities from Anholt, Denmark to uncover new lineages of life (NeLLi) - Anholt_01485 metaG | ecosystem: Environmental > Aquatic > Marine > Oceanic > Sediment | place... | reverse complement strand
TGGCCCCCAGCGAACAACCGCTTGAATACCCAATCCCCCGAATCCGCCTCAATTCCTCCTTTCCCATCCCGGTGTGAACACTTACCGCACCAAGGCGCAGGCGGCCCGGAATCATTCCGGGCCGCCTGCAAATCTCTGGTGCGGCCGACTGGATTTGAACCAGCACAGGGTATTCCCCCACTAGGCCCTCAACCTAGCGCGTCTGCCATTCCGCCACGGCCGCGTTATTCACCTGTGGCTGGCGCCCGACGGAAGGGTTTCGCCGCCGCGCTGGGGGCGCGAAGCCTACCAGTTGTGCATGCGCCAAACCGAGGCCAGGATCGAGAACAGGAGGAAAGCGACGGCGACGCACGTGGTGATGCGATTGAGGTGTTCCTCGACCCCCCAGCGGGTGCGTATGCTCGCCGTGCTCTTGCCGCCGATGACGCCCCAGCCCATGCCGGTGGTGCCGCTCGATTGCTCGCTCTTGGTGGTCTGCAGCAGGATCGCGGTGATCATCGCCACCGCGGCCACCATCTGTAGAATCAGGAAAACCGTTCCCATATTGGCGATCCTCGCACCGAAATTCTACCACAAAGCCGCCCGCGGTGACAAGGCGGAGGGGCGGCGGGTGTGACCGCCGAACGTTGGCATGTGCAGCAACCCGTGGGGGCGGGGCTCCGCCCCCGCCCGTTCCGCGTCTCGTTCGGGCGGGCCGGTCAGCGACCGGCCCCTACGCCGAGCCGGCATCGGCCCATGCCAACGAAAATCGGTGACGTCCCCCGCGCGCTCGCGGCGGGCCTACTTACCCATCTCGCGCAGGTTCTCCAGGCACCGCTCCGCGCTCTCGAGCGGGGGATAGGGATACTGCTCCTGCTCGACGATGTACCACTCGGTGCCGCCGGTCGTCTCGCACAGGCGAAACACCTCATCCCACTGCACATCGCCCTCGCCCACTATCCTGGGCTCGCCGTCCCTGGAGAACTCCTTGAGGTGCACCGTCGCCGCGCGCCCCGGATAGCGCTGCAGAACCGCCACCGGATCCGCGCCCCCGTGCATCGCATTGCCGGTGTCGAACTGCATCACCACCTCGGGGGCGGCGGCGCCGAACAACGTATCCCACGGCGCCTCGCCCTCCATCGGTTCGAACTCGATCATGTGGTTATGATAGCCGACGCGCATCCCCGCCGGCTTCATCTTCTCCGCGACCTCGTTCATTATCCGCGCCGTCTCCAGCCACGCCGCGCGCGAGCTGCGCCGCTCCTCGGGCAAACCGGGCACGATGAGAAAGCGGTTGCCGAGGGTGCGATTGAAAGCGACCGTTTGCTCCAACTGGTCGCCCAGCAGCGTGTCGAGCCCGGTGTGCGTGCCCGCCGCCCGCAGGCCGAGATCATCCAGCATCTTGCGCAGCTCCGCCGCGTCGCGGTCGTGGTAGCCGGCGAACTCGACGCCGACGTAGCCCATCGCCGCCACCGCCTTGAGCGTGCCGGGCAAGTCGCGAGCGCAGTCCTCGCGCACCGAATAAAGCTGTAATGCGATCGGGATCTTCGCCATCTAGGCCTCCTTGTCGCGACCCATCGCGCTCGCCCGGACTCGCCGGGCTGCTGGTCGCAACGAGATGCAACATTCTACCAGGCCTTCGGCGCTGCGTCGAGACCCAGTCTATCGCGCGCGCTTTCTTTCCCTGATCAACCGCTTGCCGCGGCGTCCGATCCGTGCTATACTGCGGCGTGCTGCGGCCGCGGTCGCTGGCCGCGCGTTTATGCACGCCTGATTCGGGCTAACACCACGTTAGCGCTTTTCCCCCAGGGGGTATGGTGAACGACCTAGCCAAGCACGCCGTTGATCGTGCCATCCGCGCCGGCGCCTCCTATGCCGATTGCCGCATCGTCAAGCGGCGCCGCGAATCGGTACACGTCAAGAACAGCGTCGTGGATGCCCTCGAGGGTTCCGAGCAGATCGGCGCCGGCATCCGCGTCATCGCCAACGGCGGGTGGGGTTTCGCCGCCACCGCCAGCCTGGAGCGGGCCGACGTGGAGCGCACCGCCGAGCTCGCGGTGCGCATCGCCAAGGCCTCGGCCTCCGTCCCCGGCGAGCAGCCTGCCGCCCTCGAATCGCGTGAGGTCGTGCGCGATTCCTGGGAGTCGCAGTTCGAGGTTGACCCCTTCGAGGTGCCGCTGGAGGACAAGATCAGCCTCCTACTCGATGCCGACCGCATCGTGCGCCAGCACAAGGGGATCGGCGTCTCGACCGGCAGGCTCGCCTTCTATGACGAAGAGAAGGACTTCGTCAGCTCCGAGGGCGCCGACATCCACCAGCGCCATGTCGAGTCCGGGGGCCTCATCAGCGCCACCGCGGTTGACGGCGAGCGCGTGCAGGAACGATCCCATCCCTCCTCCCTCGACGGCTTCCACGCCGCCGGCGGGTGGGAGGTCATCGAGGGCATGGACCTCACCGGCGGCGCAGAGGTCATCGGCCCCCAGGCGGTGCAACTTCTGGCCGCCCCGCCCTGTCCCCACGAGCGCATGCCCATCATCATTGACGGCTCCCAGATGGCGCTCCAGATCCACGAATCCTGCGGCCACCCGAGCGAGCTCGACCGCGTCTTCGGCACCGAGGCCAGCTACGCCGGCACCTCGTTTCTCACCCCCGACAAGCTCGGCTCCTTCCGCTACGGCTCGGACCTGGTCAACATCACCGCCGACGCCACCATCCCGGGGGCGCTCGGCACCTTCGGCTACGATGACGAGGGCGTCCCCGCCCAGCGCACGTTTCTGGTGCAGGACGGCGTTTTCTGCGGCTACCTCAGCTCCCGCGAGACCGCCCCGCGCCTGGGGCTGCCCAGCTCCGCCACCATGCGCGCCGACGGCGCCAATCGCCTGCCGCTGATCCGCATGACCAACATCAACCTCGAACCCGGCGACTGGGACCTCGACGAGCTGATCAAGGATACCAAGCACGGCCTGTTCCTGCAGACCACCAAGAGCTGGTCCATTGACGACCAGCGCCTCAATTTCCAGTTCGCCACCGAGATCGGGTGGGAGGTCAAGGACGGAGCCCTCGGTTCCATCGTTCGCGACGCCACCTACCAGGGGATCACCCCCGACTTTTGGGGTTCCTGCAACGCCATCGGCAATCGAGACTCCTGGCGCATGTGGGGCGTCACCAACTGCGCCAAGGGCGAGCCGGTGCAGCTCATGCACGTGGGCCACGGCTGCGCGCCCGCCCGCTTTGCCGGCGTCCGCGTCGGGGTGCTGGGGAGGTGACGTCACGTGACGTTGTAACGTCATCGGCGCAGGGAAACCAGCCGCGGATCAACACGGATGAATGCGGATTCCTCTGGAGCAACCGAGCGACATCTGCGCAGCGGGCAGACGCCACCGAGAAGCAAGGGGGTGTTCACGACTGTCTTGTCTACGTCCTGCGCCGCGGTTAAGCTCTTTCCCTGCCTGATCCGCGCGTATCCGCGCTAATCCGCGGCAAAGGATGGTATTGCGAGGAACACACACCATGCTCGGAAAAGACCGCGCGCTGCAACTGCTCGAGGACACCCTCGCCCATTGCTCGGCCGACCAGACCGAGGCGCTGATCATGATCGAGGACAGCGGCGTCACCCGCTTCGCCAACTCCATGATCCACCAGAATCTGGGCGAGACCGCGGCCAAGGTTTCCATCCGCTGCGCCATCGGCAAGCGCGTCGGCTCCGCCTCCACCAATCGCCTCGAACCCGAGCACGTGCGCGCCACCGCCGACCGCGCCGCCGAGCTCGCGCGCCTGCAGACCGAGAACAAGGACTTCGTCTCCCTGCCCCAGCCCCAGTCCCTGTCGTCCGTGCGCGCGTTCAGCTCCGCCACCGATGCCTGCACCCCCGAGGCCCGCGCCGGCCTCGTCGCCGAGATCGTGTCCATGGCCAAGCAGGAGAACTGCTCGGGCTCCGGCGTCCTGTCGGCGGAATCCGATGAGCTCGTCGTCGGCAACAGCCTCGGCATCCGCGCTTACCACCCCTCCACCCTCGCCCTGCTCAACGTCATCGCCTCCGACGACACCTCCAGCGGCTATGCCCACTGGATGGGCGGTGACATTTCTCGCCTCGACCACAAGGCCGTCGCCTGGACCGCGATCGAGAAGTGCGTCCTCGGCCGCCGGCCCGCCGCCCTCGACCCCGGGGTTTACGAGGTCGTGCTCGAACCGGCCGCCGTCGCCGAGATGCTCCAGTTCCTGGCCTACCTGGGCTTCGGCGCCAACGCCGTGGAGGAGGGGCGCTCGTTCATGTGCGACCGCTTCGGCGTCCCCATCACCAGCGAACAGATCTCGATCTGGGACGATGGCCTCGACCCCCGCGGCATCCCCATCCCCTTCGACTTCGAGGGGGTGCCCAAGCAGCGCGTGGATCTGATCAAGGAAGGCGTCGCCAACGCCGTGGTTTATGACTCCTACTACGCCCACAAGCAGAGCAAGCAATCAACCGGCCACGCCCTGCCCGCCCCCAACACTTATGGCCCCATGCCCATCAACATGGCCTTCGGCACCGGCACCGCCTCGCGCGAGGACTTGATCCGCTCCACCCGCCGCGGGCTGTTCGTGACCCGGTTCCACTACACCAACGTCGTCCAGCCCAAGGAAACCGTCATCACCGGCATGACCCGCGACGGCACTTTCCTGATCGAGCGCGGCAAAGTCGGCGAGCCGGTTCGCAACCTGCGCTTCACCCAGAGCGTCCTCGAGGCGCTCTCCTCCATCGAGCTCATCGGCAAGGATGCGGTTCTGGCGGACCGCGCGGTGGTGCCCGCCATCAAGCTCGGCCGCTTCACGTTCACCAGTTGAGCCGATTGCTTACCCTATCGCCACGCGCGTCCGGCGCGGACGGGGTGGGATGTCCTTGATCGCGACCGACAGCTCCTTTTGAATCCGCGCCATCTCGGGCTTGCCCGGTATGCATTCGAGAACGATGCGAAGCCCCCGCTCGGTGCGACTCGCCGCAAAGTGAATGCCGAAAACGATGCCGAGCTCATCGAGCACCCGCGCCATGTGTTTGCGTATCTCTCGCGCGCGATCCTCGGGCAGGTACTCGCAATCGGTCACGAAATGCGTGTGCACGAACACCCGCTCGCGCCGCAGGATCTTCATATCTCGCAGCGATCAGCCGGCGCCCATCGCAGCCTCACATCCCTGCCGCCAGCATGTTCGGATCGGAGAGCGCCTGGGCCGCCTCAACCAAGTCGCTGAGGCGCGCCTTGGCGAGGCACACCGAGGTATCGGCCGCCCCGTAGTACATCCACACCTCGTCGCCCTTGACCAGCGCGCCGCAGGTGTAAACGACGTTGGGCGCCTGGCCGTAGCGCTCGTAATCCTCGCGCGGGCCGAACACCCACTCCGTCGTGCGCGCCAGCAGCTTGCGCGGGTTGTTCAGGTCCAGCAGCGCCAGCCCCAGGCGATAGATCTCCCGCCTCAGCACCTCCTTGACGCCATGGTATATGAGGAGCCATCCCCGGTCGGTGCGAATGGGGACGGCGCCCATGCCTATGCGCAGCCCGTCCCACCACGGCCCCCCGCGCTCCAGCATCACGCAGCCGTGGTTCGCCCAATGCGTAAGGTCCGGCGATGTGGCGTACCAGATGTGCTCCTGGCCGCCTGGGGCCGGTCGGTGCAGCACCATCCACTCATCATCTACTTGCTCCGGCAGCACGGTCGCATCTTTGTTGTTCGGCGGCATCACCACCCCCAGGCGCTCCGCCGCCTCGAAATCCGTGGTCGTCGCCAGCGCAACCGCCGCCCCGAAGCGCGAGTAAGCCGTATAGGCCATGACCCATTCCGACTCCCCGATCCGCGTCACCCGCGCGTCCTCGCATCCCCACTCCTCGTGCGGCCATTCCGGCAAGCCCTCCTCCAGCAGCGGCTCCGGCGCGACTCGCCATCCGTGCTCCCCGTCTTTGCTCCGCGCCACCCGCAGATGCGACATCCCCCGCCGATCCTCAACCCGCAGCAGCAGCACAGTCTCGTCCCCCACCTGCGCCACCCCGGGATTATAGACCGCGGCCGCCCTGCCGGGCACGTTATGAATCGTGATTAGCGGGTTGCCCGGATGCCGCTTGAACAGATCCTCTATCATCCTTTCCTCCAATCCCTTATTGTCACACCGCCCTCTGCCGTCTCTCGCGATCTCTTTCCTATTGCGCACCCGCCACCTCGATCTGCGGACATAACTCCAGTATCGGACACTCGTTGCAGCGCGGCTTGCGCGCGGTGCAGGTGTGACGCCCGTGCAAGGTGTAGTGAACCCCGAATGCGGTCCACTCCCTCTTCGGCAGCAGCTCCACGAGGTCGGCCTCGATCTTTTCCGGCGTCTTCTCGCTCGACAACCCCGTGCGCCGCGACACTCGCTGCACGTGCGTGTCAACCACGATCCCCGCGGGTATCCCCATCGCGCTGCCGAGCACCACGTTCGCCGTCTTGCGCGCGACCCCGGGCAGCGCTGTCAGCTCCTCCATGGTCTGCGGGACCTTCCCGCCGTGCTTCTCCGCCAGCTCCTTGCCGATGGCGATAAGCGCCTTCGCCTTCTGTCGAAAGAACCCGGTCGGCCGGATTTCCTGCTCCAACTTCTCCCGATGCGCGTTTGCGTAATCCCGCGCCGTCGGGTAGCGCTTGAAGAGCGTCCGTGTGACCTCGTTCACGCGCTGATCCGTGCATTGCGCCGCCAGCACCGTCGCCATCAGCAGCTCCAGCGGATTGCCGAACTCAAGCTCGATGCGCGCGTCCGGCCGCTCCCCTTTCAGCTTCCTCAGGACCACCCGCGCCCGCTGGGCTCGTTCCTCTCGTGCCTCCTGTTTCATCGCGGTGCTTGACCTCGGCCCGGAATCACACATGAGTCACAGCCGAGCCGCCTTCGCGCGAAGCCCATGGCGCCCAGAGGGCGGCCGTGCTCAATCACCGCGCCCGCCAGACATCAGAGCCTATGTGGCTCGTAGTGAAGGTCGCTGCGCGATCCGACGGTCAGCGCTCGAGCGCCACGCCGAAGGCGGGGCTTGCATCCTCCCCCACGCTGCGCAACCCGGCGACCACACTCCAGTCCTCGAGCGTGCCGCCCAGCCCCCAGTAGCCCAAGACGTTGGCCCGCAGGTCGTTGGGATCGAACACCTCCGCGGTCAGGGTCAGCCACGGCGCCAGCGCCCAGTCATACCCGAGGCCGACTTCCGATTCCACCACCCCGTAGCGGATGCGGCCCGGCCCCAGGGCTTGACCGAGCTGTAAGTTGAACCGGTCGGTCTCCCCCAGATCCGCCACCCCCAGCCGTACGAGGCGATCCTCACCCGTCAGTTCCAGATTCGCGTCCACCCACCAGCGATCTTCGCGCGTGAGGTACTGCGCGCCTACGCTCAGCCCCGCGCTGACGCGCGGGATCTTCCTAATCGCCTGGGCCGCCTCGGCCGCCCGCCCGGTGACCTCGGTAATGCTGGCGCGTGCGTCATGCGCGATATCTTTGATCTCCGCCGACGCGTCGCGGATGTTGGCCGACGCCTCGCGCACATTGGCGGTGATCTCGGGGACGTCCTGGGACGCGTCGGCGATGGCAGCAGCGGTGACGCGCGCATCGGCGGCAGCCGCGCGGATCTCCTCGCCCGCCTGGCGGATGCTGTCCGAGGTTTCGCGCAGGTTGCGCACCGCCGCCGTCGCCAGCTCCTTCATCTCCGGGTCGTTGGCCATGGCCTGAAACTGCGCGGCGATGTCGTCCACGCGCTCCGTCACGCTGCGCAGCCGTCGCGCCGCCTCCTCCAGTTCCTGCGGTATCTCCGTCTCGGACGCGGTGCGCGAGAGCGCCGCGGAGGTGGCGCTCAGATCTGCCGTCACCGCCTCGACGTTGGCCAGCACCGCCCGCACCTGGGGCCGCGTCTCCGCCGCCACGGCCTTGAGCGTTCGCGCCAGGCTCCCCATGTCGCGCGCCGCCTGCCCGAGGTCGGCGATGGACTTCTCCACCCCCGCGCGCACGCGCTCGTCCTTCATCAGATCGGTGGCCGATTCCACCGCCTCGGTCAGACGGGCCAGCAGCTTCTGCGCATCCGCCACCAGGTCCTCGATGCGGACGTACGGCTCCCCGATGACCTGCGCCCCGGGCTCGAGCGCCGGCCCCGCCCGCTCCAGCGGCACCGGCCTGATCTCGACGAACTTTTCCCCCAGCAGCGCCCCGGGGACGATGTGGATGGTGTACCTCTGCCGTATCGCCACCCCTGGGGTGATGCGCAGTCGCACCAGCGCCCGGTTGGCCTCGGTCAGCGCCACCGACTCCACCCGCCCCACCGAGACGCCCGCCATCACGACGTTGTCGCCGGGTCGCACGTCGGCGCGGTCGAACATCACCTCCAGCGGATACCCCATGCGCGCCGCATAGAGCCCGACGAAGTAGTACACGATCGCGCCCAGCACCACCAGCGCTGTCAGCACCACCAGCCCAACCTTGATCTCGGTGCCGGACTTCATTGCCAACCTCCGCTCACAAGACGTGGATCGGCCCCTCGACGGAGCCGGCGACGAATTGTCGCACCAGCTCGTCTTCGCTCGACCGCAGCTCCGCCGGCCGCCCCGTCGCCACGATCTTGCCCCCGTACAGCAGCGCCGCCCGATCCACGAACCGGAACAACGCCTCCAGGTCGTGGGACACCACCAGGCAGCTCATCCCCAACTCCGCCCGCAGCCGCACGATCAGGTCCTCTATCGCTCGCGAAGTTATCGGATCGAGCCCCGCCGTCGGCTCGTCGAATAGCATCACCCGCGGCTCCATCGCCAGCGCCCGCGCGATCCCCACCCGCTTGCGCATGCCCCCCGAAAGCTCCGACGGCATCTGCTGCTCCACCTCTTCGTGCAGCCCCACCAGGGCGAGCTTCTCCCGTACCAGACGTCGCAGTCCGCTTTGGGCAAGCCGCCGGTGTTGTCGGGGCCCGAAGGCCACGTTCTCGAAAACGGTCAGCGAATCAAACAGGGCCGCGCCCTGGAACACGAACCCGGTACCCCGTCGTATCTCGTCGAGCTCCCGCTCCGACAGCTTCGTGATATCCACCTCGCCCACAAAGACCGCGCCCGAAGTCGCCCGCACCAGCCCCACGACGTGGCGCAGAAGCGTCGTCTTGCCCGACCCCGACAGCCCGATGACCGCCTTTATCTCCCCGTGTTCGACGCGCAGGCTGACGCCGTCGAGGATGCACCTTTCCCCGACTTCGTAGACCACCTGTTCGAGTCGAACCGCCGGCTGCTGCCCCACAGTCCCTAGGTCCCCTTGAGCGAGAGCATGACCCACGACAGGAAATAATCGCTGACATAGATGAGCACGATGGAGATCACCACCGCCGACGTCGTCGCGTGCCCCACCCCCTGCGCGCCCCCACGCGCCCGCAGCCCGGAATGGCACGCCACCGTCGCGATGATGAACCCGAACACGGCCGCCTTGATGAGGCCGCCGAACAGATCGTAGGCGGTGAGGAACCGCTGCACGCTGCGCAGGTACTCCTCGGGCGCGATGCCCTGGGTTACAGATACGATGTACGCCCCGAGTCCGCCGGTCGCATCGGCGAGCACGGTCAGCACGGGCAGCATCACCACCGCCGCCATCAGCCGCGGCACCACCAGGTACTCCACCGGACTCACCGCCAGCGACCGCAGCGCGTCCACCTGCTCGGTTGTCTTCATCGAGCCCAGCTCGGCGGCTATCGCGGAGCCCACGCGCGCCGCCACCACCACCGCCGTCAGCACCGGCCCCAGCTCCCGCGCCACCGACACCGCGACCATCCCCCCGGCGTACTGCTGCGCTCCCAGGTTCACCAGTTCCCGCGCGGTGTGCAGCGCGAGCACCATCCCCCCTGCAAGCAGCGTCAGCAGCACTATCGGCAGCGAGTCGAACCCCAGCACCGCCATCTGTTGCGTCAACTCGCGCCGCCGAATGCGCCCGCGCACGATGTCCCCGAGCGCCTCCATCAGTAAGAGGTGCGCCTCCCCCAACCAGCGCAGCCCGTCGAGCGTCGCATGACCAAGCGCTGTGATTGCTCTCCTCAATCGGTCACCCCGCGAAGGTTACAGCAGTGGGTCCGATCCGCCAGTGATGCGTGCCGAGGTCAAGGCACGACATTCGGCAGCACCTCTCGTCGTCAGCGGCCCGCCGGGGCCGACGGCCGCGTCTGGGCACCTCAACTCCGTGGCCCTGCCAACGGCTTCAGGTCATTTCCAGGAACATCTTGTGCAGGCGCAAGTCATCGGTCAGCTCCGGGTGGAACGCGGCCGCCAGCAGCTTGCCCTGGCGCGCCAGCACCCCCTTGCCATTCACCTGCGCCATCACCGT
>Ga0114930_10005597_pt1 | contig 10305 bp, 9 predicted proteins | sample AnhtaG_FD_87300 | JGI IMG/M metagenome (GOLD analysis project Ga0114930, IMG submission 87300) | Deep subsurface microbial communities from Anholt, Denmark to uncover new lineages of life (NeLLi) - Anholt_01485 metaG | ecosystem: Environmental > Aquatic > Marine > Oceanic > Sediment | place... | reverse complement strand
GAACCCCCGCCCTACAGCAAGAGGTCCTGCCAGGAGGGAATGCGGAAGCTTCAATGCCCGGTGCGCAGCTTCCGGGGGACATAGGTGCAGTACGGCTCTTCGGCGAGGTAGTCGCCCGTCTCGGCAAATGCCCGCGCGCGGCAGCCGAGGCAGATGCGCTTATACTCGCAGACGCCGCATTTGCCCTTGAGGTTGCGGACGTCGCGGAGCTTCTGGAAGACGCCGGAGCTGGACCAGATCTCACTGATGTCTTGCTCCCGAATGTCGCCGCACTTGACCGGGAGATATCCACAGGGATAGACCTCGCCCCGGTGCGACACGAAGCAGACGCCGGTGCCGGCCAGACACCCCGGCATGCCAGGACGCGCGCCGCGAGAGGCCTCTGGTGCCTCGTCCTTGTGGGTCGTGCCGCCCTGCGGGCGCACGGGTTGACCCCGTACGGGGTGCCGTACGGCACGCCGCTTCAGACAGGGACGAGCAACCCGTGCCACACGATTACTGGCCGTTTGCTGACCACTAACCACTGACCACCGACCACTGCCTTTCGACCACTGGCCACTGCCCTCCCCGTGTGCCACGGGTAGCTTGCTACCCGTGCTGCTGCTCCGTAGCTGGCGCACAATGCGGTAGTAGTGCGGTGCGCAGGTGGCTTTCACCTCGATGGGGGCATCGAGGGACAGCTCGTAGAGGCGAGTCAGGGCGCGTTCGTATTCCTCAGCCTCGATCATCTGCTCGTCGGCTATCTCCACCCCGCAGCCGACCGGCACCAGCATGAAGATGTGCAGGGCGACAGCGCCTCTGTCCACCGCCAGCGCCAGCAGGTCGTCTATCTGACGCACGTTGTGCTTGGCGATGGTGGAGTTGATCTGGACGGGGACCCCCACGTCCTGGATGTGGCGCATGCCGGCGAGCGCCTGCTCGAAGGATCCGGAAATGCCCCGGAAGGCGTCGTGTGTCTCAGCATCAACGCCATCGAAACTGATGCTCACGCGGCGAATGCCGGCGCGTTTGATCTCGGCGGCCACCGCCGCGTCCACCAACGTACCGTTCGTGGCGAGCGCCACCGGAAGTCCGCGCTCGTGCGCCCGGGAGGCAATGCCGAATATGTCGTCCCGAAACAGCGGCTCGCCTCCGCTGAGCACTAGCACGGGCCGGGCGAAGTCAGCCAGCGAGTCAACGAAAGCAAGGGCCTCTTCCGTGCTGAGGTCCTCCGGGGAGGATAGCTCTGCCGCGGAGGCACGGCAGTGGATGCAGCGCAGGTTGCAGCCCGTGGTAGTCTCCCAGAACACGAGCCGCAGCGGGGGAGCCGCGCTGGTTCGGGCGCCGGCTTGCGCGGCCAGTGTTCCGGTCTTTTTCTCCGCCATTGCCATCTCCGGCAGATGCAATGGCTAATGGTCAACGGACGGTACAGGGCTGTGCTCATTAACCATCAACCATCAACCATTGCCTGTTCGAACACCTCGCCCGCCTGGCGCATCTCGCGCACGTCGTCCTCGGTGAGCCCGATCTCCTCGTCCGAGAGGTAGCACGCCGGGTCCGGCGCCCAGGGATCGTTGTAGTAGACGTCGGCGCGAACGCGCAGCGCGCCGCCGCAGGCGTCCTGCCACTTGCAGCGGCCGCAGCGGCCCTTGAGCAGCGGCAGGCGATCCTTCAGGCCCGCCATCAGCGGGTCCGACGTGTCGCGCCAAATGTCGGCGAAGCTGCGCTCGCGCACGTTGCCGAAGCTGTAGTGCATCCAGAACTGATCCGCGTGGACATCGCCGACCGCATCGATGGAGCCGATGCCGACGCCGGAGCTGTACCTGCCGCCGCCGTTCCAGCGCAGCAGCCGGAGCACTTCCTCGGCCCGCTCGGGATCTTCTTCGCGCAGTCGCATGTAGAGATACGGGCCATCGGCGTGGTTGTCCACGGTGAGGATGTTCTTGTGCAGGCCACGCTTGTAGAAGTCGCACGTGCGAGCGATGATGATATCGAGTGTGCGCCGCGTCTCCTCGTACGACAGGTCGTCGGAGGCGATGTCCCGCCCGCGCCCCGCGTAGGCGAGATGGTAGAAGCAGGCCCGATCCACATGCTCGGCTTCGATGAAGTCGAATATCCGCTCAAGGTCCAGGTAGTTATGGCGCGTCAACGTCAGCCGCAGCCCGACGCGCTGCTCCACGGAGACACAATTGCGAATCCCGCGCCTAGCGCGCTCAAAGGCACCCTCCACGCCGCGGAAGCGGTCGTTCACCTCGCCGATGCCGTCGAGGCTGATGCCCACGTAGGCGAACCCGGCGGCTTTGATGTGCTCTGCGGTGGCTTCGTCTATGAGCGTGCCGTTGGTGGAGAGCACCGGCCGCAGGCTCAGCTCAGCGGCTCGGGTGGCCAGGTCGAAGATGTCTTTACGGATGAGCGGCTCCCCGCCGGTGCAGAGCACCGCGGGAACGCCGAACTCGGCGAGATCCTCGACCAAGGCCAAGCCCTCGTCCGTGGTCAGCTCGTCCTCGTAGCGCACGTTCTCCGAGTCCGTGTAGCAGTGGATGCAGCGTAGGTTGCACGTGCGCGTGAGCGTCCACGCGACGACGGGTCGGCGCTCCACCGCCGACTTGGGCGTTGTGTAGGCATGGGGCTCGTGCCTATCAGCCGACGGCCTCTGGCCGTAGCGTATGGTGTCGCCGCTCGCCTCGCCTCCGCAGTAGAGCTTGGAGATATCTATCATTTGCTCTCACGCCTCGCGGCTACATCCTCGCGGGCGCGTTGAGCCATGTACGCCCGGTAGATCTGCATGAGCTCCTTCTCGAAGAGGTCGCGCTTAAGCTCCACCGCATACCGGCGCACCTCTTCCAGCACAGGCTCCGTGTCCTGCTCCCGCAGGTGGATGCCGAACTCAGCGAACTTCGCCCTCAGGGAATGCCCGCCGGAGTGTTTGCCAATGGTTATCTGGCGCACGCCGCCCACTTCGGCCGGCGAGAAGGGCTCGTGGGTCTCGGGAAACTTCAGTACCCCATCGGTGACCGTGCCGGCTTCGTGATAGAAGATGCGAGTGCCGACGATGGGCTTGCTGGGGCCGATCTCGCGCCCGGACGCTTCCGCAACATACTCGCACAGCGGCCGAATCATGTCGAAATTGAAGTCCACTGGGATGCCGAGCACGTACTTGAGCGCCATGACGACCTCTTCGAGGGCGGCATTACCCGCCCGCTCGCCGAGGCCGTTCACGGTGACACTGGCGAAGGCAGCGCCCCCGCGAAGGCCGGCGATGGTGTTGGCGGTGGCCATGCCGAAGTCGTTGTGCGTGTGGATCTCTATGGGCAGGCCGACGGCGTTCTTGAGGGTGTGCACCTCGCCGGCCAGTCTGAAGGGGTGCTGGAAGCCAACGGTGTCGCAATACCGGAGTCGATCGGCGCCGGCGTCGCGGGCCGCTTGGGCGAACTCGATGAGAAACTCCAGAGGCGTGCGCGACGCATCCTCGGCATTTGCCGACACGTAGAGGCCGTGGGTCTTGGCGTGCTCCACGGCGCGCTGGATGCTCTCCAGCACCCACTTCTCGCTCCGCCGCAATTTGTGCTTGATGTGCACGTCCGAGGTGGGGACGCCGATGCACACTCCGTCCACGCCGCAGTTTATGGATGCATCGATGTCGGAGATCACGACCCGGTTCCACGAAAGAATCCTAACGCCCAGGTCCAGATCCACGATGCGGCTCACGGTCTCCTGTTCGTCGCCGCCCATAGCCGGGACGCCGGCTTCGATCTGAAACACGCCGGCGTCGGCGAGCATCCGAGCGATCTCCACCTTCTCATCGTTGGTGAACACGACTCCGGCCGTCTGCTCGCCGTCTCGGAGCGTCGTGTCCACTATCTGGATGCGTTCCGCGGCCTCGTCCGGTTGGCGCGCCTCCGCCGGCCCGGGCTCACGGTGCAGCTCAGTTTCCCACGAATCGCTTACGCCTTCGTACGACACATCAAGCTCAGCCATCAGGAGACCTCCCCGGCGCCCCCAAAAATCATGGGCCACCGACAGAGCCCGGCGGACAGCCTGACGCCATGGTGGCCCACGGGAACAGCGTTTATGCCCTGGCTTTGTTCCGTGCGAGCTGCTGCTTCACCAATGCTGGGATGTCGTATGGCGCATCGGCGATGGGCACGCCCGCCGCCGTAAGTGCTTCCACCTTCGCCTCTGCGGTGCCGCTGCCGCCCGAGATGATGGCGCCCGCGTGCCCCATGCGCTTCCCGGGCGGCGCCGTGCGGCCCGATATAAGCCCGACCACGGGCTTGTTCATCGTCGCAATGCACTCCGCAGCCGCCTCTTCATCGGCCCCGCCGATCTCTCCTATGAGCACGATCGCTTCGGTCTGATCGTCAGCTTCGAAGAGCGGCAGCAAATCAATGAAGCGTGTCCCGAGGATCGGGTCCCCGCCCACGCCGACGCAGGTTGTTTGGCCGAGCCCCGCCCGGGTGAGCCTATCCACGACCTCGTAGGTCAGCGTGCCGCTGCGGGACATCAGGCCAACGGGGCCCGGGCTGAAAATGTGGCCGGGCATGATGCCCAACTTGCACTCGTCCGCCGTCACGATGCCGGGGCAGTTGGGCCCCATAAGGCGCACGCCCCGCTCCTGGGCGTAGTCCACCACCCTAATCATATCCTGCGCCGGGATTCCGTCCGTAATGCACGCCACCACATCGAGGCCGGCGCTCGCGGCCTCGAGGATAGCGTCGGCCGCAAACTGCTTCGGGACGAAGATGACGGATGCGTTTGCCCCGGTGGCCTCGACGGCATCCTTGACGGTATCGTACATGGGCTTGCCTAGCACCTCAGTGCCGCCCTTGCCCGGCGTGACGCCGGCGAGCACGTTCGTGCCGTATTCAATCATCGCCCGAGCGTGGAACTCACCCTCGCGCCCGCTCATTCCCTGCACGATGACCTTGGTGTTCTTGTCGATCAGGATTCCCATTGGTCCTTCCCGCCTACCGCGTAAGTTCTACGATCTTCGCCGCGCCTTCCTGCATGCTTTCGGCAGCGACGACGCCGGCTTCGGCGAGAATATGGCGTCCCTCTTGCTCGTTAGTGCCGGTGAGCCGCACGACCATGGGCACCGAGATGTTGAGCTTCGTCCGGGCCTCAATTATGCCTTGTGCAACCTCGTCGCATCTCGTGATGCCGCCGAACACGTTGCAGAAGATGCCCTCGACGCCCGGCGTCATCATGATGAGGTCGAGCGAATTCAGGACCAGGTCGGCCCGGGCGCCGCCGCCGATGTCCAGGAAATTGGCCGAAGCGCCGCCGGCGTTCTTCACTTCGTCCAGCGTTGCCATCACCAGGCCGGCCCCATTGCCCAGCACGCCGATGTCGCCATCCAGCCGCACGTACTGTATGCCACGGCGGTGCGCCTCCATCTCGATCTCGTCCGCCTCCGACTCCTCGGCCAGGTCCGCGATCTTCGGATGTCGGTACAGGGCGCTGTCGTCAATGTTGATCTTGGCGTCCGCCGCCGTCACCTCGCCACCAGCCGTCACCACGAGCGGGTTGATCTCGGCGAGGTTGGCATCGACGGCCAAATAGGCCTGGTAGAGGCCATGCAGGAACTTGCAGGCTGAGCTGATGACGCGGCGGTCCAGCGCCGCGTCGTAGCAGAGCTGGCGCATCTGGAACTCCGCCAGCCCCATGCGCGGGTCAATAGGCAGCTTGGCGATCTTCTCAGGGCTTCGGGCCGCGACCTCTTCGATGTCCACGCCGCCCTCAGCGCTCACCATGACCGTGTGGCGGCGAACGTTGCGATCGAGCACGATACCCAAATAGTACTCCTGGGCGATGTCAAGGGCCTCTTCGACGAGCACCTTTTCAACGATGAGTCCCTTCAGATCGCTGCCGAGCATGGCCTCCGCGATATCGCGCGCGGCTCGTGCGTCATGGGCGACTTTGATTCCGCCGGCCTTGCCCCGGCCGCCGACGTGCACCTGCGCTTTGATGACGACCGCCGTGCCGAGCTCCGTGGCGATCTCGAAAGCTTCCTCGGGCGTCGTGGCCACGCGACCGCGCGGAGTCATGGCGCCGTGGGCGCGGAGGATCTCTTTCGCTTGATACTCGTGGATTTTCATGGCCTGGTGGTGCAGTGCTCGTCCGCCAGGGCGTAGCCCACCTGGAGCGCCTTCTCATTGAGCGCCTCGGTGCCTTTCGGCACACGGGCGAGCACCGCCTCGTGCATGGAATCGCGGCTGACGATGCCGGTGATGGCCGTGATGATGCCCAACGCAGCGATGTTGGCCACAATAGCCCGGCCCGCCTCCTCGCGGACGACCTCCGTGATCGGTATGGCGTAGACGTTCTCTCCGTCGGGGGGATCGCTGACGAATGTGCTGTCCAGCAGCACGGTGCCACCCTCGACGAGATCGTGCGCATACGCGTCGCACGCCTCTTGCATCATGGCGAGCAGCAGATTGGGCCGAATAACCTTGGGGAAGTCTATCTCAGCATCGCTGATGACGACCTCGGCCCGGGCCGCGCCGCCACGCGACTCCGGTCCGTACGACTGGGTCTGAACGACGTTCTTCCCCTCGTAAACGCCCGCCGCTTCGGCCAGGATGATGCCGGCCGTGATGATCCCCTGTCCACCGGAGCCGGACAGACGCGCCTCGTAGCGGTCTCCGGGCTCAGCCATCATGCAGCTCTCCCTTGCGCGCGATCGATGAGCTTCTGGTACTCCGAACAGAACTCGGGCGCGCGGCGGTCAACGAACTCACCGATGACGTACTTCCCCTCGCGCTGCTCGCGGGTCATCTTCGCTGCCTGCTGGACGGTGACGGAGTTGTCTTTCTGCCACTGCAGAAGAGCGACGGGCGTACGCAAGTCGTTGCGCCGGCCGTAGTAGATGGGGCACCCGCTGATTACATCCATGAAGGAGAACCCGGGATTCTCGATCGCCTTCCGGATGATGCGCGGAAGCTGAACGGCGTGGTACGTGGTGCTCCGCGCCACGTACGTGGCACCGGCGGCCTCTGACAATGCGCATAGGTCGAAGGGGTGCTCCACATTGCCGTAGGGGGCGGTGGTTGCGTTGGCCGCAAATGGCGTCGTTGGCGACACCTGGCCCGACGTCATGCCGTACACGTGGTTGTTGAAGCAGATGCAGGTTATGTCGATGTTGCGCCGCGCCGCGTGGATGAAATGGTTGCCGCCGATGGCCGCCAGATCGCCGTCCCCCGTCATTACGACGACAGTGAGCTCGGGCTTGGCGAGCTTCACACCGGTAGCGAAGGCGAGCGCGCGGCCATGCGTGGTGTGCAGCGTATTGAAGTCCAGGTACCCAGGGAGGCGTGAAGAGCAGCCGATGCCGGAGACGACGGCCACCTTGTCCTGGTCCAACTGCAGCGTTTCCACCGCACGCAGGAACGCGCCCATTATTATGCCGTGGCCGCAGCCCGGGCACCAGATGTGGGGAAAGTGCTCCTCACGCAGGTACTGTCTATTTATCGCCTGTGATCGCGGCACTGTACGGACCTTCCTTCTGCCAGCGTCTCGCGTCCGCGGGGGCGCTCCGCGAGAGCGTCGCCCTCAAGCGGGCACTGGGGGGCGGGCGGGGCGCGCAATGGCGTTGAGGATATCTTGTGGCTTGAGCACCTCGCCGCTCGCGAGGTTGACACCAATGACTTCGCAGCGCCCGCCCGCCGCGCGCTCTATCTCAAACCGAAGCTGACCCAGATTCATCTCGGGCGCAATGATGAGCTCCACCTGTTGGCTCACCTCGCCGACTGCGTTTTCCGGGAATGGCCACACGGTCTTCAAATCCAGCAGGCCGGCCCTGATGCCCTGCTGCCGGGCGTCGCGGACGGCCCGCAGGGCCACCCGCGAGGTGATGCCGTAAGCGACCACGCCGACGTCGGCGTCGTCCAGGTAGTAGTGCTCCACGAAGGTGATCTCGTCCCGCGCTCGCTCCACCTTCGCCATAAGGCGTTTCAGCAGGCGCTGAGCGTTCGCCGGATCGTTGCTCGGAAAGCCCGTCTCATCGTGCATCAGGCCCGTGACGTGGAACCGATAGCCTTCGCCATACGCGGCCATAGGTGGTACGAGCGTGTCGTCGTCGGCCGCATAGGGGAGATACTCCTCGGGGCAGCAGTCTGGGCGCACCCGGTCCACGATCTCGATATCGGAGGGGTCGGGAATCGTCAGCTTCTCCCGCATGTGAGCTACGACCTCATCGCCCAGCAGCGTCACAGGTGTGCGCAGCCGCTCGGCGATGTTCACCGCGCGGATGGTGAGGTCGAACATCTCCTTCACCGACGCCGGCGCCAGGGCAATGGCCGGATGGTCGCCGTGCGGCCCCCACCGCGCTTGCATGACATCCTGCTGCGATGGACACGTCGGCAGGCCCGTGCTGGGCCCACCGCGCTGGATGTTCACCACGAGCGCCGGAACCTCGGTCAGGCACGCGAAGCCGATGTTCTCCTGCTTCAGCGAAAAGCCCGGCCCGCTCGTTGCCGTCATCGCCTTCAGGCCGCACAGGCTTGCGCCGACCACGGCGGCCATCGAGGCGATCTCATCCTCCATCTGGATGAACTTGCCGCCCACCTGCGGTAGGTGCATCGCCATGTATTCGGCGATCTCGGATGACGGGGTGATCGGATAGCCGGCGAAGAAGCGCACGCCAGCCATAATGGCAGCTTCCGCGCAGGCCTCATTGCCCTGCGTTAGTCGCGTCTTAGCCGCCATCATCAGTGTTCCTCTCCTCGACTACGACAGCGAAATCCGGACAGCGCACCACGCAGAGCTGACAGCCGTTGCACAGGTCCATGTCGGTGATGCGCGGCTCCCCGTGGCCGGCGTCCTGGAGCGCGCCCGTGGGGCAAAACTCGCTGCAGATGCCGCAGCTCTTGCACCACGGCTCACTAATGAGCACTGTGTATTTGCGCTTTCTCCGCCTCTTGACCGGCGCTTCCCCTGTTGTGCCCACGGCTGAGTCCCTGCGGACGGCCTCGTCCGCACGCACGATCCGTCCGCCGCGGGTCCAGATGTTGGGCTTGGATATGCGGAGCTCCTTGCGGGCGTTTCGTCCACCCGGGGACCAAATGCTGGGTTTCGTCATACGTGACTCCCTCTATACGCACCAAACGCCGGGCGGCAACGGGCGCGGCCGCGTCATGCCTCCGGCCGCCCGCCTCCCGATGCAGTCTCTCTCCGCTCTGCGGCCGTATCCCTCTGGAAGGGTACCCACATACTTCCGGAGTACTGCTTCGCCACTTCACTGCGTTCGGAGGCGCCCCTGACGCACCGCTCGCCAAGGGCCTGTCCTTCTGTGCTCCCGGTGTGGGTGCGACCGCGCCCCCGAGAGTCGCTGCCGTTCCGTCCGCACAGCAAATGGGAGGCCACAACGGCCTCCCGTGTTGACGAACACTGATCGCGTACTGGAGCGGGCGAGCAGCCTCGCCGCAGGAGAATGGACTTACTTTTTCGCGCCATGAAACATGAGGTGGGTTGCCGGTTGGTTGCTGGGCGGCGCTGCGCGCCGCTCGGGGCCGGGCGAACCCGCCGGATCGTGAGAGGACCGCTACTATATCGCACATCGCGGCGCCGGTCAAGGGTCGCTACGCCGGCGCGCGCTTCAGGCGCACGTACTTCGGCAGCTCGCCCACCAGGGGCCGGACGTAGTCGATGAATGCCTCCGTGACGCCGTTGCCCGCCTCGTTGATGTACTCGTCGGGCATCTTCTTCTCGGCGGCCGCGACCTGCTCGGTGGGGCAGAGGCCTGTGACGCATTTGTAGGGGTCGTTGGACTCCCGCACCAGCGTCACCATCTTATCGGTCTCGCCCCCCACGGCCGCCTCCACGGCGGCGGCGCCCACCATGTACGCTTCCTCGGCATCGGTCTTGGACTGCGCCATGATGCAGTTGCGCTGCGAGGTGCCCGGCTTGTTGAAGCGCGCCTTGGCGTTCAGCTTGCCCTCCACCAGCTTGCATATCGCGTCCCCGACGCCGCTGAGCTGCGCATGTCCGAAGGCGTCCTGGTAGAACTCACTCTCAGCCGCCGTTTGGGCCGTGATGTACTCGCCCTCCTCGTCCACGAGGCCTTCGGAGACCACAATGGTCGCGCGGCCGATGCTGTCCAGGCAGCCCTGCACGTCGTCGAGAAACTTCTGCGCCGCGAAGGGCCGCTCCGGCAGATAGATCAGGTGCGGCGCGTCCTCCTCCGCCTCGTGGGCCAGCCCGGTCGAGGCCGCGATCCAGCCGGTGTTACGCCCCATCGTCTCCATGACCTTGACGGTATCCGTGCTGTAGCTGGCCTCGTTGTCCTTGCCGGCGTCCATGGTCATGATGGTGATGGCGCGGGCGACG
>Ga0114930_10005596_pt1 | contig 10306 bp, 9 predicted proteins | sample AnhtaG_FD_87300 | JGI IMG/M metagenome (GOLD analysis project Ga0114930, IMG submission 87300) | Deep subsurface microbial communities from Anholt, Denmark to uncover new lineages of life (NeLLi) - Anholt_01485 metaG | ecosystem: Environmental > Aquatic > Marine > Oceanic > Sediment | place... | reverse complement strand
TGTCACTGGCTGTATGGGGGGGATGGTAGTTGGCGTACTGGTTGGGGAGACAGTTGGTGTTGGGAATGAAGTTGGATGCGGTGTCAAGGTTGATGACTGCACAATTGCTGTGGTAGATGGGCGAACGGGGGACAACGGAGAGTAAAACTTTGTAACAGGAGTTAGTGTACTAGCCGCAAGAGGGTCAGGATCGATGATTGGGGGCGCCGATTCGCAAGCTGCAATGAGTAACAGTAAAAGCACGTTCAAATGTAAGCAAATCAGCTCTCGATTCATACTACATCCTATGAAGGAAAGTGACAGCACTGAGATCGGGCGAATGTCGTCCGCCGTCAAACCGCGTCTGTCTATTGCACGACGCTCGCACCTGCCTCGGCCGTGCAGATGTACAGGCTTGACGTCAGGCCGGTCGCCCGCTCGTAAGCCGCTGCCACCCGGTCCCTGAACGCTTCTGCCTGCATCGCCTCGACCAGTGCCACAGCGCAGCCGCCGAATCCTGCCCCTGTCATTCTGGCCCCCGCCACGCCTGGCGCAAGCCATGCGGCCTCGACCATCGCGTCCAACTCGGTGCAGCTTACCTCATAGTCGTCGCGCAGGCTGCGGTGTGACTCGCCCATCAGCCTGCCAAAAGTCGCCGCGTCGCTGTGCGCCAGCGCCTCAATGCCGTCCAACACCCGTTGGTTCTCTCCGATCACGTGTCGACAGCGTTTCCGTACGTTGGGTGGCAGTTCGTGCGCGTACTGCTCAAGCTCGACAGCCGACACGTCGCGCAAGGCCGTGATTCCCGGCAGGTGTGCGCGGAGCAGCCGCACCCCCTCCTCGCACTCGGCGCGCCGGGTGTTGTAGGCCGAATCGGCCAAGCCGCGCTGCTTTGCCGTGTCCATGATCACAACGACAAAGCCTTCCGGTATGGACACCGGCTTGTGTTCCAGCGTGCGGCAGTCGACAAAGAGGGCCGAGTTCTCCTGTCCCAGGGCAGAGACGAACTGATCCATGATCCCGCAATTGACGCCCACAAAAGTGTTCTCGGCGCGTTGACAGAGCAAAGCCAGCTCAGATCGCGATAGCTCACACCCGGCGACCGTCTGCCACGTCACGGCCATGGACATCTCTACCGCCGCCGATGAGGAAAGCCCAGCGCCTATGGGCACGTCGCTGGCGAGCGCCACATCAAGACCCGGCAGCCGGAACCCACGTTCCTCGAGCACCACAGCCACGCCGCGCTGGTAATCGCTCCATCGGTGACCCTCGGCGTGGAGGATGTTGTCCAGCGAAAACGTGACCTGCGCACCGAAATCGGCGGCTCGCAGACGCACCACACGGTCCGCTCTTACCGAAGCGGCGACGAGCACGCTACGGTCAATGGCGATCGGCAATACGTATCCGTCGTTATAGTCGGTGTGTTCGCCGATCAGGTTCACGCGACCGGGCGCGCGGACGATCAGTTCGGGCGACGTGACGTAGCTCTGGGCAAACTCGACCTTGAGGGCCTCCACCCGTTGGGGGAACAGAGTTCTCTTGGACATGGAGGTTTTCTCCTTGCGCTCTCAGCGCTCAATGATCTCGGGTAGGTAGTCAGCCAGATGCAGTTCTTTGATCAGCGGCGCCCAGTCGCTATCCCGTACCACAGCGATGGTAGGCGAAAGCGCCTGCCGCAGATAGCCCTGAATGCGCCCGTGGGCACGCAGCTCACTCATCAACTGCGGGGTGCGCGTTTCCAGGATCGTCGCCTTGCGCAGGCGCACGTGGCCATAGCGCTCGGTCCAGCTTCGAATGCGGGCGACCGCAGCCGCTGGGACGTTGTCGTCGCTGATGCGCCGCAAGAAACGCTTCACCACGTCGACCTTGATGCCCTCACTCAGCGCACGCCCGATAGACGCAGGGGTGATTGCGTAGCGGTACTCTGATCCCGAAGCGCGCCAATCGGCGATGCGAGCCAGTTGAAATCGATCGTGCAGCGAAGTCTCTCGCACCAGAGTCACCAAGCCACCTGGAGCGATTCGGGCCGGCTGAGGGGGCAACTCTTCCAGGGAGGTGTGTGATAAGCCCAGAAACTCTGCTCCCCAGGGGGTTAGCCGAAAGGCGGAGGGTTTCCTCCAACCTTCTCTGTAACCCAGAGAGATCATACCCAGCCAGTGCAGCGGGCCAGACAGCAGGTACACCAGCAGTGCACCCTCGATCCGATGCCAGTGTTCGAACCCGGTCAGGTATTCGCCGCTGCGCACATCGCGGATGTACCAGCTTTCAAAGTCTCCGTTGGGGCGCGCATAGTCCGGCACACGCTCATGCACGGCATCTGCAAAACCAGCAATCGACAGCCAGGCCTCGGTCCGACAGCGGCTCAGCAGTCCGAGGACGGTCTCGCGAGCGATTAGCGGATCATTGCGCCAACCGGTGTCCTCACAGCGAATTCCTGGCACGTGCCATAGGTCGTTCCAACTGGCATCCTTACTCCAGGTTTCCTGCAGCACCCAGATCTGCTCTGGACGAGACTGTCTCAGCCAGTCACGCGCTCTATCGCGATCCAGGCGCAGCGTGCGGCCCTCCATCCACAGCAAACCGGCCGCCTGTGCCAGGTGATAGAGAAACTCTAGGTGTGGTCCGTCCTTGCCCAAGAATTGCCCTTGCAGATGCTGCACGTGGTCTGGAGATAGTTGACCAGCTTTCACGCGCACAGTGTGGTTTTGGACCAGGGCGAGCAGCATGCACAGATCATCGATCAAGGCCGGATCGCTGAGGGCAACTCTGGCCGGCTCATCAGCCAGCGGGACGACAAAAGGCTTCCGGTCAGGCCTTGGAGGTGGGAGTAAAGGCACAAGGTCAGAGGGGATGAAGAAGAACTCGACGACCGTGCCCGCTTCTCTATCAAAGCCACGCGCCATCAGGCCACGATACCACAGTCCCTCCGCGGGACTGACAGGCGCTCGCCAGGGCGCCTCACGGGCCATGCTTCCTGGGCCGAAACGCCTGATCTTGCCGAATCGCTGCGCGAGACGGAGCCCACGCATCCGTCCACCGTTGGCTATGAGAGCATCCAGCGCCTGACGTTCCTCGTCGGTCAGCCAGGTCAAGACCTCGCCTACAAAGTCACCGTCTAACAGCCTGACGACGATCTCTTCCACCATCCCCGGCTGACGACTTGTGGCGAGCTCGACGCCCAGCCGCTCGGCAATGGCGCGCAGGAGCGTGGTATCATAATCCTCCAAGCACTCGTACAACGTTTTCATCTCTGCAGTGACATCCTCACTGCCCTTGCCGCTCAGGGAAACAACCTGCGAGCCTTGACCTCTGCCACCGCGTCGGATCGAAAACGATAAAGCCTGGCTGGGCGGTGGTCGCCGCTGCGCACGTGGGGGGTTTCGCTCAGGATCTCGGCAGCCAACACCTTGCGTCGAAAGTTTCGCTTGTCGAGCTTCTCGTTCAGAGTGTGCTCGTAGGCATCCTGCAACTCGGTAAGCGTAAAAGTCTCTGGCAAGAGTTGAAAGGCCAGAGCAGTATACTCTAGCTTGTAGCGCAGACGGCGGATCGCGTACTTTACTATGTGTGAGTGATCGAAAGCCAAAAGTGGAGGGTGATATGCCGGCCACCAATCGGCAGCAACGGCGTCCGAGCTGGCCCGTAGATGGAGACGATCGGACGCGATCAGCGCAAAATAGGCCACCGTGATCACCCGCGTCCGTGGATCGCGCTTTGGATCGCCGAACGTGTACAACTGCTCCAGGTAGATTCCCGGATCGTCTACCCCCGTTTCCTCGGCCAACTCGCGACGGGCAGCGTCTTCTAGCGACTCATCCATATGAACGAACCCACCAGGAATGGCCCACATACCAGCGTGCGGCCAATGCTTGCGCTGTATCAGCAATACCTGAAGCTCACCGCTGCGGAGGGTGAATATCACAACGTCAACCGTCACCGACGGGCGCTCGTACTGGGTCACGTCGTATTTTGTGTCCTCGCACATAGGCTGGCCCCTTAGTGTTCTTGCTACACTTATTATACAGCAGACTTGCGCTCTTGTCAAGTATTCTCATTGCATGGTATAATCAGCGCTCGAATGATGTACGTTGACGGTAGCTCTACCGCCGATCGTTCAATCCACGGTTCTGTCCGTATGCGGAGTCTATCCGGAATATGAATCGTCGAATTCTGCTTGCTCTCACTGTCGTCCTCGGTCTAGTTACTGTCTCGACCCCGGCGTGGGTCTCTTTTGTACCTGGGCCTTCCGTGGTGGCAGAGAAGCCCACTGTGACAGCAGAGCCTACACGTCCATCCCTGCCATCGCCCGCCGCTGACCCACCGTCACTCCCTTATCTATTGGTGACTGTCCGCGATGCGGATACAGAGCAACTTCTACCAGGTGCCGATGTACGAATCGGTGAGCAAGAAGGAAGCACAGATGAGCTAGGACAGTGCGTACTGGGTGTGCGGAGCGGCGGCACGCACACGGTTGTGGTTTGGTACCCAGGCTACGATCGCTGGCAGGGCCAGGTAGATATCACACGGCCTGGTAGTGAGATGCTCGCCGTCAATGTGTCGTTGGAGCCCAATACCGTACGTGGACAGGTAGTGAACAGCAGGCGCAGACCTCTGCCCGATGCCACGGTGACCCTTAACCAGCGGCACCTGCCGCTGGACGGTGAAGCACGGTTCGTCCTGCGTCGCGTAAAGGTGGGAGACGTCGTAACGGCAGAGCACCCGGGTTATCTGCTGCACCAGGCGACTTTTGATGGCTACCCAACGCTATATCTGCCTTTGGAGCCGGTCTCTGTTGCGGTGAGTGTGAACGATGCGTTGACCGGTCAGGCGATCGCGGATGTGCCTGTGTGTGCAGATGACGACCTGTGCCAACTGACCGACAAGCTGGGAAATGTCATACTGAGCCCGGTCGTGCACGGCGCGTCCCTTACTGCAAGTCGTCAACGATATCAGACCAAGCAGGTCACGTACCAGGGCAAGGACGCGCTGACGATCGAATTGGCTCCTCGGGAACTAGTTGGCGTCATACGCGATGAAGAGAGCGGACAACCGTTGACCAATACACTCTTGTTCGTCAACGGACAGCTTACGCCAGTAGATGAGGACGGGCGCTACCATCTGCCTGATTTGACCCAGGTCTATACCCTTTTTGTCAAATCGCCGGGACACCGGCGGGTCACGATTCCGATGGGACCAAGGACCAAGACATCGCGTTACCGGGCGCTGGACCCTTGCCAGGAGCCGCGACAACTTCCGTGTGCCGACATCAATCTAGCCCGGTTTGCAGTTCGTGGCATATACATCAATTTCGGGCTGTTGTGGAACAAAGGCAAATTGCTGTCGTTGATCGATCTCGTGGATCGCAGCCCGATTCTGAACGCGATCGTTCTGGACATCAAGGGAGATTTTGGGTACATCGCTTTCGAATCCAGTGATCCGATCGTTGCTTCCAGCGATGCGATGACTTCTCCTCGGGTGCCGCTGACCGAGTTCTTGAGGATTTGCAGGGAAAAGCGTATTTACACCATCGGCCGCGTGGTGGTCTTTAAGGATAGCCCGTTGATCAAAGCACGGCCCGAACTGGCGGTCCGGCATCCCAACGGCGCCATTTTCTACGATCGCGAAGGCATGGCCTGGGCTGACCCTACGCTGGAAGAGGTGTGGGAATACAACATTGCGATCACCAAAGAAGCGATTCGTCTGGGGTTCGACGAAATCCAGTATGACTATTTGCGTTATCCCTCCGACAGCACCAGCTTGGCGGTCGTCCGAGCGCTTGTCTACTCGGTGCCCAGCACTCGTGAATCGCGTACGGCGGCGATCGAGGGTTTTGTCGCCGCTGCCAAGGCGGCCGTGGATCCAACTCCTGCCTTTCTCTCTGCGGATTTGTTTGGGTACGCTCTCTCGGTGGATCCGGAACACGATATGCGCATCGGACAGCGGCTCAAGGATCTTGCTCCTCACGTCGACTATATCTGCCCAATGGTTTACCCCTCTACGTTCATCCCCGGCAATCTGGGCCTCATGTCACCCTCAGACAGCCCCTACGAGGTAGTGGCGATCAGCATGGAATACGGTCACGCGCGGACCAGTACGCTGATCCGTCCCTGGCTTCAGCATTACTGGTACGATCGGTACGAGTTTGCCGAACAGCGACGCGCTGCCGAAGAGGCAACAGATATAGGATGGTGCTTTTGGAACGCGGGGGGAAGATACGATGAACTGTTTTTTATTCCCCCCAGGGGTATTGAGCCCTAGAGTTTAGAATTCCCTCTTGCATTTACGCCTATAATCGTGTACAATGTTATAGAGATATGGCTGGGGATTCTGCCCCCAAACAGACCTCTTTCCTGGTACGCAAGTCATCTCGAGGAACGTCCGCACACGAGCGAGCATCGACAAAACTCACAGTTGCATGGCCCTTCAAGGAGAGGACAAAGGAGGCAACGGCTATGGATGTCATCAGGGTAGCAGCCAAGTCCAGGTCTACTTCAGTAGCTGGCGCGATCGCCGGGGTCATCCGGGAGAGTGGACGGGCGGAGGTACAGGCAATCGGAGCCGGGGCAGTCAATCAAGCCGTGAAAGCCACTGCTATCGCTCGTGGGTACCTAGCGCTGGATGGGATGGACGTAATCTGCATCCCGTCCTTTGTAGAAGTGATAATCGAGGGACAGGAACGCACAGCGATCAGGTTGTGCGTAGAGCCAAGATGAGCAGGCAGGTTGACCTGCACCTACACAGCACGGCTTCGGACGGAATGTATACGCCGGCTGAACTGGTGCAACTGGCTCTGGACAAAGCCATACAGGTCATCGCACTGACCGACCACGATACGACGGAAGGCATAGAGGAGGCTCTCGACGCCGCGCAGGGCACTGGATTGACGGTGGTCCCTGGTGTAGAGATCAGCACCGACGTACCAGGAAACCGTGAGCTCCACATCCTGGGCTATCACATCGATCGCCACAATGCACCGTTACAAGAATGCTTGGAAGAGCTGCGCCAATCTCGCCTGGAGCGCGCGCGCAAGATCGTAGACCTTCTGGCCCAGGCTGGGTGTAACCTTGAATTGGACCGGTTGATGGCCATAGCCGGTCGAGGCTCTGTTTGTCGGCCCCACATCGCGCAAGCGATGGTCGAGGCCAACTGTGTGAATTCAGTGGCAAGTGCGTTTCGCCTGTACATAGGGCGGGGCGCCCCGGCCTACGTGTTTCGCAACAAGCTGATCGCCCAGGACGCAATCCAGATCGTGTTGCAAGCAGGGGGAGTTCCTGTGTTGGCACACCCCAGCCAGCTTGTTGAACACATTCCCGAGCTGGTCCGGTACGGACTCGCAGGTCTAGAGGTCTACTATGACGGGTATGAAGGAGCCGAGAAGCGCTTTCTGGCTGGCCTAGCTCAAAAGTACGACTTGATCGCTACCGGCGGCAGCGACTTTCACGGCCCAGGCATCACGAGAGCCGTCGACATAGGCCAGGTAGCCGTTCCCTGGTCAGCGGTGGAGCAATTGCGGATGTACGCCAGGAACATCGCGCCTGGAAAGCGATCCGAGGAGTAAGTCACTGTTTCCTGCGACGACCCCTCCTGCGTGATGGCTGCTGTGTCTCCTGAGGAGAGGACTCGAGTTCCTGCAAGGCAAACGCGCAAGTTACGTCATCCTCCAGCTTGACTTGAACGCTTTCGCGGAGGACATTCACCGAGACGACCTTGCCCACCCCTCTGGGCGTCTGAATCGTGCTGCCTACACGAGGCAGTCCCTTTTTGACCTCGGCGTAAAATCCGTTCTCGTAGGCCAAGCAACATAACAAGCGTCCACACACGCCCGATATTTCCATTGGGCTGAGAGGCAGGTCTTGCTGTTTGGCCATCCGGATCGAAATGGGCCGAAAACCGGTCAGCCACGTAGCACAGCAATGTGGACACCCACACAGCCCGTACCCTCCTAACAGTCTCACCTCGTCGCGCACCCCGACCTGGTGCAGTTCGATCCGGGCCTTGAACGCGCGCGCCAGATCCTTCACCAGGGCACGAAAGTCCACTCGCTTTTCGGACGTAAAGTAAAAGGTGAGATATGTGCCGTTGAAATTGTACTCAGCGCGGATCACCTTCATCGCCAAGCCATGTTCCGCGACCTGTTCTCGACAGCGAACCAGGACCTGCTTCTCCCGTTGACGATACCGCTCCATCTGGGTTAGATCCAGGGCCGTCGCCTGCCTCAGGACCCCTTTCAACCTGCTGGGAATGGCTTCCTCGGGCATTTCGCGCGGCGGAAAGGCAACCCTTCCCGCTTCCTGTCCGCGTACAGTTTCGACGACGACATAGTCTCCTCTCTCCAGGTCCTGCAAACCCTCTGGGGCAAAGTAATACACCTTGGCTGAATTCCTAAACTTGATGCCCACAACCTGCATTTTCACTTCCACTTCATAGACCGCCAGGCGTGCCCAACGTCAAGACCTCCAATGCCAGGCGCAAGTTTGCGTTATGTTCCAGCCGCCAGACTGTGTCACGTATGTCGTGCAGCATTTCTTTCGCTGTTGCTACGCCGTATCGAGCAGCCCACTCACAGAGCTGCGGCTCGCGATCCACGTTCGTGATCTGAGCAGTGCTCCCCGAGGCCAGGATCAGCACATCGCGCCACCAACTCGTGAGTAGCTGCAGAGCGACGGGCACGTCATCTGGCTTCCTGCTCAACCGTTCCGCCCAGGAAAAGCCTAGTACGTGCGTCCCCGCGCCGAGTTCCATCAGCTCGTCGAGCACCTGGTTTCGCTGCTCAAGCACGCGTTTGTCTTCGCTGGCCTCCAACGCCCACCCGATTCGTCCTCGAGCGAGACGACCCAGCAACTGGGCCCTTTCACCGTCCTGGCCACGTGCCCGCAGAGCGGATACTATCTGCTCTGTGGGCAATAAGCGCAAGCTAAGCACCTGACACCGGGAGAGAATGGTCGACAAGAGCGAGTCGAGCCGATCGGCGGTCAAAATGAGAATGACCCTCGGCGGTGGTTCTTCCAACGTCTTGAGCAGGCAGTTTGCCGCCGAGAGGGTAGCCAGGTCCACGCGACTGATAACACAGACTCTACGTCGACCCTCAACCGGAGACAAGGCAACCACTCGTTGCAGCTCTCGGATCGATTCGATCTTGATCCGACCTTTCTGCGGAGAGACCACGAACACGTCTGGGTGCCTATCCATCTCCACAAGACGGCAGCTACGGCAAGCCCCGCACGGAGCATCCTCTTCGATGCACTGAATTGCCTGCGCGAACGCCTTCGCCAGCGTCGTCTTGCCCACCTGGGGTGGACCCCCGAAAAGGTGAGCGTGACGGAGCTTTGCCGTTCGCACGCTGCGATCCAATAATTCTACAGCCCACTCATGACCGATGACTGGCCACACGATTCATCTCCAGCGTCATACGTCTAGACAGTCTATTCTACCACAGAAAGCCGTGGGGCTCAAACCGCCGCTCGGGTTAGGGCAATCGCATTTGGCTTGCAGGTAGGACGGATTGTCGACGTGTCCTACAACAGTCGACAGTCCACGCAAAGTAGCGATGCACGGTATGGCAACCACGCCTACAGATCTTTCCAAATGCGATTGCCCTACTGCGGGTCAGCAGACTATTGACACGGGTCAACTTCTGTGGTATTATGTTAGGTAGGGACTACTTGAGGGTTGAGGAGGTATACGATGAAAAAGTTGATGGTGGGAATACTTGTCTGTGTACTGCTGGCGCCGCTGGGCGCTCAGGTAGTGTGGGCTGGCCCCTCGGCCGCCAATCCGTTGGTTCACATCGTGCGGTGGGGGGAGAATCTAACGAGTATTGCCAAGAGATACGGCACCACGATACAGGCCATCGTGCGCGCCAACAACCTCCCGAATCAGAATCGGATCTATGCAGGGCAGCGACTGATCATCTCTGTCTGGACGCCGCCTCCTGCTCCCAGTGGAGGCGTCTACATCGTCCGATATGGCGACACGCTCTCGGGCATCGCTTATCGGTATGGCGTGACCACAAGCGCCATCATGCGAGCGAATGGTATCGTCAATGCGCATCGCATCTACCGGGGGCAACGACTCATCATTCCAGGTCCATATGTCCCGTCGCCGACCCCTGCTCCCGGCGGGACCTACTATGTCGTACGCTGGGGCGATACCCTGGCCAAGATCGCAATGCGCTTCAGAGTTAGCACGTGGTCTGTGGCCGCGGCCAACAACATCGCCAACCCAAACGTGATCTATCCTGGCCAGCGGTTCTGGATTCCCGGCTATGGCTACACACCCGTTTCCCCGCCGGTCAAGCCAGAGTGCGAGCATCTCAAATGGCCGACGCCGG
>Ga0114930_10005595_pt1 | contig 10308 bp, 9 predicted proteins | sample AnhtaG_FD_87300 | JGI IMG/M metagenome (GOLD analysis project Ga0114930, IMG submission 87300) | Deep subsurface microbial communities from Anholt, Denmark to uncover new lineages of life (NeLLi) - Anholt_01485 metaG | ecosystem: Environmental > Aquatic > Marine > Oceanic > Sediment | place... | reverse complement strand
GATAACTGTGTCTCACTATTTCCATCTGAATCAGTTCAGATAAAAGCTATGATCCCGGGAGATTTCACCAATGGTGACATTATTGTTAAAACAGAAGGCTGGAACTGTTGATCTTTATTTTGTCACTATATCTTTGAAGAAAAAACCCACGATGAGCTTGCAAAAAAGCTGTATTACAATCCTGAAGAAGGATTAAAAGCTTTAAATCTTGCACCTCTTCTTTTCAGAGCCATAGAAGAGGAAGATATGATAGCCATAAAGATAGGAGAAAAAATAGTAGAAGAGACTGTTAGAGATATATATGCTCTAATGAAAAAACTTGATTTAATAAAAGAGGATACCCCTATTGTTCTTGGCGGGAGTCTTTACAAGGGAGCTCCCTGGCTTACTGAATATATATCTGCAAAGACTCATATTTTTGCCCCTAAGGCTAAGGTAAGCCTTCTTAAAGTTCCACCTGCTTTAGGAGCATCTATTATAGCCTGGGAAGCTTCTGGTTATTCCCTTTCGGAGGATAAATGGGAAGAATTATCAAATTTTAATTGTTAATAGTATTAGAGGGACCTGAAATAATGTCTTTATCAATTTTTATGTCCTTTGTATAAATAATTTCAGAATTAAAAGGGAGGCTTTAGTATCCTAATTCTAATATTCTCATCATAATAGATAAAAGGAGTCAGATCGTAATTTGTGTTTTTCTATAAATGAGGTATTAATTGGTTTTTTACCATCTCCTTATCATATTTGATGATGTATTTCAGTCATAACTGGATAAGTTTATTACTCCTAATTTTTTCATCTTTAAGTTTATGTCTTTATTCTGTTTTTTACTTTCCTTAATTTTTATAATTTTTAAAATTGTGATTGCACACTCTAAGTATGCCACTTTTAGCAAATTCTTCGCACAGCCTTTATGTATCAGCCAGGCAATATTTGAGGAGTAAGAAATAGAATATAGGGTTTAACTAAAAAAGGATAGAGAAAGCTTTTTATTTTAAATTAATCCTGACCTCTAATTTAAGAAATATTCGGAAAAACACAAACCTAAAAAAATATTTGACATGGGCTAAGTTTTTTGTTAGATTACTATTTACTAACAGTAAGTAATAAAATAATATTTATGGAAAAAAAATCTTTAAAATTTTCAAGAACGATAAGTTCGAAACTGCAATATAAAATTAATATGTCCATAATTTTTAATTATCTTCGTGAAAACGGACCTATTTCAAGAGCAAAGATATCAAGGGATCTTAAAATTAGTGCACCTGCAGTTTCAAGAGTCATAGATAAACTTATTAAGGATGGTTATGTTGTTGAAACAGAGAAGCTGGTAACTAAAGGTGGAAAGAGGCCAACACTTCTTAAGATAAACCAGGATAAAGGTTTTGTTATAGGAATAGATTTAGGGAAAGAAAAATTTAAACTCGCCCTGACTAATTTTAATGGTGAAACAGTTGAAAAATACCGAGGCTTTAGGATTTTAAATGATAAAAATATTGCTGAAAAAATGATTAGTGAAATAAAAAAGTTTTTAAGTAAATGCAGCAAAGGAGAAAAAATAAAACTACATAAAGTTAGGACCATCTGTATTGGAGTTCCAGCTGATATTGATACTGACTCTGGAAAAATTATAAGTGCCCCTCTTTATGGAAATTGGAAGGAATTAAATTTAAAAAAAATCCTTGGCAGCGAATTTAATATCCCTGTGTATATAGAAAATGATGTTAATCTATCCACCCTGGGAGAAAAACATTATGGAGAAGGGAAAAATTTTAAAGATGTTATATTTGTTGAGATTAGTAATGGAATTGGAGCAGGGATAATTATTGATAACCATCTGCATAGAGGTTTTCATGGCTCTGCTGGTGAAGTTGGATTTACAATAGTTAATACTGAGAACTTAGGTTTTAAAATAAAAAATAAGGGTTTTTTAGAAAAATTTGCATCTGTTGAGAGTATGAAAAAGAAAGTAGTAATGGCAATTAAAGAAGGTAGAAAAACTAAAATTGCTGATATGGTAGAAAATGACGTTGAAAAAATAGAATCTTATATGGTATGCAAAGCGGCAATTGGTGGTGACAAGCTTGCAAATAGTATTATATGTGAGATGGTTAATTTTTTGTCTATTGGGATAATTAATTTAATTTTGATTATAAATCCCCAGATTATAGTCTTGGGCGGTGATATCTGTAGTCTACCTGAAGTAAGAAGATTATTTGTTGAACCAATTATGGAGAAGATTAAAAGTTCAATACCCTTTAAAATTCCTGAGATTAAATTATCTTCACTAAGTGAAGATGCAGGAATAATAGGAGCTTCTTTTCTGGCAACAGAATCCCTGCTAATAGGTGAATTTCCTTACAAAATTGAACAGGAGGTATTATCTTAAAAAATGAAACAGACTCTAATCAAAGAAGCAAATAAAGTTAATTTTTATGAAATTAATGAAGATGATATTTTGGGTAATAATAAGGTAAAAGTTTATTTGGTAGAAACTAATGTAGATGTTTACAATGATATAGCAAGAGTAATGACAAATAAACTGAGGGAGAACAATGAAAATGGAATTTTAACTTCATTTATATTACCCGTTGGTCCAACAGGTCAATATAAAAGATTTGCCAGGATTTGCAACACAGAAAAAATAAGTTGCAAAAACCTTATTACTATAAATATGGATGAATATCTAGATGATAACGATAATTACATATCTGAAGATCACCCCCTAAGTTTTAGGGGATTTATGAAAGAGAACTTATTCAACCAGCTAAATGATGATTTAAAGATAAAGCCAGAAAATATATATTTCCCTGATCCGAATAGTACTTCACAAATTGAAAAGGTTATAAATGAGATAGGTGGAGTGGATATCTGTTTTGGTGGAGTTGGGATAAATGGGCACATTGCTTTTAATGAGCCTATAGATGAAAGTATAATAACAAATGATGAATTTAGGAAGTTGAAGACGCGAGTATTAGATGTTTCCAAAGAAACCATTGTAGTAAATAGCATAAGGTATGGAGGGCATACAGAATTTATCCCTAGAAGGTGTATTACCATCGGAATAGCCGAGATATTTATGTCAAAGGAGCTAAGGTTTTATTTGGAACATGATTGGCAATCAGCAGTTCTAAGAAAAGCTATATTTGAAGAGCCAACACCATCATTTCCTGCAACATTTCTGAAAGAATACGAAGATAGTAGTATTACAGTGTCGAAAAATGTATTGAGGAGTTAGGTGTGCTAATGGTAGTTATGTATTAGCAGTGGGCTATTGTAATAAGAAATGGATAAACATAGAAGGTTTACTTGAGTTAAGCGAATAGTGAAAGGAGGTCATTTAGATTTGATTGAATACCAAAATACAAAGTATAAAAGAGAGGAGTTGATTTGAATTGGGAAATTTTAATAAGCAATGGCCGCGTAACTACCCGGTTAGTGACAAGAGTTTTCTTGAAATTTGTAAAGAGTTTTTAGACAAGATTGAAGAGCGTCAAGCTGAAAATTTTGTTAAAGCTGGGAAAATAATGGGCGATAATATGATGGCAGGGGGCTTGATAAAACTAGTTGGTACTGGAGGTCATACATATCTTCCGGTTCTTGATATGAGTCATCGAGCTGGAGGTTTTGTCACAGTTAACCCCACTCTTGATGTAAGTAGCTCTCCTATTAATGGCGGAACCCGTAGCATTCGTCTAGAGCGGGTACAAGGATATTTTCGTGCTTTAATGGATTACTTCCGTGTAAAGAAAGATGATGTTGTTGTTATCTTCAATAATATAGGTGTTAATGCTGGAACAATTGATGCTGCTCTGGAATGTAAGGAACGCGGTGCTACTGTCATTGGAGTTGGCAGCTCAATATGGCAAGAGGATATTCCTGTGGATCATTATACCCGTCACGAATCCAAAAAAAATCTCATGGATATCGTGGATCTTTTTATTGATGATTATAATCCCATTGGTGATACTGTAATTAAGATAGAAGGATTTGACCGCTCTATTTGTCCTATCTCTACAGTTACTGATGGGTATATTGTGCGACGTATGGAACAAGAAGCTGTTAAGTACATGCTTTCAAAAGGTTCTAAACCGATTATATGGGTTAGTGCAAATTGTGAGGGTGGAGATGATGCTAATGCTGAATATGAAGAAGAGTATTGGTATAAAGTTAAGATGCTTTAGTTAGTATCTCACAAAAGTTAGATATCTGAAAGATTGCTTAAAAGTTAATTATGAAAAAGCATTGTAGCTCAATACTCTATGAAGATGAGATAAGCAAGTTCTATAGATTTATTATAAGCTATATAGGAATATATCAGTGATAATTTATTTGTTTTGTAGACTTTATTACATATTAACATATTAGGGAGGTGATTCTATGGAATTAAAAAATGAGATTTGTTCAAGTAGAGTTTAATGTTATTAAAGCTAAAATCTCGGACAAATCCCAGAAAAGATTTTATTAAAAAATTATTTAAAAGGAGAGTGTAAAAGAAATGAAAAAGCCATTATTGCGGTTGTTAGTAGTATTGCTGACTGTGTCTATGGTAGTAACTTTTTCACTTGCAGGATGTAAGAAAGAAGCTGTGATTTCGGAAGAAGAGGTTGAGGAGATTGTAGAGGAAGTGGAAGAAGAAGCTCCTGTTGAGGAAGAGATTATTGAGCTAACATTCTGGCATCATGAAGCTCCTGCGCACCGTGTTGCTGCCTTCCAGGAAGTTATAGATTTGTTTGAAGCAGAATACCCCAATATCAATGTAACACAAGAAGTGGTTATGTGGGGTGATGCATGGCCTAAGACAATAGCTGCCATAGAAGTTGGTTCAGGGCCTGATTTCCAGTTTTCTATACCTGATTTACTTTTAACTAGTTATTTGCTTGATTCATTGCTACCTGTCACAGATTTGGTAAATGAGCTGGATAAGGATTATGATTTTATTGATAATATGATAGCACCATATTTTCATGAGGATGAATATTGGGGTGTCCCAATTATGACAATGGTATTCCTGTTAACATACAGTCCCAGTCTTTTAGAAGAATATGTTGGCACAACTGAACCACCAAAAAATTGGGAGGAATATCTAGAATATGCTGAGAAACTAACAGATCCTGAAAATGATGTTTATGGTGTTGGAATTGGCGGAGGTATCAATTTGATGACATCTGAGACAGCTTATACATTTATGACAAATACGGGAGCAAAGTTCTTTGATGAAGAAGGAAATGTAATATTTAATAGTCCTGAGACTATACAAGCAATGGAAATGTATAGAGATCTATTTCAATACACACCACCTGGTGCTGAGGCTTGGTCTTGGGGAGAGATTGAATTGAATATAATGGCTGGCAAGATAGCTATGGCGCCTTATTTTCCTTCAGTTCAAAGACGATTTCACATGGAATTAGATAGCGATGACTATAGTGGTACTGCGCATCCATTTCCAGCTGATGGGCAACTGGGCACAATAACATATCCTAATGAAGTACATATTTATAAGTGGACAGCAGAACGTCCAGGGCACATAGAGGCAACTTATGAGTTTATTAGATTTATATTGCGACCTGATATTAATTACATATTGACTGCAGTGCAAGAACCGGGTGGTTTTTATCCAGTAACCGTAGCGGGGATGGAAGCTCCAGAGTTCTGGGCTGACCCGATAATCTCTCGCTACGAGGAGATGAATAAAGCTGCCATTAAGGCGCTTGAGACTGCAACCTTGTATGGCTTTGAATACGGACATTGGGTAAACTTGGGTATTGGAGATATTACTGGTGCGAATATCTTAGCAGAAGTTGTAAACAGAATAGTCACTGGTGGAATGACAGTTGAAGATGCTGTTGAGTGGGGACATAATGAGATGGAGAAATATTCTGTACCTGTTAGTAATGACTAGATGAGCTGATTGAATCTTATTATTGAACGGCAGTTCCGTAAAAAAACGGAACTGCCGCTATAAGTAGTAGGGTCTCTTCAGTAGAAAGAAGTGTGAATGAAAGGATACAAAAGAGTTAGTCTGGTTAATTACCTATATATTATGCCTGTATTAGTCTTAATAGGAATGATTTTCATCTATCCATTGATCCAAGTCGGAATATTATCTTTTTACGATATACGAATGGGTGCACAAGAAGGATTATTTGTAGGATTGGATAACTACCGATTAATCTTTAGTGAACCTGTTTTCTGGAGAAGTATTAAGAGCACGCTTATTTGGACATTTTGTAGTCTAATACTCCAGTTAATCATCCCTCTGGGCATGGCTATTCTGTTAAATCAGAAACTAAAAGGTATCCATTTTATACGAACTAGCATTCTCTTGCCTTGGATAATTCCCATGGTTGCTCTAGCTGTATCTATGAGATGGATGTTAATGCCTGGGATGGGAATTTTCAATGAGGTTCTTAAGAATACAATAGGCACTCAAATTAATTTTCTTGGTTCGCAAAGTGCAGCAATGCCAACTCTTATCGTCTTAAATACCTGGAAGATACTTCCGTTTGGTACGTTACTAATACTTACAGCCCTGCAGACTATTCCAGAAGAGATCTATGAAGCAGCCCGTGTAGACGGCGCAAATTTTTGGAGGCAGTTTGCTCATATAACTTTTCCCTTGTTAGGTAAAGTGATCTGGTTTATGGGGTTTCTTGTTTTAGTGTGGAATTTTAACACCTTTGACACAATCTGGCTTACTACAGAGGGTGGGCCGGGGCATATAATGCAAACACTTCCTATACTGGTTTACAGAAGAGCGTTTAAAGTATTTCGGCTCGGAGAAGGAGCGGCGATAGCTACAATAGGTGCTATATTCCTGATAGTTGTGGGTGTCCTGTACTTTAAGTTTCTTTCTCCCAAAAGGGAGGATGAAGGTTAAATAAATATGGTTCTTTTAGTAGTTTTAAAAGCCTGAATGGTAGTAAATTTTTCTGGTTTATTTGTAGAAAGATAATAAATATAGAATATTATTAAGGCACATTTCTGATTTACTGAAAAGCATTTTTTAATATTTTTATTAATAATTGGGAGAGTTTATTGTTTTGTTAACTTTATTAAGGAGTTCAATAAGATAATCATGGGTACTAAGAGGATAAAGAATCTTTTAACAAATGTTGGAGTTATAGCACTGTTATTGATAATTTTATTTCCAGTTGTCTATATATTCGTCTCTTCATTTAAGCCCTTGAGTGAGCTAATAATGACAGGAACAGGTTTTTTCCCCCAGAAACCTACTTTGGCAAATTATACAAGTCTAATTTTTGTACGAACACCTATTAGAAATTTCCCTGTATTTCTTTTAAATAGCTTGAAGGTTTCAATAGGCACTGCATTGTTTTCTGTCCTGATTGCCTCGCTTGGAGGTTATGGACTAGCTAGACATCAATATGCAGGAAGAGATATATTGGCTCAATCAATGTTGTTTATTTATGTGTTTCCCACAGTCTTGTTACTTATCCCTATCTATAAAATGTTTCAAAGTTTGAAGTTGGTAGATACACATTTAGGTTTAATAATTATTTATACTGCTCTATCTGCACCATTCTGTACCTGGCTGCTAACCTCCTTCTTTAAAACTATACCATTAGAATTAGAGGAGGCAGCATCTATTGACGGTGCTAGTAAAATGACTATTTTTTTAAAAATCACTTTTCCATTAGCAGCCTCTGGTATTGTAACAGTAGCAGCGTATTCATTTATAATAGCTTGGGGTGAATATATGTTTGCCTCGATTCTACTATCAAGTAGTAAAAATAGGACAGCTACTCTGGGGCTGGCGACTCTTACAGCTGAGCAGTATATTGAGTGGGGGCCCCTTTTGGCAGGTTCAATATTAATTATCTTGCCAGTCATTGTATTATTTTTCCCTGTGGCAAAACAATTCATCAAGGGTTTTATGGGAGGTGCATTAAAACAGTGAAGAAAAAGTATTAGTCTTATCTTTACCATAATTAGTACTGCTAAGACTGTAAAAATAATTGCTTATTATTTTAAACTTATATAGGAAGGGAAAATTTATGTTAAAAATAAATAGAATTAGAATGGTTATTTTGATGCTAATCTTTATAGTTGTCTTAGTGCTTAATATTGGTTGCGTTAAAGGTTTACCACCTGAGAAGCCTTCTTCTCCTGAAGATGTTAGTACTACATCCACTGAAGAAGTCAGCCTCACACCCTCTGAAGATGTTAGCGCTACTATTTTAACTGATGAGTATATTATGCCTGCAGCTGAGCTGGAAACTACAAAAACTTACCCTGATATAATTATGATAGAAAACAAGTATATTAAAATATCTGTGGTTCCAAACCGGGGGCGTCTTGTTTTTGATTATTTGTTTAAGCCAACTGGTAACAGTGAACTATATAGAAATGCAAACCCATCTCCTGTGAAAGTAACTACTGACTATGTGGTGGAATTTGGCGGATATTATCTCTCACTTCCCTGGAACCCCAGGGCTCGTCAGCCCTATGACTTAGAGTATAAGCTAATAGAGAAGGGTCCAGACATAACTGAAGTATATATGTGGGGCGAAGACCCTATGAATTCAGCTTTTGTAGAAGTCTGGGTAACGGTTGAAAAAGATTCCTCTCTTGTACAATTGAAAACCAGGATCAGCAATAAGACTGAGGAAGATATGAATATTGAATTAAGTGACTATGCGGTTGTTGCTCCAGGCGGTGGGCTTACTGATAATAGCAAATTTATTATTCCTGCTTCAGAGGTTACTATCGAACAAAGTGAGGATAACTGGATGGGTGCAAAAGGAGATGTCATTTCTTGGCCTCCAATCTGGAGTAAATGGGTTAGCTTTGGACATTTTGGTTTATTTAATATACAAATAGATAAAATGAATGGACCATTTATTGCTATCAACAACCATGACACTGGGGATACACTTGTTAAGCATTGGGAACCAGCTGATTTCTTTGATGGTCTTCGAGTATGGTCGTGGGGAAAAGATTATGCAGATACAAGGGGTGCAGAACCTACTGCAAATTTTGAAAATTATACTGGGATAATATCTATACCTTTAGGTGAATCAATTGATTTGCTTACCCACTTTTACACCTTAAAAGATATGCAAAATATAACCATGGCTAACTCAACTTTTGCAGGTTGGCTAGAGGCAGATAAACAAATTTATAGAATTGGCGAGGATCAATCGGTTGAGATTCAATCACAAGTTGGTAGCAGCAAAGATTATAGGAATGTAAATTTAAAAGTTTTCCTAACTGATTTGGACGATAATGTCCTAACTCAGGTAACCTCAGAGAAAGTTGCAGCAATCTCTCCGACCGAATTATATAGTGGATCTTGGAAAGTTGGTTTAAAGGATACAATGGTTGAACCTGGGGAATATATTTTCAAGTTAGAACTCTTAGATACTAATGATGTTTCAGTCTTTACTGTAAAGTCACCACCTGTTTTAATTATTAAGTAAAAGTATTAATCCAAAAGAGAGGAGACTTCCTATGAACATATTAGGCATAGGTGCGCATCCTGATGATTTAGAGTTACTTTGTGCTGGAACATTAGCCCGTTACAGTCAAGATGGGCACGAAGTATTTATGTGTCATCTTTGCGATGGAAATAAGGGTAGCATGGTTTATTCTTCCAAAGAGCTAGCAAAAATACGTAGAAGGGAAGCAATAGAGTCAGCAAAGTTAATTGGAGCTAAATCAATATGGGGTGGAATGTCTGATGGGGAAGTAGTATTGGATTTAGAGTCGAGAATAAAAGTAATTGATGTAATAAGACAAGCTAATCCTGATGTTGTAATTACCCACCATCCAAATGATTATCATTCAGATCACATAAATACAAGTAGGCTTGTGTTTGAGGCGGTCTATCTATCAAATCTTAAATTATGGAAGACTAACTATCCTGCTTCAAATAGATTACCATTTTTATATTATATGGATACACTTGCTGGGGTAAACTTTGTTTCTATGGAATATGTCAATATAACAAATACAATAGACATTAAAATTAAGATGATGTTAAAGATGCAGTCTCAGCTTGGATGGCTAAAGGAAATGCACGATTGTGATGCTGCCGAATTTATAAAGACTGTAGCAAGATTTAGAGGTTTTCAAGCCGGGGTTTTATATGCAGAGGCTTTTGCCCAGCAGAAGATGTATCCCCAGGGGCTTACTAAAAGGATTTTGCCTTGATAGATTTAGTAGATAAATGATAAATAAAACTAGAACTAAAACAATTTGGAGGAAGTATGAGTAAATTTAAAGGAATAACTACTCACCAGACTGTCAGTGATGAGGATTTTAGAAAAATTATGTCAGTGCCTG
>Ga0114930_10005594_pt1 | contig 10308 bp, 6 predicted proteins | sample AnhtaG_FD_87300 | JGI IMG/M metagenome (GOLD analysis project Ga0114930, IMG submission 87300) | Deep subsurface microbial communities from Anholt, Denmark to uncover new lineages of life (NeLLi) - Anholt_01485 metaG | ecosystem: Environmental > Aquatic > Marine > Oceanic > Sediment | place... | reverse complement strand
TCCTACGCCTTGCTCAACAAGAAGTGGGGCAAGGAGCACAAGGAGCTGGCCTATTTCGACCTCATCACGGGGATGGTGATCCCCTTCATCTTCGCGACGGGATTCATGGTCATCGCCGTAGCCAACACCATCGGGCCCGACGAAGGGGCCATGGGCGGCTCGGTTCGCGACATCCTCGCCGTGGTCCCGGTGCTCGGCCCGACCTTCGGCCAGTGGCTGGGCGGCGAGTCCGTGGGCAACGGCGTGGCCCTGCTGCTGATCGGTGTGGGCATGATGGCCATCGGCTTCACGACCATCGTCACCCACATGCTGTCGTGCGGCTTCATCGGGTGCGAGATGTTCGGGTACGCCCACGAGGGCCGGGCCAAGTGGTGGTTCTCGCTGTTGCCCGTAGTCGCGGTGACGGGCGTTGCCATGAAGCTGCCGTGGCAGACGGCCATTACGGCATCGAGCCTCAATGCCGTGCTGATGCCGCTCGGCGTGCTGTGCTTCACGGTCCTGCTGAACATGAAGTCCTTCATGCGTGACGAGACGCCGCGCGGCCGCATGAAGTGGGCGTGGAACGTCAGCCTCGTCACCTGCCTGGTCGTCATGACCATCGCTGGCTGCTTCGGGCTCCAGAAGAACTGGGCCACCCTCAAGCAGAACTTCTGGCCCCAAGAAGAAGCCGTGGCCGCTGCAGGAGAAGCGGAACAGGAAAGCCCGCAGCCGCTCTTCGACACCGTCAAACACGTGGCCATGCGCACGGAGTTCGAGTTCACCCTCTATGCCCGGCCCGACGACGCCGGCACGAGCAAGGTCATCCGCATCGCAGAGGAGGCCTTCAAGGCCGTAGACGACCTCGAGGCGCGCATCAGCCCGTGGCGCCACGACAGCCAAACCGCCTACATCAACAACCACGCCGCCGAGGCCCCGGTGCGCGTACGCGAGGGCTTCGTCCGTACGCAACAGCGTCACGGCGCTGGGTCCGTACACGTGGCGCAGCTCGACGGTCTGGCGATGGTCGGGCGGCACGAGAAGGTACCAGGTGTTGCCGCGCATGGTGATCGGGACGTTGGCGCGGTCGTCGCTCGGGGAAGGCCCGGCGGCCATGAGGGCGTCGCGGCTGTGGGCCATCCATAGGCCGGGGTCGTAGTGCTGCGGGTCGAACTCGTTGGCGAGGGCGTAGTAGCGTTCCGGCGGGTGCAGCTCGCCGCCGTAGGGGTAGTCCTTGATCATGGCCCAGGACGGCTGCACGCCCTTGACGCTGTGAATGCCCCAATGCATGAACAGCCCGAGACCGGCGTCGAGGACCCCCACAACTTCGGCGCCATCGTCCGCTCCGCCGCCGCCTTTGGCGTCCAGGCAGTCTCTTCGCCAAAGACCGCGCCGCCCCCCATCGAGTACGTCAAGGTCTCCGGCGGCATCTTCATGGATATGACGATCCACGATTTCGACATGGCCCGGTTCCTCATGGGCGCCGAGGTCGACGAAGTCTACACTGCCGCCTGCGTAATGGTAGATCCCGCCATCGGCCAGGCCGGCGACCTGGACACGGCCGTCGTCACCCTCAAATTCGCCAACGGCGTCATCGGCGCTATCGACAACAGCCGCCAGGCCGTCTACGGCTACGATCAGCGCGTCGAGGTGCTCGGCAGTGAGGGGGCCGTCCACACCGACAACAACTACCCCAACGCCGCCGTCGTAAGCGGCGCGGAGCGTGTGTCACGCGACCTGCCGCTCAACTTCTTCATGGAACGGTACAGCGAGAGCTTCCTCGCCGAGATGCGGCACTTCGTCCATTGCGTCGTGCAACACACGCCCGTGCCCCTCACGGGCCGCGCCGCCCTGCTCATGGCCCTCGCCGCACGGAAGTCCTATGATGAGAACCGGCGTGGCGATCGAGGAGGTCGATATCCGCACACCGGAGACCGCCGGGAGCGCCAATGGCAACGTAGTTGCCTAAACGTGTGCTCCGTGTGCGTCCCCGCACACTGTTGTGCCGGACCTGTTCTCTACCAAGCTGGCGGCGGCGCCAATGTGCCGCAATCGCGCACGATGTCCATGCCGTCGGGGCCGGTCGTGTCTTTGACGACCGTATACGAACCGGCATCGCGCACGGAGTAACGCGGCGGAATAGGCTCGGCACTGAAGTAGGCGCTGTTGCTGCCGCTGCCGCCGTTGACCCGGTCGTTACCACCGCCGCCGCGCATCTTGTCGTCGCCACCCTCGCCGTAGAACGTGTCCGGGCCGTCACCGCCGTCAAGCGCGTCGTTGCCGGGGCCGCCGGTCAGCAGGTCGTTCCCGGACCCGCCGGTCAACTCGTCGTTGCCCGCGTTGCCCCGGAGCACCACCCTGGTGGTGGCGGCCGACCAGTCGATGCTGTCATCCCCGTCGCCGCCGATGAACTGCTCGAAGCCTTGCGGATCGGTCATCGTGAAGCTGCCGTAGCCGTTCTCGAGCAGCAGCCGGTCGCCCGCGCCAGCGCCGCCATTAACGCTGTCGGCGCCATCGGCGAACAGCACAACCAAGTCATTGCCTGCGCCGCCGTCGACGGTGTCATTCCCACTGCCCGTATACACGATGTCGTTGCCTGCGCCGCCCAACAGCGTGTCGTCGCCGCTATTACCTCTCATGTTGAGAGAGGCCGCAGCGGCTGACCAGTCGATGCTGTCATCCCCGTCGCCGCCCACGAAGGACTCGAAGTTCTGTTGGCCGGTCATGGTGAAGCTCCCATAGCCGTTTGCGAGGAGAAGCTTGTCACCGAGGTCGGGGCCTCCGTCGACACTATCATTCGCGTCATCCGCGTCGGCCAGCACCACCAAATCGGCCCCAGCGCCGCCGTCGACCGTGTCATTTCCACTGCCCGTGTACAGGATGTCGTTACCGTCACCGCCGACAAGGACGTCGTTATCGTTGTCGCCCCACAGCCTATCGTTGCCGGCCCCGCCGAACACGGCGTCGTCACCGTTGATGCCGCGTAGTAAATCGTTGCCGGCAAAGCCGAGGATAAGGTCAGCATTGTGGAGACACATGAGATCATCTTCGATAGTGCCGATGCCTCTGATGTCATCGTCACCGTTCGTGCCAACGAGGAAGTTGTACTGCACGTTGTCGAAGATCGCAACGGGTGTGCCGGCGAGAACCGTCGTGACGCCGTCTCTACTCGGCACCGTATCGGTGATGGTTACGTCGCCGTTGATCTCGAGTTCATACGTATACTCCCAAGGCGGACCGGCATAGCGCGGCGGCGGCACGCCCCCGCTTGACACAACGGAATAGTGCTGGTGGCCGTTGGTAAGGGAACCTTTGTGCGATACTTGAATGGTGTAGGCGACGGCGTCAGGGCTGGCAATGTAAATCTGTTCGACATTGTCGCGGACATTATCGCCGGTAGTTGCTACGTTGCCAGGGTTATACAAATCTAACACATACGGGTAGAAAGTCGACAAACCGCCAGGTCCTATCAGGCGCAAATCCAGGTCGTTTACGAGTCGGGGCGTGGTATCGTCCCATGCGGTGGTCGCGGTCCCGGCAGGATCGGTCCAACACAGTGTGACGCGCACAGGGGTGCTGCCGTCCGAAACAAGGGTATACGTCTCCGTCGGCGTCGACCCATCCAGCATCCCTTCTCTTATTGCTGGCACATCGGGTTCATCCTCCGCTTCGCTGATGAGGTACGCGGCATGCGACGCGTTCACCAATCCCCAGCCGTAGCCATAGTCAGGCCCAGAATTCCCCAAGTCGTCCGTAGTGTGAATCAACAGCCCTTTGAGCGTGCTCGACCGCATGGCTTGCCCGGGGAACTGCTCGTTGTAGTGATCTACCAGAAGAATGGCGGTCCCAGCCACGTTCGGCGCCGCCATGCTTGTGCCGCTGTAACTGTCGTATTCGGCGTCATCACCGCCCGTGCTGGAATAGAGACTCACCCCATTGCCAACCACGTCAGGCTTTACGCGGCCATCGTCCGTGGGACCCCAACTGCTAAAGGTTGACATTGTGGCGCTGCCCAAGTCACGCAACCCGCCGCTCACGGCATCATCAACCGCCCCCACCGTCAATACGTTTTTCGCACACGCGTGAGGCCCGAGTAGGTCATAACCGCCGTTCACTATCCCATCGCCCTTGGTATCCCCACCGGCTGGATCGTACTGCTTGTACGCCCAGGCAGGAATGGACCAGTCCACATAAAAGACCCACTCCCCCTCGATAGGATCATCGGTGCGGTCGTTTCCTGCCGACCATACAGACAGGTAATATTGGGCCTGATAGGCCAAGTCATCCCAGGACTGAGGGCTCGAGTTGTATTGTCCAAACCAGGGGTCCTCAAGGTCTGGCGCGTTCCTAATGTCATCGTAGAAGTGCCAGTAGGGCCCGTAGCCGGACCAGGTGCACCACGTCCAGCCACAAGCCACGACATAAGAGTGATTTGAGACGAAGATCTTGTCTGGATCACCGGCGCCATTGGCCGCAGCGGCAGTCGCTTCCGAGGTATCGCTGGTCCAATCATAGGCATCGATGTACACGCTTGGCGCCATTCCCAGGGCGCTCGTATCGACACCTGCGGCCCCGATAGTCCCGGCGACGTGCGTGGAATGGTCGCTGATGCCGGTTGCGCCATCCATGTCCGTTACCCTGGCGCCGAATTCCTGGTGGCTGGCCCGCACGTCCCCACCGTCCCACTCGCCCACAATCAGACCGTCGCCATTGAGGTTAAATGGGCTGGTGTTCCGAATCAGGTCTGTCGCGGTGGAGATGGCCGCGTTCTCGTTCGTCGTGATGTTGTAAAGCGGGCGGCCGTCCTTGATGGCCATCAATTCCATGATCTGACCGTCCACTTCAGTTCGAATGGGCCAGCCGTTCTGCCGTGCAACGGCTTCCGCCTCGCCTTTGTCGGCGTCCGAAGCCGCCTTCAGGTCTTGCGCGCTGCGTTCTCGCGCTTCAGGGCTGCTTAGGTCAATGTTGACCTGCTGCTGCCCCCAAGCTGGCGAAGCGGCGAGCGCAATGCTGACGGTGAGCAATGCACCTAACAGGCGTCTTGCAGACATTGCTGTGTGAAGATCACCTGTCTTCCGGAGTCTCGTGTCTTTTCCCACGGGGCGATCCTTTTCTACTTCATTCTTGCTTTCTTTTTTCATGACGCTCTCTCCATGTCCGAGGCCTCAACGTTAACTGCAAGACCTCCCTTCCCACTGGACACTGTTACGCTCATCACGGACCCTGCACGTGTGGTATAAGCTCTCGGTCATCTTCAAGTCATCTATTGTCTCGTTACCAACAGCCGCTCTGCTCAATCATTGACAGTCCCTTATGGCTATCAAAACCATCTATAGACGCCTATAGATTGACCATGGGATATAGTACTTCCTCTTGTTCAGGATGACCCCCACTATGCTATTCCCCTGGCTTTCGACCCTTTGCCGCAGACTATCCGCAACCTGCCAGCGCGTCTTCCCTGCCTCTACAACCATGACAACGCCGTCTGATTGCGGCAAGATGAGCAGTGCCGTCGAGGAATTCCTGACCGGCGGGGTGTCAAACAGAACCAGATCGAAGCCCTGTCGGAGTTCGTCGACAAGCTCTGTGAACCGCGCGCTTGCCGCGACACTCGAGGCCGAAGTCCCGCTCGCTGCAAGACAGCCCAGGAACAGCGTGTCCCCATGCACGGGCTGAAGCACGTCTTCGAGCTGCCGCCGACCCGAAACCACGGCATCGAGACCGTCCTCGAATTCAACACCGAACTGTTCATAATGGCCACCCAACCCGGGCTCAACATCAAGAAGCACGACCCGTTTGGCAAGTTCGCGGCTCACCAGTCGGCCAAATTCACGAACCAACGTCGACGTGCCTTCGCCCGGATTGGCTCCCACAAACGCGATCACCCTCGAACGCTTGTCCGGTAGACTGGACTCGATACCCTGATACACCGCGAGCAGTTTCTCGCGAACCGACCGCCCTTTGCTCCGGCGTTGCCCCGTCGCAACCGGTGCTTCGACGGTCTCGCCCGCCTGTTCGTCCTCGGCGCGTCTAAGCGCCTCCCAAATCCTTGGCATTGCCATAATCCTATGCGTCAAAACTCGGTATACAGCAACCTGTTGATGTCCCTACTTCTCCGCCGCCGCCACTTCAGGAAACACCATGGTATCCCGCTCGTAAACCAGGTCCGCGTCTCCAATGCCCGGGCTTGATTGGAAGCCCGCATTCACCACGCCGGCCCCTTGCCCACCCACATCGGAACCGCGACTTGCCTCATGCACCGCGCCAGCGCCAACGCCAGCACCAGCCACAGGCCCCGTCCTTATGGCACGCCCAGCCCCGCTCGCCGGCGCCGCCGTCTCAAGGGCAGTGTACGAAACCGCTCTTTGGTCACTGGATGGCGACACGGTCGAAGCCATTAGGTCAGCGCCCCAGAAACTTAGCGATCCGGCAGTCACCAGAAGACACACCGCGCCGCCGACTAAAGCCCATCTGGGTATGGCAACGCGCCTGCTCGAATCCAGACCGGCTATCACTTCTTTCACCGTTTTGCCCGTGATAGGCTTCTCCTGATACGAATAACCGGCAACCAGAGCGTTATCACACACGATATTGATAGTTCGCGGATTCCCCTTGGCGTGACGGACGATCCGCTTCAACGCCGCCGAACTGAACACCGGCGTCCGCCCATACCTCACCTTGCGAAGCCGACGTTCAATGTAGGCCTTGCTTTCCGCACGGCTAAGGGGTCGAATCGTGGCGCGAACCGCGACGCGCTGGCGGAGTTGCCGCAACTCGTGCCGTGCCAGGAGCTGCTCGAACTCCGGCTGACCGCAAAGGACGATTTGGAGCAACTTGTCCTTGGCCGTTTCCAGATTGGACAGAATCCTGAGCCGTTCCAGGGTTCCGACGGCCATGCGCTGCGCCTCGTCTATCATCAGAACCACATGTCTGCCCTCGCGGTACTTCTCGATGAGGAAGTGGTGCAGATGCCGCACGGCGGCGTCGAGGTCGTTGTTGGCCGGGGCCTCGAGCCCGAGTTCCTGGAAGATCGCCCTCACTAAGCCGGCAAAGGACAGCTCAGGGTTGAACAGGTACACGGCGGTCACCCGCTCCGGATCAGTCCTTTTCAGAATGGCTCTCAGAACGGTCGTCTTACCACACCCCACTTCTCCCGTAATGGTGATGAAACCCTTGCGCTTACCGATGCCGTACAGCACCGACGCCAGGGCCTCTTTGTGGCTCGGGCTCAGATAGAGAAAGGCGGGGTCAGGCGTGATGCCAAACGGCGCTTCTCTGAGTAGATAGTACTTCAGATACATGCCTTGAATTCCCTATCCGAAATAGTGGCCAGAACGCGCAACCCAAGCCGCCCCGCCACGTCGGAATCCTTCTTGAGCGAGTCGTCCACGTAATCCAGGAAAAAGGCGAGCCCTATCCCGCCCGATAGGCCAAGCAGGATCCCAAGCGCGATGTTGCGCAGCTTCTTCGGTCGAATCGGATCGAATGGTTTCGTGGCCGGTTGAACGACGCTGACGTTGGACACTTCCTTCTTGTCCAGGGCAACCGATATTCTCGACTCCTCCAGACTGTCCCGGTACTTGCGATACTCCTCCTCGGCCAGGCTCACGTCGCGCTCGAGACTCTCCAGTTCCACTTTGTATGCGGATAGCGTCGCGTGCCCCTCTTCATAAGTGGCCAGTTTGTCACTCAGCAATCTGAGCCGCGCCTCCTGGGCATTGAACTCGGCCTTCTGCTTCTCGAGCTCGAGCTCCAGCTCCTCCCGATTCTCGTTTATGCCCATGGTCACTTGGGTGTGTGTCTCGCCCTCTTTCTCCAGCGCCCCCTCCAGTTGTTCGATTCGCTCGCGCAATTCAATGAGCGGCCGATACGATGTCGAATACCGTGCCGCCAAATCGGCTTCCTCAATGCGCAACTCTGCCAAACGCTTCTTATAGTCGTCTGCGGCCCAATTCGTTAAACCCGTCGTACGTGACAGCTCGACGGTTTGCGATTCGCTCCGCAGTCCCTCTTCCAGCGCCGCCACCTGGGCCTCGCTCGCGCTCCTCTTGGCCGACGCATCATCAATCATCCCTTCAAGGTCGCGGACTTGAGCCAGCAGCCCCTCTGTCTGGAGGTCCAATGACGATATGCCGTGTTCCTTGCGAAAGTCGGCAAGTCGCTGCTCGGCCTCGGTTAACTTGGCCTTGAGGTCGTTGACTTGACTCTCGAAAAAGGCCGGATCCGCCTTCGCGGCATGGATCTCAATGTGGCGTTCCCTGTAGAACCCGATCAGCTTATCCAAGGCATCGTGAGCCAACCCCGGGTCCTCTGCCTCGAAACCCACCGTGATAATATCCGACTTCCGCTCCACCTCAACCGCAGTGTTCTTGGTCAATTTCTTGACAGCCTTGTCGCGGGGCGTCCTTGGCGAAGCGCCCCCCGGGCCCGGCAAGAACGCCGTTGCCTTGCTCTTCATCCGCCGCAAGTGTTGGCCTACGCCCCGCACGCCCTGCGCCGACGGCTGATTCAAAGGGGCTGGCCTCTCCTCGGGCCGCGCAAGAAACGCCTCCGGCCCGATGGCATCCACAACCATCTCCGCAAGTTGCCGGCTCTTCAGAATAGCTAACTCCGAGTAGACCTCGCTTTGGCGATTCTGGACGATCATGCTCGAAGCCCCCTCGACGGAGGGATCGACAGAAACGTTTCCCCTGCCACGCCGAATAAGCAGTTTCGCCTCTGACCGGTATACTTCCGCCGCCAGAAAGTTGTACAACACCATAGCAACGACGACGGCGGTGCAGAAGAGCACTATCTTAGCCTTGTGACCGAACACAACGTCAAGAACGTCACGAATCGAGTTCTGTAGTACCACGTTGCCGCCGGTGATCATCTTTGCCCGTTCTCATTTCCAGTCGTGACGCGCCGTTGCCAGCCCTACTTCCTCCTGCGAAGCCGGCCGCCCTGTTGCGCCAGACAGTAACTCGTAGACAATCGCGCCTAACAGCGGCCTCCTATCCCAGGCCGTGCAGACTCAGTCAGTTCTGCTTATAGTAACGCCGCTAGGGGAAGCCGTAATCGTCGACCGCGTGCCCACGGCTTGCGTCTCGCTATAGGAGTAGCCAAGGTTCAGCGACACCCAATCCGGGACCAGCCTGTTCATGTACTGGTCTACCCATTGGTCGGCACGGTCAATCTTAGTTCGCGGGACAAATACGATGTCGCTCGGTGCCAGGTAGAAAGGAGACCCTTCAGCGGTCCGGAACGCCCTCCGAAGATCCAGGGTGCGGGCATATTGCGTGTCACCAATGCGCCGGATTATCAACACGTTGGACAGCTTGGCGCTGGCTTTCCTGAAGCCGCCCGCCTGCATGATGGCTTCCATAGGGGTCAGCCGATCCACAATAGGCACCCGGATCGGGAACTGCCCGCTGGGGATGGCCACCTCGCCCCCAACATACACGTACCGCTCGTCGGTCTGCACGATCACCGTGACCTCAGGATCCTTGAGGTCGACCGCGTAGAGTTCCAAGAGCCGCTGGCGCACCTGTGCCGGCGCCAACCCCGCCACCTCGACCTCGTTCACGAGCTGCAGCGCTATCTTGCCGTCAGGCCGGACGCTTTGCCTTTCGTTCAACTCCGGGTGGTACAGCAACTTCACCTCGAGCACGTCCCCGGCACGCACCACCATCGGTTTGTCTAGCGTTGGCATCGGGTTCTCAACGTTCGATGGCACCTTAGGCGAAGTGGTGCACGACGTGCACAACAGCACCCCCACAAGCAGCGCTGCCTGCAAGACTACCCCTTTCCCATCAAGAAAGTATCTCACGCAGCCACATCTCCCCACGGTGCACGCTCGCAACTCCGCGAGTCTGGTGTAGCACAACCGCCTCTGAAGGTATATTATTGCCAAGACGTCCCAAATAGTCAAGTTTTTTCGGAAACCTCCATCTACCCCCGTCTGGCGTAGTGCGCCGACTTGAGAATCCTACAGAAGAAAAGAGGGATTCCAATCAGGTAACGGGGCCACAGTCCTAGGGGATCGCTACAAAGACGATGAAGCCACTGTAAGCCATACCGACGCCAGAAGATCGGCGCCTCTTTCATTGTCCCCGCGAAGATCTTTATCGTGCCTCCGCCTATACCCCACACGATTGCCCGCGGGCAAGTGTCGCGCGCGATCTCGCAGATTCGCTCGGTTCTCGGTGTGCCCATGCCGATCAAGATCAAGTCAACGTCCCCAAGCGATTCAAATATCCGCCGATACTCGGCCTCCTCAAGATACCCGGAGATAACCCTAGTTATCCTGCAGTGGGTCGACATCTGCTCCATAGTGCGCGCGGCCGCGCCTGC
>Ga0114930_10005593_pt1 | contig 10309 bp, 15 predicted proteins | sample AnhtaG_FD_87300 | JGI IMG/M metagenome (GOLD analysis project Ga0114930, IMG submission 87300) | Deep subsurface microbial communities from Anholt, Denmark to uncover new lineages of life (NeLLi) - Anholt_01485 metaG | ecosystem: Environmental > Aquatic > Marine > Oceanic > Sediment | place... | reverse complement strand
CTTTTCATAAAGCCTACGGTGATAATAACTTGAGCTAAAAAATAGGTCAAGGATTAGCCAAAAACCTATTGACAAAAGTGAATAAATGCTGATAATACGAGGCAACATACTAAAAACGCACCCCCCGACCTTAAGGAAGGAGACGATGAGATGGCCAATATAGAGAGAAAGGAAAATAAAGTAAGAATCCGCCACATGGAACCTGAGGATATTGATAATGTTTTAGCCATCGACAGGAAAATCAGCGGGGTGCGGAGGGCAGTTACCTATACCGATTTGATTACCGGCGACCTGGGAGGAGTGCTCGACCTCAGTTTTGTCGCCGAGGTCGATGGTCAGGTGGCAGGCTTTATCTTGGCTCGGCGGGTGTATGTGGGGGAACCGGTTACTGAAGTGGGATTGATTCAGATTCTGGGCGTTGACCCCGATTACTGGCACCAGGGTATCGCCACTAAATTGGTCAACGCCTTGTTGGATAACTGCCAGGAAAAGAAGCTCAATGCCGTGCGGATAATGATTAACGAACGTGATAGCCAGCTACAGCCATTTTTTGCCCGTATGGGCTTTCGTCGGGGACAGCTTATAGACTATACCAAGACCTTATGAAGCCGAACCACCACCCTCTTGGTCTGGCTTTTTCTTCCCTTTATTTAGCTCAATCCATTCTTCAAGCCCCTGCTTGCTCTTAGCCAGAGGCTCTTTTAATCTATCCACCCGAATACCTGACAGGTAGCTCACCGATTTATACTTCTTGGCGGCGTCTATCTCCTTATTGAACTCCTCGGCAATGTCATAGGCGCCAGCCAGAGTATTGTGTAAACCCTGGTCAATATAATCCATTTTACCCCTATTTCTCTTCCAGTCACCTGTCTTGAACTTCTTGGTTTGCCACTGAAGGGAGAAGGCTTCCATAAGCTTCTGGTTATAGTCTATCTCGGATAGCAGGCTTTTAACCACGGTTTCCCGCCTCTTCTGCTCCTGCTGCTTGCGGAAGAAAACATTGACCAATATAAGGATAATTACTGGTATCAGGTAGGAGAAGATTTCGCCTATTTCTCCCCAGTCAAAATCCACAGGTCTCCCCTTGTCTCAAGCTCCAAGGTTTAATTAAATCACAAACCCCGGCAGCATGTCCATAATAATACCGTTTATCACGATGAGGAGGAATTTGACAAAAGTGAAGAGGCTGAATATAATTCATTCTATTCTTCCCAAAACCAGGTATTTCGTTGAGAGCAAAAGTGGGGTGATTATTATGTTGAGTGTAGAGAGAAGCGAAGCAAAGATTAGACCTATGGAGCATAGTGATATTGATGGCGTTTTGGCTATCTACAGCAAAATCAGGGATGAAAAAATACCCGGCGTTAAGCGGAGCCGTCTTAGCTATAGAGGCACCATGACCTATGAAGAGGTAGCCTCTACTAACCCCGGAGGTCCGCTTGACTTGAGTTTGGTTGCTGAAGTTAATAGTAAGGTCATTGGCTTTATCTGGAGCCGGTTAGCCTACGTGGGCATACCAGTTGATGAAGTAGGCGTCATCTACATGTTAATTGTCGACCCCGACTACCAGAAACAGGGTATTGCCCAAAAATTGGTCGAGGCGCTATCGGAGCGCTGCCACATCAGAGGGGCTAACACGGTGCGCGCCGTCATCGATGAACGCCACTGGGAACTGCAGAACTATTTCCAGAGGCTGGGCTTCCACCGCAGCGAGCTGGTCATCTACACCAGAACCTCTAAGACTTAGATAATCACCAAAACATGATTGACAGTTAGTGCTATAATACAGCCTATTCTGAAAAGCAGCTAGTCTGTTCCGGCAAAGGTAAAGTGGGAGGTGCTTTATGAGCACGATGGAAAAGGGTACAGTAAACATCCGGCGCATGGGGCGTAGAGATATTGATGGCGTTTTAGCTATTGACCGGAAAATCAGCGGGGGGGCGGGGGCTTATTACCTATAAAGATATGGTCACCGCTGACCCTGGAGGAGCACTTGACCTGAGTTTTGTTGCTGAAGTTGATGGTCAGGTAGTTGGCTTTATCCTGGCTCGGCTAACGTATGTGGGGGTACCGTTTATTGAAATAGCCGTCATTCAGGCTATAGTTGTTGACCCTGACTATTGGCGCCAGGGTATTGCCAGCAGATTAGTTCATGCGCTACTGGGCCACTGTCATACTGAAGGGGTTAGGGTTAACACGATACGCGCCGTCCTTGATGAAGGCAATACCGAGCTACGACGTTTCTTCGAGCGCCTGGGCTTCCGCCGTAGTGAACTTATCAATTACGCCAGGACACTTGAAAGCTAGATAATCACCAAAGCATGATTGACGCCTCGTGCTATAATAGGGGCAAATAATAAGGCCAAAAGGAGGGAGAAATGCCACCTATTTTCAAAGCTCTAGCCTCAATAACTGCCTGGATACTGTGGATTTGTGCATTTGTAATGGGGTTCAGTACCTTTATCATGGGTATTGTCCACGGAGACCTGTACGGTTCTGAGGCAACACCACTGGTATACCCCATATCTTTTGCCGTTGCCGGCTTCTATGCCATTTTGGCCGTAGTTATCATGAGGATCCGGCAGAAGATGGAATAGAGAGCTCTAATCGCCCTTTTTCACTAGAAGGCATATATTTCTAGAAAAGAACTTCACCGGAAAACGGTAGGCGCTTTCGGGGAAGGGTTTTATTACCTCAAAGCCTGCCCTCTTTACCAGCTTCTCCAGCTCGGGGTAAGAAAATAGGTAGTAGTAGCGATAGAGGGTCTTGCCCTTCTTCCGCCAGGGGACTCTTACCTCTCTGGGCTTGAACCAGAACCTGGGTTGCCACCGGTTCCATACCGTGATAAAGGCTTCACCACCCGGTTTTAATACCCGCCTTAGCTCATTTAGTGCCCCCTCATGTTCCCCACCCTTGATATGATGATAGGTTGCCACCGAGATTGCCCAGTCAAAGGTCTCATCGGGATAGGGAAGGTGGCCAACATCAGCCAGCGTCAGCTCGACAGCGAAGCCAAATTTTTGAGAGTATTTTCCGGCGAACCTGAGCATCTCGGCGGAGAAGTCTACCCCATATAGGTCAAAGCCGTCCTTAAAGGGCAAAAAGTCAGGCCCGTGGGCACAGCCAACGTTGAGCAGCTTGCCCTTTTGCCAGCGACGAGCCAGCGCCTCTAGCTCGCTGCGGAATATAGACCAGTGCCTGAAGTTGTACCAGCTGGGGGCTATCTGGTCGAAGATATCTTTATTATTATTCACCATTATCTACCCTATCCCCCTTTATCCCCCTTCCCCTCAAGGGGAAGGGGGAAGAGTTTTTTAGAAGAGGGGCTGACGCCCCTCTTAAACACCCCAGTTTCAAGGCAGGCTATCTCTGGGGGACTTTGTCCCCTCTTAAAAACCCCGTAATATTTGGGGGCTTCGCTCCTCTAAAACTCCCTATATTTCGCCCCCTCCTCAAGGGTGGCGGGCTAAGCCTCTCTTACTTCCCCTTCCACTTAAGGGCGGTGGGTGGGAAAAGATACAAAAGGTGTGGGGGGAGGAGCTTCGCCCCTCTTGAACTCCCCCCTAAAACCATGTTTCTGTTTATTAACTTAATCTGCTAAACTGTTTATGGCATAAGATGAAGAAATTTGCAAGGACTATATCCGGGGTTACGCCGGTGGCGGTGATGACCCAGCCACTGAAGTGCCCGGGAAAGTGCGTCTACTGCCCTACCTACTCAGCTATTCCCCAGAGCTATACCCCGGAGTCGCCGGCAGTGCTGAGAGCTATAAAGTGCGGCTTTGATGCCAAGAAGCAGGTTAAGCTGAGGCTAAGGGTTCTGGGTGAGATGGGGCACCCCACCGATAAGGTTGAGCTGATTGTAATGGGGGGCACCTTCCTGGCTTATCCCCAGGATTATCAATACCAGTTTATCAAGGACTGCCTTGACGGCCTGAACGGTGAGGAGTCTGCCACCCTGGAAGAGGCAAAGCGACTTAACGAAACGGCTAACCATCGCTGCACCGGACTTTGCATTGAGACCAGGCCGGATTGGTGTGGGCAGGAGGAAATAGAGCGGATGCTTGAGTTTGGCACCACCAGGGTAGAGCTGGGGGTCCAGACCTTGGATGATGAAATCTACCGTCTGGTAAGAAGAGGGCATAAGGTTGAAGATGTGGTCAAGGCTACCGCCTTGCTCCGGGAGCACGGCTTTAAGGTGCACTACCACTGGATGCCGGGACTTCCCGGCTCAACCCCAGAGCAGGATTTAGAGCTATCCAGAGAGCTATTTGATGACGAGCGCTTTAGACCGGACGGCTTGAAGCTATACCCCACCATGGTGGTCGAGGGTACCGAGCTGGAGAAATGGTATCAGCAAAACCGCTACCAGCCATACGATGTCAATACCATGGTCAACCTGATGGTGGATATTAAGTCCATCGTGCCTAAGTATGTCCGGATATCGCGGGTGCTGCGTGATATCCCGGCTAAGTTTATCACCGCCGGCTGCAAGGATTCGCTGCGAGGGGTGATTAAGCAGAGAATGAAGCAAAAGGGCGTTGAGTGCAAGTGCATTCGCTGCCGGGAGTACGGCCATCGGGCAAGAGATGGCTGGGATATAGGTGAGCCCCAGATGGTGAGAATGGATTATGAGGCCTCCGCTGGTAAGGAAATCTTCCTCTCCTTTGAGGATGAGGCGGAGACCCTCTTTGGCCTGTTGCGGATGAGGATTCAGTCCAAGCCGGAAACCGATGGAAATTCAGCCTTGATACGGGAATTACACATTTACGGACCTGAGGTTCCCCTCAGTGAGCAGAAAGAGGGGGCAGCTCAACATAAGGGTCTGGGTAAAGCCTTGCTTCGGGAGGCAGAACGGGTTGCCAGTGAGGAGTTTCAGGCACAGAAAATGGTAATTCTGAGCGGCATCGGCGCTAGAGAATACTACCGCACCGAATTTGGCTATAGCCTACAGGGAGACTATATGGTCAGGGATTTAGGCTTGTAGTCTGGCGGTATGCCTAAGGGGCTTCGCCCCTTTCCAGTTGTCTCAGCCTGGCATCGCCGATGCCAAAGTGGTGGGCTATTTCATGCCGGACCACTCTCTGTATCTCAGCCGTAATCTTGGCTTCGTCTCTGCACTTAGCCTCAATGGGCTTCTGAAAGATAGTTATTTTGTCCGGTGGCACCATCCCGTAGTGTCTGCTTCGCCTGGTTAGAGGTACACCCTGGTACAGGCCGAGCAGGGTTTGACCACGCCCCAGCCCCACCTTAGCCATTTGACTACCACTGGGCCAATCTTCCACCACCACATCAACGTTTTCCAGCCGGGCGCAAAACTCCTCGGGTAAGCTCTCCACCGCTCTTGCCACCAGCCACTCAAATCTCTCTCTATCCATAGCCCTCTCTACCAGCCAGTTACCTGGCTAAAATATATTCTACCAGAATCAGCCTTTCCTGGTCTTCCGAAACGACCAAATGATCCAGAGCAGCAGTAGATAGGCACTAACACCAGCCGCCAGGAGCAGGCTGGCCATTACTACGCTACGGGCTGAATAGGCCTCAGGCGAGGGAACAAAGCGGATATAGTGAATGATGCCATCAGTGATAGCACCTGTAGCTATTACCGAACCCGATATTGCCACCGGCAGGCTTTTTAGCTTTTTCAGGCTGGGCTTGATAGTGAGGTAGAGGAGAAGGGCGTAGGTGCCAAGAATGGCAAATATGAGCAGGATTACTACCACCAGGCTGCCCGCTGAGGTGGTTTTGGTGACCTCCCAAACTAGACGGACCATTGCCGCACTAAGAGCGAGTGTTATACTGACTATGACCCATACCCTGAGAAATAAGCGATTCATTATTTACCCCCCCCAAGAAGTCTATCGCCCACTGGATGGCATCCTCGCCCTCAAGCTCAAGCTCGTAGTCGGGATATAACCCCTCGCCCTCTATTAGACGACCATGGGGAGTTAGCCAGCGGGCAGTGGTGATATATAACCCTGAGCCATCTTCAAGCTGGCGCATTATATTGACGCTACCCTTGCCAAAGGTTCTGCTGCCAGCAATGGTGGCGCGACCGTAATCTTGCAGGGCTCCAGCCAGCACCTCGCTGCCGCTAGCACTGTAGCCATCTACCAGAATAACCAAGGGCAGGTCGGTGACTATCTCGCTGGGCTCGACTGAGGAGGCGGTATGCTTTCCTTCATTATCCACCATATTAACCACCACGCCTTCTTCCAAGAAGCAGCTAGCGACATCAACCACCGCATCCAGGTAGCCACCGGGATTGCTGCGCAGGTCAAGGATGATACCGGTAACCGCTGGCTGCGTTATATTCTCCAGCACCGGGGATAGCTCTTCGATAGTGCGCTCGGCAAAATGGGTGATATTGATGTAGGCGATATCCCCCCTCATCTCAAAGTGGACGCTGGGCACCTCAATCTCAGCCCTGACTATCTCAATCAGTTCTGGTTCGGTCTCGCCCTCATGAAGGACAAGGAGGGTAACCATCGTCCCCTTAGGTCCCTGAACCTTGAGCACAGCCTCAACCAGGCTCATCCCAGAAGTGGACTGACCATCAATCTCCAGAATTATATCACCTGCCTTAATACCTGCTTTATCCGCCGGTGAATCAGCAATGGGGGCGATAATTATTATCTGCTCGTCTTTAACTGCCACATAGGCGCCGATACCCTCAAACCTGCCTTCCAAGCCCTGCAGGCTCAGCTGGTAGATCTCAGCATCCAGGTAGGCAGTGTAGGGGTCATCCAGTGCTTCTACCATACCTCTGATAGCTCCCTGAATCAGTGTGTCAGCATCGAGACTGTCCTTATCCACATAATCCTCGAAGATTATTTCCCACGCTTCCTCTATAGCAGTCAGGTCCGGCTCCATAGAGTTCTTGGTGCCTAGAGCACAGCCAGCCCCGAAAGACAGGGCGATAATCGCTGCTAACAATAGACTTACGGCTATAATTTTTATCCTTTTTGACATTGGAATCACTCTCCCTTGAAACGCTTCAACTAAGTAAACAAGGTTATATTATCAAAGAGGGGGAAGAAAAGAAAGGTAAAATGTGGTAGCAATGCTATTTTGAAGCGGTTACGGTGTCTACCATCTTAATGGTATCATCTAAGCTGGTGAGGCTGAAGGATAGCCCCAGCTTTCTCAAATCGGCATAGCCCAGCCCCCGGAACAGCCGACGCCCCGCCACCCAGCACATCTCATCATAAAGGACCGGCCACTCCTTACCCTGGCGCTGAATGCAGAAGAGAATAAAATCACGAACTACCGGATTGACCATCTCCATATGGCTATTTCGGGAAATTGACCCTCTGACATTCCACTATATGCCCCACCGGCTTGGCTGACAAGCCCACTGAGGGCTGTTGGCAGTATTTTTTTAACCCCGATTATGCGTGGAATCCCCCGGTTACTTCCCTTTTCTCAGCCCCCAAGCTGGGGGCAGGGAAATTTTTACCAAGTAATAAATTGTATATGTCGCCGCGTGATGATGCCAACGGTAGCAACGGACGTCCTTTTTAGAATTTCATCTTTTCTACGTCGGTAACATGTCAGCTGTCCACATATCTTGACTTTTGGCACGCTAAATGATATTATCACCTTAAACACTGAGAAGCGGGAGCCTACTTTTGTCACTTATGTTGCCACTCCGACCGGTATGAGGCAGATGGGAAGATGACTACCCAACAAGGAAAGATACTAATTGTTGACGATGAAGAGCTAGCCAGAAAGGTTATCCATCGAAAGCTATCGAACGAAGGTTACTATTGCCTGGAAGCAGCTAACGCTAATCAGGCTCTAGCTAAGTTAAAGAGGAACTCGATAGAGCTGGCGATTCTGGATATTAAGATGCCGGGCAAATCCGGTATCGAATTGCTACCAGAAATAAGGGAACATTATCCTGATACCGCAGTCATAATGGCTACCGCCCTTACTGATACAGATACAGCCTTCCAGTGTATGAGACAAGGAGCCTGTGACTACGTCACCAAGCCTTTGAATCTAGACGAGGTCGTCCTGAGTGTGGACAGAGCGCTAGAAATGAGAAGGCTAAGGCTAATTGAATCTGAGAAACAATACCGAATATTTTTTGAGTCGGCAAATGATATTCTCGTGTTTCTGGACAGGCACGGAAAGATATTGGATGTCAACGAGAAACTAACAGAGGTTGGTGGGTACGAAAGGGAAGACTTTGTGGGGAAGAATATCAGGTCTTTGACCGCGATAATGAGTAAGAGAAGCCTGGCTATAGTCGCCAAGAATTTTATAAAGAGGATGGCTGGTCTCAAGGTTCCACCTTATGAAGTCGAGATGGTCACTAAGAGTGGAGAATGGTTAACTATTGAAATAAATGCCGTGGCCATAAGAAGAGAGGGCAAGGTAATAGGAGATTTAGTCATTTTGAGAGATATGACTGAGCGCAAGCAGGCGCAGGAAGAAATCAAGCAGCTCTACGAACAAGTTAAGACATTCAACATTGAACTGGAGGAGAAGATTAAAGAAAGGACCAGGGAACTCGAGGTGGCTGTCAAGGATGCTGAAGCGGCAAATCAAGCGAAATCCGAGTTTCTGTCCGGCATGTCTCATGAACTACGAACGCCACTCACCGCCATTATTGGCTTTTCCCAGGTACTGGCAGAACAATACTTCGGCAAACTGAATGAGAAACAGGCAGAGTATGTAAGGGATATTCTCGATAGCGGAGAGTACCTTCTTTCCCTCATTAATGATGTTCTGGACCTAGCCAAGGTTGAGGCAGGCAAAGCCGAGCTAGAACTATCCAGGTTCAATATGAAAGAGCTGCTGGAAAGCAGCCTGGTCATGATTAAAGAGAAGACGTTAAAGCACTCTCTCAGTCTTGAGGCCCGAATCTCGCCGGCACTGGACAACTTGGTTATCACTGCCGACCAGCGGAGGCTCAAGCAGGTAATGTTTAATCTTCTCTCCAATGCTGCCAAGTTCACCCCTGACCACGGGCGGATTACCGTGGAGGCCAGACGGGAGGGAGAAGAGCTCATCGTTAGCGTTGCCGATACTGGTATCGGCATTGACCTCAAGGCCCAGAGAAAGATCTTTGATGAGTTTTATCAAGCTCACGTTGGACCAACGGATAAGACTCCTGGTACCGGATTGGGACTGCCCTTAAGCAAATCCTTTATCAAGATGCATGGAGGCATAATCTGGGTGGAAAGCGAAGGGAAAGGGAAGGGAAGCCGCTTTGTCTTTTCCCTGCCTATTCGGGATGCTAAAAAAGAGTGTTTCAAGAAAAAGAGGCAAAAGATCGGCGAGATACTTATTGCAGAGGGTCGTATTACTCAACAAGAGTTGGGAGAAGCACTGAAAAAGCAGGAAACGAAAACATGAACATAATAGCCAAGGAAAAGTGGAGGCGTCATGGATAAACTAATATTGATCGTCGAGGATGATGCCAAGAACCTCACTCTGTTTCGAGACTTGCTGCAGAGATTTGGATATACGACCATCGAGGCAACGAATGGCAGGGAAGGCATAAAACTAGCCAGGGCCAATAAGCCTAATCTCATCTTGATGGATATTCAATTGCCCGTCATGGATGGCTTTGAAGCCACGAAAATTCTCAAGTCGGATCCTGAGACCAAGAACATCCCTATTCTGGCTCTGACCTCATATGCCATGAAAGGAGATAGAGAAAAAATCCTGCAAGCAGGTTGTGATGCTTATCTTGCCAAGCCTGTTGACGTACAAGAGTTTCTGGCCACAGTGGCACGGTACTTTCCAACACACATAAAACAAAAGAGTGTTTCAGGAAAAAGGGGGTGAAGATCGGTGACAAAGAAAGGCTGCATTCTGGCTGTTGATGATGATGAAAAAGCCCTGCGTATAATAGAGGCTCTCCTGACCCCTCACGGGTATGAAGTAATCACCGCCCAAGATGGAGAGGAGGCAATAACAACCATGACCAGCACTAAGCCAGACCTTGTGCTGATGGATGTTTTCATGCCGAAGATGGATGGATACACCGCCCTGGGCATAATCAAAAACGATGTTGCGGCCCGAGAGGTGCCTGTTGTCATGGTTACTGCCGCCGACCAGGAACTCAACAAGAAGCTTGCCGAGAAGTTGGGTGCTGCTGGATACATAACCAAGCCATTTAAGTCACCGGAGCTTCTAAATATCATTGACCTCCTCTTGGCGACTTCAAAATAGCCCTCCAGCTATAATTGTGGAGCGTTTGGTGAAATAACCAAGCCGCAGAGGTTAAAAAAGGGGCAGCTTTAGCTTAAGCTATTGCTGCCTCAGGTTCAAGTAAACCTGTAAGCCGAGTTCTG
>Ga0114930_10005592_pt1 | contig 10310 bp, 8 predicted proteins | sample AnhtaG_FD_87300 | JGI IMG/M metagenome (GOLD analysis project Ga0114930, IMG submission 87300) | Deep subsurface microbial communities from Anholt, Denmark to uncover new lineages of life (NeLLi) - Anholt_01485 metaG | ecosystem: Environmental > Aquatic > Marine > Oceanic > Sediment | place... | reverse complement strand
TGCATGACCTGGACAGTCCACATGGGCGTAATGCCTCTTTTCTGTCTCATACTCCACATGGGCAGTGGCTATGGTTATTCCCCTCTCTTTTTCCTCCGGTGCCTTGTCTATCTCATCAAAGGATATATATTGAGCCATATTAACCTTTGATAAGCAGAGGGTGATTGCCGATGTTAACGTCGTCTTACCATGATCTATATGACCGATGGTGCCGACATTTATATGTGGCTTTGTCCTCTTAAATTTCTCTTTGGCCATAGTAGTTACCTCCTTATTTATCTGTTCGCAATTCTCTTAAATACAAAAAATGCAACCTGAAAAGAGGGGCATTTAAATCTGGAGCCCACGACCGGGATTGAACCGGTGAACCTCATCCTTACCAAGGATGCGCTCTACCAACTGAGCTACGTGGGCAGCCACTCACTTAAAATCCAACAACGAGAGCGGGAAACGGGGCTCGAACCCGCGACCCTCAGCTTGGAAGGCTGACGCTCTAGCCAACTGAGCTATTCCCGCTTTCAAAATAGGCTTTCCGACAAATATCCTTATCTGGATGGTGGAGAGGGGAGGATTCGAACCTCCGAAGGCTGAGCCGGCAGATTTACAGTCTGCTCCCTTTAACCACTCGGGAACCTCTCCAAAAATATCCATCTTGAAGCCAGCGAAGGGAATCGAACCCCCGACCTACTGATTACAAATCAGTTGCTCTGCCTGCTGAGCTACGCTGGCTTTGTGAAAAGATCAATTTTTTATGATAACAAGGGAAAAAATAAATAGCAATATAAATTCGCCCTACAGGAAAATTTTTTTTGCCCTCCCTTTCACTTCATTATTGATAACCTTTCTAATCCTCTATTCTACATGCTTTCTCTTAACAAAGTAACTACTTTTCTGACTATAATAATCTTAGCGGGAAGGTTCAATAGTAAAGATACTCACCCCTTGATTTTTCTTGTTAAATGATCTATAAATAAACAGATGGGCGATTAGCTCAGGTGGATAGAGCGCTGGTCTCCGGAACCAGAGGCCGTGGGTTCGAGTCCCGCATCGCCCACTATATACCCAAGGAACTTAGGGGCTTCGCCCCACTTGGACTATTGGTGCAATGGAGCGTTGGAGTGATGGGTTTAGAGAAACAATCCTCCCTAAACCACCTGTATTGCCCACTACTCCAGTACTCCAATAATCCATTCCTCCAGAAATAGTAAGGATATGCCTGTGGCAATGTCCATAAGGAAAAAATTTGCTCTTTTTATTATTCTGGCTCCACTATTCTATTTTCTGCTGAGCTACCACATCATAATAATTGGGCGAGATATAAAAGATATAAGGTTGCTTAAGAAATCAACCTATACCTTAAAATACACTATATTCTCCGTAAAAGGTAAAAGTAATAAGACTATATTGGCCATAGACGCCTTAAGAGAAAATGGGATCGGAGAGTTACTCATAGAAGAGGGCTTAATGACTGAGGAAGAAGAAACTCTTATCCTTGAAAGTCTCAAAATAGAAGAAGGATAAGCCTTACCCCTCCTCTTAGTCTACAGGCCACGTAACAGGAAATCTATTACCTCAATATCAAGCAAGGTCAAAATCAACTAATATCTTAAAAGTCCTCGCCGCTGGTAAGTTAAGGATTTCTCTCACCCCGGTATACTGAATTATTTCCTCGATATATCTGTCTATCATCTTCCTATCAGGGGTCACAAAGGTAAACCATATATTGTAATGGTGATCCCTGAGGTAATTGTGAGTTACCTCTGGATATTTGTTAACCACTTCCACAAACCTGTTGATCTTATCATCTGGTACCTTTGCTGCACACAGAGTAGTGGCAAAACCGAGCCTTTGAGAGTCAAAGCTTCCACCTATCCGCCGGATGATACCTTCCTTTTTTAATCTTTCCACTCGCTTAAGAATCTCGTGTTCAGAGCGGTTTAATCGAGCCCCCAAATCTTTATAGGGTCTTTTGGTAATAGGAAAATCGGATTGGATCTCGTTTAAGAGTCTCCTATCAATATCATCCATGCCAAAACCTTCAACGTGGCGGAATATAGGCACATAATGGTTCCTCAGACAGGTAATCCCCATGAGCCGCATAAGACCTAGCCCTGCAACCGCCACAAACAGTAATATATTCACATCGTCCACATTTTCCCTTATATTTGAAAAAATCTCGGAGGTCAGCAAAGATAGAAGAATTCTTCCATATATCGGCAAATGTGGATTCCCTTAAATCTCCCGAATTCAACTCCAGGTAGCCGCAGGGCTGAACAATACCTTCATGAGATATAAAACAGTAGGAAATCCCGGCCAGGCAACCCCTTGTTACTGCATCGAGGCCATATGCTTTGCTACTTGCCTTCTCCCTTTTTGAATGTGCCTCCTGTCGTATGATTCTATAGTATTGAGGTGCGCAAGTAGCCTTAAGCTCAAGGGGGACGGTATTCTGCTGTTGATAAAACCAGTACAGGGTGTCTTCATATTCCTGGGCATCTAACTCCTGGTTTACCATCTCTTTAGCCCTTCCAGTAGGAACAAGCAGAAAGATATGATGTGCAGCTGCCCCTAGCCTAACTGCAAGGTTGAGAATGCCTTCTAACTCATATAGATTGTATTTGGTTACCGTGGTGTTGATCTGAAATTCAATTCCCTGCTCTTTTAGGTATGATATTCCCTGAATTGCCCTTTCAAAGGCCCCATCAACCTGTCTAAATGAATCGTGACTCTCCCTTGTAGCCCCATCAAGAGAAATGCTCACCCTCTTAATCCCAGACTCCATTGTCTTTGTTATGATATCAGGAGTGATCAGGGTTCCATTAGTAGCCATGACCATACGCAGGCCCTTTTTTGTCCCATAGTCTGCCAGGGCAAAGATATCCTTCCTCAAAAGAGGTTCGCCACCTGTAAGGATTATAATAGGCTTACCAACCTCTCTTATTTGTTCCAATACCTCCATTGCCTTGACTGTGTCCAACTCTCGAGAATAGGAACCAGGATTTGACGATGCCCGGCAATGAACACAATTCAGATTACAGGACCTGGTAACTTCCCACGCCACTATTCGCAGTTGATAGTCTCTGTGAAAGGCCTCACCCTTTTTCGGCATATATGCTTCCATGCTCAATCAATAATTTAGCTACCTCTTTGGCAAAATAAGTCAGGATAAGATCGGCACCAGCCCTCTTGATAGAAAGAAGCATTTCCATCATTACTTTTTCCCCCGCTATCCAACCATTTTGATCAGCTGCCTTAACCATGGCGTATTCTCCACTCACATTGTAAGCTGCTATTGGAAGATTGATATTTGCCCGAACCTGGTGGATAATATCCAGATACGGCAATGCCGGTTTGATCATAATAATATCTGCGCCCTCTTGAACATCTGTAAACGCCTCCTTAAGGGCCTCTCTCGCATTGGCCGGATCCATCTGGTAACCTGCCCTATCACCAAACTGTGGTGCACAATCAGCAGCCTCGCGAAATGGCCCATAAAAGGAAGAGGCATATTTCACAGCATATGCCAGAATACCTGTATCCTTGAATCCATCTCTTTCCAGGGTGCCTCGAATTGCCTTAACTCTCCCATCCATCATATCTGAAGGGGCAACAAAATCAGCTCCTGCCTTGGCATGTGAAAGGGCTATACGGGAAAGTATTTCAAGGGTAGCATCATTATCTACATGACCATCTTCTATAATTCCACAATGCCCATGATCTGTATACTCACAGAGACAGACATCAGTTACAAGAATCAGTTCGGGCACCTTCTCCTTTATGGCAGCCACAGCCTGTTGAACGATTCCATCCCCTGCATATGCCTCGCTCCCCAACTCGTCCTTCTTTTTTGGTAAACCAAAAAGGATCAGAGCTGGTATACCCAGGGACCACACCTCTGCTGCCTCTTTGACCAGCTCATCAACTGATAACCTATATTGGCCCACCATAGACGGAATAGGCTGCCTTTCTCCTTTGCCGTGCTTAACAAACAGGGGATAAATGAGGTCATCAACATTTATAAATGTCTCCCTTACCATTCGTCTAATAGTGGGCGTTCGCCTCAGGCGTCTGGGTCTAACCATCATTTCTATTCTCCTTTAGCTTCTTCTTTCTGCTCATCGATAAGACAATAGGCCGGTTGCGAAGTTCCACGCAGGTTTTGGCCCCACCCTTTTGTCATAATTTCAGGTTTTTTATTGGCAAAGGATTTACGTGCTTAAAGGTATAAATTCTCCGACTGGGGTTAAGGGGGGAGGAAATAATAGGCTTAGGATATCACCTGATCTTGACTATAGTATTTCTTAATCAGGCTATCTATATATTTCTCCGGATTTAAAACTGCCTCCTTAGTAATAGTAAAAGCTTCAAAGCCAATCCGGTCTTTAACTAATTTGAGCCCATACTCCAACTGATTTGCCAAGCTAACACATACCTCGATAATATCCCGATCTTGGTCAATGGCAATCCTTATTATCTCGTGAATGGCACTATCGGCCAAACTGACATCAATTCCCAACTGGGAAAACAATTTTTCATTCTGGGCCTTTGTCTGATCATACATTTCCTTAAAATCTATAAAAGCAGAATCAATATCGGATACAGATTTAAGTGTCTGGTCAGCAATTAAATCTATCCGATCTTCGGATAATTCTAAACCTGACTGGGACTCAAATTCCTTTGCTCTCTCCGCTATAGTCCTTTTCACTCTTTGCTTTTCATTTACGCCTCCTCTTACAAATCGTTCTTCCATCTCAGGGTCCATCATATCCCTATCGGAGTCAATCCGTTTAAGCTCTTGCTCTGGGTTTTCAACAAGCTCTGGACTAACCAATACCCTATCTGTAATAGTGGATGGAAGATGCTTTTCAAAAGGCATAAGAGTCCTCTCAACGGCACTGACTAAACCTCTCGCACCAGTTTTCTCCTGAGAAGCCATCTCCGCTAATTTTTCAAGTGCCTCATCTTCAAACTGAATATTGATATCATATGCCATAAAATCCTTTTTCTTACTCAGGACAATAGGGTTATTTGGATTCTTGAGAATTTCAACAAGGTCATCTTTTGTTAGCTCATCAAAAACAACAATTACCGGGAGGCGGCCTATAAATTCTGACTCAAATCCAAACTCAATAAGATCCTGTGCTCTTACCTCTTTGAGAATATCCATACTCACCTCAGAAGGATGGATATCTGCCTCAAATCCTATACCCTGACGTTGGAGCCGTTTCTTGATGATATCAGTCAATCCTTCAAAGGCCCCGCTCATAATAAAAAGTATATTTTTTGTGTTTACTATCTGCTTTTCCCTTTTCCCGGTCCTTCGGTAATGTTCAATAGCCTGTATCTGCGAGATTGGGTCATGGGGAACCTTCAGATCTACATCAGTTTCTTCCATTGGTTTTAGAAGGGCCCTCTGTACTCCTGACCTTGAAACATCATGACCGATGATATTTTGGCTGGAGGCAATCTTGTCGATCTCGTCTATGTACACAATACCATTCTCAGCTAGCTCAATATCATCATTAGCTTCATATACCAGATCCCTTACCAAATCCTCGACATCACCCCCTACATAACCTGTTTCACTAAATTTGGTAGCATCACCCTTGACAAACGGAACACCTATCTTTTGGGCAATCAATTTTATTAGATATGTTTTGCCAACACCTGTAGGGCCTAACATAAGAATATTGTTTTTAATCATTCCTACAGAAGAGGGGTTTTCTTTCTTATATCGCTTATCCGGGGATTTTATCCGATTGAAATGGGTACAGATTTTTGTAGCCAGTACACCCTTGGCTTGATCTTGCTTGACTACATATCCGTTGAGATAGGACTCTAGCTCCTCAGGCCTCATATCAAAAGCAGGGACACCACTCTTCTTGGCGCCCCTCTTTCCGCCTTCCTCTTTCTTCTTGGGATCGCTCTGAGGAAAGAGCAGAGGAGACACTATCTTTATCCGATCACCGTATTTTTTTGAAAGATATTCGCTCAGCTCCTTTTCCAGTTCTTTCTGGTTGGGAATCCTCTGTTCTTGCTCTTTTTCCAGACTATCTTCAAACTCCATTACCTCACCTCATATCGATATTCTTAAGGCTTATTCTAAACTTCCATGTATCCAATATACTCATTATCCTTAACTTTTGCAACCCTTTTTCATAACTGTGCCCTTGAATCCTTATTCTCAACGCTTCCTCCTCCATCCTATCGGCTTGTTGTAGTTGCTTTCTTTCTTACTTTGATCTTATTCTTTGGTATTATTTTGCCTTTGAGCAATGAGAAGTTTTGCTCCGAGGAAAGGATATAGAATTCTCTCAATTTCCACGGATCCTCACTTTCTCTGGCAAATAGCGTAATATCTAATTGAGTTATCTCTTTCCCGGTTTGATATGAACGAAGGCTTAACTCTGCGGACAAAATGATCGGCCAAGAACCTGCAAAATCCCAAATATGTGCGCCAAAAAAGGCACCACATCCACGGCCAATAGTCGGCCAGCATAAACCCAAAACCGCACAGAGAGGATTCATTAATTTACAATCAGAAAAATCCCAATCGAACTTCTCAAAGAAAGAATCATTCGAGATAAATATGGATTGGCTTGAAATCTGGTGGTCAACTGGAGAAATGAGTTTAGTTTCCTCACGTTCTGTAAAGGCGTTTTGCACAAAAAACGACTGTTTACCATCAGAATAAAACAACTCTCCAAACATCGGAAAATAGACCACCCCGAGCCAAGGTTTCAATTCCTTGAGTAAGCCTATTGATATGCCAAAATTAGGCATGCGATTCGAGAATGCTCTTGATCCGTCGATTGGGTCTATTGCCCAGATAAAAGGCGTGTTTTCAAGATGAGAATCATCAGAATATTCGGCACTTTCAGTATTCTCCTCATCAATAAGCATATGATCTGATGTTTTAAGTAGATCATCTATGACATTACGGGACAGCTTTGATATCTCCACATCCGCCTTTGTTAGAACAGATTTGTCTGGTTTAAGATGATAGTCACCACTTGAAATGAGTTCGAGAGCAATTTTCCCACCTCTAAAGGCAATATGTTTCATCCGAGCAAGATATTCTTCTCTCATGGCTTCATATTACCTTTTCGATATAGTTAAGATAATTCTCAGATGTATCAAAAAGCTCTGTAAGATCAGTCAGGCTACCAACGCTTAATGCTCCTCTTTTCTGGAACTCTTTTTTTTCAAAGATTCCGGAAATACCGATAAAATTTATTTTTTTCGCTTTGGCAAAATCACAATCTCTTAACGAATCTGCAACAAAAAGCACTTTATCGGGTTGCAATTGATAATGTTGGAGGACGAAATCAATCTGATCTCCCTTTCTGAAATTCTGTTCATAACCAAATAGGTTGTCCATCAAAACATCAATTCGGTTTAACTGGCCATATTTTGTAATAATGTTTTGTTTTGTACTACTGCAAATAACTGCCTTGATTTTCTTATTTCTAAAATACTTCAGGCTGGGAATGACATCTGGGAATATAGGATGGTCAAAAATACCTTCTAACTTTCTTTTTTCGAAACCAGCAGCCACTTCCTGGTTGTTGGAATGATTGGGAAAAATTGACTCTAACTGACTCGCAAAATCTAGACCAGTAGTCTCTAAATACCTTCTCTTAGCCTCTTCTTTAGTGATGGTATAGTTCTCAGTAATAGATTTTACAGCCAACTCCGTTAAGAAAGGCATTGTATTTGCTACGGTTCCATCAAAATCAAAAATAATTGCCTTAATACTGTTTATCATCCTGAAACTACTTTCTTTGGCAAAGTAGTTCCGTGACAGAATAACTCGGGATATTACAATTATGTTGGTTTGTAAGGCTATAACAAGTATGGCAAGCAATATAAAAATCGGATGAAGATAGCTCATTACGCCGCCGATGAAAAGCAAAAATAGTCTAATGTCCCTCCCTCTTCCCGCAGCAATCCCTCTCCTTTTATACACATAGCCAAAATTTACCACTGACGTGGCGGAAGTGTAGCTGACCATCAAGTTTCCCACGATGGCTATTACACAGAGAATACTTATAAGCAAAGGGCTCCAATGAATTCCTGCTATTTCTTTGCTTCCTATTGCAGATAGTGAGTAATAAAACATCCCTAAAAGAATAAAACCATCGGCATAGCGATCAAGGGTTATGTCAGTGAAATGTCCGAAGCGGGACGCCATAAGCTTGAGTCGCGCTATTTGGCCATCAGAATAATCCAATACACTTGATAGTAGTATCAATAATCCTCCTATAATCGCATGGCCAAGAATAAAGAATAAACTGCTTATAAGGGCTACAATAAAACTCAGTATAGAGACCTGATTAGCAGTAAATCCCTTATATATTTTAAGAAGGAGTGGTGTGAAGATCCTGGTAGCAAATGTCGCATTTATGTATCGCGTAATTGGACCAGCAGGTTTTATTGACTTACTATACAATAGCTTTGTGGCTTTTCTGCAATCATCTGTCGTATCCACATGAATCCAATAGGCCTTTTTAATATCGATGGCTTTAACCTTCTCTTTTTCAGCCATTGCCCCTATTACCCTTGAAAGAGAGTCATTGCCATTGGATAGACCTTCTTCGATAGCGCTGAATATTCCGGGAGAACAGAGAAAAATTCCTGTATCATAAGCGTTATATTCCTTAATATTCTTTCCTATATTTAGAATCCTGCTATCCTCGACAGCAACTTTGCTAACATTATTAACGTCGACAAGCTTATTGTTTTTAGTATTATAATCTACAGCCAGCATGACCTCGTCATCGGTGATTTTTTCATTCTTTAGTTTTTCCAGTATCGATTCCTCAAAGATATGATGCCCCACACACGTATCATGGGTACAGGCTCCTCAATACCGAAGAGGATACTATCCAATAAGGACCTCGAGGGCATAGTGGATACCACCGATGAGTGGATCACACGGCGCACCGGCATCAAAGAGCGGCGCATCTCATCAAAGTCAGGAAGGGAGAGTACCACAGATTTGACCACCAAGGCCTCTCTAAAGGCCATAGAGATGGCAGGGATCTCCCCCAAGAGCCTGGAGATGATTGTGGTGGGAACGGTGACGCCTGACCGTCAGTTTCCTTCCGCAGCGTGCATGGTTCAAGAAGCGCTCAATGCTGAAAATGCCGCCGCCTTTGATGTGTCTGCCGGATGTACTGGTTTCCTGTATGCCCTCAGCGTAGCAGATAACGCCATCCGATCTGGCATGTGTGGAACCGCGCTCGTAGTAGGGGTAGAGCGGCTGTCGACCATCTTAAACTGGCAAGATCGAGGCACATGTGTGCTTCTGGGTGATGGAGCCGGTGCAATAGTGGTTGCCTCCACCAAAGACAAAGACGGAATTCTCTCTACCCATCTGAAATCGGACGGAAGGTTCTGGGAACTGCTGTATTCTTCCTATGGGAACTCCTATACCCCCGAAATCCTGCAAGGCATAGACATAAAGCCGTTTCAGCTGAGTATGGATGGGAACCGGCTTTTCAAGAGGGCGGTTGGGTGTCTGTCAGCAATCGCCAATGAGGCCTTAGAACACAACTGCCTCTCCAGCGAGGACGTTGGACTCTTGGTGCCTCACCAGGCCAATATCCGAATCATTAAGGCTATGGCAAAGAACCTGCGTGTTCCCATGGACAAAGTATATACGAACATCCATAGATACGGGAACACCTCTTCGGCATCCATACCAATCGCCCTGGATGAAGCCAACCGGGAAGGCCTGCTGAGCAAAGGCGAATACGTGCTTCTCGTCAGCTTTGGGGCCGGCTTAACCTGGGGGGCCTCAATACTAAGGTGGTCCATTTAGCCAGTTCCTGCAACCTTTCCCACCAGTCTGTCTTAGCATTGATGTTTATGACACCTGATTCTCAAAACGGCCAAACCACCAAGATCTATCCATTGGCGTCCGCCATAAGCTTTCCAACGACCGCATCAAGCACAACTGCCATATCTTGCCATAACTACCATTGACACAAGAGCGACTTTACCCTACTATGCCCTCATCCAAAAGCGAATTCTTGTCAGAGGTTAGTACCAGAGAAACGGGAAGATCATAAATCCACTCTATAAATTGAACATTTGATCGGAATCAAGAAGCTCTGTGAGAGTACATCATATGCGAACTTATTTCGGAAATAGAATTTTGGCATCTACCGCAATGAACAGGAGGTAATTGCTTATGGAGAAAATCAAAATCGCTATTGCCGGTATTGGTAACTGTGCAAGCTCACTGCTTCAAGGTATAGAATACTATAAAAACAAGGACAGCAAAGATGCTATTGGATTGATGC
>Ga0114930_10005589_pt1 | contig 10317 bp, 8 predicted proteins | sample AnhtaG_FD_87300 | JGI IMG/M metagenome (GOLD analysis project Ga0114930, IMG submission 87300) | Deep subsurface microbial communities from Anholt, Denmark to uncover new lineages of life (NeLLi) - Anholt_01485 metaG | ecosystem: Environmental > Aquatic > Marine > Oceanic > Sediment | place... | reverse complement strand
TGGGCCAGCAAATGAAGCGTGCGGGCTATGATATGATAATCATGAAAGGGAAAGCTGAAAAGCCCGTCTATCTCATGGTTGATGACGATGATGTCTCACTTAAATCGGCTGAACATCTTTGGGGCGAAAACGATTGCTGGGAAACTGAAGATATCCTTCGGGAAGAACATAATGATATGAAATTAGCCGTTGCTGCAATCGGTCAGGCGGGAGAAAATCTCTCCAAAATAGCTTGTATCACGAATGATCGTAATCGCCAAGCCGGTCGAACTGGGATGGGGACGGTAATGGGATCTAAAAATCTCAAAGCCCTCGCTTTTAGAGGAAGCAAAGGGGTAGAAGTCGCTGATAAGGTCAGTTTCATGAAAAAAGCTTTGAAATTGATTAAAGTCGCAAATGGGCCTGCGACGAAAAAGTACCGAACTCTCGGGACTCCTGCAAATATTATGGTTTTCCAAAAATTAGGTGTGTTACCCACGAGAAATTTTCAAGAGGGAACATTTGAGGCTGCCGAAGCCCTTAGCGGTGAAGCAATGCGTGATAAATGGGTCGCAAAGAAGACTGCATGCAGTTGTTGCCCCATTGCTTGTGATCACATTTGTACTGCCGTTGAAGGTCCCTATGCTGGAACAGTTTCAAGTGTGGATTTTGAATCTATCTTTGCCCTCGGATCCTGTTGTGGAATCGACTATTTCCCTGCAATCATACGGGCTATTGAACTGTGTGATCGGTATGGCATCGATACGATGTCAGGTGGCGTTACTATTTCTCATGCTATGGAATGTTTTGAAAAGGGTCTAATTACCACCGAGGATACGGGTGGAATTGAATTGAATTTTGGAAATCATGAAGCCCAGATTCAATTCATCGAAGATATGGCATTCAGAAAAACAAAAGCTGGCGATATTTGGGCTGATGGGTGTAAGGTCGCGGCAGAAAAAATTGGAAAGGGATCCGACCATTTTGCAATGCATAGTAAAGGACTCGAATTGCCGGGTTATATGGTTCGCGGCTTAAAAACCGCCGCTGTAGGCTTCGCCGTTTCCCTTCGAGGCGGCTGCCATCTACGTAATGGCGCGTATTCCCCCGATATCAAAGGTAAATTCGACCGCCTAAAGGAAGGACCTGGCAGGGCAAAGTCAATAATCGGCACCGAAAACATCTACGGTGTTATTGATTCGTTGATCATATGTAAATTCACCCGTGGCATCTATGATGGTGACGAAGAAATGGCAGAGACTTATAATTTAATCACGGGCATCCCAATGGACGCTGAAAAGTTGAAATTGACTGGTGAACGTATTATTAATCTATGTAAATGCTTTAATATCCGCGAAGGCTGGAAATTTGGTGATGATACACTTCCGCCACGCTGTTTCAAGGACCCGGTTGAAACTGGGGATGTAAAGGGTGTCGTAGTGAATGAAAAAGGGTTCACCGACATGGTTCAGGAATACTATGTTGAACGTGGTTGGACAAAAGCCGGGATTCCAACAGCTGCCAAATTGAAAGAACTTGGTCTTGAATTTGCGATAGAAGGTGTGGGGGCGAAATAAAGATGCAGAAAGTGTTAATTGTTGATGCCGATAAATGTACAGGCTGTGAAGTCTGTGAGTTTGTATGCTCCATAGAACATAATGATACTTTTAATCCGGTACATGCTCGAATTCGGGCGATACGAATTGAACCTGTTATTAACATCGCCATCGGCTGCCAATTTTGTCTTGACGCACCTTGCGTGCACGCTTGTCCTTACAAGGCATTGGAGAAAGCAGAGGATACTGGGATCATCAAGGTAGACGAAGATAAGTGTGTTGGGTGTGGCTTTTGCATCCGCGCATGCGATTTCGGCGCTATTAGCTTCCATTTGAAGTCAGAAAAAGTTCAAATTTGCGACCTCTGCAAAGACCGTGTTGATAAACCAGGCGAACCCGCCTGCGTCGAATATTGCCCGAAGGAATGCATCGAGTACACAACTCTTGAGGCATTTTCTCAACAAGTCCGCAAAAAAGCAGTAAATAAACTGTTAGAAAGTATTGCAAAACAAGCGCAATAATTTTTTTTCTCTCCTTTTTTATTAATTTCAAAATTCCTTTTCATTCTTTACCGACTCGTTCGTTGACCTTTTTATTCATATTGTATTCAGCGAATGGTGAAAATGCTTAAAAGGAACGGTTTCCAAACTATCAAAAAGAAGATTGAAACTCCGAAATGGTTTCTTTTTGAATAATATTTTGGTGTGAAATATTTTATAGCTGTAAAATTTTTGTAAAGGTCGCAAGATGGAAATAGACGGATTGTGTTTAATTCTAATCTGGAGTGAAAAGATTTGGATCATTCGGAACTGTTAGAGAAACTAAAAACTGACATCCAAAATTTCGGTACCATTCTCTGGGAATCCCTAACTCCATTTGAGCGTGATAGGGTTCTCAAACGCATTCATAAACAATTGCCTGAAATTCAAGCTAAATTTGAATCTGAAAAACACTCAAGAGACGCCACGGGTTGGACTCAATCTGATTCCAAAACTGAAAAACCACTGGTGGCTGAACCCAAAGTAATCTCAACCCCCAATCTCAAAGAACCCGCTCCTCCCGAACAAGAAGCGCAGACAAACAATCTCTATGAACGGTCTATGTGGAATATGAAGACCCTCTATCAGATCGCCCATAAGGATATGATTGAACAGCGTACAACAATGATGAAATTCCTTTTGGACAACTATGGAATAGAAGCTGTGGAAGAATACTTCCTAAATCAGAATCCTCAATGGGCTGAAACCCTCAAAGTTGGTAAGCTGAAGAAAATCTTCGCGAAATTGATTTCTAAACTTGCGCCGAAATTAACTATGGTGAAATTATCCGATATTATAATAGAAAATAGCCAATATTTGGTTGGTCTAGACCATATAACTATTTCAGAAACCACCGATACCTATCGCATGATTAGGATTACAAAGTGTCCGGTTAAGAAACAGTTCAAGAAAACTTTAAAGACGCTGAAATTTACCGATCTTGAGGAACGCTATATTTGCACCTTTGCATGTGTACCTGTCATGGCACAAATGTGTACAGTTGGGAATTGTGACCTTCGTGCAGAATATTTGGATAAAGAGAATGGGTGCAATTTGATCGTGACGTTAAAAGCTAAGGAACCTGAGATGTTTGAACAAACAGAAGCTGGCTCACTTGCCACTCTAAAGAATGGCCCCTCTTAATTCTGATGAAAATCCGATGTTTCTTTTGGAATTAAAATTTAGCGTAAAATATTATTCAAAACTTCAACAAGCCAGTCCGCCGATTGCTGGACTTCTTTAGTTAGGGCTAGTTTTAAAGAAATATCCTTTACCTGAATTCCCACAATGATAACCATTAGATCCGGTTTAAGCCCTATTAAAAATTCGACGAGGAGGACTTTGGCATTGGAGTGGGAATCCACTGATTGACTATGGAGTTGGTCTTTTTCTACCAACAAAAGCGTACCCGCCGGTTCTTGGGCGTCCACTGCATCAACCATTACTAAACAATCTGCCTCCCAAGTTGCAATATCCGCGATATAATTGCTAGGTCCGGTTCCAGCATCAATTATCATTAGATTTTCCCGTTGAAGTCCTTTTTTTTCAAGCGCTTGAACGATATAAGCCCCGACAAAGTCATCATGGCGGTCTTCATTTCCCACTCCAATAACAACAATCTTCTTCCCTTTATCGATATTTTGAGAGAGATAGGTCTGTACCTGAGTTCGAGATTTTTCAATTCCTTGCATAAAATGACACGGGATAAAATTGTTTTATTAATATTCTGTAATTTTCTGTAATTATGCGAATTGCTTTAGGAAGTTCTGAGATAAACAGTACGTATGAGGGAGTTTTTTAATCACTTTGACGATCTTGCGTAAATTTCGGTTTTTGAAATAGTTAGAAATTCGATAAGGCGAGAGTTCTATACCATCATTATTTAGTTTTGAACTTAATTCATTTGCAGTTAGATCAGTTTTGGCCTCTATAAGTTTTGAAATAATCATGATTAGGTTTTCTTCAGGAAATATTTTATAATCCCCTAGCAATTCATGGATCTTTTCTAATTTCTCTAACTGTTTCTTCCCAAAACGGCGGATCCGCCTTATTTCTCTCCTTAGTGTCCGGTTATCTAATTTTATAGGTCCTACAAACTTCGCTCTACAAATTCCGCAAAACCACTCGGAAAGGTCATCGCTTTTGAAGAAATCACGTAAGGTTTCTACATTCATTTCATGTCCATTTTCACAAGTGACCTCTCGTACGTCCAACACTTTACTAATATCAAATTCCTTGCTTCTATGGATGGCTAAGTTATAAGTTCCTCCATATTGTTTAAGGGATAAAAATCCTTGATCCATCCGATAAATTTCGAGATTAGGGATTCCTTTACGGATGAATAGTTTATGAACAAGGAAATGGTTTTGTAAGGTGTAGATAGTTTTTTTAACTTCGTCCGAACAATCAACCGGCAGATTAAATACCCCTATATTTTCTTTTACGTAGTTAGGATCATTGGATAGTGCAACCATTCGCGAAATAATTACGGGCCAAATTTCTTCATCCACTGGAATTGATTGTTGTGAAATGCCTGTAGATAGCGTTCTTAAATTCTGCTCATAGAACTTGACGGAATATTTTAATAAATCAATTCTGTTGATTCTTTGATTACTTGCCCATTTTTCTCCAGGATCTGTCGAAAATTCCAATATATATCCTATGTTTCTTACAACATTAAAGGTATTCAGGAAGAAGGTTTGGTAAAATTGTTCTTCCTCTCCTTCATAATCAAAGAGGTCGGATAATAGTATGTTTCTGTTATACTTTTGATTGTAGTAATCAATCCGTTTTTGTATTATTTTCTTTAAAATCCGCGCTTCCCGCATTAAGAAATGATCATATCGAAGTCCCTCTTCCATATGGTAACTGAGATCTAAAAATTGTTCGCCGACACCTATTCTACGTAGTTCTGCTGAGTAGATAAAATCCTCGGGATAGGCACCTATCTGCACAAAAAAATTCAGATGCTCTTTAAAATTCAGGTTAAAAAAATCCTCAACTACATATTTCAACAATATTTCTTGAACGCTTTTTGTTAAATCTTTATCTAAAGGATAAATATCCGAAAATTCATCTAAAAACAGAAATATAGAATTAAATTTTAAATCATTTAAGAGGTATTTTATTAGTTCAGAAATATAAACCATATTTTTTTGGATTTCTTCTTCAATCCTTCCGGCGGAAAAGTCCTTTACGTGCTCTTTTGCCGCCTCATTAATTTTAAAGAAGAACTTCTTCATTTTTTCTCCGTCCATCTCTTCCAAAGTCGGGCGGCCAAATTTGAAAATCTCAAAAAACGCGCTGGTCTTAATTTCCATCTCCTTGATAACTTGATCCTTTTTTTTCTCTTTAAAAAACCCAATTTTCGCCGATTCTAGTGCATTAATTAATTTCTTCAAAAAGGCAAAAAAGAATACAAAAAGAGTACTTTCAAGTTCAGTAAAGATTCGCCCCAAGCAAATTTGTTTCAAATCAATGTAAATCACGATATTTTTCTTATTCTTCTGTAACTCCGACATCGATTTCAAAAAATAAAATGTTTTTCCCGAGCCTTTAACTCCATAGTATATCTTATTCCTAAATCCTAGTATATCATTGAGTATAATATCATTACCTACCGAATCTTGAATTAGCGGCACATAGAATCCATTTAATTTTTTCCATTTCGTCTTCTTTGAATAATATTCCTCGAATAAAGCTGCTTTTAAATCGCCTTTTAACTCATCTATTATTTCAAAAGGATTGTACAATTCCCCCATCTTCGATTCACCTGAAGAGCTCTGTTTTAAACCACTGTACTTTGTTTTTTACTTCCTCTAAATCGCCAAAATAAAGAGTTGTTGAGAGTCGTGATAGTTCATCAGTTAATTCACTCATTTTAATTTTATTTTTTTGATTCAAAACTGAAAAGACACACTGGTCTAACATGAGAAGAGCAGTTCGATAAAGATTCTGGTCTTCAACTTTCTCAAAACGTAAGCGTAGAGTTTCACGCATGAATTGCAAATAGTTTGCAAGGACTTCCCGAAATCTCTGTATGTTTCCATGCCTTATCTCAAATATGGCAAATAATAAAGACATAATACCGACCGCTTCAATTATATGTAAGATAAAATCCGCGAGCTGATAATCCATTTTCACTCATCACTCAAATAGATCAAATAAATCTTCACAATTAAAATTAACGTGTTGAAGAAATTGAATGAAATAATACTGAACTTTTAAAAAGAATCAAGGTAACAAAAGATTAAACAATGAATAAGGCATGCGATTGAAAATGAGCCAAGAGATGTTAAAAGTTTTAGTTGTCGGGTTGGATAATTCGGGGAAGACCTCTATTATCAATACTCTAGAACAAAAACTAGCCCGCTTCCATGCGTTAAAGCCAACTGTAAGTTTCGAGATACGAGATGAGTTCACAATTTTAGGGTTGCCGATTAAAATCTGGGATTTAGGTGGGCAAAAACAATACCGCGATGAATATCTCACCAAAAAAGGGTTCATTTTTGGAGAAAGTAACCTTCTCTTTTACGTTGTCGACGTGCAGGATCCCAAACGTTACACAGAAGCGGTTGATTACTTTGAAAAAGCTATTGAATTCCTCGAGAAGATTGAACTTCCCCTCAAAATTGTGGTTTTACTTCATAAAGCCGACCCCGAAATAAAACACACACCGAAATTTCAAAAAAATATTTCGATGTTGAAAAACCTTTTCAAAAAATTAGATGTGCAGGATCCCAGACGGTATTTCGATGTTGAAAGACCTTTTCAAAAACTTACCTTCTCCCCTACCAGCATTTACGACCGTGAGAATCTATCTAAGGCATTCATCGCCGGGATCTTTAAAACTCTTCCGAAAACAAAGGTCATTCAAGAAGCCCTCAACGAATTCATGAAAAACTCGGGGTCTCAAGCTGTTGTCCTTCTTGATGAGAATGTTTTGATAATTGGCGAAGCCTTTAACGATGAGACTTCAAAGAATCTTTGTGAAATCAGCGGACCCCTTTTATCAAACATGTCTGAAAAATTGATTAAATACAACCTAAACCCTCCAATCGTATTAGAAGCTCAAATGAGTGAGGATGAATGGCTTTTTCAAAAACCAATTCAAGTTGAAAATAGTCGATTTTACCTCGCCTTCCTTACTAAGCAACGAACACTTGACAAAATCAATAAATTCTTACCCCGGTTAACGGAAGACTTGTCCAATTTAATTAGGTACGTAGTTTCCCCTGAATAGAATTTAATAAACATATTTTTATGCTCAATTGGTATAGTGGTCTCGGAGTTGATTTAGGATGATCCCCTTTAAAGGTTTAGTGAAGACTGAGCAAGAAGGTCTGCATAAATATCAATTACGATTACTTACGTATAAAACCGAGTTGTACTATGACTTGAACAAATGTATTGGGTGCTTATTTTGCATCCAGACGTGTCCGAAAGAATCTATCTCCCGGACTGTAGAGAAGGGCGTCGCCTATAACGTAGTCGACATGGAAACGTGTGCCATGTGTGGAATCTGCGATTATATCTGCCCTACAGGTGCTTTCCAATTCTTTATTGAAGGTGTCCGGAAAAATCTGCTTGTTGACAACAAATCCCTTCCTCAACTGACAGTGACTGAGATCAATGGGAAGGAACAGAAATTAAGAAAATTTGTTGATGGGAAACTCATAATTGAAATGACAAAATGGACTGATGACTGTAAATCCGTCGCGGATGTCTGCCCATCAGGCTGCCTCTCGATGAACGCCGAAAATAAACTTGAAATTAATGAAGATTTATGCATCTACTGCGGAAATTGCGAAAGAGAAAGCATGAATCTTGAGAAAGAAGGGTTAATTAAAGTAGTCCGCAGACGTCTCTTATATAAGGGGAAGATCGATGAATTTTCAGCTCCGTGGAACGATATCGTGAAAAAAATGGTATCGTTTGAAGTGATGGCAAAAGAATTAAAGGGTAAAGCTGGCGAAGAAGCCGCGAACCGTGTGAATACTTTATATAAACATCTCTTGCCTTAATAATATTCTTTTATCTTTATATTTTTGAATTAGACGCGAATTTTCGGGGAACGAAAATGCCACGAATTTTAGAAGGAGTACGGATCTTAGATTTATCTCAATTCATTTCTGGACCCTGGGGCTCTAAGTTTTTAGCAGATCAAGGGGCAGAAGTCATTAAAGTCGAACCTCCGGGTTTTGGGGAAGCTATGCGAATGTTCGTTTTTTTTGAAAAACAAATTGCCCCACTTTTCACGATTGTGAACCGGAATAAGAAAAGCATAACTCTTAATCTAAGAACTGAAAAGGGTCAGCAAATTTTAAAGGAACTTGTTAAATCTACTGATGTTCTTCTAGAAAATTTTACCCCGGGAATAATGGAGAAATGGGGTATTGATTATAAAGTTTTGAAGGAAATCAACCCTCGCTTGATTTATGCTACTATCTCGGGGTTTGGTCAAACTGGCCCTCTGAAACATAAAACCGCATTTGATATTATCGCTCAGGCAACCTCTGGAATTTTGGCTGCTACAGACACCGATGGCCCACCGGGAATACCGTTTTCAGACTATTCCGCAGGTCATGTAATCGCTTTAGGTATTGTGGAAGCCCTCTATTGGCGTGAAAAATCGGGGAAAGGACAATTCATCGATTTATCCATGCAGGACATGATGTACTCCATAAATATTCGCGCCCAAGCCCGCGAATTTATCGATATGGCCAAGAATCGAGAAATGACCCAGCGTATGCTACCAACCTATAATCAATATCCAACTAAAGATGGGCTTCGTGTCGCTATAGTCAGCCTAACTGAAAAACAATTTAAACGGCTGATGCATGTTGTTGGACGTCCTGAATTGACACGAGACCGACGGCTCAAAAATCCAGTCAAACGCATGGATAATGTCGACTTTCTCGATGAGATTATGGAAGCTTGGACTACAACCGAAAATCGAGATGATATTATTCGTATCCTAGAGGCGCAGCGAATCCCTTGTGGTCCTGTTCTTACGATTGATGAAGTCCACGATAACGCCCAATTAAAATCGCGGGGAATGATCATCAGAAAGTTTAAGTTTAAGGATGTCGAACGAGCTACAATTCCTGGCCCTGTCTTAAAATTTTCAGAAACCCCTGGCGAAGTTGTAACCAAAGGGCCCGATTTAGGGCAGCATAACCAAGAAATCTATGGGAAATTGTTAAAATATTCTCCAGAAGAAATTCAAGAACTAAAGAAGAAGGGTATTATCTAAAAGTTCTAGTAAAGTCAACTTGAGGGATAACCTATCAACATTGATAAGAAATATACGTTCAATATCATAATCCTCTTAGTCTTTTTCTCGTCAGCACTTATTGGAACCTTACTTCCCATGGCTGAAGACATTCCGATCGCTACCCAAGCGGAAGTCGGGATCATATCCTCTATCTTTTTAATAGTTGGGGCATGTTCCTCTCTTGTCTGGGCTCTCTTAGCCAATAAATTTTCTCGCAAAAAGTTACTCATTATTGCCACAGCCGAGTGGTCTATTGCTGCCTTTCTAACCATATTCGCCGCTGATTATTACTCTTTACTTACCTTCCAAATCCTTGCGGCAATTGGCTTTGGGGCTGTTATCCCTATAACATTCTCTATGATTGTGGATTTGAAGTCCCCTGAAGAGCATGGCAGCGCATTTGGATGGAAAGAGACAAATTATGTGTTAGGTATTGGTTTCAGTCAAATTCTTTCAGGGTTTTTAATTAATTATTATCCCTGGTTCGTCCCCTTTATCGTGATTTCAATGGGTGGCTTTGTTTGCACTTTCCTCTTATGTAAAATAACTTCCCCTCAAAAAGGTGAAACCGATCAAAAGCCCGATGTATCAGATGAGGACACGGCTTGGATAAGGCGGCGTGATTTTGGGGAAATTGCGAAGAAGCGATCCAATATCTTAATACTATTGTTTAATTTAATCCTGTTTATTGGGCTTGGTGCCATTTCTATCAATTTATTGAATATGTTAAAGAGCAGTACTGATTATAATTTTCCGTCGGATATTGCAACTATTTTTCTAATTATCATTTACGTTGGTCAAATTCCAAGTGGGGTTCTTCTCGGGAATCTAGGTGATAAAAGGTTTAAAAAAGATCAAAAAGGGCGGGTTAAAGTTGTTCTAATGTGTTTGATTCTTGGGGCTGTTCTCTATATCGCTGGCTTTGCAATGGCCTTCACTTCGTCTGCACCAGTTGGCATCATTGTTG
>Ga0114930_10005588_pt1 | contig 10318 bp, 4 predicted proteins | sample AnhtaG_FD_87300 | JGI IMG/M metagenome (GOLD analysis project Ga0114930, IMG submission 87300) | Deep subsurface microbial communities from Anholt, Denmark to uncover new lineages of life (NeLLi) - Anholt_01485 metaG | ecosystem: Environmental > Aquatic > Marine > Oceanic > Sediment | place... | reverse complement strand
GCCGTGGTGTCTCACGAGTCCATGAGCGCCGCGGCGGCCTTGTTCCGGGCCGAGAAGCAGGGCCAGGGCTTCGACGTATTTGACATTACGCTGACAGGGTCGCCAGGAGCGGAAACGGTAAGAGGCCTGATCCGCGCGGAATACAACGCCAATCAAGTGGACTACGTCATCATTCTTGGCGATATTGACAGCGTTCCGACGTTTTCCGATGGTGCGGCGTCGGACTTGCCGTACGCCTTGCTGGATCCTGGGGAGGACTTCTCGGACTACCTTGGGAAGGACGTGATCGTGGGGCGGGTGTCGGTGGACGACGGCGGCGCCGTTCACGACTACGTGGACAAGCTCGCCGCGTTCGCGGCCTATGAGAAGCACATGGACCTTACGTGGATCTCGCACGGCAACACCTCGAGCGAGTATGACATTGCCGAGGGCACCCATGATTGGGTGATAGCGAACGCGCTCCCGCCCGGATTTCACAATGAGCTGTTCTACCGCGACACCGGGTCGGCCGCCGAACTGAGCGCCCACATCAATGCCGGGACGGATGCCGCGGTCTACTCGGGGCACGGCGGGCCGTACTCCTGGAGCCGCTACAGCTATGACGTCGGCGAGCTGGAAAACCTGACCAACGCCCTGGACACGCCGATCGTGTTCGGGCATTGCTGTCTGACCGGCACGTTCGACAATGATACGTGTTTCGCCGAGGCGTGGATGGAGACGACGGCCAGGGGCATCGTGTACGTCGGGGCCAGCGAGAGCACGTATTGGGACGAAGATGACACCCTCGAGAAACAGAACTTCCAAGCCATGGCGGATGTGCCCGAGTTGGCGGTCGGGGATGCCTTGGCCTACGGCCTCGAGCAGGTCCACAACCAGCATCCTGGGAATGCGCAGTACTACTTCACGATCTACCACGTCTTCGGCGATCCCACCGTTTCGCTCTTCAGGCAAGGCCCCCTGACGATCATCACCCCGCCGACGCTGCCGCTGGCCTATGTGGGCGAACCGTACAGCGTGGGGTTGTCGGCGGCCGGGGGTGAGCGGCCCTATACCTGGCTTGTGTTGAGCGGCGGGCTGCCGGCGGGCCTGGACCTGAATGAGACCACGGGGGTGATTTCGGGAACACCTACGGCAGCGTCTACAACGAGCTTCATTGCGGAGGTAACCGACGTTGCGCTCGACACCGATACGCGGGAGTTCACGCTGACGGCGGCCGAGCGTTTCCGGATCGCGACTTCCAGTCCCTTGCCGGCGGGGGTGGTGGGCCAGGCGTACAGCGTTGAGTTGGAAGCCGAGGGCGGCGCCGAGCCTTACACGTGGAGTCTGTCGGGTGTGGGCGGCGCGTACGTCGAAAGTGATTTGCCGGGCGCCTGGCTTGGGGCAGGAACGCCGCAGGGGTGGTATGGGGATGACGAGAGCTGGGCCCTGTCCTTGCCCTGGCCGTTTCCATTCTATGGAACCGAGTATAGCTCCGTCTACGTATGCAGCAACGGGTTCATTGACTTCGCATCGGGCTCGGCACCGTTTTCGAACTCGAATGCGGAGTTGATCTCGAACGTGCGCATCGCGCCGCTTTGGGATGACTTGAGGACGGATCAGCCGGGACGCGACATCTACGTTACCCAAACGGCCGACTACGTAGCGATTCGCTGGCTCGCTGAGACCTACAGTTCTGGCGCGCCTGTGAACGTGGAGCTGGTCTTGCATCGTGACGGGGACATTCAGTTCAACTACGGCCAGGCGCACAGCGGCCTGACACCGACCATTGGCGTATCGAGCGGCAACGGCGGCGACTACACCCTTTCATACAGGAACGGCAGCGCGTCGATACCGGCGGACGAAGGTTCTCTTATCGCGTACAGCGCTCCCATGCCGCCTGGGCTAATCCTGAGCGATTCGGGCGTGATCAGCGGTGTCCCGACGGAAATGGGTCTGTTCGATGTCTCCGTTGCGGCGCACGATGCCGGAGTGCCGCAACAGGCAGACACAGGGGTCTTCTCTCTGGAAGTGGGCGGCGAGGGCGAAGGTGAAGGTGAGGGTGAGGGCGAAGGCGAAGGTGAAGGTGAGGGTGAGGGCGAAGGCGAAGGTGAAGGTGAGGGTGAGGGCGAAGGCGAAGGTGAGGGCGAGGGTGAGGGCGAAGGCGAAGGTGAGGGTGAAGGTGAACCACCGATAGCCGATTTTGTGGCCGATCAGACGTCAGGCCCGGCCCCACATATAGCGGAATTCACTGACACGTCAGATCCGGGCAGTTCTCCAATCACTAGCCGGACATGGGATTTTGGCGACTGTGCGAGTGCGTCGAAGAGCAGTCTTGACAACCTAGCGGACCTCCTGGTGTCGGCGCTTGTGGAGGGCGGTGGTCAGGGCGCGGGTGGCGGCGCTGCTGGCGCGGGCGGAGGGGGTAGCGTTGAGCCCGTGCTCGCCTATCACACCTACGAGTGCCCGGGGCGCTATAGCGTTAGTCTGAGCGTGGAGACGGCGTGTGGGAGCGACGAGGAGACCAAGGTCGACTACATCACCGTGACGTCGCCGCCGTGTTTAATTTCACCCAATGGTGGGGAGGAATGGAGTTCTGGCAGCCAGCAGGCCATCACTTGGGATCCAAGTTGCTTCGGGTCCGAACAGGATAAGGTGAAGCTGAAGCTGTTCCGGGACTGTCAGTTCGATTCGTGGATACGGGTAACGCCCAACGACGGGGAGTATGTGTGGACCGTTCCTTGTGACGCCTTGCCGAGTGACTGCTACTGGGTACAGATCTACTCGGCCTCCAACTTCTCGCTGATGGACTTCAGCGACGACCGGTTCAGCATCGTTTCGCCTGCGTGCCTGACCGCGCCCAACGGTGGCGAGGAATGGGTAGTCGGGACGCCGCAGATGATCACGTGGGCTCCAAGTTGCTTCGGCTCCGAGCAAGAGAACGTGAAGTTGAAGTTGTTCTGGGACTGCGAGTTCGATTCGTGGATTCGGGGCTCAACTCCGAACGACGGGGAGTTCCGGTGGACGGTCCCTTGTGAGACGCCGCCGGGATGCGACTACCGGGTTCAGATCTACGCGGTCTCGGACTTCTCGCTGAAGGATTTCAGCGACGATGACTTCTGCGTCCTGCAGCCGGCTTGCCTTACCTCGCCGAACGGCGGCGAGGACTGGATCGCCGGGGCACCACAGATGATCACGTGGGATCCAAGTTGCTTCGGCTCCGAGCAAGATACGGTGAAGCTGAAGTTGTTCCGGGACTGCGAGTTCGATTCGTGGATTCGCGGATCCACGCCGAACGACGGGGAGTTCCGGTGCACGGTCCCTTGTGAGACCCCGCCGGGATGCGACTACCGGGTTCAGATCTATGCGGTCTCGGACTTCTCGCTGAAGGATTTCAGCGACGGGGACTTCTGCGTCGTGCAGCCGGCTTGCCTCATCTCGCCGAACGGCGGCGAGGAGTGGACGGCCGGGACACCACACCCGATCACATGGGACCCCGCGTGCTTTGGCTCGCCGCAGGATGAGGTGAAGCTGAAGCTGTTCGATGACTGCAACTTCCATTCGTGGATCCGTGGTTCTACGGCCAACGACGGAGAAGACATCTGGCCAATCCCGTTCGACGTGCCGCAGGGCAACTCCTATCGTGTCCAGATCTACTCGGTGGCCGACTACTCGGTGAAGGATTTCAGCGATACCGACTTCGCAATCACGAACGGGAGATGATCTCGCGGACGACCCGTCGCGTAGTGTCCAGAGTCCTCGATGGTTTCCGGGCCGATCTTGGGGAGAGCCCATCTAACTCGGGACGTCATCCGGTTGGACAGTGTATGGGCCACGGCGCCTCGGCCAATACCTCCTCCGTGGCGGCGCGGGCGCTTCCTCTGATCGGTTGCCGGCCCAGCGCGCATTACGTTCATGCGGGATGCGCCCGCTGACGGTTTCGGCAGGGAGACGCCATGATGGGCCGCGATAGCCTCTTTCGCCGGACGAGAGCGTCTCGTCTGGCACTGGTGGCCGTTGCGTTCGGCCTGGCCGGGGCGTACGGCCTTGGGTTCGCCGAAACACCATCCCTGTACGAGACGGACCTGGCCGCGTTCTTCGATGAGTTGGACGCGACGTACCCGTTCTTCGACCTCAAGGGGATCCGGGAGGATTGGGCGCGGGCCAAGCGCGATCTGACCGAGAAGATCAAGGGATGCGAGTCGGACACAGCGTTCCTCGGGATTGTCGTCGAGGCGATCCGGGCGTTGCACGATTCGCATGTCTGGCTGCGGGATGCGAAGGCCGAGATTCCGCCGCTCCCGAAGAAGTACTACCCGGGCGTCAGCTTCATGCCGGCCACGGAGAATCGGGTGGTGGTCATGGCGGCGGCCGACAAGTACGCCGGGACGCTCGCCACCGGCGTGCTGGTCACCCACATCGACGGCGAGAACGCCCGCGCCTGGCTCGAAAAGCGCGCCAAGGAAGCCTGGGCGACGAGCTTTGCGTCGAGTCCGCAGCGGACGCGGCTGTATGAGTTCCGCATCCCGCTCAAGGGGGCGTCCGGGGAACGGCACACGATCGCCTACCGCACCGAGGGCGAGGAGCGGGAGGTCACTGTGACGTGCGACCTCGAGGCGCGCGGGTGGCCGCACGTGTACCACCTGCCCGAGGGACTGGTCCGCGTAGGCCGTTCGTTCTGGCACACCAAGCTGGACGACGGCGCGGGCTACATGTACCTGCGCCGCGTGGACCAGAGCGCGGAGCCCGGCATGCGGCAGGCGCTCGAGACGCACGCGGACGCGAAAGGCTGGATCGTCGATCTGCGCGGGAACGGCGGCGGGGGGTACGGCGAGGGGCTCATCGCGCAGGTGGCGCAGCTACCCAAGCCGGTGGCGGTCCTTATCGACGCGGGATGTATGTCGGCCGGCGAGACGCTCGCCCGGGACCTGCGGCGGTCCGCGGCCGCGCGGCTGTTTGGGGCGCGAACGGCCGGGTCCTCGAGCGCCAAGCGGACGTGGTCGTTCCCGTCGGGGATCGCCTCGGTCAGCCTGCCGGTGCGCAGCCGCTGGCGGAATGACGGACAGCCCATCGAGTACAACGGCATCGAGCCGGACGTCGTGGTCGAGGCCGTGCCCGAGGAGGTCGCGCTCGGGCGGAACTCGGCGATCCGCCGCGCGCAGGAGTACCTGCGCGAAGCCCTCGCTGGCAAGGACGCCCAGCCCCCAGGGCAATAGGCCGGAAATCTCACAGCCACAAAGGCACCAAGCCACGAAGCCAAGAAAGAACAACCACCTACGACAAGATCCGTGTCAGTGTCGGAGAAACAGATTGTCAATCTGAACCGAAAGGCATGGAGACGCCGAAGTCCGACCCTTCCAAGTCTTTGGCAATGATCTTCGTGTCTTCGTGTCTTCGTGGCGAGAAATGCGGGATAGGCTACCGCGGGGTCAGCTTGAGGCCGACGATCTCCCATTGGGCCAGTTCGGGTGTCGTCAGCGTGCCGTTGCTCTGGCCGTGGGCGTGGGCTTCGGCGGTGTTCGGGTCGATCCGCGTCACCTCGTAGTCGCCCTGCATGCCGAGGAGCGCCGTGTCCAACTCGAGCGTGGCCGCGGCGGGTTTCTCTCCCAGGTTGGCGGCGATCACGAGCAACCCGTCCCCCGCCTTGTAGACCGTGCACTGGACCTCGGGTGCTGAGGATACGAGCGCGGCCTGGTTCACCGAGGGGATGTTGTAGACGGTGGCCTGCTCGACGTCGATATGGGCAAGGACGCGCCAGTAGGGGAGGATGAAGCGGTATAGTTGGTCGTTGGGGCCGCAGGGGAACACGAGTTCCTTGGTGTGGCGGGCCTTGATGCCGAGCACGATGTGGGGGTAGAAGCCCCAGGCCGCCATCTTGGCCGCGCCCTCGGGGTTGCGGAACCTCGGCAGGTCGAGCAGCCACGGCATGCACACGCCGCCCCCGAGCATGCCCTTGAACACGGCCTCGTCGCGGTCGGCGAACATGTGGCGGTCGGCGCCGGTCTCGCCGGGAAGGTAGGCGTCGAAACACAGGTTCGCGAACACCCCGGCGTTGAAGGACCCCTGGTGGCCGATGAGGAAGCCCTCGGGGCCGACAATGTCGCGCAGCGCGCGCGTGAAGAAGAAGTAGTCGCGGGCGGGCACGTGGGTGCCGTCCTCGGAGGAATGCGCGTCGCCGAGTTGGGTTTCGGGTTCGTAGCGGTTGTCGTGATACGACACGGCGTGCGGGCCGTGCCAGTCCACATAGATCCCGTCCCAGTTCCGCTTGCAGTACTTCGGGAAGAAGTCCGTTTTCAGGGCGTACATCTCGACGCCGCGCATGTAGAGGCCGACCCGCAGGCCCTTGGCGTGGGCGTAGTCGATCATGCGGACCATGTGGTCGTGATTGCGGACCACGCTGTAGTCGGCGTGCGGGTAGCCGTTGCTGCCGCGCTGGAGCATCCATTCGTGGTGGAGGACCACCATGGTGGCGCGGTTGGCCACCATGGCGTCGATCTGCTCGGGCGCCGGGTACCAGTTCTCGAGGTCCAGCCAGTTCACCCAATGGTAGACGCGCTGGCCGACGACGTTGCTGCGCAGCTTGCCCGTGACGGCGCGGCCGAGGCCGAGGGCGATGCGGTTGTGATACCGGAACGGGGCCGAGAGCTTCGCATCGCCCCCGCCCAATACCCACGTGCCCCGGCCGTTCTCCTTGCTGTAATCGCACGCCCCGGCGATGGGTTTCTTGTGCTCTACAATGGCTTCGACTTCGTTCGTGTAGCTTCGATCGGGGTTCAGGCCGTAGGCGACGCGGGCCGAGCGGAAGCCGCCGGTCTCGATGCACACGTTGTCGTCGCGATACCTGGGCGCATTCCGGATCGCTTCGCAGGCAGCGAACGACACGGCGGCGCTCGACAACACGAAGTCGCCCGACTTGAGTTCGCAGTCCAGGTCGATGAAGACGGCCCCCTCGGGATAGACCTCGTAGGTGAGCGTGACTTCCCACGGCGAAGCCGTGCCCTCGTCCGCGCGCGGCCGGCCCTTGACGGCGCACCGGACTACGTCGGGTGCCGTTTCGATCTGGACAAGCTCGGCCTCCGCGTCATTCGACAGCCGGTACGTCTTGTCGGCGTCGCGCAGGGTGAGGCATGGAAACGTGATTTCGGGCGCGGCAAAGACCGTGTTCCACTGCGATCCGTCGTGGAGCTTCAGCTCGGCGATCTCTCCGCCTCGGCTCGCGTCGATCCTGAGTTCAAACCAGTCGCCTTGGATGGTCAGGGCGTCGTCCCCTGGCTGGGCTGTCAACGCGGCGTGTGCCCAGGGCGCCGCAACCGCTACCACCGCTGCAAGGAGAATGGGCCTGTTCATGTGCTTTCCCTCCTGTCCTCAGGCGGCCAACTCGAACTGAAAGCAACGCTCATCGGTAGCGTTTCACCTTGACGAAGCGGCCGGTGGCGCTGGACCTGACGATGGCGTCGCACAGCGCGATGGCGCCGCGGCCGAGCTCGCCGGGCGTGGGCGAAGGCGCCTTGCCGCGGATGGCGTCGATGAAACACTGCTGGCTGTTCCGGGCCTTGGCCTTGGGTTTGGGATGGGTCGTCTTGTTCGGCTTGCCGCCAACGCCCGGCGTGATGATCTCGATGGGGTGGTCGGCCGTGAAGCCCATTCGCAGCGTGCCTTTGCTGCCGTAGACCTCGAGCAGGCCGCCGCCGACGGGCGTCGTCCAACTCAACTCGAGCACGCCGGTCGCGCCGTTCTCGAAGCGCATCAGCGCGGTGGCGTTGTCCGGCACGTCGATGGTCCGTATCCGCGTATCCACGTAGGCCGCGATCTCCGTGACGTCGCCGGCGATCCACTTCATGAGGTCGGCCATGTGCACGCCGATGTCGAGCACCAGCCCGCCCTGCGACGCCTTCGACACGAACCACTTGGCCCCCGGCGACCAGCCCTTGTCGGGCGTCGTGCCGCCCGAGCGCAGGCACCGGATGTGGATGGGTTTGCCGATGGCGCCCTGCGCCACCAGCTCGGCGGCCTTGATGTAGGCCGGCAGGAAGTGGAAGGTCTGATTGATCTGGAGCACCTTGCCGGCCCGTTTCGCCGCCGCGATCATCCGCGATGTCTCCGCCGCCGTGGCCGCCATGGGTTTCTCACACAGCACGTGCACGCCGGCCTTGAGCGCCGCCATGGTCTGTGGGTAGTGGAAGTTGTTCGGCGTGCAGATCGTGACCGCGTCCAGGCCCGACGCCAGGAAGCGCTTCGGATCCGTGAAGCCCTCCGCGTCGAGATCCTGTTCCTGGCGCAGCTTGTCGATCTGGCCCTTCTTCACGTCCAGAAGCGACACAATCCGCGCGCCTTTGACTGACTTGTATCCAGGCACGTGGTCCACGTGCGCGATCTTCCCACAGCCGATGATGCCGATTCGCAGTGTCTTGGGCATGAACGATCTCCTCCGCTTTGATGACCCACGTCGCGGCCTCTCGCCGCGTCGAACAGAAGCCGGACTGGTTATAGTCCAGAGCCCCATCGTGCGGCAAGTGGGCTGCGCCCTTCTTTGACGGGATTGGGCGGGCGTCGAACCTGTGGCGCTTGGAGTTCGCGGCCCAGCTTGTCATAATCCCGGTCGGTCACGGCCGGTGAGCCGGCCGGGTCGGGCTCAGACTTCCTATGAGATAGGGGAAATGTGGATGAGTAATCCGGTACGGCAAGCGCTGCTGGCGCGCACGGTCAGCTTGGGCGGGTGGATTCAGTGCGGCAACGCGGCCACGGCGGAGATCTTCGCGGCCGCGGGGTACGACTGGGTGGCGGCGGATTGCGAGCACTCGGACCTGGACGTGGCGCTGGCGACGCCGATCTTCCGCGGCATCCAGGGCCGGGGCGCCACGCCGCTGGCGCGGGTCCGGGAGAATGACACGTTGGCCATCCGCCAGGTGCTGGACGCGGGCGCGCAGGGGGTGATCGTGCCGCTCGTCGGTACGGCCGAGGAGGCGAGGCGCGCCCTGGCCGCCGCCAAGTATCCGCCCGAGGGCGTTCGCGGCTATGGCTTCGCGCGGGCGAATGACTGGGGGGCGGACTTCGACCGGTACGTGCAGTCGGCCAACGACGACGTCGCCGTAGTCGTGATGATCGAGTCGAAGGAAGGCGTGGCGAACATCGCGGAGATCCTGGCCGTGGACGGCGTGGACGGCGTCTTCGTCGGGCCCTACGACCTGAGCGGGTCCTACGGTATCCCCGGAAAGACGGACGATGCGAAGGTGGTGGAGGCCTGTGGCCGCGTGGCGGCCGCTTGCCGCGAGGCGGGCAAGTCCGCCGGATTGCACGTCGCGCGTCCGACGCCGTCGGCGATACGCGAGGCGCTGGCCCAGGGCTTCACGTTCATCGCCTTGGGACTCGACAGCGTGTTCCTGGTCGAAGGCGCGCGGGACGCGCTGGCAGCGGCCCGCGGCGCATTGGAGGACGCGTGATGGACGCATTGACACTGGGGGTCGAGATCGGCGGCACGAAACTCCAGTTGGCGCTGGGGAACCGGGCGGGCGACATCCTCGAGACGCACCGGGGGGCCGCGCCGGCCGGCGAGGGGGCGCAGGGGATTCTCGAGTGGTTCAAGCGCGAGGCCCCGGCCATGCTCGAACGCGCCCAGGTGCTGGGCGGTCCCGTGGACCGCATCGGGGTCGGGTTCGGCGGGCCGGTGGACAGCGCGACGGGCCGGGCGTTGGCGTCGTTTCAGGTGGCGGGATGGCAGGACGTGGCGTTGAAGCACTGGTTCGAGGAGGCGTTCGGGCTGCCGACGACCGTGCACAACGACACGAATGCTGGGGGCTGGGCCGAGTACTGCCTGGGCGCGGGCCGCGGGACGCGCCACTTCTTCTACACGAACATCGGAAGCGGCATCGGCGGCGCCCTGATCCTGGACGGGCGCCTCCACAACGGCCAGGGCTTCGGCGCCGGCGAGATGGGCCATACCTATGTGCCGGACTGGACCGCCGGCGGACCGGGGGCCGCGGACAAGCTGGAGAACCTGTGCTCGGGGTGGAACATCGAGCGGCGCGTGCAGTCCTCGCTCGAGGTGTCGCCGGACACGCCGTTGGGCAAGCTGTGCGGCGGCGACCGGCAGGCGATCACGTGCGCCATGCTCGGCAAGGCCGCGCAGCAGGGCGACCCGGCGGCCCTCCAGGAAGTCGAGCGGGTGGCGGAGAGTATCGGTCTGGCCATTGCCAACGTCATCACGTTGTTTCATCCGGAGCGGGTCGCCCTGGGGGGCGGGGTCTCGCTCATGGGGAAGGTGCTGCTCGACCCGTTGCGGCGCGAGGTGGAACGCTGCGTCTTTGACCCGTACCGCGGCCACTACGAGATCGTGCCCTGCGAG
>Ga0114930_10005587_pt1 | contig 10319 bp, 10 predicted proteins | sample AnhtaG_FD_87300 | JGI IMG/M metagenome (GOLD analysis project Ga0114930, IMG submission 87300) | Deep subsurface microbial communities from Anholt, Denmark to uncover new lineages of life (NeLLi) - Anholt_01485 metaG | ecosystem: Environmental > Aquatic > Marine > Oceanic > Sediment | place... | reverse complement strand
TCAATACGCCGCTGGGGAAATCAGCTAAAAGGGTTTTAGCTAAAATCGATGCGAGTTTAAGCCAGGAAGTAAAAAATAGGCTGGGTGATTTGGGTGATCCCTTGAGGATGAGTTTGAAGACAACCGGGGATTTCTCAAAGCTTGGTTTGATCTTTAATTTGATTGAACAGTCGATTTTGAATAAGAGGACTATAAGATTAGATTATGAGGCTCTGGAATCTGGCAGAAACTCAAGAGATATAGACCCTTATGCTTTGATCTTCAGGCGCCATTCCTGGTATCTTCTGGGCTTTTGCCATCTTAGAGGGGAGATCAGGGTCTTCAGGCTCAATCGAATCAAAAAAGTTACCCTTACGGATAAGAATTTTGAGAAAAAACCTGGTTTCTCTGTAGAGGAGTTTTTCAAAGATAGCTGGGAGATCTATCAGGGGAAGCCAACTGAAGTGAAGTTAAGATTTTTTGGAAAGGCTGTTAAGGTGATTGAGTCAGGTCAGCATCATCCATCTGAGAACCTGATTAAACAGAAGGATGGCTCACTCCTCTATTCAGTCAGAGTTAAGGGAACAGAGGAGATCTTAATGTGGATATTAGGGTTCGGTGAGATGGTGGAGGTATTGGAGCCTGAAGAATTAAGAGAGAATATAAAAGAAACGATTAGAAAGATACAAAAGCTTTATTCTAACTAATCTTAATGATCAGTTCGTGGTCTGGTAGTCCTGCTTTCCCCTTAAGTCTTTTCGGAGGGGCAGGTTTTAAACCTGCCCCTTTGCTTTTAAATGTAGCAAGGTCTTTAGAGCTCTAAAGTAAAAATGGAAACTGAAGTTCGTAGCGTCCGACCTTTGTGTCGGACGTATTTATCGGAATCGATCGACATAACAGTCGGTCGTTAAAAAGACAGAAATTAAAGGAATAAGAAATGTAGCGGAGGTCTTCAGACCTCCAAGAAATAAATGGAATGCTGAAGCCTTTTTCTGCATTTAAAATTTAATAAAGCGGGGCAAAAAGTGGTGTAATATTCTGCAGAAAATGGGCAGTAATGCAAGGCAAAAGACTTTTTCTCCAGAGGAAAAGAAGAGAAAAGGAGACCCCGTATATTCCTGCAAATATCATTCCGGCTGGTCCCTGATAGAGATGGCCCAGGCTGAAGGATAAAGAGGCGATTAAAATGGTGAGCCACCAGTTCCTTAGATAGAAATTAAGCCGGGTAAGAACAAATCCCCTGAAGGCACTCTCCTCGCTAAGGCTGGCACTTAAAGCCATAATTATCCAGAGAGTTTTCTGGGTTTGAGTTCGGGGCAAAAGATGCATTACTTCTGGAGGGTTAAAAAGCTTATGGAATTGCAGAAAAAGAGCAAGGCCTAAAAGGAAAAAGCTCATCCCTAACCAGAAAACAGCGCCAATTAATAAATTTTTAAAGCCGAAACCTTTAAGTCCTATGCTGGAAAGGCTCTCTTTTTCCCGGCGAAGGACCAGAAAAATTAACAAAAATACCAAGAGCTGAATGAGGATAGTGGGAAGGTAAATCTGAGTAGCAAGATCTAACTTTTCTGAATATAATCCTGGTCCCTGTCCCTTTCCTCCGGATCCAAATTCGGACATAAGGAGGTAAGAAGAAAGAGGCCAGATAATCAAAAGGAAGAAAAGTAAAAAATTTGTGGCTAAATTTTTCCTTTTAGTTGTAGGGGCGTTCATTTGAACGCCCCTACAGGATATAATCCTTTCTGGTTCAGGAGATGGGTGTTGTTCCATCTTAGTTATTCTGTAGGCTCTTCAGGTTGAGATGGAGTTTGGTCCGAATTTGGATCCAGAGGAGTTGAAACTTTTTCCTTTCCTCCTGTCCCTAAAAGGAAAGCCAAACCCACTATTATCAGGATCAAGGGCCAGGTTCTGTGCAGGGAGGGGATAATTCCCCAGTTGGTCAGAAGAAAGAGGATTCCTAAACCCAGAAGGATAAAACCTGCAAAGCTCCTGCCAGAAACCCCTTCCTTGCTCGAATTAGTTTTTTCCACTCTTTACTCCTTTTAAAAGATTTAACTGAAAAAATTTTTAATAATATAAAAGTTAAGCCTTATTCGGGCAACAGTTTTTTTGATTATTCGGCTCTGAAGTGATGCTCCCTTCTATTCTGAGATCGTAGCATTTTTTGGCATAAGTAAACTGATGCTTTCCTGCTACCTACGAGAGCCAAATAATAAACAGATTGCTTCGCCTCAGGCTCGCAATGACAGCCTGAATTGAAGTGCAACTTTTTTAACTACCATTTTCAATCTTTCACCTTTCATTTTATTTTAAAGTAGACTCACATTACCCTCAACTTAGGTCAGTCTAATTAAACTTAGCCAGATTGCAATGCCAAACCTCCTGATAAAGGACAAAGATGAGAATAAGATGTGAAAGGAAGGTGAAGTAGATGTGATTGCTTTTTAATTTATCCCTAAAGAGATTGACTCAAATTCAATTTATCTCTGGTGGATAATCCGCCTGAGGCGGAGGAGAATTTTTAGGATGAAGATAGATTCTGAACATTCCGAGAACGGATCCGTAGGAAAAGATAAAAGAAGAAAAGACCATTTCGTGGATTACTATTCCTGCTCTTTAGGATATGGGAGGAAAAAAAGGAAAAGGATCAGGGTCTTAAACTGGGTCACTGGAAAAGAAGAGCCGGATTTTGCTTTAACCGAGATAGAACTTATAGAAAAACTGAAGGATGAAGAATTAAGTGTTGAGTTAGAAGAAAAAGTGGCTAAAGCCTTAGATAAACTGGATAGTTTAGAAAGGGAATTTATTCGCTATTTTTATTTTGATTGTCTGAGTTATAATAAGATTTCTCTACTTCTGAACAAAACCAAAGACCGCTTGGAAAGGATTCACCGCTCCGCCTTAGAAAAATTGAGATTCTGTTTAAAGGATTACGTTTCACAGCGCTATAAGCTCAGAATTCCTCAGGAGAAGAGGTGTTTGATATGTTCTCATCCCTCAAGAAAAGAATTAGAGGACTTGATAAAAGCTAAAAAGAAAGAGGAGACTTGGAAAAAAATCTTACGAATCTTCAGGGAGAAGTTCAATCTGGAGATTAAAACTCCGCAGATATTGATCAATCACCAGAAAAGACATATGCTTGGTTTATAAACTTATAAATAACCTATCAGTAAAACAGATGTATGAGAAAGGAGGTTTTATGGAAAACTCACCTATTAAGTTGAAAGGGGAGCATTGTATTAATATCTTCATCTCCTATGAGCTCAAGGAGAAGATCAGCCAATTAGCTAAAAGATATGATCGGACCATGGCGGATGTGGTTAGAACTTTGATTAAAATCGGTATTCCCATACTGGAAAGCCTGACTGAGGCAGAGGAGAAAATGCTTTCAGATTATATCCAGGTGTTGAGGAGATGGAGGAAGGTAAGGGAATTAAAATCAAAGGAGGAAAGGCTGGATTAGGAAAACAAAGACAGAACTGTGTAGGGAAGCAAACTTAAAATTTTGCCCTACGCTTCTACTTTTATGTGTCAAGATTGCTTGCAACAGGCCTGAATGAAAAATCCTGATACCAAAAAAAATTGAAACTAAAAAACTGATCTACTCCTTCTTTGCCGGGACAAAAGCATTATAGATTAATCCAAAGATCAATGCGCAGATAAAGCCATCCACAAAAGCGTAGATTAAGCCAATCAGACTTCCAATCCAGCTTATGGAATATCCGGGATAGATAGAGCCTACAAGGTTCAAAACATCTTTAGCATAACCGGTAGGAACTGAAAGCAGAGTAGTTAAGAAAACAGCTCCAGCCCAGACTATACCTGAACTTAAACTTAAGGCTTTTAAATTCAGTTTCATTTTAACTCCTTTCATTGATTAGTTTAGCTTTCAGGTTTAGCTTATTTAAACTTAATCTGCAAAAGGACCTTTGTCAAGAAAAACAGTGAGATCTCTGAAAAACTCTTTTTGTGCTAATGCATCTTGAGACAGGGCTGTCCCGCCTCTGGCGGGATGTCTACGAGAGCTAGGGGAGCAAAGGGTGTTGATTTTTTGTAGCCCGACAACTCTCTTTTTCAGAGACCTCTCAAAAGAGTAGCTGCTATAAATTTAAAGATTTGTTTTGACTTAAGTTTGCTGGTTTGCGTAATTAATATTGAAAAGGGAACAACCTCAAAAAGGATTGAAATGAATTACTTTTTAACTGGACTGCCGGGAATTGGTAAGACCACTATAATCAAAAAGGTGATTGAGAAGTTAGGAAAGCCTGCCTGCGGTTTTTTTACTACAGAGATTAAAGTGGGTGAGACCAGGGTGGGGTTTTCTGTTCAGACGCTTTTCGGAATGGAGGGGGTTTTAGCCCATAAAGATTTTAAGAGTAAATATCGGGTAGGCAGATACGGGGTAGCTGTTACCGGTTTTGAGAAGATCGTTTCTCGGGAATTAGAAAGGTGCTTGAGAGGAAAGAGCATCATCATTATAGATGAGGTCGGGAAGATGGAGCTTTTTTCCAGAAGATTTCAAGAGCTGGTCTTGAATTGTCTGGATGCTCCTAATCCAGTGCTGGGCACGATTATGTATAGCTATCATCCGTTGGTTGAGAAGGTAAAAAAAAGAGAAGATGTTAAACTCTTTGAGGTAACTAAGAAAAATAGAAACCAGATGGTAGACATCCTGGTTAAAGAGCTTAAGGGCGAGGATAAGAGTGGAATTTCTTCTGGTGGAAAAAATACTTAAATATTTGGAATTGTAAGGACAGGACACAATATATTCTCTCTAAACTTTTTGTTATTCTAAAGAAAAGAAAGCGACCTGATCAGCCCTAAGCGGAGATAGCTTATACTTGCATTAATAAATTTAAATTCTGAAGATTTATTTTAAAAATCATCGATAGAAGATAAGGGAAGGATTTTTGAGTTAGAAATTAGCTTTGTTTAAAAATTGTCGATGAAATATCTTTGCAGATTGATTTTAGCGGGAATTTTTCTTATCACTGTTGTTTTATTCAGTGGGGACAAATCCGGATGGGGGAAGAAAATATATATCCCCTCTCCTCATATTTTTACTATCCAATCTGGAATTGACCTTTCTCAAAAAGGTGATACAGTTTTGGTTGCTCCGGGAGTTTATTATGAGAATTTGGATTTTAAAGGGAAGGGAATCCTTTTAGCCAGTCATTTTATTTTGAAGCTGGATACCACTTTGGTTGAAAAGACAATTATCGATGGAAGCAAACCGGAGATTTCTAACAAGGGTAGTGTGGTTCGTTTCGTCTCCGGGGAGGATTCGAGCTCTATTATTCAAGGATTTACCCTGCGCAAGGGGAAAGGTACCAGCTTAGATGAGTTTGGGTATGGAGGAGGAATTTTCTGCTATCTTTCTGCACCCCAGATAATTAATAATCGTATAGAGGAAAACGAAGCCCCTTTTGGTGGAGGAATTTGTTGTTTTTATGGATACTCAGAACCAAAGATTATCTCTAATCTGATTTTAAAAAACAGAGGAGTGGTTGGTGGAGGGATTTTCTCTCAAGGGTCTGATCCTTTTATCCAGGATAATCGGATTCAACAGAACTTTTCCAGCTACAGAGGAGGGGGGATTTTCTTTAAACTCTGTTCTCCTGAGATTAGAGGAAATCTTATTTTTCAGAATAGCACCGTCAAATATGGAGGTGGTATCTATGCCTTAGCCACTTCCGGGGAAATTATAGATAATTGGCTCAAGGAAAATAGGGCGGAGTTAAAAGGTGGTGGAATTTATATTAGCAGCGAAAGCTCAGCTAAGATAGTGGGGAATATAATTGAGTCTAATTCCGCCACCTCTGGAGGAGGGCTGTATAATCTTTATTCGACCTCTTTAGTGGCTAATAATACCTTAGTCTATAATAAAGCCGCAGAGGCAAGTGGAGGGATTTTTTGTGCAGGTTCTTCTACTTACTCACCCAAAATTATCAATAACATCTTTTATTTAAACCTGGGTGGTATAAGTTGTAAACAGGAATGTGTGCCGCAGGTTTCTTATAATGATTTCTGGAATAATGCGGGTATAAATTTTAGCTGTGATATTCCAGGATTGGGTGACACTACCTGGGGAGTGAATGTTAATGGAAGTGCCTGTGACAGTTTTTTTAATATCTTTTCTGAGCCTTTGTTTGCAGATAGCAATTACAATCTTTTATGCTCCTCTCCCTGTATTGGGGCAGGTGATTCGCTTTTTTTACCTCAGGATAAAATTCGAAAAGATATAGGAGCCAGGCAGTATATTTATCTCTGGGGGGATGTAGATGCAGACGGAAGAAAAGACATAACGGATGCAATCTTTTTGATTAACTACCTTTTTAAATCAGGACCCCCTCCTTGTCCTTTGAGAAGTGGAGACCTTAATTCTGATGGAAAAATCTCTTTAGCGGATATTATCGTTTTGCTCTATTCTCTTTTCAAGCTATGAAATTTCAGTTGTAGGGGCGTATTGTACAATACACCCCTACCATTTCTTCGTCCCGCCGCGCCCTGTGGCACTCCTCGGAGCTCTCGTAGTGTGATCCATTTGGATCGCCTAAGCAAAGCTGAAGCCCTGACCTACGTTTTTTTATGCTGTCATTGCGAGCCCCGCAAAACGCGGGGCGAAGCAATCCGTTTGCTTTATGGAGATTGCTTCGTCGTCCAGATGGACTCCTCGCAATGACAGGTAAATGTAGGGGCAATTCATGAATTGCCCCTACGATTCAAGGTATTTCTAATACTCCTGCCCCGTTTATCTTTCCCTGTTTAAGCAAATGTAATGCCTGATTGGCTTCTTTTAAAGGGAAAACAGAAATGCGGGTGCGGATGGGGATTTCTGTAGCAAGCTTGAGTAGTTCTTCGCCGTCTTTTCGGGTGCTGTTAGTAACGCTTCTTAAGGTCTTCTCATAATATAGATGCTCGGTATAATCCAGTTGAGGGATGGGTGTCATATAGATTCCCGCCAAAGATAGGGTTCCGCCTTTGTTTAAAGCTTTTAAGGCATAGGGGACTATTTCTCCTGCGGGCGCGAAGATGATTGAGTTGTGAAGCTTTTTTGGAGGGATCTGTTCTGATTTTCCAGTCCAGACTGCTCCTAAATTCAAGGCTAATTTCTGGTGTTCTGTGCTTCGAGTAAAAACATATACCTCACACTTCCAGTAAACTGCTATCTGGATAGCTATATGGGCTGAGGCACCGAAGCCGTACAAACCTAATCTTTTTTTAGGTTGAATCTGGCTTAAGCCTAAGGCTCGATAACCTATTATTCCTGCACAGAGCAAAGGTGCAGCCTCTGCAGGTGAAAGTCTATCTGAGATGGGATAGGCGAAATCCTCTGAAACTACTGTATACTGGGCATACCCTCCATCTAAATGATAGCCGGTGAATTTTGCCCGTTCACACAGATTTTCTTTTGAGATTTTACAGAACTCACATTTTGTACAGGTAGAATTTAGCCAGGCGATGCCAATTCTATCCCCGAGTTTGAATCGCTTTGTATCTTCTCCTTTTTTCTCTATTATGCCTACAACCTGGTGTCCGGGTATTATAGGTAACTTAGGCAGAGGAAGTTCCCCTTCAACTGTGTGCAGATCAGTATGGCAGATACCACAAGCCTGAACTCGAACCAAAATCTCCTTTTTTCCAATCTGAGGTATGGGGTTCTCTTTTAACTGTAGAGGATTTTCCTCAATTTTATCTGTCTTTTTTAAGACCATCGCCTGCATAAATTTTCCTTATGAAGATTAGCTAAAGATGATTCTTGGACAAAGCATTCATCTGAATCAACAATCTATATTTTCACAACTTTCTTGGCAAGGTTAATTTTTGATTTTGAACATAGGGGCAATTCATGAATTGCTCCTACCTCTCGTTCGTGCGGGAATTGGAATTCCCGCACCAATTTGAAAAATTCTGGATACAACATGTTTGTAAAAGTATATTCTTTTTCCTTGCCACATTCTTATTCTTCTAATATATTTTTCCCAGTATGGGAAAAAAAGATAAAAATTCTACTGCTTCTGGAGAGGAGATTAAAATAATTGCCACTAATAGAAAAGCACGGCATGAGTATAATATCCTGGAGACCTATGAGGCTGGGATGGTTCTTAAAGGGACTGAGGTGAAATCGCTCAGGGAAGGTAAAGCTAATCTTAAGGATTCTTATGCTAAGATGGATAAGGGGGAGGTTTTTCTCTTAAATCTACATATCAGCCCCTATGATAAAGGGAACAGGTATAATCAGGATCCTACCCGGCCGAGAAAACTCTTGTTGCATGGAAGCCAGATAAGAAGACTATTGGGCAGGGTGGTAGAAAAAGGATTGACCTTAGTTCCTCTTAAGCTCTATTTCAAAGGGAGTTATGCCAAAGTGGAATTAGCTTTGGCTGTAGGGAAGAAGCTTTACGATAAAAGAAAATCTATTGCTGAGAGGGAAGCAGAACGTGCTTTAAGAAGAGCTTTAAAGGAGAGAAATAGATGAGAACCTGGATTATTAAACAAATTGCTTCGCCTCCAACTTACAATGACAGTGCAAAAAACTGTCATTGCGAGGAGTACCGCAAAAATGCGGGACGACGAAGCAACCCCTCCACAGGTTTATTAAACGGATTGCTTCGCCTCAGGCTCGCGATGACTTCATACAAGCTTATTAAGTTGATATTGTTTTTTATATTTTGCATTTACTCTTTTTCTTCCGGTTCTGTAATCACCATAGATAAAGAGGGGGAAAAGTATCAGTTAGAGAGTCTGGAGATAGGAGGGCATAGATATATTGATTTGACAGATTTAAAAGAAATCTATGGAGGGAAGCTTTTCTGGGACCCTCTTGGCAAAAAGGCACTCTGGGAAGTAAAAGAGCATCTATTTGAGTTCACCCTTTTCTCATCCTATATCCTTTTAGATGAGGAGGCATATAACCTAACCCTGCCGGTTGAACTCAAGCAGGGCAAAGTTTATCTTCCCTTTAAGACCTTCTGGCCTGTCTTGGAAATGATCGAATCTCCAGAGGAGATGGTAAGTCGAGGAGAATACAATATCCTGGACCTTAAAGCCAGCCAGAAGCTGAACGGAATTCTTATAGAGATATACCTGGCTCAACCTCTTAATTATGAAATCTTTAAAAGCGAGAACAACTGGCTAATTATAAATTTCCTGGAGGGGGAAATAGATACCCTTCTCTTCTCAGATTTGGAAATACCAGAGATTATCTGGGAAAGCAAAGCCTATCAATTTCAGAACTCAGCCCAGCTCTCCTTAAGACTTTATAAAGAATTTCCCCGACATTATCAGTTTATCAAGGAGGGCCCTTTTCGTCTGCAGATAACTTTAGAGGATACAACCCAGAGCCTTCTGCAAGCAAATGAGGAGATAGAAAGAAATCCGATAGATGTTATCATAATAGATCCAGGACACGGGGGGGAGGATTTTGGAGCAGTTGGCTCTAAGGGCTTAAAGGAAAAGGATGTGGTTTTAGATATCGCCTTTAGAGTGGAAAAGCTTTTGAAAGATGCAGGGAGGGAAGATTTGAAAGTTCATCTCACCAGAAGAGGTGACTACTTTGTTCCATTAGAGCAGAGGTCTTTGTTTGCCAATCAAAAAGGAGGAGATTTATTTATAAGCATTCATACCAATTCAGCCAGAAGGAAAAAAGCCTCAGGCACGGAGATATATTTCTTAGCTCAGGCGAGAAATGATGAAGCCCGGGCGGTGGCAGCCCTGGAAAACTCAGCTATTCGGTTTGAATATCCAGAAGGAGCTCCAATAGATACCTCAGAACTTGACTTCATATTAATGGATATGATACAGACAGAGTTTCTTAAGGAATCAAGCGACTTTGCTCAGATGATCCATGATCAGATGAAAGAATATCTTAATATACCCAGTCGGGGGGTGGACCAGGCGGGATTTTTTGTGCTGAACAAAACCTATATGCCTGCTGTTTTAGTGGAGACCGCCTTTATCTCCAACCGAGAGGAAGAAAGACTTTTGAATCAAAGCTCTTTCAGGCAGAAGATAGCTCAGGCGATCTGTGAAGGGATTTTAGATTTCAAAAATAAATATGAGGCTCAAGAAAGATGAGCCTTAATCAGTCTCAAGATGCATTCGCAAAGGCTATAGGGATCTTTGATTCAGGTGTAGGCGGTCTGACTGTGGCAAAACAGATCTTCAAAAAGCTACCTTCAGAAAAGGTGATCTATTTCGGTGATACTGCCAGAACACCCTATGGCACTCGTTCGGCTGAGATTGTAAGGAAATTCTCAGTTCAGAACATAAGCTTCCTTTCCACTCAGGGAGTAAAGCTGATCGTGGTTGCCTGCAATACTGCCTCAGCTGTAGCTTTA